>Ga0209941_1000663_pt1 | contig 35618 bp, 25 predicted proteins | sample ThiBiot_300_plan_FD_183945 | JGI IMG/M metagenome (GOLD analysis project Ga0209941, IMG submission 183945) | Wastewater bioreactor microbial communities from Cape Town, South Africa - Thiocy_solids_1 (SPAdes) | ecosystem: Engineered > Bioremediation > Thiocyanate > Unclassified | place: South...
CAGGCACTTGTACGCCACATATTTTTAATGAAAGAAATTTTTGAAAATATGTATCATAGCTTTCTTATTATGAAGTTAACTTATGATATTAAAAAATCGGCTTTGCTGAGTTTTTGAGCAAGCCCTAATTATGCAAAAGATATCAAGACAAATTTTTATTGAAATTATTTGGTTGACCGGTTCTTTAGGTTTAACACTATTATTGTCATTATTTTTTTGCAAAAACATTCTAAGTGACACAATAGACATTCATTTGCACGACACTTACTTTGTAATTGCACATTTTCATATTTTGTTGCCAATTTTTTTCCTGGTGACATTTATCGTCTATTTCATCAAAGAGTTTCGTAATTCATTCCGGCGGACACTTCCAAACTGGATACTTATCATTATAGGATTGACACTTGTGATTGCATTGACATTTTTGATTAAGACATTTTCACAGATTTTTACAGGTGGGTGGACTTTATATCCGCCATTATCAGCATTAGGCACAGACAAAGTTCCTGAGCTGACACAAAACCCTGTAATAAAACTTGTGACGAATTTTTTCATTATTGTTCAACTCTTAGTTTTGACAATGTTGTTATTCGTGGCATTTCGTTGGGGGACGCAAAAACAAAAGAAAAATAGTTAGCACTGGTTTGACAAAAACTACTCATGTTGACAAGGAAGCTCATGCAGCTTACAAAAGGTTTGGCGATTAGGCTGGCCTGACGGAATAACAATCGGCTGTAGTTCGCTATCAGTACCGATAGCCATAATTATCGGGATTCCAGCAGACGAATACCTGCCCGTCCGGGGTCAAGGCGGGAATATCGGCTTTTTGTTTTATCTTCAACTTCGGTTCGCTATTAGGCTGAAAGTACTTTGAATGCCAGCGCAGCAGCAAGCCCTAATCGTTGTGAGCAAGACTAACGAAAACCAAAAAGTAAATGAATAGAACAATAAAAGCTGATTTATATAGGCATAATAAATTGTCTGGTTGGAAAGGATTTTTAAAAGGTTTAAGAATACCAGGTTTCCGGTATATGTACTTTCTTCGCATTTGTGCAAATAGTAAAAGATTCTCACCAAAGTGGATAATCTCAAATCTAATTATGAGGAGATACTCATACAAATACGGCTTCCAGATACCTTCATCAACCGATATTGGAGAAGGATTTTATATAGGGCATCACGGTACAATTGTGATTAACGCTAAAACCAAAATTGGAAAAAATTGTAACATCACACATAACACCACCATAGGACAAGCCAATAGAGGAAAGCTGAAAGGCTACCCAACAATAGGGGACAATGTCTGGATAGGAACGGGTTCTGTAATTGTAGGAAATATTAAAATAGGTTCAAATGTCTTAATTGCACCTAATTCTTTTGTTAATGTGGATGTGCCAGCTAATTCATTGGTACTTGGCAATCCGTGTAAAATTATTAGTAAAGAAGAACCTTGCAAAGGATATATAAATCATATTTTAGATTAATATCCTGCTCACAACAGCAGACAGCCATTGGCCAAATAAGAACGATAGGCAGAACAAGAGTAGTAAAACGATTTGAAACTTTAACTGACAAGGAAGTTGAAAAAGTGAAAAATGTGATTAAAGAAACTTTTGTGGAATAAAAAATACCGCCAACAGCGTTTTCGTTGCGCCCGAAGGACATGCAATGAAAAACTGTTGAACGAAACCTACTGTTGCCGTTCTTTAATCAGTATCGGTTGTGGGCAGACAACTAAAATGAAAGTGAAAATTAGACAAGAAAACAAGGACGACTTTAATGCAGTTTTTGAAGTAACCAAACTTGCTTTCGGACAAGACAACGAAGCAAAACTTGTTGACTTGTTGCGGCAGAACAACACTTTTATTCCCGAGCTTTCATTAGTTGCAATATTGGACAATAAAATTGTTGGACACATTTTGTTTACGAAAATCAAAATCGTGAATAACGATGGAAGCGAAACCGAAAGCCTGGCACTTGCACCAATGGCAGTCAGGCCAGAGTTTCAACACAAAGGAATTGGCGGACAACTAATCAAACATGGACTTATAAAAGCAAGAGAACTACAATATAAATCAGTCATTGTATTAGGACACGAACATTACTATCCAAAATTTGGTTTTGTGCCGGCAGACAAGTGGAATATCAAATCGCCTTATAACGTTCCAACAAATGTTTTTATGGCTCTTGAATTAATAACGGACGGACTTAAAAATAAAAACGGACTTGTAAAATATCCAAAAGAATTTGAAACAGTATAACGGCAAAGAAAACAACGAACCACAAATAGGGTTTGGCACTATGGTGGCTCAACGAATATGTTCTCAACTTTTTGTTCGCTATTGTGTTTCACTTTTGGGCTGAAAGTTTTTCAAATGCCGCCATAAACGCCAATCCGCGAACGTTCGCGGGCATTGTAACAAACGACAACACAAGTAGCAAACAGACAACAACATGACAAGACTTGACCCAATAATTACAGTAAAAAATGTTGAAGCGAGTGCAGAATGGTATGGCAAAATATTTGGGTTTAATAAAGCTCACGGTGGAAATCATTTTGTTGTTTTGACCAATAAGAACAATGAAGTAATCCTTTGCCTGCACGCCTTGGAAATGGACAACCATCCAACCTTGAGAGACCAAAATTTGACCGTGGGAAATGGCTTGCTACTCTATTTTAAAACTTCTGACTGGCAGAAAGTGAAGCAAAACCTTGAAAAAACAAAATGGATAATTGAAGAAGAAATCCATCTGAATACAAATTCACTTAAACAAGAATTTTCATTCCGGGACCCGGACGGCTATTTCATAACGGTGACAGAATTTCATAATTACGGATAAACTATTTTGAATAAATAAGATAAAATGATTAAAAGCAGTGAAGAATTTGAACTTGCTATAAATAGCTTCTCTGACGACATCAAAGATATTGCCAGGGAAACACGAAATCTAATATACAAGGTACTGCCAGAAACAATTGAAGTGGTTTGGGTACAACAAAAAAATACCGGATTTGGAACAGGAATTAAAAAGAAAACCGAACACTTTTGTTGGCTGATGCCGGCAAGCAAACACGTAAACCTGGGCTTTAACTATGGCGCAGAACTTCCTGACCCAAAAAATTTGCTTGAAGGAACAGGTAAATTATTCAGACACATAAAAATAAAATCGGTTGAACAACTTAAAGACAGAGATTTAATAGATTTATTAAAGTTCGCTACATCATACCGGGTACCAAGCCCACAAAGAATGAGAAATAAATAAGTAAAATTAAAACAACGACTCGCTAACAAGTAGTTTTGCAATAGTGTGGCAGAAGTGCAAAATTTGAGCTTAGTGCTACTATTAAACTTTAGTGATAAATTCGGCGGAAGATTGAGAAAAGATCAATCTTTCTTCTTCTCAGTTTTTTTCAAATAAATCCCAAAAAAATTTACTAAATACCTTTAAAAAATCTTTTAACTTCATATAGGCTTAGCAATCGTAATTTTTTAAGATTTTATAAACCAAAGATGCTGTCTATTCACTTTCGGTTACCAATAGTGTATATAAGCCTGCTTTTGTACGCCTGCCCTGTTCTTGTAAATGCCCAGGGCTGCCCTTCTAATATTGATTTTGAAACGGGCACATTTAATGGATGGACCTGTTATATAGGCTCTTCAGAAGCTGTAAATAATACGAATGCCATCAATCTTTACCCTTCGGCAGGCCCGGTTTACAACAGGCACACAATGCTTACGGCTAACTCAGGCGAGGGCGTAGATCCTTACGGCGGCTTCCCGGTAAATTGCCCCAATGGCAGCAATCATTCTATCAGGCTGGGAAATAATTCTGCCGGCACTGAAGCCGAAGGAATTTCGTATGAGTTTACCATTCCTGCCAACCAGGATATTTACTCACTTATCTATCATTATGCCGTAGTTTTCCAGGATCCGAATCATGAGGTATTTCAACAGCCCAGGCTGGTAATAGAAATTACCAATGTTACCGATAACAAACTTATCTACTGTTCCTCATTTACTTTTATTCCCTATGGTTCTTTATTACCCGGCTTTTTTGAATCGCCCAACCCGGGCGGAGAAACACCGGTATGGTGCAAAGATTGGTCTGCGGTTTCTATCAACCTCGATGGCAATGCAGGAAAAAGAATTCGTCTTTTTTTTAAGACAGCAGACTGCACTTTCAGGCGGCATTTCGGATATGCTTACATTGATATTAATTCAGAATGCTCCAGCGAGTTCGTAGGAGCTACTTACTGTAAAGACGATACTTCTGTAAATCTTACAGCGCCTTATGGTTATCAGAGTTATACCTGGTATGACAGCACCTTTACCAAAATTCTGGGTAAGCAGCAAACTATTAGTTTCTCCCCTCCACCGCCACCCGGAAGCAGGTACGCCGTTACCGTAGTACCTTATAACGGGTATGGATGCAATGACACTTTATATGCCACACTGATAGATTCTTTACAACTTAAAGCAAATGCAGGGCCCGACCAACTCTCATGTAATAAACAGCCCGTTCCTATTGGCGCTATTTCCAAGCCGGGATTGGTATATAGCTGGTATCCGCCCACAGGCCTGTCTAATCCGGAAATTGCTAATCCGATGGCAGGGCCGGAGGCTACAACTAATTATGTACTTACTACAAGCCACGATGGCGGAGGATGTATAACCACTGATACTGTAGTAGTGCGTGCTTCAATTATAGATAGCTCCCTGTCTCTATCGGGCAGCGCTATGTATTGTTCTGATAGTGGCGATAGTAGCATTCTGAGTGTCAGGCCTACTAAAAGTATCCGATGGTTCAGTGACAACATGAGCCTGACAGGAGCTAATAAAACAAGCTACCGCGTTACTCATACAGGCTCCTACTATGCAATCCTCCAAAATGATGATGGCTGCAGCATCTCTACCCGTGAGCAATCCATTTTAATTGATGACCCTATCCCGGGTATCAGTTATCCTGTACAATATGCAGTTATAGAAAAGCCGCTAAGCCTGGAAGCGAGGCCATTAGGAACGACTGCTCTATGGAATCCGGGCAGTTCGCTAAACGACCGGACAAGCTACAAACCAATATTTACAGGCTCGGCAGACCAGCTATATACCATAGAATTAAAATCTAAAGCAGGATGTGTAACTGTAGATACCCAATTGGTAAAAACGATCGAAAAAGTTGAAATATATATGCCTACAGCATTTACACCTAATGGCGACGGCCTTAATGATGTTTTACGCCCTACCCTCTTAGGCATTAAAGAACTTCATTACTTCAAAATATTCAACCAGTGGGGGCAACAAATATTTGAATCCAACTCTGCTAAGAAAGGATGGGATGGAGTATTCAAGGGTGTGCCTCAATCTTCACAGGTGGTAGTATGGATCATAGAAGGATTAGGAGTAGATAATAAAATTTATCAAAAGAAAGGAAGCACTACCTTATTGCGTTAGAATATAAAACCCGAATGAATAAAGAATGCGCGAAAAACATTTTGAAGATGAGATAAGATAAATGTTACATCATTTTATAAAACCAAAAAATATTTATTCCTTCTTTTTAAGCATTGACAAATACTCGATCAAATCCACCACATCCTGATGCTTCATCCCGTTAAGCAAGCCTGTCGGCATTAATGAATGATCGTATGATCTTTTAGAAATAATATCGTCTTTTTTAATTTTAGTAACTACCCCACCGGCCATTTTCAGAGAGATGTCCTCTTTTGTTTCACTGGCAATATATCCCAGAAGTTGGCTTCCATCTTTGGTTTTAATAAGATACCCGTCATACCCAAAAGCGATACCGGCATCAGGATGTAATACATTTTCATACAAGCCATCTTTGGCAAACTTGGCGCCTATCTCTGACAGATCAGGGCCAAAATTAATTCCATTATTATTTACCTGGTGACAGGAAGAACAGGTATTGGAAAAAACCAATTGGCCATTAACTGCATTGCCTTTCATCTTCACTAAATCAGCCACCGGAGGTAAGTTGGTATTGCTTTCACCCTTGTGATAAAAAGCCATTGCCTTCTGCTTTATATCGTTTCTTCCTGCGTTCAGTAAAATATTTTCTGCGGTTGTATCAAGGTCTTTCGGAAGTTTTTTAGTAGATACCAAATTCATTAATTTTTCCTGTCCGCTGTATCCATTGCCAAAACTGTGAGTAGCCTTTTCTCTTACTTTTAAATTGAGCTTTTGATCCATTAAAACAGATTGAAGCAGATCTTTAACTTTTGTATCATTGACTCTGCCTAATGAATTGATAAGTGTCATGGCTCTTGCCGTGTCAGCATGAATAGCCGATCTTATCATGCCCGCACCATGATTATCCATTAAGAATTTTACAGACCTTATTTTTATATTATCATCAGTATTAGTGATGGCCATATCCAGCAACTCAGGGTTCTTAGTTTTGATCTTATACTTTGATAAAAGATCGAGAAACTGTTCGGTGCCCCTTACTGATTCAAGACTGGTTTCAATAATATTTTTTAATGAAGAGGTTACTACCAGTTTGGAGGTATCCAATTCCAGCAGCGTGTAAACTTTAATCAATTTTTCATTGGCTACATTTCCTTCGTTAGTTGTTGGATTCAATAAAGATAAAAGAACAGCTTGCCTGGAAGTATCTGTATGAAAATCGAATGCACGAAAGAATTTCAGGTTCTTTGAAAGATCAATATTATTATCACGGATAATCGTTGCAAGCATAGGCAATGCAGCGCCTGCCCTTGATCTCCAAACGATGTCTCTGCCTGCGGGAGTATTCCAGTTATCACCCACTTTCTTCATCCAGGCTACAAAGTAGCTGTCCCATTGTTTATCAGCGCTTATTCCTGCTGCTTCAAGATACCACCTGTCTTTGCCATCATATTTTTGCACAAGTTCTGCCCATAAAGCAGGCGCATCAGGAGAAGTATTATGCCTTAGCGCAATGAAGGCTTCCCTGCGTACCTGTGCTGATGAGTCATTGACTACCTGTTTCACAAGTGGAATTATATTCATATTAATTTGCCGGGCGGCTTTAAGAGCAGTAACTCTTATATCCTCGTCCTTATCTTTGATGGCTTTATTTACATATTCAGCTCCTTTGCCTGGCAGCTTTGACAATAGCCAAAAAGCTCTTGCACGAAAGCGGGGATTATCAGAATTATTAAAGATATCAGCCAGATCTTTCTCCACCAAAGCACCCTGTTCATGCAACTTTTGCCAGGCCAGGTAACGCGTTGCCAGGTTAGGATTCTCCAAAGCTTTAATAGCGCCCTTTGTGGTATTGAGAGAAAAAGCAGGCACTTCATATTTTGAAACATTGGGAGCTACCCGGAAAACTCTTCCTCTGTTGAGATCTCCTACCTGGTGGCCACCCACGCCGGGATCGTACCAGTCGGCAATAAACAATGAGCCGTCAGGAGCAATGCAAACATCACTTGGGCGAAACCATTTATCATCTATGGATTCAACTATATTCTCTATTGTAGCAGTATAGCCCGCTCCATCTTTTTTTACCGGGTAAGAACGCACTACATTTTTACCGGCATCTGCATGTATGATCTGTCCGGAAAATTGTTTGGGAAGAAGATTGCCTTCATTTACTAAAATACCCGTAGGCGAGCCGGAACCAGTTTGTAATAAATTGGGAACTACTCCCGGATCATTTAAATGCCAATGCTGTAAAGGGATTGAATCTTCCAAATTCACTCTTCTTGATCGCCATCCATCGCCGGTCATCTCATCTGTATATCCATAATTGCCATATTCCAGAACATAGTTGATACGCACTCCCCTGTTGCCATCATCATCATTATCCGACTGCCACATATTGCCAAAAGCATCTACTGCCACTTCATAGGGATTCCGGAAATTATTGCCAAGCACTTCAAAGTTGGTTCCATCAGGATCACAACGAAAGATCATACCCTGGCGATACGATTTATTATTTACATCTACCAGGTTGCCCTCTTTATCTTTGATCACCTTACCATTACGGTCTTTAATACTGTCTCCTTCGTTGCCGAAATTAAAATACAATTTTCCATCCGGCCCGAAAGTAAAAGCATGAATGGCATGGTCGTGCTGAAAACCGCCTATGCCTTCAAAAAGTATTTCTTTCTTGTCCGCTTTATCATCGCCATTGGTATCGGTAAGTATATATACATACGGACTGCGCGATACAATTACCTTGTTGCCTAATACACAAATTCCTAAGGCTGCATTGATTGTTGTATCCTGGTAAAAAACTTTGCTGGTATCAGCTTTCCCATCTCCATTGGTATCTTCCAATATCAAAATACGATCACCGGCAGCCCTGACGGGATGGTCAGGATGCAGATTGATCCGGTAGTTATAAGCTTCTGTTATCCATACCCTGCCCTTTGCATCTATATCCATATTGGTAGGATTGGTCAGCATGGGCTCACTGGCAAACATAGCTACATCCAGGCCATGAGCAACCTTTAAGGCGCTCACTGCATTTTCGGGTAAACGTTTTTGCTCTTCAGTTAATTGGCTCCTGTCAACTACTTCTTTTTTTGAATGTTCATTACAGGCAAATAAAAACATTAAACAAAAAATTAAATAATAGCGTGTATTCAATTGTATCATTTTTATTTGAATTAAAAATAAAAGTCATGGAGGGTTCGGTGGGAAAAGTATTGGAGAGATACAAGTGTTTATCTCTGAGCAATACTTCGTACATCAAACATAAATAAATCCTGGCTAAGTTGAGAAGTTTTATTTTGATTGTAAGTAAATGTGATAGGCTTTAACGCCTTAAACCCCGAAAGATTTTATTAGATTCATACAGGCAGGATTATATCTGTACAGGCAGGCAGGCATGTATAAAAATGTAAATGGCAATGCCCGATTAGTAATACAAAAAAGTTGATTCGAATGATGCTTTAAAAAAGACGCTGTGCATCACTTATGTTGTTTTATTTTTTGTTAGTAGAGTCCATCTTGTTCAAACCAACAATTACATCCGGGGTAATATTTAAAGTAGAATCTTTATAAAACATAAATCCGGGCTCATAAGAAAAAATATAAGAGTACTTACCATCTTTATTGTATTCTTTCAAAAAACTTTGAATGCGGTTTAAAATATCTTCTTTCATTTTTGAATTATAATTATAAAGATCATTGTCTATATTCTGCTTACGCGATTGCATATCCTGCTGCATCTTATTAATTTCCTGCATTGCAGCCTCTTGTTCCTTTTGAGTCATTGTGGGCGCTTTTTGTTGCAATTGCATCGCACGGGTTTGATACTTTTTTTGCATAGCGGCGATCTCATCATTTGCTGCTGCCTGCTTGCGTTCAAAATCTGCCTTTATTTTTTTGTAATAAGAATAATTGTTCTGCAGGGAGTCAAGATCAATGTAAGCAACTCTTGAATCTCTACCAGACTCACTATTCGCATAAGGTTTTACTTCTGTAGCTGCATTAGTTTTATGAGAGCTGAATTGTAAATAATACAGGTAACCAACCAATACCAACAAAATAATATTAATAATGAGTAAAACTTTTTTCATGCAAATAAATTTAATCCGGCAAGATAAAAAAAACGAATGGTTAGCTGCGTGAACCTTTTTGTTTTAATAAACAGTTAACTAATGATTGGCTAAAACAATTGGACGACCGGTTTTAACCTAAACCATCTAAACTTTCTAAACCCTCCAAACTCTCTTTGTAACCTTTTTCAATCATCTCACTCTAATTTATTAAATAAAACAAAAATAAAATGAAAATAATCAACACTCTTACTAAAACAGCTATTTGCCTTGTTATTAGTACAGGTTTGCTTTCTTTGCCGTCAAGCGCTCAGAAAAGCCAAAAACTCACAGACCCCGAAATTGCCTCCGTGGCAGTAACCGCTAACCAGATTGATATTGATTACGCAAAGATTGCAATTAAAAAAACAAAGAACGCCGATGTTAAAAAATTTGCAGAAACTATGGCAAAAGACCACCAGGCTGTCATAAACCAGGCAGTAGCATTGGCAACTAAATTAGGAGTTACGCCCAAGGATAATACTACTACCAAAACATTTCTTGCAGGCTCCGTTAAAACAAAAGCAATGCTTAATTCAAAAACAGGCAACGCATTTAATAAAGCCTATGTGGATAATGAAGTAGCTTATCATAAGGCAGCAATTAACGAAGTTGAAAATGTATTAATTCCGGATGCAACTAATGGCGAATTGAAAGCTTTGCTGCAATCAGCATTGCCGCTTTTTAAAGGACACCTTGCCCATGCCGAAATGATCCAAAAACAATTTTCAAAATGAGCAACACGTTAAAAAAGGTATTCAGAAACAGCACGTACTTCCTGTGCGCGCTGTTTCTCTTAAATGGCTGTTCGCCAGGAACGAATAAAAATAAAGCTGATGAAGGCAAAGTGGAAACTTCAGGAACAGTAGATACTGTTGTCATTGCACAAATGCAGTTTACGCCTGCTGAACTCAATGTAAGAACCGGAGATACCGTAATCTGGATCAATAAAGACCTGATAGATCATGATATAACCTCTGATAAAAAAAATTCCTTTTATTCAGATACACTCCATGTAGGAAAGGCCTGGAAGATGGTAGTAAAAGACAGCGCAGGTTATCATTGCAGCATTCATCCTACCATGCAGGGAAGATTAATTCTAAAATAGAATTACCTTGAGAAAGGCTTTATTGAAAAAAAATAAAATTAGTAACATTGGACAAGCTATTTGAACAATACTCTGACCTGGAAATTATTCATAAAATAATTGAAGGCGATGTAAAACTGTTTGAAATATTGATAAGGAGATATAATTCTTTTCTTTACAGGATAGGCAGGACTTACAGGTACAATCACGAGGATACGGAAGACCTCATGCAGGATGCTTACATCAACATATACAGCAATCTGAAAAAATTTGAAAACAGGTCGTCCTTCAAAACGTGGCTTACAAGGATCATGCTTAATCTATGTTATCAGAAAAAGCACAAGCTAAGTTTCAGGAATGAAGTAAGTGGCAATGGTATTCAAAATAAAAAATCAGGTATCCTATTTCATCATTCAACCAACAATGAAAAAATTGCTATGAATAAAGAACTTGGACGTGTATTGGAAAATGCCATTCATGAAATTCCTGAAGATTACCGTGTTGTATTCTCTTTAAGAGAACTAAACGGGCTAAGCGTTGCAGAAACCGCACAGGCGCTGGATATCAGCGAAAGTAATGTAAAGGTGCGGCTCAACAGGGCTAAAACAATGCTCCGTACAGAGATAAAAAAAATGTATTCGCCACAGGAAATCTTTGAGTTCAACTTGGTATATTGTGATGGAATGGTAAACAGGGTAATGGCCAGGATTTATGAATTAAAAAAGTTAGAAAATGAAATACGATAACAGGCTGTATAAGAATTTCGATGAAGTATGTCTTGATGAAATTGAGGCACGTGATACTGATTTTTCAAAGAGAGGAATTGCTACTATTGGTAAAGATGGAATGAATGAAGAGGAGAAGATCAAAGTAATTGCGGATCATTTCAGAGGAATCATGCAGGCTCTCGGCCTTGATTTGAATGATGATAGCCTGAAAGGCACTCCGCAAAGGGTAGCGAAGATGTATGTGAAAGAAATTTTTAGCGGATTAAACAAGGATAATGAACCTGCAGTAACTTTATTTGAAAACAAATACCAGTACAATAAAATGCTGGTCGAAAAAGACATTACCCTTTATTCCTATTGCGAGCATCATTTTGTGCCTATAATAGGAAAAGTACATGCAGCCTATATTTCAAAAGGTAAAGTAATAGGCTTATCGAAAATAAACCGCATAGTACAATATTATGCAAAGCGGCCACAGGTGCAGGAGCGGCTTACCAATCAAATAGCCGAAGCGCTAAAAAAAGCTATAGGCACTGAAGACGTGGCTGTAGTCATAGATGCTGTACACCTTTGCGTAGCATCACGCGGAATAAAAGATACAGGCAGCAGTACCATCACTGCACATTATTCGGGCAAGTTTATTAATGAAGGAATAAAAAATGAATTTCTTGCATTTATAAAATAACTTCGTATTCCGCTGCAGAATTATTTTTAGTATAGAATTTATAGTGTTTAAGTACCATACCCCCTTCCTTCAACAACCTCACTCCCGCTTGAGATAACATTTCTCTCTTTTCTTATAAATTTTCATTTGATTTACCGGCATTTTCTTCTCTGCGACAACCTTGGTTAGCATAAACCGGGGCTACACTTTCATGTGCTATAGCTACTGACTTACTTATTATCCCAGATGATCTCTGAATTTTAGTTCGCTTTTTTAAGCGCTTCGTGATTTTTCATTTTAGGATGGACAAAATTCACAGATTTATCTATGAAAATCCGCACAATTCAGAGTGCCATGCCTCGAATAATGTTCTAATTATTTTTCAAAATAAAAATATCTATTTCTCCATTAAAACAATTAAAAAATAACAATTTTATATAAATTTATGCTTAATTAAAAAATTAGGATTAACAGTAAAAAAAGGAAATAAATTACCCACTTTGGCATAAAAATTGCCCAATTAATAAGAATTATTTTTGAAAAACCAATTAAAATAATAATATCCCAAACCTTATGCCAAATTTATAATATATAATCCAGTAATACAATACCAAACAGATATGAATAAAGAGCCACATGTCCAAATCAGATATCTTAGATATTAGATAACCCGACCTAATCGCATTGTTAATTTTTCTATTTAAAATATCTTCCTTTCCCGGAACTTATAATCATCTTCTATAAAAATCTAAATTCAATCTAAAATAATCTCCATCCAATATGCTAAAGAAAAAACTGACCTGCCTGCTAATACTGCCCTTTTTTATCTTGGGTTTTACAGCTAATGCCACAACTTATTACATTTCCAATTCCGGAAACGATTCCAATTCCGGGACAGATGCATCTTCGCCCTGGCAAACCTTAAATAAGGTAAATTCTTTTAAAAATTTTACTGCCGGTGATAATATTTTGTTTAGAAGAGGTGATACTTTTTATGGAAGTATAATCGTTTCGAATTCAGGCTCCTCTGGTAATCCAATTACTTATGGCGCCTATGGTTCCGGAGCCAAGCCAGTAATAACAGCTTTTACAAGTATTACCTCCTGGAATAGTTTAGGCGGAAATATTTGGGAGAGTAGTGATGCTGTTTCATCATTGTCATATACCAATATGGTAGCGGTGAATGGGGTGAATAAAGCAATGGGCAGGTATCCAAACAGCACAGGGCCTAATACCGGGTATTTATACATAAAATCTCATTCGGGAAATAGTTCAATCACGGCCGATGGTTTGGGCTCAACCAACTGGGCGGGCGCCGGAATAATGATTCGTAAGGAAAGGTGGGCTTTGGAACGAGGTACGATTAATAGCCAAAGCGGAAATACCCTTTATTATACAGATCCAGGCCTGGATTATCCACAAGATGGATTTGGCTTTTTTATTCAAAATGATACAAAAACGCTGGATGTTGATGGGGAATGGTATTATAATCCCTCAAGCCACAAATTAAGAATATATAGTACATCAAGGCCAGGAGATGTAAAAATTGCGACTGTTGAAAATTTGGTTTCAATGGATCGTAAAAGTTATATCGTATTTGACAATCTTGCTTTTGTTGGTTCCAATTCTGATGCACTTTATTGTGCAAATTATGGGAGCAATCTTACCGTGCAAAATTGTGATATTTCATTCGCAGGCATATCCGGTATTTGGTGCATTATGGCAAATGCATTAATACAAAACAACAACATAAAAGATGCTAATTATCTTGGAATTTATACAACGGAAACAAATGCCAACATTCAGTCTAATAATTTAAGTAATATCAATGTGCTTGAAGGAATGGATCAGGAAATTACATCGGCTGGCGCTATTGTAACAGTTGGTGCGAATACAACCATTCAATATAATCAAATAAATAATTGTGGGTACAGTGGGATCAGGTTTGGAGGCCCAAATACAAAGATTGCCAATAATTTTATCAACCGTTTTTGTCTAATAAAAGAAGATGGCGGAGGGATTGATATGAGTTCCCGTGACCGGGCAAAAGGAAGCATAATTGACGCCAATATTGTTTTAAATGGAATAGGCTCAAAATACGGAACTTCTGACACGACTCTAAGCGATTTTGGTGGAATTTTTATTGATGCATTTGGAACCGGAATTACCATCAGTAATAATACAATTGCAAATACAGTTGCCGCAGGTATTAAACTTCACGGAGCAAATAATATAATTGTTAAAAATAATACAACTTATAACAATGGAAGTAGTAGTTGGACGAAAGGAGGGTTAGAATTAATGTCAGATCCGGCTTTCCCGATCAGGAATATTACAAGCCAGGGAAATATATTCGTTGCACGAACAAACCAACAATTTGCTTTCTTTTTTCGTCCCGATGCCGATGTTCCGGATGTTATAAGGTCGTTTGGAACAGCAACTAACAATTACTACGCTAAGCCTATTGACCAAAGTAGTGCAATTCTTATAAATCATACTACTTATAGTGTTTCAGGCTGGCAATCGTTCTTTGGAGGAGATGCTGGTTCAAACGGCTCGCCTAAAAATATTACCGATCCGAACGAGTTACGATTTGAGTATAATGCCAGTTCTTCTGCTCAGACAATACAATTGGATGCTAATTATATAGATGTTAAAAATGTATCTTATAATGGATCAATTACTCTTGCACCTTATACTTCAGCCGTATTAATCAGAAACGGAGCCTTGGCCAAAAATAATAGTAGCAATAATATAGCGCCAGTTGCTAGCGTGGGTGATGACAGGGTAATTGACCTGCCAAAGAATAGTGTTGCTCTCCCGGGAAGCGGTACTGATACCGATGGATCCGTGGTTGCATATTCATGGACTCAAGTATCAGGGCCTTCTTCAGCTACATTCGTAAATCCCAATTCGGCCCAGGCAGGAGCGGGAGACCTTGTGGCCGGAATTTATCAATTTCAGCTAATAGTTACAGATGACCAGGGCGCAACCGGATCCGCGATATTAAAAGTTACTGTAAACTCGGGAAATTCTGTTTCTAATATTCCACCCGTTGCCAACGTGGAAGGAGACAGGGTAATTGATCTGCCAAAGAATAGTGTTGTTCTCCCTGGAAGCGGTACTGATGCTGATGGATCCGTAGTTGCATATTCATGGACTCAAATATCGGGACCTTCTGCGGCTACACTTGTAAATCCTAATTCGGCCCGGGCGGGAGCGGGAGACCTTGTGGCTGGAACTTATCAATTCCAGTTAAAAGTCACGGACGACAAGGGCGCAACCGGATCTGCAATATTAAAAATTACTGTAAACTCCGGAAATTCTGTTCCTAATATTCCACCCGTTGCCAATGTGGAAGGAGACAGGGTAATTGACCTGCCAAAGAATAGTATTGTTCTTCCAGGAAGCGGTACTGATGCTGATGGATCCGTGGTCGCATATTTATGGACTCAAATATCAGGGCCTTCTGCAGCTACGCTTGTGAATCCTAATTCAGCCCGGGCGGGAGCAGGAGACCTTGTGGCCGGAATTTATCAATTCCAGTTAAAAGTTACGGACGACAAAGGCGCAACCGGATCTGCAATATTAAAAATTACTGTAAACTCCGGAAATTCTGTTCCTAATATTCCACCCGTTGCCAATGTGGAAGGAGACAGGGTAATTGACCTGCCAAAGAATAGTGTCGTTCTCCCGGGAAGCGGTACTGATGCTGATGGATCCGTGGTTGCATATTTATGGACTCAAATATCAGGGCCTTCTACAGCTACACTTGTAAATCCTAATTCGGCCCGGGCGGGAGCGGGAGACCTATTAGCCGGAATTTATCAATTCCAGCTAATAGTTACGGACGATAAAGGCGCAACCGGATCTGCAATATTAAAAGTCACTGTAATACAATCTGGAGGGACACAAATGAGGATAATTGATACTTCTGCTACAAGTAGTACTATGCCTATAAATGGTCTTTCAAATGAATTGCAATCAACGCAATCAAAAGTGGCGGTAACCGCTTATCCAAATCCATTTACAGATTGGATCGTAGTAAGTATTACAGGTGATGCCGGGCCTTATAGTTTATCTTTAACTGATGCTTTAGGAAGAACTTTATGGACGAAGAAAAGTAATAAAAATGCCGGAACCTACCAGGAAACCATTAATACGTCTAACATTGAAAGCGGAATATACTTTCTGACAGTAATTCAAAATAATAAGGCTTCAACAATAAAAATGAAAAAATAATTTTTAAAAACAGAAAAAAGAGCCTATAATCAGGCTCTTTTCTGTTTTATATAGGTACTATAACACCCATATCCTCCATCGGAGTTATAATTATAATTGACCAATGAAACAATAAATTTAGACGCCTTTTATTCTTTTGAATAAAAATACATTCAAGTTTAAATTTTTAAGCAGAAATGGCAATATTACATCTGCCTTTACGTTTATTTAAAGCTAAACATTCATTAATATAAATGAATGTAAACCTAAACCTCAATAGCAATCTAATTTGCTAAAAAACCTATGAAAACAAGAAACCTTCCATCCATTGCAATCAATGGACAAAATCTCCGATCTGATTATTTAAAATGCACCCGAAGATGTAATGAAAATTACATTGATCAATCAAAGCATTTTCAATATGAAATTGTCTCTGCCATCTCAGGCAGATAATTTAGATGAACCGAAAAGGTGAAGGCCATTCATCTTATTATCCTGTTTGCCGAAGCAAATCAATAACCTATGTACTTTAAACAGGCCTGCACCTATTAATGGATTGTAGAGCTAAAGCAAATAGCAAATAAAACTTGCTATTGAAATTCCTATGAAAACCCTAATCCTGTTGCCAATTATAATTAGCGCATCCCTAAATTCATATACCAGGAATTTAAAAGATGATTTAAGATATTATCAAAATCCTATTGCCAATGCCGGCCCGGATAAAACTATCTACCTGACACAGACATCAACAGCAACTTTAGATGGTAGCGTCAGTTCAGGCGATTCTTATCAATGGAAAGAAATCTCTACCGATTTTATGAGCGGCGGAAGTATTACTTCTCCCGCATCAAAAACTACCAATGTTACCGGCCTGAAACAAGGCACCTTTTATTTCAAATTAGAAGTAACGGCAAATGGGATAACCAAAGCAGACACAATGGTAGTCAGAGTTGAATATGATGTACCTCCTGCCAACAGTACTTTAATAAGGAACTTTGATATGTCTGATCCTACGATTTACACTAAGATAAACAATAGAACGGATACGATTAATCATTATGGCCCCGAGAACTATATATATGGCCAGGCCGGTGAAGATCCCAACAGATATTACTTATATCGGGCAAGAACTAACGGACTGACTATTGATGCTCAAAAAGGAAAATTGCTATCATTAAATGAAGATGGCTATGCAGGGGAAACTGCAGGTGTAGGTCAGCCGCTTTATCCAAGAAGTGAACTTCAACTTTGTGATGCCTGTTTCAGATTCGATACAACTAAAACTTACGTTTTTGAATGGAAAGGATACTTTCCACAAGATACCAATTACTTGGTTAACTACCCTGGCTGGGCACGCGTTCTTACTATATTTCAAGTGCACGGATATAAATATGATTATGCTATTTCTAATTTTGATTTGCGGCCAGATGGTATTTACTACAATAACGAGATAACAGGTTCACAAAATCAATTATCTGATACTTATACTGAAGATGAGGCTTTCATTAGCTCTCTGCACGACTTTTATAATAAATCTCATACCCTTAGAGTCACAATGAAAGAGGGTTTAGGCTATCCTGGCCAAACAGCTTTCATTAAGGTTGAATTGGATGGAGTGCAGAAATACTTTAGAAATACTGGTGGCGTAGGTTCAGCTTTTTTTGACGATTATGTAAAATTTGGAAGTATTTATGACTGGCGAAGTTGGCTAACAAGCCGGGATTCATTAGCAAGAGGAAGAAAGTTTTCACTCATCACTGAAAGTTTTAAAGTTTATCAATTAAACGAAGCTCCTCCAAATATCCGCCCTGTAGCTGATGTAGGTTCTGATAAAGTAATTCAATTGCCCAAAAATAGCATTGTTCTTCCAGGAAGCGGTACTGATCCGGACGGATCGGTAATTTCTTATTTATGGGCCCAACTATCCGGCCCTGCAACTGCCCGGATCACAAACGCCGATTCAGCATATTCCGAAGCGTGGGATTTAACAGAAGGCATTTATCAGTTTAAATTAACTGTTACTGATAATAAAGGTGCAACCGGTTCCAAGTTATTAAATGTAACTGTAAACCCGGCAGCCAACATTTTGCCAACCGCTAATGCCGGCCTAGACAAAATAATCACATTACCAATCAATATAGTATCGTTATCAGGAAGCGGTACAGATTCTGATGGCGCTATTTCTTCTTATTCGTGGACAAAGATTTTAGGCCCGTCTGCTTTTAGCATAAAAAATTCTTCTTCTGCAACAACAGATGTTTCAGGATTAGTGCAGGGCGTTTATCAGTTTGAATTAAAGGTTACTGATGATAAAGGCGCAACCGGGAAAGATACTGTTCAGATAACGGTGAATGCCGCACCGATAACAAATGCAGGTGCAGATACTACTATTTACCTTCCAACGAATGCTGTTATGCTAAAGGGAAAGGGTAATGATACCGATGGAACGGTTGTATCTTATCAATGGGAAATGATTTCGGGGCCAAATTCTTTTGCAATTGCCAACTCTTCATCTGCAATTACTAATGTAACCGGCCTTGTAGAAGGTATTTATTCTTTTGAACTTACAGTAACGGATGACCGGGGGGCAGTTGGGAAAGATACTACAAAAGTTTATGTTGTAAAAAATGCACCACCTGTTGCTAACGCGGGAAATGATCAAACTATTACAATTCCCATAACCAGTGTGCAGTTACAAGGAAAAGGCAGCAGTACAAATGGAAATATTATATCTTACCACTGGAAAATGGTTTCAGGGCCAGGTTCTTTTGCTATTGCTGATTCTTCATCTGCAATTACTAATGTAGCCGGCCTTGTAGAAGGTATTTATTCTTTTGAACTTACAGTAACAGATGATAAAGGTGCTATCGGGAAGGATGTAGTACTAATTACTGTAAATAGCGCTCAAAATACAGCTCCTACAGCAGATGCCGGAGATAATCAATCTGTTACACTTCCTGTAAATAGTGTGCAATTACAAGGCAGTGGCAACGATACAGACAGTTCGGTTGTCTCGTATCAATGGAAAATGATCTCAGGGCCGGAGTCTTTTACTATTGCTGATTCTTCTTCATCAATCACTCAGGTTACCGGCCTTGTTCAGGGTGTTTACTCTTTTGAACTTACGGTAACAGATGACCAGGGAGCAGTTGGGAAAGACGTGGTACAAATTGTTGTAAATCCTGCATCGAATACAGCGCCTGTTGCAGATGCCGGAGATAATCAATCTGTTACACTTCCTGTAAATAGTGTGCAATTACAAGGCAGTGGCAATGATACAGACGGTTCAGTTATTTCATATCAATGGAAAATGATCTCAGGGCCGGATTCTTTTACTATTGCTGATTCTTCTTCATCAATCACTCAGGTTACCGGTCTTGTTGAGGGTGTTTACTTTTTTGAACTTACGGTAACAGATGACCAGGGAGCAGTTGGGAAAGACGTGGTACAAGTTGTTATAAATCCTGCATCGAATACAGCTCCTGTTGCAGATGCCGGAGATAACCAATCTGTTACACTTCCTGTAAACAGTGTACAATTACAAGGCAGTGGCAACGATGCAGACGGTTCGGTTGTCTCCTATCAATGGAAAATGATCTCAGGGCCGGATTCTTCTACTATTGCTGATTCTTCCTCATCAATTACTCAGGTTACCGGTCTTGCTCAGGGTGTTTACTCTTTTGAACTTACGGTAACAGATGACCAGGGGGCAATAGGAAAAGATGTAACACAGGTTACGGTATTTCCAGGTGAGAATATTAATACCCCGCCTGTAGCCAATGCCGGCAGCAACCAATCTGTTACACTTCCTGTAAATAGTGTGCAGTTACAAGGCAGCGGTAACGATGCAGACAGTTCGGTTGTCTCGTATCAATGGAAAATGATTTCAGGGCCGGATTCTTTTACTATTGCTGATTCTTCTTCCTCAACCACTCAGGTTACCGGCCTTGTTGAGGGTGTTTACTCTTTTGAACTTACGGTAACAGATAACCAGGAGGCAGTCGGGAAAGACGTGGTACAAATTGTTGTAAATCCCGCTCCCAATATAGCGCCTGTAGCAGATGCCGGGCCGAACATCACCATTACCTTGCCCAATAATAAAGTTTCTTTATCCGGAAAAGGTACAGATTCAGATGGTGCTATAGCCTCTTATTTCTGGGAAAAAATTGCAGGGCCTTCCAATTACAAAATTGATAACTCTTCTTCGGCAAATACTACTGTATCAAACCTGGTGGAAGGATCATATTCTTTTCAACTGACAGTGAAAGACAATAAAGGCGCTATTGGAAAAGATGTAGTTCAAATAACCGTAAATCCCGCTCCCAATGTAGCGCCTGTAGCAGATGCCGGGCCGAACATCACCATTACCTTGCCCAATAATAAAGTTTCTTTATCTGGAAAAGGTACAGATTCAGATGGCGCTATAGCCTCTTATTTCTGGGAAAAAATTGCAGGGCCTTCCAATTACAAAATTGATAACTCTTCTTCGGCAAATATTACTGTATCAAACCTGGTGGAAGGATCATATTCTTTTCAACTGACAGTGAAAGACAATAAAGGCGCTATTGGAAAAGATGTAGTTCAAATAACCGTAAATCCCGCCCCCAATATAGCGCCTGTAGCAGATGCCGGGCCGAACATCACCATTACCTTGCCCAATAATAAAGTTTCTTTATCCGGAAAAGGTACAGATTCAGATGGTGCTATAGCCTCTTATTTCTGGGAAAAAATTGCAGGGCCTTCCAATTACAAAATTGATAACTCTTCTTCGGCAAATACTGCTGTATCAAACCTGGTGGAAGGATCGTATTCTTTCCAATTGACAGTGAAAGACAATAAAGATGCTATTGGAAAAAGCGTGGTACAGGTAATCGTAAACCCTGCTCCGAATATTCCTCCGTCTGCTGATGCGGGAGAAGATAATACAATAACTTTACCGGCCAATACGGTTATCTTATCCGGAAAGGGAACCGACATTGACGGGACAATCGTTTCCTATAAGTGGACTAAAATTGCAGGGCCATCCCTTTTCAATATAGTTAACCCTGCTTTAGCCACGACAGAGGTTACCGGCCTGGCTGAAGGAAAATACACCTTCCAGTTAACAGTAACAGACAATAAAGGCGCTATTGGAAAAAATAATGTAAGGATAACTGTAAAAGCTGCAAATCTGTTACCAGTAGCAAATGCCGGCTCCGACAAGAGTATTACTTTACCGGTAAATACTGCGACTCTGTTGGGAGGTGGCACAGACCCGGATGGAAATATTGTGTCATATACATGGACAAAGATATTAGGCCCGTCCTCATATAATATTGTAAATCCATCTTCCACTGTAACAAATGTTTCAGGATTGGTACAGGGTATTTATCAGTTTGAATTAAAAGTTACTGATGATAAAGGCGCAGTAGGAAAAGATACCGTTCAGGTAATTGTAAACGCTGCACCGAATAAGGCGCCTATCGCCAATGCAGGTGCAGACAAAAGTATCACACTACCCACCAACACAACATCTCTTGCTGGCAGTGGTAGTGATGCAGATGGCACGATCAAAAATTATACATGGACAAAGGTCTCAGGCCCGTCTTCATATAATATCGTAAATCCATCTTCCCCTGTAACAGATGTTTCAGGGTTGGTACAGGGTATTTATCAGTTTGAATTAAAAGTTACTGATGATAAAGGCGCGATTGGAAAAGATACCGTTCAGGTAATTGTAAACGCTGTGCCGAATAAGGCGCCAACAGCCAATGCAGGTGCAGACAAAAGTATTACACTGCCCACCAACATTGCATCTCTTGCAGGTAGTGGCAGTGATGCAGATGGCACGATCAAAAATTATACATGGACAAAAATTTCAGGCCCGTCCTCATATAATATCGTAAACCCATCTTCCCCTGTAACAGATGTTTCGGGACTGGTGCAGGGCGTTTATCAGTTTGAATTAAAGGTTACTGATGATAAGGGCGCAGTAGGAAAAGATACCGTTCAAATAACAGTAAATACTGCGGCTAACAAAGCGCCAACCGCCAATGCAGGTGCAGACAAAAGTATCACACTACCCACCAACATTATATCTCTTGCTGGCAGTGGCAGTGATGCAGATGGCACGATCAAAAATTTCACATGGACAAAAATTTCAGGCCCGTCCTCATATAATATCGTAAACCCATCTTCCCCTGTAACAGATGTTTCGGGGTTGGTACAGGGTATTTATCAGTTTGAATTAAAAGTTACTGATGATAAAGGCGCAGTAGGAAAAGATACCGTTCAGGTGATTGTAAATGCTGTGCCCAATAAGACGCCAACCGCCAATGCAGGTGCAGACAAAAGTATTACACTACCCACCAACACTGCATCTCTTGCTGGCAGTGGCAGTGATGCAGATGGCACGATCAAAAATTATACATGGACAAAGATTTCAGGCCCTTCTTCATATAATATCGTAAACCCATCTTCTCCTGTAACAGATGTTTCAGGATTAGTGCAGGGCGTTTATCAGTTTGAATTAAAAGTTACTGATGATAAAGGCGCGATTGGAAAAGATACCGTTCAGGTAATTGTAAACGCTGTGCCGAATAAGGCGCCTATCGCCAATGCAGGTGCAGACAAAAGTATTACACTACCCACCAACACTGCATCTCTTGCTGGCAGTGGTAGTGATGCAGATGGCACGATCAAAAATTATACATGGACAAAAGTCTCAGGCCCGTCCTCATATAATATCGTAAATCCATCTTCTCCTGTAACAGATGTTTCGGGATTAGTGCAGGGTGTTTATCAGTTTGAATTAAAGGTTACTGATGATAAAGGCGCAGTAGGAAAAGATACCGTCCGGGTGATTGTAAATGCTGTCCAAACCAATACAGTTGTTAAACCCAATATTGCTCCGGTAGCCCAGGCAGGAAATGATACAACTGTAGTTGCCCCGATTGATTCTATTACGTTAACTGGTACAGGCACTGACGAAGACGGTCAAATAATCGCCTATTTGTGGAAACAAATATCCGGCCCTGGCAATAGTATTATTTCACAAAATAATAGTACAGCTATCATAAGTAACCTTATCGAAGGCACTTATGAATTCGAGTTGACCGTAAAGGATAACGACGGGGCTGAATCGAAAGATACGCTTAAAGTTACAGTGGCATTAGGAAGGTTTGCCCGCGAAGCAAATGCTGTCAAAGTGTATCCCAACCCGGTGCAGGATATTGCAACCGTGGACATCAGTACTGAGAAGCCCAATACCAACCTGATGATTATAATTACAGATATGTCAGGAAAGGTTGTATATAAGAAGGATTTCGTTTCTGAAACAATCAATGTAAAAAATGAAGTAAATATGAGCAATCTTACAAAAGGGATTTATATAATTACTGTATTTTTTGATGGGGTGGAAAAGCAGTCTGTAAAAGTAGTAAAATTATAAAAATCTTCGACGCTGATATTAATTAGATAATATACTGTCAGCTATGTTGTTAGAGAATAATTGGGCGCCTTTATCATTCAAATGCAGAGGATCAGCAAAAAGCTCAGAATTATTAATGAATATTGAATCCTGTAAATGGTCAAAAAATTTAATATTGTATTTCTTCGCGATTTCCTGTGCCAATATAATAGAATAATCTCTGTGAGTATATTTTATAAAATGAGGTGAGCACGAAATATAAAGTTTAACCTTTGAATTAAGGCAATCTCTAATAAATGACTCATATATTTTAACCTTAGTGCTGTCTATTTCATATTTAATCGGAGCATTCTCGTTTCTAATTGAGTCATTCCATACCCTTGTCAAAGGTATATAACCATTAATATCCTCCCTTTTTTTCTTTGAAAATATGGCATTCCCTCCGGCAATAATTAATAAGGATGAATTATACGGATATATTTTTGATAATAATTTAAATTTTTCATAAGGGCTTTTAAGTTCAATTATAGAACGCATTTCAGGATGGTTTTTATAATATGGTAAAAGAGAAGATATTCTATCATAATTATCCTCATTTTTTAAAAACTCCCCATCACTGAAATCCAAAATGATGATTTTGGGTGAATATCTTTTTAATACAGCCTCAAGAATTGCGTAATGATTAAAAAGAAAACTCCCATCCCGTCCCGCATTATAACAAGTTAGATTTAAACGATTTTCAAAAACAGATGGCTGATAATGATGACTGGCTCTTGATGAACCAAAAATCAATAAGTCTGCTTTTGTAGAATCAATCGAATAAGTTGTCAAATAATCTGCGCCTCTTTGCTGCTTAAAATAATAATAACGAAGTAAATTCCCTATTAAAAAATCTGACACAAATACGAATGCAAAGAGAATAATCAACTTAAAAAAAAAGTATTTGTAGGGATTTCTTTTTTTGTCATAAACTAGAAATTTCAGCATAAAAAGTTAGAATTGAAAATAAATAAATTGCCCTCCATCGAATACCCCGAACAATAATATTAAAATTATCAATATTGTATAAGACAAATTACGTAATATCCAATTTTTATTATTTAAGAATGAAAAATCACCTTTATAATATTCCTGTTTCAATTCAACAAACAATAATAAGAATATGGCTAAAATAGGATAAATTATCATTGACGGATCCTCAATAAAAACCGGGCCTTTAAATGTTGAAATTTTTTTAATAATGTCAAATGCATCTGTAACATTATTGGCTCTGAAAAATATCCATGCAAAACATGTTAAAATAAATGTCGTGATAATTTGTAACGATTGGCTTATGTTGGGCAATTTATTTATTCCGAGAACGGTGGAAATTTTTTTTCGAAATTTGTAAGTAATAATAGCGAAAACCAAATAAAAACCATTAAGTGCTCCCCAAATAATATAGGTCCAATTAGCGCCATGCCATAAGCCGCTGATGATAAAAACTAATAGCAAATTAAAATACCATCTTGGAACTGAAACCCTGTTGCCGCCAAGAGATATATACAGGTAATCTTTAAACCAGGTTGACAATGATATATGCCACCGTTTCCAAAACTCAGAAATATTCTTTGCAAAGTAGGGACGATTAAAATTAGTCATTAATTTAAAGCCCATAACCTTTGCAGCGCCTATTGCAATATCTGAATAGCCTGAAAAATCACAATATATTTGAATTGCAAAAAATATGGTGGCTATTAAAAAGGTCATTCCATTATGCTGTTGGGGATTATTATAAACAGCATTAACATAAATCGCTAATCTATCTGCAATAACTAGCTTTTTAACAAAGCCCCAAAGCATTAATTTGAGACCTTCAACAATTCTATCATAATCAAAGTTATATTTCTCCCTGAACTGGTGCAATAAGTTTTGAGGGCGCTCAATAGGCCCGGCAACAAGTTGCGGATAAAACATCACATATAAAGAATAAATACCAAAGTGCCGCTCTGCTTTTTGATGGCCACGATAAACTTCTATCGTATAACTCATTGCCTGGAATGTGTGAAATGAAAGCCCAATCGGCAGAAGGATTGACAAATATGGAATAGGATTAGTTAACCCGAAGCTATGAAGTAAAAAAGAAAGGTTATTGTCCAGAAAATTATAGTATTTAAAAAATGCAAGGACTCCGATATTAGCGACCAGGCTAAATATTAAATACAATTTCCTTCGTTTCCCTTCCGTTTTTTCGATATATATTCCTGCGAAATAATCTATTAAAATCGTAAATGCCAGAATCAGAATATAAACCGGAACAAAAGCCATATAAAAATAACAACTGCTAATTAACAGCAGAAGCCACCTGTTCTTATAAGGCAGAGCAAAATACAATGTCGTTACAATGAGGAAAAAAAATAAAAATTGAAATGAATTAAAAAGCATAATTATGCAGATAGTTAGATTTAAGTGTAAAATGGCGGACTATCAAATGTAAATGATAGCTTTGACGTTTCAAAATACGCAAAACAGATCGCGTCCATTTGTATATTTATGTATAGGATTACATAAGTAAACACACATTTTTACCCTTTTTTATTATTTATATTACCAATTCATTTTTACTTTTACTGATTTATTAATAATATAAGCAATCCAGATTAATAAGATGGGTACTACAAGAATAAATGTCCGGATGTCTGCGCTCCCTAATAAGCTGCCACCAAAATAAATAAAACCCAATAATAAAAAGAAACGGATGGGATATAATATTTTTCGCCAATTTACTAAAGAAAGTATTAAACAAAACAGAGACACTACTAAAAGAGTTCCATTTATTGGTAGTCTGCGTAGTGTGCTCGGCTTTTGGAGGACATAAGAAGCAGGATAATTAAAAAATATCCTCCCGGCATTACTAATACAATTTTTCACAAATTTTACCGGATGAGATTTAATATTATTAATTGCGATGCTCCTAAACAGGTCGTCCTGAGATACGCCTTTTGTTAAGTTATATTCTATTACTCCATCTTGTACATTAGTTTCCTGTACTTCTTTGTTTTTAAGAATTTTATCAAAATCCTTTTGGTGATGTGAAGTGATTGTTTTTTCACTTCCAGGTATTCGGTATTCTTCAGTGTGAGAAATTGGAAATCCTATCCAATCACCGTATTCGCCTTCATACGGCGTGCTCATCCAATACAAATTATTTCCTCCAAAAGAGCTCCAATAAAACATTTTTCCTGATAAATGATATGTATAAATTAAATAAGGGGTTGTTGTTAAAAAAGCGATTATTAATATTATCATAGTTTTTTTATAATTGGCGCTTTTTTTATTCATCATTAACAGCAATAGAGCTCCTCCAATCATAAACATAATTACATAACCAAATATTGGCTTCGTCAATGCAATATAGCCGAGGGTAAACCCTGCCCAAAAAATATATTTTCTTGATTTTTTAGCATTCGCGCTTTCAAAAGCTTTAAGAGAAGTAAAAAGTAATAATGGGATTAATGACGCCACGAATACTTCCGGTAAGGTATCCGCCATATATTCATAATAGGTAGGATACAAAGCCCAAATTAAGCTAAACACTACCGAAAGCCTGAACGGCACGATTTGTTGCAATGACTTAAATAATAATACAATAGACAGGTAATAAGATATTGCATTGACTAATTGCATGAAAAAAAATGGAAGATGCAAAGCCACAAATGGCGCTAATATCAAAGGATACCCTGGCCCATTTCCCAGATCAATAGCCGGAGGCGGCGGAGAATAAAATCCCTTAGTTAAGTTTTGTGCATACATTAAATATCTGCCTTCATCTCCTGTGGTTTCCTTATTAGCAAAAAATAAAATCAATACTACATAAAGAATTAGAACAGGTAAAAATAATATAAAAGGATTTTTACGTATTCCGGCATTTTTGATCATATCTACCATTTCATAGTCGTTTTTTTACTTATAAATACCTTTCACAAAGGCTTATCTTGATTTTCATTTTGATAAAAAAATGATTACGGCTGTATAAACAAGCCATCCTTTTTTTGTTTTTTCAAAGATGTACCTAAATGAAATAATTCTTCAAAATACCTCTTACTTTGAAGTGACAAAAATCCAAGGCTCAAAAACTGAATAGCCGCAATAAAAGTAATCCCTCCTACTATAAAAGTTTGCGGATTTTTTCTGAACTGTAGGGCAAGGCTTGCAGAGAAAGATTGTTCAACGTTTATTTCCCGGGAAATAGCCGTAAGCGTGTCATATAACAACCACACTAATTCATACATGGATAATAACATAAGGAATGTACCAATACCAAGGAAAAAAATGTAAGGCCGGAAAATAAAACTCGACATGATACCCGAAAAAAATCCGCGTAGCATACGTATACTTGATGTTCTTTTCCCTTTATATTTATTTTGCTCTGTCCAGTCCAGATGAGCAGGTATCTCAACTATCCTAGCTCTTAGGATCATTCCTTTGTATAAAATCTCAGGATTAATTTCATAATCTTTTGTTTTAAGATTCACAGTATGAATAAAATCCCTTCTGTAAGCCCGCACCATACCGGTATAAGTATAGTATTTATCCTGCGCTGCAATACGCATAAACCTGTTCACCCACAGGCTCATTATTTTTCTGGTAAAAGGTACATCAGTTACTTTTCCTCCCGGCATATATGGAGAAGCGATTACAATATCAGAGCTCGTTTCAACCAATTTATCAACCAATCTTCCGATATGATCCACCGAATAACTAAGGTCAATATCCATCACAACAATAATGTCACCCTTTGAATTGTTGAACCCGGTTTTTAAAGCATTTCCAAGGTTTAAGTTGGTAGGATGATGAATGACCCTGATATGGTCATTCTTTTTAGCAAGTTCATCAGCTATCTTTCCTGTTTGATCCTTACTACCATCATTTATTAAGAGTATTTCCCATTGATATTTCTCTTTCTTGTTTTCAAGATACAAAATAATTATAGCAATATTGTTCTGAAGTATAGCCTCTTCATTGTAACATGGTAAAACTATCGAAACAAACGGTTTTGTTTCGGTTTTAATAATCTGGTCTTCCATTACAAATTATTTTTTTGTATAACGCCCAAAATAAATCTTCTGAAGGGTAAGGTAATATTATATTCCCAGGAATTAAAGAAGTAATTCCTGCCATCCATTTTAAGCCTCTCGATTCAAGAAGCTTACGTCTTATCAAAGATTTCGCATGTTTTGAATGGATACTTTTTTTAGGAGTTCCTTCTACTACTTTAATAAAATCATATTGAACCATTAACTGATCTAACGTTTTTTTACTAAAAAAATTTAAAGTCCCCGGAGGACTATACTCATGCCAGCTTCTTCCAAATATTCTTGCCGTCAGGCTGTCTTTATCCCATGTTTCAATTAATACATAACCACCAGGTTTTAGAAGGCCATTTATTCTTTTCATCGAATCGTGAAGATCATAAATATGTGCTATTACTTGTATCAATATTATTAAGTCAAACTTATTTTCTAATTCAATTGTTTCAATAGTGCCTCTTTTTAAATTTACTCCCAACACATTTTTACCATATTCTACCATAGAATTATTAGGCTCTACCCCTATACCTTGCCATCCTTTATTTATAAATCCTTTTAGTACAAATCCTGCAGCAGCGCCTACATCCAGCGCTTTCCCGGAATGTATATATTTACTTATTTTATCTGCATAATATTCGCCTCTTTTGATAAGCATATTTTTTTCTAAAGTATAATCGTTATACCCTGCGCCTCCTTTAAAAAAATAATCATCTGAATAAATTTGAGTTACCTCCGTTAAAGTAGGTATAAAATCTGTAAACACATGATCACAATCTATACAATGAAGAATCTTATACCCATTCTTAAGAAACTTAAGTTCTGTATTATTGCCATTGCATATCGTACAATTCATTCTATAAAAAGCAATTAAACTTTTTTAAATTCAAAAACTCTTTTTGATTTCATGCCATTTAAATGCCTTGACATACTCACCACTTCGTAATTCTTCTGCAACAACCCAATCACATTTTCAAAAACTTTTACTTTTCCTGCGATAAATGCTGATCGCAAAAGTTATTAGAATTATACCGGCTTTTTATTAGGACAACGCCCATTCTTCCTTCATATTATTCATCTTCGAAAGAGAAAAACCCACACAAACAAGAACGATCCACAAAATCAGGTAAGTAAAGAACGTCTCAGCGCTTAAAAAGCTAATAGCGGGCAAAAGAATTATCCAATAATATTTTTTATCCTGTTTTCTTAATAAAAAATAAACCAATAACGGTGTAAGGTACACCATGTAATGCCAAAGAGAACTAGGGTAAATTATTAGCATGCAGAGAATAAAGACGAAAAATGAAAAATAATAATTTATTTTATTAAGCCCCTTTGATGCTAAGTAACTTAAGATGGTCATAACGATCGCAGTAAAATAGAAGATCGAATTTATCATGCTCTGTGATAGCTGATAACGTTGCAGGTTCCGGTTTAATACAGCAATCAAAGATTGATTAATGTCCTGCACATATAATTCTTGTGGCAATCTTTGTGTGGGTGGGGATTGAAGAAAATCAAGGATATTTTGGCTCCCCCACAAAAAAGTTGTTATAGAGAATAGAACTATCAAGGTTCCGGCAAAATAAATTACCGGTCTCCATCTTTTGCCAGAAATAAAGAACAATATTAAAAAACCCGAAATAGGTTTTATAATTAATGAAATTGCCAAATAAAAACCGGATATTGGCTTATTAATTTTGTAGATTGTCAAAAGTAAAAAGAACAAAAGGAAGAAATTAGTTTGATTATAACCGATTGTATCACTCGTTCCCGGTAGAAGCAATATTATAATTAAAATAAACAAAAATGAATATACAGATCGGTCTTTTTTTACAAAAATTATATTTGCTAAAATAGCGTTTCCGAAAATAAATATAAAAATTAATACAGCTAAAATCATCCGTGAAGTATGATAATCTATTGAGGCTAATGGAGCAAAGAATAACATGGTTATTGGAGGCGATAATAAACCCACATCTAATATTTCATCTCTAAATGCCGGCGAAAAGGTATAATTGAAGTCGTTATTTTGAAGAAGTATTTTAAAACTGTTTGGATCATAGAAATTTAGATGATGTACTCCTAATTGGCCTTGCATATAAAAGCACATAAAATCAAATTCAGCATTTGAAGTGGCTGCCTTTAGAGTTTCAAGAACAAGAATCAAAAACATCCAGGTAGCCAAACCAATAAGTATCCCTCTTGAAATTTGTGCCCATTGTGTTCTTAAATTATGATATGCATAATAAGCTGCTGTAAGCGATAACATGGTAAGAAAAGTTCTCCCCCCAACATCATCTCTAAAAAATAAACGTATTCCTGCAACGAAAGAAAATATTATTATCGCAACAACGGGCGTTTTCAAGTTTTTGAGTAAAAAATCCTGAGTTAATTTCATATTCTTTCTTTTTTAAAACTGTGAATTGATAAGTTACTTATTTCAAAACCTTGAAAGAAGGATTTTAAATTCTTGTATATTTTTTAGCAACAAGGCCCCATTTTTCAAACCTGTATCTTAATGAAACTCTTAGCACACCTATTCCGTACTGAATACTTCTCTTTAGATTGATCGAGGAAGCTTCTTTAAAATATTTGGTAGGGCAGGTTATTTCTGCAATTTCATATCCTTGCCCGAATATTTGCGCGAGCATTTCATTGTCAAAAATAAAATCATCAGAATTGGCCTCATAATTTACACTTCTTAACACAGCCGCAGAAAAAGCTCTGTATCCTGTATGATATTCTGATAATTTTTGTCCCAACATTACATTCTGAAAAAATGTAAGAAGCCGGTTTGATAAATATTTGTACTTAGGCATTCCACCTTTGAGAGCGCCATTTCCGAGGATACGTGAACCTAACACTACCTTATATGTTCCATTGGCTATCATAAAACACATAGAATGAATAAGCTTTGGCGTATATTGATAATCCGGATGCAACATCACAATAATATCCGATTTGAGCTCTAAGGCTTTTTGATAACAGGTTTTTTGATTTCCACCATATCCTTTATTCTTTTCATGCTGCACTATGTTTCTTATTCCCAATTCTTTTGCGACCTGAATGGTATTATCAGTGCTGTTGTCATCTACGAGTATAACATTGTCCACGATATCAAAAGGAATTTCCTTGTAAGTTTTTTCTAAAGTTTTTTCCGCATTGTAGGCTGGAAGAACTATGGTTATGATTTTCTCATTAATCATCAGTTAAATTATTTGCAATTAGAGAATTTTCAATTCAGATAGGATTTAGATGTTTATATATAAAGTTGAAAATAAGGATTCTGATTATTTATGCATTTACTGTTTAATGAATGCAGGCTTTGACACTCTTAATTGTTTATATACTCTTCAACTCCATTTTGATATTCTTTTCCATAAAACTCCAATGCTTTGACATATTCACCACTTCATAATTCTTCTGCAACAATCCAATCACGCTTTTAAAAACTTTTACTTTCTTTTCACTGCTCACATTCATCCCCGGGAAAAAAGCAAGCTGCGTGATCTGGTCGCCGCCAATAAGGTCAAGAGGATGCAGCAAAAAGCTGATAGGCGTTTTAGTTATTTTGCACATCCTTATTGCTGTGTTCAGGTACAACTTCATCAACGGCATCGAAATATTTCCCAGGTAAATTAAATAGCTTAAATGAAAAGGGAGTTTAAAAACCGGCATGGTAGTTACCGGAATTTCTGTGATGCTTTTTCCGTCTCCCAAATCCCATTTGTAAGGTTTTAATTTTCTGAACCCTTCACTGAATTTTCCAAATAATTCTTTACGCGCTTTCTTCTCTTCTTTTGATAAGTCTGATTTTTTGAAATAATACATTCTGGCAAGCGGGCCCAAGTAAGTAGGTAAAGTTGAAGCATCAAAATGATAGCCTCTGCTTTCCAAAACTTTTAAAAGATCTTTACTCCAGCTAAAACCAGGGCCACGAAAGCCTTGCGGGCGCTGCCCTGTAGCATTAAAGATCGCTTCTTCCGCTTCCCTGATTTCTTTTTCTATTTTTTCATAACTATATGTCTGAAGCCATGATTCATGGTGGTAGGAATGGTTTCCTACTTCATGGCCCCGGCCGGTAATCATTCTCAGGTACTTATTGTTTTCTTCTGATTCGGTATCCTTTCCTACAATAAAAAAAGTGATCTTTAAATCAAGTTCATCCAGTACATCAAGTACATGCGGCACAAAAATGTTGAGATAAGAAGGATATTGATCCCAGCCTTCATCACCATGAATTTTCATGTAAGTCCATTGATTATCCAGGTCAAGTGATATACTCGCTATAGGTTTTTTCTTAGCCATGATGGTTTAATATTTCTTTCAATTTATTTTCAGCAACCTGGATGGTTTCATTTACATTGAGTGTTCCATTAATAATTTGTGCTGAATTAATAATATAGTAATTACCTAATGAAGTAGTAACTCCCGGTACTTTTTTAGAATAATTAATAGTAGGCAATGCAAACACAACACGCGCTTTTGAAACTCCCCAAAAAAGAAGATCATCTTTGGAAAGATGGGGATACATTTTATACAACGATCCTAAAAAGAGATCACGAAGTTCGTCTTCGCTTTTATCAAATAATTCATCTCCAGGTTCTACATACTTAGGAAGATAAACGAGATTGTTATTCTTAATTTCATTCTTATCAATTAAGGCAGTCATTTCAATAATACCGGTAAATGGCGGCCAGCTATCGGTAATATTGGTGACATAATAAGGAGATACAGGTTGCTTCAATAAAACAGACGGGCATATCACTCCCAAATACCTGATAGCGCTATGTTGTTGAATCTCTTGCTCAGTAAGCCCTTCAACGATCTGTACAGATTCCCTGGAAGATAGCGTGGAGATCACTTCATCAAAAGATTGCACTGAACCATTCACAGTAACTTCCAATTTGCCTTGTGAATTCTTTTTAATATTTTTTACCGAAGAATTGTATTGAATAGTAATACCGGTATCTGAAAGATGTTTTGCAAAGCGATTATTTATTTTTTCATACCCGCCTGTCACATAGCCAAACATTTCTTTCTTTAATCCGCTCTTCCTTGCTGCATACATTCGCTGTATGGTTGACCAGATAAAAGCAGCGGAAGTATTCTTATAATTATCGCCCAGTTTTGCTTTCAATAACGGCAGCCATATCTTTTCAAAAACTCTTTTGCCCGACCACTTTTGCAACCAATCTGCTACCTGGATATTTTCTAACCGTTGCCAGTCCTTGATTTTAGAAGCCGCAAAAATCGTTAAGCCTAACCTGAATTTATCAATAAGATTAATGGGAGGAAATTTAAAAAATTCAATGAGATTAGACATTGAATATAACTTTCCATCAGAATAAAAACCGGTTTTGGTTTCTACCCAGCGAAGATCATCTTCCAGGCCAATTTCTTTTAAAATTTTTCTCGTATTTAAATCCGACATCAAAATTACATGGTAGAATCTATCCCAAACTATTCCATCTCCGTCCGAACCGGGCCGGGCGGGCATTTTCCATGAACTGGTAAGCCCCCCAACTTTTTTTGCAGATTCAAAAACTGTTACAGAATATCCCTGTTGTGAAAGGCGCAATGCCAGTGTCATTCCCATCATTCCGCCACCTATAATTGCCCATTTTTTTTTATCTGCCATGTTTAATTAATATCGTTAATTATTGTAATCATCTTCTTTGTTACATCTTTACCAAATACATCCCTTTGATTTTCCGGCGGCATAAAAGAAACAATTTTTGATGCAATATTTTTCTCAGAAGGATGAATAAGCAGGTTCCATTTTTCATCTACCGTTTCTACCCATTCTGTTTCTGTCCGCAAAGTGATGCATGGCTTTTTAAGAATATAAGCCTCCTTTTGAATGCCCCCGGAATCAGTAATAATTCTTTTGGCTGAATGTTCAAGCGCTAAAAAATCAAGATAACCTTGCGGGGCAGCCAGTTTAATATTTTTGGGAATTAAATAAGAATCCGCCAGCATTTTTTTCGTGCGCGGATGAACAGGAAAAATAATTTTTTCATCCAGCTTACCCAATTCATTTAATAAATGCTCAAGGATCCTTGTATCATCTACATTGTAGTTGCGATGCAAGGTTAACAAGTTATAGTTTACATTTTGCAAACGTAAACCTTCAATAACAGTTGATCTGCTGAGTGCAATTTCAAGATTATTTTTCACGGTATCAACCATGATATCGCCTGTAAAAAAAGTGTTTTCTGCTAAACCTTCTTTTGCCAGAATATCTACCGCTGTTTGTGTGGGCGCAAATAGATATTTAGAAACATGATCCGTAACAACCCGGTTAATTTCTTCAGGCATTGCTTTATTATAACTCCGCAAACCCGCTTCGATATGAACAATCGGAATATTCAGTTTTGCAGCAACCATTGCTCCCGCAAATGTTGAATTTGTATCGCCAAAAACAATGATCAAATCCGGTTTGAATTTGGTCATTGCCGAATCCAGCATCAGCATCATTTGCGTGATCTGCGAGGTAGCGCTTCCGGGCTTTATTTCCAAGTGGATATCCGGCTCCCGGATATCAAGATCATTAAAGATCTTTTCAGACATGGCATAATCATAATGCTGGCCTGTATGAACAATGATTTCTTCATGCAAACCTGAAAGCACCGATGATAATGGCGCGAGCTTTACGAACTGCGGACGGGCGCCAACAATGGAAAAAATTTTCAAACTAATTCTGTTGAGTTATTAAAAGATTTCTTTGCTTCGCAAATTTTTTTTTACCACTAAGAACACAAAGGTCTCATGTATGAGAAGGAGACCTTACCAATGAAAAAGGGTCCTGCAAAAGTGCTAACTTGAAATTGCAAAACATTTCAATCACTTTAAAAAACAGAAACCCATGACACAAGTTAAACAATT
>Ga0209941_1000665_pt1 | contig 35579 bp, 25 predicted proteins | sample ThiBiot_300_plan_FD_183945 | JGI IMG/M metagenome (GOLD analysis project Ga0209941, IMG submission 183945) | Wastewater bioreactor microbial communities from Cape Town, South Africa - Thiocy_solids_1 (SPAdes) | ecosystem: Engineered > Bioremediation > Thiocyanate > Unclassified | place: South...
AGCGAGGTCGTCAACTATGAAGACGTCTACCGGCTCTGCTACATCCGAGCCCCCGATGGACTGCTCATCGGGCTCGCGCAACAGCTTCGCTAGAGCTCGAGCGCGGCGGTGACGACAAGTAGTGGCGCGCGCAGGGGACTCAACTGACCACCGCGTAGCGCTCCTGGAGCCAGTCCCAGACCAGCCACTAGCGACTTACATGCGATTCAGAGTGGTGGCTCCTTCTCTCGCGAGAAAGTCGCAGAGCCACGCAATTAATGGACGTTCTGGGACTCGACTGCAACGATACCCATCCCGGGCGGCCCAGCGGCCGTCCATCAGGTTGTCAGGTCAGGTCACAAGGCAGCCACCAAGCGGCCCGAGACCTTACCGTCGCGCAGCTTGTCGATGCCAGCGGGAATCTCGTCGAAGCTGATCGCCGTGATGGTGGGCCTGAGGTCGCCTGAAGCCATGAGCTGGTAGACGCCGGCGATGTCTTCCTTGGTGCCGCCGTTCGAGCCCTTGAGGTTGCACTGGTTGAGGATGAGCGAGCGCGTGTTGATGGTCGATTCCAACTTGCCCATGCCCACGAGCACCACGGTGCCGTCGCGGCGGATGATGTCGACCGCCTGGGCCGTGGTGGCGCCGAAGCCGGCGAAGTCCACGATGACGTCGAACTTCACGTCGGGGAAGTCGGTGAGCGACTTGGAGACGCCAGTCATGCCGGCCTCCAAGGCCTGCGGCCACACAGCCTCGTTCAGTTCGGCCACGTAGACCTCGGCGCCCTTCAGGACGGCGACACGCGCACCGATCTGACCGAGGCCACCGAACCCAATGATGCCCACCTTGTCGCCGCGTTTCACGCCGCCCTGCGAGATGACGGCGGCGTAGGACGTCATGCCGGCGTCCGTTGCCGCGGCGCCAGCGAGGAAGTCGACCTCATCGGGGATGGGCACGAGCGCCTGCGCGTCTATGACCATTTTGGGGGCGAACCCGCCGTCGAAGCTGTAGCCGGGCGCGCCTGCCGGCGTGGTGGGGCAGACAGCCACGCGGTCGCCGACCTTGAAGCCGGTGACGCCCTCGCCGAGCTCGGCTATGACGCCCGCGTTCTCGTGCCCGATCGTAATCGGCAGCTTGGCTATCAGGGGCATCCAGCCCGGATCATCGAGCACGCCCACGTCCGAGTGGCACAGGCCTGCTGCCTTGATGTCGATGACGACTTGGCCGGGGCCGGCGCCGGGCTCCGGTACCTAGTTAAGGGCCAGCGGCTGGTTGGTGCCGGTGAACTGCCATGCTTTCATGTGAACTCCCTCCAGACTACCTACCTGATTGCAGCCTAGTGAGCGGCTAGGGGCGAGGGCAATGGGCGGTTTTCCCTAGTTCGTCGATTGCAGCGAGGGGTGCTGTCATGCTGCGCGTCTTGAACCTGGGCCACTGTTGCTTCCACTACCTTGCCAGCGGGCTAGATACCTGGAGTCCCTCGGCTTCCACCCCATCGACGTCGGCCCGCAGATGGCGCGGGCGCTCGAATGCCTTGGGGCGCTGAACATCTCGCTGAACATGAAGAACGGCGCCGCGTGGAAGAGCGGCTGGAAACTCGTGGGCCCGGTGCCCTGACGCGGGGGCCAAGGTAGGACCCGTCAGGCCGTCTGCGCCTCCCCCGCACCTTCCCTGGCGAGGAACAGCCAAGTCTCGAGCACGGTATCGGGATTCAGGGAGATCGAGTCGATGCCCTGCTCCAGCAGCCACCGAGCGTACTCCGGGTGATCGGAGGGGCCTTGGCCACAGATGCCCACGTACTTGCCGGCCTTGCGGCAAGCAGCGATGGCTTGGGCGGTCAGGGTCTTGACGGCGGGGTCCTGCTCGCTGAACAGGTCGGCCACCAGGCCGGAGTCGCGGTCTAGGGCCAGGGTCAACTGCGTTAGATCGTTGGAGCCGATGGAGAAGCCGTCCACGTGCTCCAGGAACTGCTCGGCCAGGATGGCGTTGGACGGCACCTCGCACATCATGATCACCTCGAGCCCGTTCGCGCCGCGCTCCAGGCCGTTCGAGCGCATGATCGCGAGCACCTCCTTTAGTTCCCCCACGGTCCGCACGAACGGCACCATGGCCTTCACGTTGCTGAGGTTCATCTCGTCACGCACGCGCCTCAGGGCCTCGCACTCCATCGCGAAGCAGGGAGCGAACGTCTCGGACCGGTAGCGGGCAGCGCCGCGGAAACCGATCATGGGGTTCTCTTCGCGCGGCTCGTAACGCTCGCCGCCCAGCAGGTGGGCGTACTCGTTCGACTTGAAGTCAGAAAGGCGCACTATCACGGGGTCGGGAGCGAAGGCAGCGGCGATGGTGGCCACCCCCTCCGCCAGTTTGGAGATGAAGAACTCGCGCGGTCCACCGTAGGCGGTGGCGCGCCCGTCTATCTCCTGGCGCAACTCGGCGGGCACGTCGGGGTACTCGAGCAGTGCTTGCGGATGAACGCCGATGGCGTTGTTGATGATGAACTCGATGCGCGCCAGGCCCACACCGCGGTGGGGCAGCCGGGAGAACGCGAAGGCCCGTTCGGGGGTTGCCACGTTCATCATGATGTCTACGGGCAGCTCAGGCATGTCGCGCAGTTCGACCTGGCTCAGTTCGAAACGCGGGGTGCCGTCGAACACCAGGCCCTCGTCGCCCTCTGCGCAGCACACGGTCACGCGGCCGCCGTCTTGGATGAGCTCCGTGGCGTCACCGGTGCCCACCACCGCCGGTATGCCGAGTTCGCGAGCGATGATTGCCGCGTGGCAGGTGCGGCCGCCGCGGTTGGTGACTATGGCGGAGGCCCGCTTCATGACCGGCTCCCAGTCCGGGTCGGTCATGTCGGTGACGAGGACGTCGCCCTTATCCATGCGCCACATCTCCGACGTGTCGGTGATGACCTTCGCCGGCCCGGCGCCCACACGCGCGCCTACTGCCCTTCCGCGCACTATTACAGGAGCGCGCTCCAGCATGCGGAAGCGCTCCAGCACCTGACCCTCCCGGCTGCGCACCGTCTCTGGCCGCGCCTGCAGGATGTAGATGCGCCCGTCCAAGCCGTCTTTCGCCCACTCGATGTCCATTGGCCTGCCGAAATGGTCCTCGATGGCGAGCGCCTGACGGCCCAGTTCGGCGAGCTCCTCGTCGTTCAGAGCGAAGCGCATTCGCTCCGCGTCCGGCACGTTCTCGGTGCGCACGGTGCTGGCGGGGCCCGCTCGCCTGCGCGAAGAGCTGTCGTCCGCCGCCCCGGCCTCGCCCTCACCGGCGTAGATCATGCGCTGCCGCTTGCTGCCCACGCGCCGGCTCAGAATCGGCGGGACCCCCGAGCGGAGCGACGGCTTGTACAGGTAGAACTCGTCGGGGTCGACCGCTCCTTGCACGAGCAGTTCCCCTAGACCGTACGAGGCCGTGACGAACACCGCGTCATCGAAGCCCGACTCGGTGTCGAGCGTGAAAGCCACGCCGGAGACCGCTAGGTCGCTCCGAACCATCCGCTGCACGCCCACCGAGAGAGCCACTTCGGAGTGCGCGAAGCCGTGATGCACGCGGTAGGCGATGGCGCGATCGGTGAACAACGAGGCGTACACCGTGCGCATGGCCCCCAGCATGCTCTCCACGCTGCGCACGTTGAGGATGGTCTCCTGCTGACCCGCGAAGGACGCCTCGGGTAAGTCCTCGGCGGTGGCCGACGAGCGCACTGCGACGGATAGCCCCGCTGCGCCGTCGCCCAGCTCGCGCTCGAGCTCGGCATACGCCTCGCGGACGGCTCCCTCAAGGGACGCGGGCAGCGGCGCGGCAGCAACGAGCGACCGGATCTCCTTGCCCACCTCGGCAAGGGAGACGACGTCGGCGACATCCAGTTCACGGAGGCGCCGATCGATGCGCTCCTCCAGCTCGTTGGCCTTCAGGAACTCACGGAACGCCGCTGCGGTGGTCGCGAAGCCGCCCGGCACTGCAACGCCGGCCCCGGCCAGAGCGCCGATCATCTCACCCAAAGACGCGTTCTTGCCACCGACCTCATCGAGGTCGCGCATACCCACCTCGTCCAACCGCCGAACGTACCTCATGCTGACCTCCCCAGAAGTTCCCAGCTGCAGTTGCATGGTGTTGCGGGTCGACGGGCTCAGGATAGGGGAGCACACGCGAGCGGCCGTCAGCTCCGCGCACAGCGGGCAACGTGCTGCTACCCTCGAGTATGGCTGCAACCACGGACGGCGGGACCCTGCAGGTCTTCTTCGTTTCCGACCACACCGGCGTCACCGCCGAGATGCTCGGCAACAGCCTGCTGGCGCGCTTCGAGGGGCTAGCCGCCCGCCTGCGCACCCGCTCCTTCATCGATTCGGTGGAGAAAGCCGATGCCCTCGTCAGGGAGATCGAGCGGGCAGAGGGGCCTCGTATGGTGCTCACCAGCATCTCCCGACCGGAGGTGCGGCACCGCTTAGAACGCGCCGACGCACTGGTGATGGACCTGTTCGAGCCGTTCCTTGGCAAGCTGGCCGCGTTCCTGCACCGCGAGCCGCACGATCAGGTGGGCAGCCTGCACCGGCTGCGCAACCTGGCGAGGTACCAGGAGCGCATCGAGGCGGTGGAGTTCGCCGTTGGCACCGACGACGGGCTGGGAACCGACCACTACCCGCGGGCCGACGTCATCCTCATCGGCGTCTCGCGCGTGGGCAAGACCCCGAGCTGCCTCTACCTGGCCATGCACTACAACCTCTACGCCGCCAACTATCCCCTCACCGACGAGGATCTCGATCTCCACGAGCTGCCGAAGGCGCTACGGGCGCACCGCGAGCGCCTCTACGGTCTCACCATCGACCCCCTGAGGCTGCATCAGATCCGCGAGGCGCGACGGGCGGATAGTGATTACTCGTCGCTCGAGCGCTGCCGCTGGGAGGTGGCTCAGGCCGAGGCCCTGTTCCGCCGCGCCCGACTACCTTTCGCCAACACAACCGTGCGCTCCGTGGAGGAGATCGCCGCGGGACTGATGCAGGAGGAACGGCTCGAGTTGAAGAGCAGAACCAGGGAGCTCTAGGCGTCGACGGTTTCTGCCGACACCGTCGGCTCAGCCGTACACGAGGTAAGCGCCCGCGGACATGGAGTTCAGCGGTTCCGTGTCGACTTGGAACGAGGACTGAGGAGGGGACGGCTCCGGGCCGCACCTAACCCGCTGGCTCCGATCTCGCACTTGTGGCAAAGGCGATATCCAACGAGATGCTCAGTCAGAAGCTCAAGGAGGCCCTTGGCGTTCCCACGCCTCAACTGACCGTTCGCGACCAGGGGAAGCGCAAGGCGTGAGAGTCCGGGACCGGATGCAGTTGCTGAAGGGGTGCGTTGACCTGTTGGTCCTGCGCGACGTCATCGAGCGCCACGGAGTGCCGAACTGCGAGGCGCTGCGCCGCCTGCAGCGCCACCTGCTCGCCAACCCCGGGGCGCCCCTAGGCATCGCCAAGTTCCACCGCGATCTGCGGTCACAGGGTATGGCGGTAGGAGAGGAGTCGCTCCGCGACTTGCTGCCGTACTCGTCCCAGTAGCCCAACCGTCTTGGGGTTGAGAGATACGGGCGTAACCGCCGCCCTTCTTACGCCGCCGTCACCTTCAAGTCCAGGCGGTTGCCCGACGGGTCTAGCACCGAGACACCCTCCGGCATCTCTTCATACGACCAGTTGGCGTCCTTCAGGCGAGCGACCACCGCTTGCACCCCAGCGCTGGAGGGCAATTCCAGTGTGAAGCGGCGTAGGCCCGCAGTGCCAGCTGGCGCAGGCGGCGCGCCGACGCCCGACCAGGTGTTGAGGGCCAACGCATGCACCGGATTGGAGCCGTCCAGGCCGAAATCGAGCATCTGCATCTCGGCCAGGTCCATCTGCGGCCGGAAGCCGATCAGGTCGCGGTAGAAGTGCCGTGAGGCCTCGAGGTCGGCCACATGCAGATGAACGTGGTGCACGCCGAGAATCTGCAGCGGCGCGTTCATGTCCTCGTCCGGGCCCAGTTCCTTGAAGAGGTCCTCGAGGTCGACCGGATCGCGGCCGCTGCGCAGCTCGCCCTCTGTTGTGCGAGCGCCGAACTGGCCGCCAGGAAGCCGAACGAACTGGCCGCGCTCGGGGGTTTCTAGGGTGAGCTCTATGCCGTTGCCATCGGGGTCCGAGAGGTAAGTGGTCTCGCTGACGAGGTGATCGGTGGGGGAGTTCGGGTAACGCAACGCGAACAGCCGCGCGATTATGCGAGCCAACTCGCGCCGCGTGGGAATATGCAGCGCCACGTGATACAGGCCCGTGCGGCGTGACGCCACCGGCTCGCTGGCGCCGGGGTGAAGCACGATTGCCGTGTGTGAGGCGCCGAGGCGATAGGCGCCGTCTTCCTCGCCCAGAAGCTTCAGGCCGAGTACTCCACTCCAAAATTGCAGAGCGTCGTCGGCGTCGGTTACGGCCAGGTGCAACTCGCCGAGCTTGGTGCCTACCGGGAGGAGCTGGTTGGGTGGAGAGTCGGCGGCGGAGGATTTGGGTGACATGGTGGCGATACGTTACCGGGGCGCGGGCGTGGCGGGTGAATGGGCGGCTACCGTCAGGGCCGCTCTGGCTTCGGGTAGGCCGCGTGCAGTTGCCCCGTGTGCAGCCACCGACCGCCCCTATACTTGGGCCGCCGGATCGTTCCGGAGATTGGGGATGCAGTTATGGCCATTAGAACCTGGAACATCGACCCTTCCCACTCCACGATCGAGTTCTCAACCAAGCACATGATGTTCACGACGGTGCGCGGGCGTTTCAAGGAGTTTCAGGGCAAACTGCACTTGGACCGCGAGGCGCCCGACACCTCCTGGGCTGAGGTCACGATTGAAACCGCCAGCCTCGACACTGGTGCGCCCGATCGCGACGGACACCTGCGGGGCGCCGACTTCTTTGACGCGGATAAGTATCCTCAGCTCATGTTCCGGAGCAAGGAAACCATCGGAGCTTTGCCCGACGAAGGGACTCGGTTCCGCGTAGCGGGAGACCTCACGATTGGCGACACCACCGAATCCGTGATGCTAGACGTGCTGTTCCAGGGGCGCGGCACGGACCCGCGTGGCAACGAACTGGTGGGGTTCCAGGCCTCGTGCGAGATCGACAGGCGCGACTGGGGCCTTAAGTGGAACCAGGCGCTAGAAGCAGGCGGAGTCTTGGTTGCCAACAAGGTGCGCATTGATGTCGAGGTGCAGGCGGTCCTGGAGGTCTAGGCAGCCTAGGCCGCCTGGCAATGCTTCGCTGACTTCGGCGCTTTCGGCGTGCGTCAACGCGCTGCTCGCGAAGGCGTGAAGCCCGGCACCGGCGGGATACCTACGGCTGGTCTAGTCTACCTACACCCGACGGCAACCGCAGCCAGTTGCCGTTCGTAACGTGAAATCGGCCCTCTTCCTTGGCGTCCACGTCCTCCCCAAACATCACGATGGCCCCGTCCGGCTGGCTCAGCTCCACCGCCTCTGCGAACCACTGCCCTTACTCCTCGTCGCTCCCACGCCCCGCCTCGGCCACCGCCGGGAAGCTCGCGAGGAACCTCCGCGCCAGCGCTTCGGCGTCCTGCGTCTGCTCTGGCCACTGGAACGGGACACTGTCGCCGTTGCTGGTCCCGTACGCCATACCCGGGTAGAGGCCGACCCGCAGGAGGTACCCGTCGGCCTTGAACTGCTCCGCGGGCGCCACGCTGTAACGCCAGTACAGTCCATTCGGGGCGACGCCGCACGATAGGCGCAGGCGCTGGTAGCCCAGGAGGTGCAGCTGCGCCAGCATCTCCATCACCAGCGTCCAGGTTGGTTTGAGGATCTCCGTCGTCACACCGCTTCTCCTCCCTAGCTTCTGGTGCGCTCGGACAGTGATGTCCTTACGCAGGGCCGCTTTGGTCGTAGTATGGCCGAACCCCGCCGCCAGAGTCGAACTTCAGTGGTGTGCCCTCGCCCGCCGTGTGTATGTTGACGGCGCTCGGCCTGGCGTTCGACAGTGAATGGGCACAACGGGGCGGTGCGATGAGGGGTGTTGCGTGGGGAACGCGATCTCCGATGTTGTGAGGTTGGAGTACTCGAAAGCCTGTAGGCACAACAACCTGTGGGTAACGGCTTGCGTGTCGGGTTGTTACCTGGTATCATGTGGGCACTGTGTACATCCGGACGACGAAGTCCCGCGGGATCGAGTACCTGCAGCTAGCGCATAACGAGCGCGATAGTTCGGGCCGCGTGCAAGCGAAGATCCTGCATAACTTCGGACGCAAGGACAGTCTCGATACGGAGGCGTTGCTGCGTCTCATCGGCAGCATGACGCGTTTCCTTGACCCCGAGGACGCGGCGCAGGTGCGGCAGGGCCTGGATCTGGAGGCGCCGTTCGAGTTCCTGGGCGCCAAGTCGTTAGGCGGTACGCAACTGCTGGACGGGCTTTGGCAGCGCCTGGGTATCGCCGGGGTGTTGAAGAAGCTGGCTGGTAAGCGGGAGTTCGGCGGATCAGTCGAGCGCTTGCTGTTCGCGCTGGTAGCGAACCGGGCGTTGGCGTCGGGTAGCAAGCTGGCGGCGGAATCCTGGATGACCGATGTGGCGTACGTCGATGGTTTGCCTGAAGTCGAGGTGCAACAGCTCTACCGCGCGATGGATTTCTTGCTGGAGACGCGTGATGAGATCCAGCGCGAGGTGTTCTGGAGTGTGAAGAACCTGTTCAACCTCGAGGTGGATCTGATCTTCGTGGATACCACCAGCACCTACTTCGAGATCGAAGGCGAAGACGAGGATGAGTTGGTGGAGGCCGGCGACGATGAAAATGGTGGCTTGCGTAAGCGTGGCTACAGCAAGGACAGCCGCAGCGATTTGGCGCAGGCGGTGCTCGGTTTCGCGGTGACCAGGGACGGCATCCCGGTCAGGTGTTGGGTGTGGCCCGGCAACACGGTGGACGTGAGCGTGGTGGACGAGGTGAAGCGCGACCTGAACGACTGGAAGTTGGGTCGCGTGATTATGGTGATGGATACCGGCTTCAATAGCGCCGACAACCGCAGAATCCTGCAAGGCGCCGGTGACGGGTACATCATCGGCGAGAAGATGCGGCTCGGGAAGAACGGCAAGCTGCCGGAAGCGCTCTCCCGCCCGGGCCGCTACAAGACGTTGGAGAACGGCCTGCGCATCAAGGAAGTGATCACCACCAAGCAGAGCGTCACTAGGCGCCGCTTCGTGATCGTGCACAACCCCGAACAAGCCACACGCAACGAGGCGAAACGAGGCGAGATCATCGCCGAAGCCGAGCGGCGCATCGCCGCCCTGGGCGACCTGACGGGCAAGAGCCACACGAAGGCGGTGTGCGACCTGCTGGCGCACAAGGTGTTCGGGCGTTACTTGCGGGAGCAGAAGAACGGCAAGTTACTCATCGACAAGGCGAAGGTCGCCGCCGAAGCGAAGTTGGACGGGAAGTACTTGATCAGCACCAGCGATGACGACTTGAGCGCCGAGGACGTCGCGATGGGCTACAAGCAACTGCATGAGATCGAGCGCGTGAACCGGGACCTGAAGCACACGGTTGATGTGCGGCCGGTGTATCACCGGCGCGCTGACCGCATCAAGGCGCACGTGTTGCTGTGCTGGTTGGCGCTGTTACTGATCCGCATCGCGGAGACCGAGACCGATCAGTCCTGGCATCAGCTCACGCGAATCATGCAGCCATTGTTGGTGGGTTTTCACGCCACCCAGCACGGCAACATCGCGCAATCGAACAAGCTCACCGCGGAGCAGAAGAGCGTGCTGGACGCCGTAAAGATCAAAAGCCCGAAGCGTTACCTTGAGGTTCCCAGCCCGCGGAAGACCTGAAATCCTGTAGTCACAACACGCTCTGCGTCGACAAGCTCAGGAAAGCCGCCTGGGACAGCGAAATCATGCCTTTTCGGTGCCTACCTGCTGTCGAACGCGAGATGAGACGTTTCCAACTTTCGACCCCCAGGCAACTGTGCGCCTCGGAGCGTTAGACTTACGTCAGACCCGGGACGATAGCCTAGAAGCCGCCATCGACGCGGGACAATTTGCTCATGGCTTGGTTGACCACCCCCTCACTGCGACACTCCCTGTCGTAGCGGAGTGAAGTAATAGACAGCACCTGGCTCTGCCCGGGCCCCCGAGGAGACTGGCTTAGTGCCGACGTACGATTTACACACCGACCGAACCGTACACGTCAGTCGGACCATCATGCTTTCGGAACTGAGTTTACTTCTAGACCAAGTTCCTTCTACGGCCTCCACCACGGATTATGGAACGGCCGTCCTAGGCGCTAACGTTTTGCTCAAACGCACAGTCTCCAACCGCCAGAAGACGTTCCGCTTCCTACGAGAGCTGTACGCACTCGATCCCAGCGACCCAGTCTTCAGCGTTATGCGCTTCTTGTGGGAGGCTGAGCCCGCCGCCCACACCCGGGCACTGCTCGCACTCCTCGCAGCTGCCTTTAGCGACGAGCTCCTGCGGTCTACGGCCGACACAATCTTGGCCGCGAGCCCAGGCGATCGACTTGGCAAGGAGTCGCTCTCCGCGAGGCTTGGCGACGCCTACCCTGGTAGGTTCGGCGAGAAGTCCCTCGAGAAGATCGGGCGCAACATTGCCTCCTCCTGGACCCAATCCGGGCACCTAGTTGGCCACATCGACAAGCACCGAGCCTTAGTAGAGCCTTCGACGACCACCACGGTTTTCGCAACCTTCCTGGGTTGGCTACAGGGGCACCGTGGACTTCTGCTTTTCACTACACCATGGGCGCAACTACTTGACGCGAACGAGAGCGTGCTCGATTCGCACCTCTTCGCAGCCTCACAGCGAGGTTGGGTGACGTATAAGCGGATGAACGACGTCGTGGAGATCAGCTTCAACGAACTGTTCGCGCTCGCAACATGGGAGCCGCGGACAACAGCCGACGCAACTACCGCCGCTGGAAGGGGAAGCCGCTAGGGTGTCTAATCTAGAGCTACTACTCAACCAGTACGAGAGCTACATAACAGCGCCGTGGCAACCTTCCAAAGCAGCTCCACAACGTGTGATCTTCGTCATCTACGACCCAAGAGACGAGCGGCGCCTCCGAGCTCGCGTCGGGGAGTTCGAACTCGCGACCGGGCGCGCAAAGAAGGGCTGGCTCCAATACGACGTTACCAACTCATTTGCCCAGTGGATGGCGGCACATGAGTACCGCGAGAACTATTTTGAGGCTCCGGAAGACCTTAGCATCGCCCTCGTGGAGTTCGAGGAGTATGTCAGTGGTGAAGTGCGTGGCCTTCTTGGCAACCCCGATGCTAACGACAACACCGTGGTCGCTGTGCTTGGGGTGGCGAGCCTCCTCGGATACATGAGCGTCGCTAAGCTCGTGGAGTCTGTGGAGAAGTCGGTGCGCGGCCGGTTACTAGTGTTCTTTCCGGGGCAACACGACGACGCCGTTTATCGATTGCTAGATGCTCGGGACGGTTGGAACTACCACGCCGTTCCTATAACAGCGAAAGAATGACCTTTCTCGGATGCGACGGACGAAGAACGTGAGGGGACGTAACAGATGACCATCAAGAACTGGGAAGTATTCGCTAAAGACCCACGCAAAACGACGATCCCTAACGACGGCGTCACTGAGGTTGGCCAGCCGAAGACGCCGGAGGAGTGGTCCGTCCTCCGCTACGAACTGAGCACCTTCGTGTGCGAAGGGCAGTACCAAACCGGGCTGGAGCGGATTCTGTCGACCTACCTAACGAACCTCGACAGGGACACGCAGCCCGCTGTCTGGGTCAGTGGCTTCTACGGTTCAGGTAAGTCTCACCTCGTGAGGGTGCTGGAGTACCTGTGGCGCGACCTGGTGTTGCCGGGCGGCGCTTCCGCCCGCAGCTTGACGCACCTTCCGGCGGAAATAGAAGACCTTTTAACGGAGTTGACGACCGTCGGAAAGCGGCACGGCGGCCTATGGGCGGCCTCAGGCACCCTGGGAGCCGGCGCTGGTGACAGCGCGCGCCTAGCCGTTCTTGGGATCATCTTCAAGGGCGCGGGTTTACCTGAGAACTACGCGAAGGGTCGCTTCGTTCTATGGCTCAAGCAGGAGGGCATAGAGGACGAGGTTCGCGCCGCGGTGGAGAGCGCAGGGAAATCGTTCGATAGAGAACTCAACAACATGTATGTCTCACCAGTCCTCGCCGAGGCGGTGATGGCCGCGATTCCCGGGTTCGCAAACAGCAACCAAGAGGCCCGCGCCACCTTCAGGCAACAGTTCCCCGACGCCAAAGACATCGACAACGACGAGATGGTCGAACTCATCGCCAGCGTGATGGCGTTGCAGTCTGGCGATCCAGATAATCTCCCCTGCACTTTGCTGGTTCTCGACGAGTTGCAGCAGTACGTCGCGGATGACGCCGATAAGCTCCACAAGCTCCAGGTCGCGGTGCAGGCGTTCTCTAGACGCTTCGGTTCTCGGCTTCTCGTGGTGGCCACTGGCCAGTCGGCGCTACAGGCTCATCCACAACTGCAGAAGATGAGGGATCGTTTCACCGTACAAGTTGAACTCACGGATACCGACGTGGAGAAGGTTGTGCGCCAAGTCGTACTTCGTAAGGCTCCCAATCGCGAAGCCGACGTGGGTTCTGTGCTGAACGCCGCTAGCGGTGAGATCGACCGGCAACTTCAGGGCACCAAGCTTGCCTCGAGGCCCGAAGATTCCGCCGTACTAACTGCCGACTACCCGTTGCTACCTACCCGCCGCCGGTTCTGGGAGCGGGTACTCAGGGCGATCGACAAAGCAGGGGCGGCTGGTCAACTTCGTACTCAGTTGCGAACTGTGCATGAAGGAACGCGGAGCGTTGCGGATTCACCTTTGGGCACAGTGGTACCAGGAGACTTCATCTACTCGCAGCAGAGCGCCAGCATGCTCGAGACAGGCGTCCTACTCAAGGACATCGATGAGACTATCCGCAACCTAGACGACGGCACTTATGATGGCGTCTTAGCTTCGCGAGCCTGCGCATTGATCTTTCTCATCCAACAATTGCCGACCGATTCCGGCTCCGACATGGGCCTACGGCCAACCGTTGACACGCTCGCGGACTTGCTAGTCAGCGACCTGGCGGCTGATGGAGTTGAGCTTAGGAAGAAGCTCCCTGCGCTATTGGAGGACCTGGCCGAACGCGGGATACTCCTCAAACTCGCCGGCGAAGCCGGAGACGAGTACCGCCTCCAGACGCGGGAGAGTAGCGAGTGGGAGCAGGCTTACCGCACAGCCTACTCGAGGGCAATGGGGGACGCTGGGCGGGTGGCCAGCGAGCGCGCCAAGAGGCTCCGCGAGGAGGTATCAAGCGCCCTTAAAGGCATAAGCGTCACCCAAGGCAACAGCAAGACACCTAGGAAAGTCGAACCTTACTTCGGCATCGAACGACCACCAACCGACGGCGGGATTCGCATCTGGATCCGCGACGAGTGGGACGTTAGTGAGAAGACCGTACGTGCCGACGCCCAAGCTGCCGGCCTTCAAGACCCAACCGTCTACGTACACTTGCCACGGCGGGCTCCCGATGATCTGAAGAAGGCACTGGCCGGCTACCTGGCCGCCTCCGACGTATTGAACACCAAGGGGGCGGTCGCGGCAACTACGCCCGAGGCGCTCGAGGCTCGCCAAGGCATCCAGAGTCGGCATGTTCGCCAAGAGCACGAGATTAGACGGCTGATTAACGAAGCCATCGACGGCGGCCGCGTCTTCCTCGGTGGCGGCAACGAAATATCCCTCATCGGTCTCAGGGCGGCCGCGCAGGAAGCCGCTTCGAGAGCAGCCGCTAGGCTCTACCCGGAGTTCGATGTGGCCGACGACACGCGCTGGAACCGCGTCATCGAGCGCGTCAAGCAAGGGAGCGGAGATCCACTTTCTACTCTAAGCTTCAGTGGTGAAACGAAGGATCATCCGGTGTGCTCCAAGGTACTCGCTTTCATCACCGCAAGCGGCAAGAAAGGCAGTGACGTGAGGCGCGAATTTGACGCGCCACCTTACGGGTGGAGCCGAGACGCCATCGATGGCGCGCTCTTAGCCCTAGTTGCGGCTGACCAGCTAAGCGCTACTATCAACGGCTCTCCTATTGCTGTGAAGGCTCTGGATCAATCGAAGCTCGGCGTAGCCGAGTTCCGGAGCCAGAGCGTGGTGCTCACTGCCAAACAACGAATAGATCTGCGCATGCTCTTCTCGAAGGTGGGGGTATCCGCGAAAGCAGGTGAGGAAGCGGCTGCTGCGCTGGCATTCCTCAAGGAACTGAGAGCATTGGCCGCCGCGGCTGGCGGATCTGCCCCCGCACCAGCCGCGCCCTCCACAACTAACTTGGAGGCGATCGCTAACCTGAGCGGGAACGAGCAATTACTCCAACTCTTCAACACCAGGGTGGATCTAACGGCCAGCGTCGAGGCCTGGCAGGGCGCCGCTCGCGAGATAAAGAGGCGAACGCCAAGGTGGGAAGCATTACTGAAGCTCTTAGATTACGCTAAGGGTCTCAGTGTGGCTCTGGAAGTACAGGAGCAGATAGATGCAATACAGCGTGACCGCCTATTACTAGTCGACCCAGATCCTGTACCGCCCTTGGCCCAACGTTTAACCGATGCGCTGCGCCATGAACTCGCGTGCGCCTACAAAGACCTGCTCAACACCTACCGGACGCAGATGAACGAACTCTCCGCCACCGAGGCGTGGAACAAGCTGCCGATAGACGAAGCCAAGACCCTTCTTCTGAAGAATGGCCTTAGAGAACCAGAAACACCAGCCATCGAGACGGAAACGCAAATCCTAGCGGCGCTTGACGAGTACTCGCTAGCTTCGTTAGGCGACAGAATCGCCGCCATTCCCAACCGCAAATCTAGCGCTTTGCAGGCAGCCATCAGCTTTTTCGAGCCACGAACCGTTCACATCATGGCTCCGACACATACGTTTAGAACTGCCGAAGAAGTCGACAATTACTTGCGAGAACTGCGCGACATGATCGTGCAGCACATAGAAGAGGGCAATCCCGTCGTTATCACGCAGGGTTAACACCCGCGTGATAACGCAGCACTCACCATAGAGAGGAACCAAAGCAGTGCCGCCACTTGAACCTTCGTTACGCAACGCCCTGGAGAACACCATCGTAGAAGCGCGCACAGTGGTCGAAGAAGCCACACGTGCAGCACTTGAACGCCTCGCGGTGCACGAAACCACCTTCTACCCCACCATGAGCGAAGAACAGCGAGCGCTCCGCAGAGCGCTGCGCGCGAAAGCCAGGCAACTTGGCGACACTCTCGACAAAACCTCAGACGACCCCATGCCCGGCTTAGTTCGCGAAACAGCCTATGAGAAATGGCACCAGATGCTGTTCGCAGCTTTCCTAACCGAAAACAACCTACTCATCTACCCTGGTTCCGACATTCCAGTAACACTCGCTGAATGTGACGAACTAGCACCCGACCTTGGACTCGCAGACGCGTGGGAAGTAGCCGCCAACTTCGCCAGCAAAATGCTGCCCGGCATCTTCAACCAAGACGATCCCAGCACCAAAGTAGAATTCGCACCCGAAGAACGACGCGCCATCGAACGCCTACTCGAAGCCATTCCGAAGCCAGCCTTCACTTCAGACGACGGTCTCGGCTGGGTATACCAGTTCTGGCAAACGCAACGCAAAACCGAAGTCAACGCCAGCGGCCGAAAGGTCGGTGGCGCCGACCTCGCACCCGTCACCCAACTATTCACCGAACACTACATGGTGCAATTCCTATTGCACAACACCCTCGGCGCCTGGTGGACCTCACGCCACCCAGATAAACCCCTGCCCACCGACAAAAGCTACCTACGCACCCTCGACGACGGCACACCCGCCGCCGGCAAATTCGAGAAGTGGCCCGAACGCGCAGCCGACATAACAATCATGGATCCCTGCTGCGGATCAGGACATTTCCTAGTAGCCGCCTTCGCCCTAATGAAGCGCTTCCGGATGATAGAAGAGGGTCTCACCGAAAGCGAGGCCGGCGACGCAGTAATCCGCAACAACCTTCACGGCCTAGAACTAGACCCACGCTGCACCCAAATCGCCGCCTTCAACCTCGCCCTTGAAGCCTGGAAGTCTGGCGGTTACCGCCAGCTACCACCCATGAACATCGCCTGCAGCGGCATAAGCGTCGGTAGCTCCGAAAGCGAATGGACGACACTCGCCGGCGATGAACCCAAAGCCGCCAACGCACTAAAGCGTCTCTATCACATGTTCAAAAACGCACCCGACCTCGGTAGTCTCATCGACCCAACAAGACTCACCGATGACGATTCACTCTTCACCGCCACCTTCGAAGAAGTCGAAAGCCTACTAGGCAAAGCCCTCGCCAGTCCCTCCGAGCAAGACGACCCCGTAACCGCCGTGTTCGGAGAAGCAACCCGCGGAATCACCCGAGCCGCTGACCTATTACGACGCCAGTACACTACGGTCGTCACCAACGTTCCATACCTCGCACGTGGCAAACAGGCCGACACCCTCAAGGACCACATCGAACAAGCCTATCCAAACGGGAAAGCTGATCTCGCCACCGCATTCGTAGAACGATCCCGCGACTTCGTGAAGAAGGGCGGCACATATGCACTAGTCACACCGCAGAACTGGCTCTTCCTCGGCAGCTACAAGAAACTCAGGAAGGAGCTGCTCCAAACACAGAGTTGGAATGTAGCCGCAAGACTAGGCACAGGCGCATTCGAAACCATCTCAGGCGAGGTGGTTAACGTCGCTCTCTGCGTCATCACGAACTCGCAACCCGCTGCGGAGCATGTCATGGCGGGGATAGACGTAAGCGGAGAACAGACAGCAGAACACAAAGCTCATGAGCTGGCTGCTAGCCGTGTTACAGAATTAATTCAAGAGGATCAGCGTAACAACCCGGACTCGCGGATTACAATTAATCCTCAAGACTCAGGCCTACCTCTCTTAGCTGATTACGCCGAATCCTACCAGGGAATCTGCTCTGGAGATTTTCCACGTTTTGGACGTTATTTCTGGGAATTGAAGGAAGTAGGTAAGGGCTGGATACTCCAACAATCTACAGTTGAAGCAGACATGGAGTGGGGAGGGCGGAGCAATGTTTTCCTATGGGAGAATGGCTCGGGCCAATTCAGAGACTTTTTGAATCTCCGCCTTGGAGAAAACCATGGCGCGTGGGTAAGAGGCCTAGAGGCTTGGGATAAACAGGGTGTCTGTATTAATCAAACACGCTCTCTTAACGCCAGCCTGTATTCTGGAGATGCGTTTGACAATAATGCAGCCGTAATAGTTCCGAAGGATTCGGCCAATTTAAGTGCTATCTGGGCCTTCTGCTCGTCCCCGGAATATTACACCGCAGTGCGAGAGGTTGACCAAAAATTAAACGTTACTAACCTGACTCTCCTAAAAGTACCTTTCGACCTTAGGTTCTGGGCTCAGAAGGCCCTAGAGAATTACCCAGCCGGCCTCCCAGAACCTCGCTCTCCTGACCCGACCCAATGGCTCTTCACCGGCACCATCACCGAAAGCACACACCCCCTCCAGGTAGGCGTCGCCCGCCTCCTCCGCTACTCCTGGCCCGACCAAGGCAAGAGCACAGAACCCCACCCATTCTCAGAGTCCGAGCAGAACCTCGACGACCTAATCGACGAAGACGGTATCGTCTGCCTGCCACCCGTAGCCGGCATACAAAGCGCAGCCGAACGACTCCGCGCCCTCCTCGCGCGCGCCTGCTCCACAACATGGTCCCCAACAAAAGAAGCGGAACTACTCGCCTCAGTAGGCTACGACGGCAAAACAATAGACGACTGGCTCTGGGGCGACTTCTTCAAGCAACACACTCGACTCTTCAAGAACCGACCCTTCATCTGGCACGTCACAGACGGACGCAAAGACGGCTTCTCCGCACTCCTCAACTACCACACCCTCGACCGAGCGAAACTCGAACGACTCATCTACACCTACCTTGGCTCCTACATCCAGCAAGTCCAAGATCAAGTCAACGCTGACGTTCAGGGCGCCGGCACGCGGCTAGCCGCCGCGCAGGAGCTCAAGAAGAAACTCGAACTCATCCTCCAAGGCGAGCCTCCGTACGACATCTACGTACGCTGGAAGGCACTGCACGAACAACCCATCGGCTGGGAACCAGACCTAAACGACGGCGTGCGCCTCAACACTCGCCCCTGGGTAGAAGCCGGCATTTTACGCAACCGCTTCACCATCAACTGGAACAAAGACCGCGGCAACGACCCCACCCCAAACACCAGCGGAACAACAGAAAGGCACAACGACCTCCACTTCACGCGCGCGGAAAAGGAAGAAGCCAGGAAAGCACATGCGAAGGTAACCGCATGACCTCTCACTGTCTGGCATCTACAGATCCCCATGAGTGACCCCGCCACAGTCCTTAGTCGATTAGAGGAAGCCCTCCAGGACGCTGGAAGCTACAACCCAAACGACGTGGTGGCGCCGGCCGCTATCCTCTGGACCGACAAGACTTCCAGCCTCTCCAAACTCATACCTGCTTTACGGTCAACACTACCGATTTTGACTCTAGGTCCTTACGACCCGGAAACGCTGACTGGTCCTATCATCTGGCTTCGCTGCGTCCTAGCCGGCGCTCTATCCGTCCCAGGGTTATCTGAGGGCATTCCCATCATCTACCTCCCCGGCATCGGGCGGCAAGATCTGCGCGCTGTCGAATCGTGTCCTGAAGAGCTGCAACCACTGCTCGAGCTGCAATACCGCGGCGCGTATTTCAGCCAGAAAAACGGGCGTGACTGGACGCCTCACGCTTTCCTACAAGGGCACCTCGGCATCAAGGTCAGCGAGGACCAGGCGACCCGCGTGGCGCTAGACCGAGCCGTTGTTAGAGTTTTTGAGGAGGACGTGAAGACTGTTGCCGCCAACGCTCCACTAGACGCCTCCTACCTAAACTCCCTTCTAAACCCCGACCCGGTCCGTCAGATCCTGTCGTGGATGAACCAGCCTGCAGAGGAGAAGCGGCGCATGACGGAGGAAGACCCCGGCATATGGTCGGCTTTCGAAGGGCTCAGCAAGCACCGCTTCGGCCTTGAACCCGAGCGTGAAGGCGCAGTAACGGCCGCGGAAAAGCTGGCCGCAGGAGAAGGCGAATGGTCGATGGTGTGGACACGCTTTAAGGAATCACCCCACCGCTATCCGCATCTTCCCGACCTGCTCAGGCGAGCCGGCCAGAACCGGCCTCACGCCATAAACTACTTCGAATCGGAGGCGTGGCCCCAAGACAACGAGGCGGCCGAGGAACGCTTAAGGCAGGGACTGCTTGCTCTAGCGGAGATGCCCGGCGGCGAAGCCCGGCAGGCAATAGAGAATCTCGAAGCCGAAAATTCCCACCGCAGGTCGTGGGTATGGGCCGAGCTCGGTATGGCGCCGATGGCCCGAGTGCTGGTCCCCCTCACGCGGCTAGCGACGGCTACATCCACACCGGTAGGCACCGGTTCACCCACGGAGATAGCGGATCGCTACAGTACCTCAGGTTGGGAAGCCGACCTTGCTGCCCTAGAGTCCCTCGCTGGCGCTACGAACCCGGCCGAGGAGGAAGCTGTCAAGGCTGCCGTTGAGGCGATCTACCGCCCTTGGCTCGAGGAAGGTGCGCGTACTTTCCAGCGAGCCGTCAACGATCATGGGCTCCCCAGGTTAGAGACGCGGGCCGAACCAGTACCCGGACGCTGCATCCTGTTCACAGACGGACTCCGTTACGACGTTGGTCAGGCGCTAGTTGAAGAGTTAGAGAGCCGCGGCGCCAGCGTAAACACAGCGTGGCGCTTCGGAGCGCTCCCCGGCGTAACGGCAACAGCCAAGCCTGCTCTCACTCCGGTTGCCGAGCTTCTCGGGGCCGGCAAGGAGTTCAGCGCCGTGTTCGAAACGACAACAGTGACGGCGCCGGTTCTGCGCCGCGTGCTCGAAGACGCTGGCTTCCAGATCATCACTGAGTCGCACGCGGGAGACCCCACAGGTAGCGGCTGGATGGAGTACGGCAACCTCGACAGCCTCGGCCATGCCGAAGGGTGGCGGCTAAGTCGGCGCTTCAGAAATGAAGTCAAGAACATAGCCGCTCGTATAAGCGGCCTACTAGCCAACGGCTGGCAGGAAGTGGTCGTGGTTACCGATCACGGGTGGCTGCTCCTCCCGCAAAGCCTGCCCAAAGTAGAGTTGCCAGAACACCTGACGGTTGTTCGCAAAGGCCGCTGCGCCAGGCTAAAGCCCAGCTCGACTACTGACTACCAGACCGTGCCGTGGTTCTTCGACCCTGAGGTGCAAATTGCCGTAGCGCCCGGAATTGGGAACTTCATTGCCGGCCAAGACTACGAGCATGGCGGTCTGAGCGTCCAGGAGACTGTCTTGCCGATGCTGACGGTAACCTCTGAACTCGGCGCAGTTGCCAGCTCAGCAGATATCGATTCGCTTCGCTGGGTTGGTCTGCGTTGCCGCGTGACAGTGACAGGCGCCCCTGAAGGGCTTACCGCCGACCTTAGAACCAAGAGTGCCGACCCCTCAACTTCGGTCTTGTTCGATAGGGAGTCCAAGCCGCTCTCTACTGACGGCCAAGTATCACTCGCTGCGGACGACGCCCACGAGGGAGAAGCCGTCCACCTCGTTATCCTTAGCGCCGATGGAGCAGTGCTGCTGCAACGTACGACCACGGTGGGAGCTGACACGTGAACCCAGTCCCGATCGACTCCTTAGACCGGATTGCCGCTGAAGCGTTCGACGGGTACATCGTCCGTAAAGACCTGGCTCATAAGTTCAAAGGGCAGTACCCTGTTCCGACATATGTTGGAGAGTTCCTACTCGGCAGATACTGCGCCTCCACCGACCCAGTCGAGATCGAGGAAGGTCTCGCGATCGTCGAACGGCAGCTACGGAACCGCACCGTGAGGGCGGGCGAAGCTGAGCTGTTCAAAGCTGAAGCCCGCGAACGCGGCAGCATTAAACTGATCGACTTGGTTACCGCTCGACTAGATTCAGCCACGGATTCTTACCTAGCGCAACTACCCAGCCTGCAGTTGCGGGACGTGCGCATCGATCCGAGCCTCGCCACCGATAACCAGCGCGTGTTCACAGGAGGCTTCTACGCCGAGGTGGACTTGGAGTACGACGCCGTTATCGCTCAAGAGAAGTACGGGCGGCCGTTTGGGATAACGGCCTTACGTCCAATCCAACTCTCAACGCGGTCACCCCTCGAAACATTGTACGAAGGCCGCAAAGCGTTTACAGCTGAGCAGTGGAAGCATTTCTTGCTGCGCAGCATCGGCTTCGAGCCTGCAGAGCTAACGCAGCGTCAACAGGACGTGCTTCTACTACGGATCGTGCCGTTCGTTGAGCGCAACTACAACATGGTCGAGCTCGGGCCCCGCGGCACCGGCAAGTCACACCTATTCCAGCAAGTGTCGCCTTACGCCCACCTGATCTCGGGCGGCAAGGCAACCGTAGCTAAGATGTTCGTGAACAACGCCACTGGTCAGCGGGGCCTGGTGGCCCAGTACGACGTCGTCTGCTTCGATGAGGTTTCTGGCGTGTCCTTTGACCAGAAGGACGGCGTGAACATCATGAAAGGCTACATGGAGTCAGGGGAGTTCTCCCGCGGCCAAGAGAGCATCCGCGCCGAAGGCGGCATCGTTCTAGTAGGCAATTTCGATGTGGACGTCGAACACCAGCAAAGAATCGGTCACCTACTAAGTCCCCTCCCGCCCGAGATGCGAGACGACACCGCCTTCATGGACCGAATTCATGCTTATGTGCCAGGCTGGGACGTCCCTAAGCTCCACTCTGGCCTCTTCACCCAACATTTCGGGCTAGTCAGCGATTTCCTCGCCGAGTCATGGACTCGCCTGCGGCCCCAGGGCAGGTCCTCGGTGATGCATAACCGCGTGCAACTCGGTGGGGCGCTTAGCGGACGAGACAGTACCGCAGTTCAACGCACAGTAAGCGGTCTAATAAAGCTCGTCTACCCCGACCCAGAATCACAAGTCCCAGACGAGGACCTAGAGTGGGCCGTTCGCCTAGCTCTAGAATCTCGCCGGCGTGTGAAGGAGCAACAGAAAAGGATCGGAGCGGCCGAGTTTCGGAACACGCACTTCTCGTACACGATTGGGGAGGACGGCACTGAGCAGTTCGTGTCAACACCCGAGGTGCAGAGCGAGGACTCAATCGGTACCGACCCCCTGCCTCCAGGGCAGGTTTGGGCTATCGGCGGGGGCGGCACGGACGAGAACGCTGGGCTCTTCCGTGTTGACGCAACGTTTGGACCGGGATCTGGCGTTCGTGTCCTAAACCGTCCCTCCCCGGCGCCCTTCACCGAAAGCGTGCGTTACGCGGAACAGAACCTCTACGCTAGAGCCAAAGAGTTAGTGGGCGATAACGACCCGCGCTCTCACGAGTTCTCGATACAACTCAGGGCATTTGATGCGGCTAAGGGTGGTGCTGCTCTGGGCTTCCCTGTCTTATTAGCACTATGCTCCGCACTACTAGGCAAAAACCTTCGTGGCGGGCTTATCGCCGTTGGAGGACTAAACTTAGGCGGTGGCCTAGATTCGGTGTATAACGCGGTCGACATCGCAGAGTTAGCGGTGGAGAAAGGGGCGACCTTCCTCTTGATACCGATATCGGCTCGCCGCCAACTGAATGAGTTGTCGGACGAGATGATCATGAAGCTGAGCATCCTCTACTATGCGGAGCCGCGTGAGGGGTTACTGAAGGCGCTTGGGGATTTCTGACCCAAGTTGAACAGTTGAGCTTGTAGCCCGTTCCTGTTTGCGTGGGGAGCGGGCTTGCTTGTCGTTTCGGTGGATTTGCTGTAGTGGCAATAGTGGATGTGCGATGGCGTGATGGGCGAGTGGTGTGCGTGCTATCATGGTGGCAATGTTCGTGAAGCGTACCAGCGTGCGCAGCGGCGGCCGGCAACTCACCTACCTGCAGTTGGTGGAGTCTTACCGCGATGGTGACAAGGTCCGGCAGCGGGTGGTGGCGAAGCTCGGCCGCGAAGACCAACTGGTTCCGGCCGACATCGACCGGCTGGTGAGGTCGCTGGCGGCTTACGGCACCCTGGCGGTGGGCGACACCTCGGGTCTGGAGGCGGCCGTGCTGCACCCGGGCCGGGAATTCGGGGCGGTGCATGCCCTGAACCACGTGTGGAGCGAGCTGGGCCTGCCCGGCATCCTGGCTGACCTGGCGGCGGGGCGGCGTTTCGCTTTCCCGGTTAGTGAGGTGGTGAAGGCGATCGTGTTCGCGCGGGTGCTGGAACCCTCCAGCGAGCGGGCGCTAGTGACGGAGTGGCTCTCGCGGGTGCACGCGCCGGAGTTCGAGGGCATCGAGCTGCAGCACGCCTACCGGACGCTCAAGTTCCTGGCCGACGTCGGGCCCGAACTGGAGGCCAGGTTGACGGGCGTGCTGACCGGCAAGCTGTTCGCCGACGCGTCCCTCGTGCTGTTCGACACCACCAGCAGCTACTTCGAGGGGCTCGGGCCCGAGGGGCTCGCCAGCTTCGGGTACTCGCGCGACAAGCGCGGCGACCGGCCGCAGGTCAACCTCGGGCTGCTCACCAGCCGCGAGGGTTACCCCTTGGGGCACTGGCTCTACCCCGGCAAGCAGTCGGACGTCAGGAGCATGGCGTTGGCCAGCGCCGAGTTCCGTGAGCGCCTGGCGTTGGGCTCGTTCGTGGTGGTCGCCGACCGCGGCATGGTCAGCCAAGCCAACCTGCAGGCGCTGCGCGAGGACAACATCGATTACATCATCGCCGAGCGCTTGCGCCGCAAGGCGAGCCACGAGGCGCTCGCACGCGCTGGCCGCTACCAGCGCGTCACGCCCACCATCGACGTCAAGGAAGTCAGCCGCGATGGCATCGAGCGCCTCATCTTGTGCCGCAACCAACCGAGGGCCGAGGAGGACGCCCGCAAACGCGAGGCCATCCTGAGCCACCTAGAGCAGCAACTGGAGCAGGGCTCGTGGCGCGAGAGCCTCAAGCCCGGCGCCCGGCGTTACCTCAAGGTCGACGGCAGCAACGCCCACATCGATAAGGGCCGCATCGAGGACGACGCTAGGTACGACGGGAAGTGGGTGCTCAGGACCACCACCACCCTGCCCGCTAGCGAGGTGGCGCTCGCCTACCGCGGGCTGTGGCGCGTCGAGGACGCCTTCCGCACCCTCAAGACGCCGCTCGAACTCAGGCCCATCCACCACAAGAGCGAAGCGGGCGTCAGGGGCCACGTGCAATCGCGCGTGCTCGCCTACCTGCTCACCCGCATCATCGACGACCGCTTGGAGCAGGCTGGGTTCGAGATCGGCGCGCCCGCCGCCCTCACCGAGCTCTCTCGCATCCAACGCATCCCGGTGCAGCACGCCGGCCTCACCATCACCAAGACCACCACCCCCGACGCCAAGCAGAAGCAGATCCTCGCCGCCCTCGGAGCTGACGTACCAGCCCAACACGCCATGTAGTGGCAAACACCAACAAGGACCCCGTTACAGACGCGAACAAAACGCCAAACTGTTTAACTTGGGGCAGGCGTTGGACCTGCTGGCCAACATCAGCGTGTAGACATCCCGCCGCACCCCGAAAACCTTGCACTTCGCGTGCAGGACGGAAGAACTACATCCCGAACAACCGAAACTTCAGCCTAGACGCCATAAGGCACCACGATACTGACTCCTGGAACGCCTGGTGCCGAATCATCCTGCAACAACCCAGCAGCCCCCTGAAAACGCTTCGTTGCCGGCCTCAAGACCGACTACCACGCCGTCATCAACGCCCTCACCCGCCTGTATAGCAACGGCCCCACCGAAGGCAACGTCAACCGCCTCAAGCTCATCAAGCGCACCATGTATGGCCGTGCCAGCTTGCACCTACTCCGCAACAAAGTCCTCTACCAACCCACCGAGGCCTGGGGAAGTCCAAGACAAGCCACAAACTGGCACTAGCGCCAAGGCCGCTATCACACGACCACCGTAGACAGCCCAGGCCTCCACCAAAACTGACGAAGAACCGAGTCTGGGTGTCCGTTGACACGCCAATCTGCTCGAACAGGGAATCCAACGCGCCGCTGGCCGACAGCTTATCCGCGAACAGCACAACTCCGGTAGTGCGGATAGCAGCTCGGTTCAACGACAGAACGGAGTCGAGCGCACCATCCATCTCGGAAGGTGACAGGAAGAGTGCGAGGGGAAGATTCTTTCCGATCCACACTATGCACAAGCAAGGTGACACCTTCCTTCAGATGCCCAGTCTGCTGGTAGTCAGACCCCGACCTGGTCAAACTCTAGTCCTAGACTCGCGTTTCAGCCACTTCTGCCTACGAACGAACGGCGCGCCCTGGAAGTCAATTCGTCCCCACCAAGCTTCCAATATAGGCCTCAGCGATTGCCGTAGCATCACGCAGCTCAGTGCGGAAGCGGTTAGCCTGACGTACCAGTCCGGCCAAGAGGAATCCCCGCTCATTCTCACCCGTGAGCGCTCCCAGTCCGAAGGCTTTATTCAAGCCTGGGTACAGCGATGCTGTGTGTGTGCTCATCTTCGGTGTGATATCGGCAACCTCATGGGTGTAGCGCCCTTCGGCCGTGTAGATCAGTGGTATGAGCTTCCTAGCCAACCTACGAAGCACCTCGTTCGCTGACTCGGGATCACCAGACGCGTTGGATTTCAGCGCAGCATTTAGGCGCCGAGTCGCTGAGACGAGGTCATCGGCGGCCCCAACGACACTATCCAAGTCTAGGTAGGGTCGAGATGCCTCACGCGCCGCCACCAGGAAGTCGAACGTCTCCTGTGCGAGGTAGTTGAAGTCGAGCGGATAGACCGTTTCCGTTGCTAGGCCGGCCACGAATTTAACTGACAGTCGCGTGTCTTTTGCCAAGATGTCTTCGTCGGCCTTGTCTCTCGTGTCGTGTTCGCTGTGCCACCACCACGCGCTGGCGCCGCCACCTGTCCAGGGTCTACTGTCCGGATGCCCGTCCGGCAAGAACGAGTATAGCGAGCACGATGGGACGCCGTTCGCCAGGAATGATTGATCGGCTGCGCGGCTAGGCCGATGTACGTCTGGGTTGCGTTGCTCCGTTTGGCTCTCAACAGCTTCGCGCCCATAAGCTTCGATCTCGGCGGACGTATGTCGGAGTATGTACTTCGTTGCGCCTTTTACTCCCGGCGAATCGATGTTGTGATAGGCGACGCAGTGGTCGGCAAGGTCCTCAAAGAAGTGATCTGCATACCACGTGCTGCCTGCATATCGTCCTTGGCTGTGCCCCGGCCACCAGGCGACTCGCACCTCGCGGGCTAATTTGTGTCGATTCGCGTGGAGGCTACGAGCAATCTCTAGCAGTGACGCAACGCCCGTACTGTTGTCAGTAATCCCTACCTCCCAGCTACAGTAGTGACCACCTACCAGTACGAAGTCCTTAGAGCCGCTAGCTCCAGGGATGCGTACTTCGGGGAGCTGCACTCGCTTCCACCCGGTCTCGACCTCTGTCGTAATCCTAAGCTCGACCGGGCCGGCGCTTAGCATCTTCTTCAACCAATCTCCGTCCTCATGCGCGATGCTGACCACAGGAATGCTGGGTAGGCGATCGACCTGATCCGGAGTGGGGGCTCCGCCCCAGATGGTAGTCACGATCATGTTGTGGATGTACCATTCCGCATTTGCGAAGATGAGGGCCTGGACGCCTGCCTCGCTCGCTTGTAGTACCTCGATCGGCATTGCAAGCCCGTCTACCAAGGCAACTCGTCCGGCACCATCTTTCATTATCTTGTTCGGCAGGTACTTCAGCCCTCCCGTAAGCCCATTTAGTCCTGTCGAAGTGGCAAAGGAATGGGTGACACAACGGATAGTTCGGGGCTCAGGAGCTAGGACCTCTATAACCGCGTGGCGAGGATAGGACAAGAACGCATCAAACTCATGAACCGTGACAGCGATGTTGTCTGCCGCAAGGGTGTCGACGATGTACTCGACCATTTTCGCCTCGCCTGGGCCACCGGTGTCACGGCGCACGTCAGCACACCAATCGAGGTGTTTTGACAGGCGAGTTCGATCAACCGATTCAAGGAGCGGAGAAAGTTCGTCATCGGCCAGTGGGCTCATGAGAGGACTCCATTCTTGTTCGCGCTTTGTAGGGCAGGTGCGCCGATCAGTTCATCGATGACGCGGGCAAGGATTGACCTCGCAAGGATCGTGGGTCGTGGCAAGACGTCATGAACTGCCTCACGCATTTCCTCGTCCATCCCAACGCAAGTCATCCAGATAAGGTCTACCGACTCGGCGCGCAGCATCTCAGCGGCCTGCCTGGCACGGTCGAGGCGGTTCGCCGCGTAGGGCGAGGCGGCCGTAACAACCGGATCAAGCCCCAAGGAGGTGTAGTGCGCGATAGTGTGCGGAATCTGACCCTCGTCGGGCTTGATTACCCCGAGTCGTAGTCCGGTTCCAAGGGCCTGCACGAGGTTTGGGAATAAGCGGCCGGGGTTGACCACTGGAACACCCGCCCGTATCGGGCTCCAGTCGGCACCGCAAATGATGACAACTAGGTCTGCACCTCGGCCGACCAGCCCATCTACGATTGTTTGCATGTGGGGCAATGTGCGTGCATAGTTGAGCTTGTAGGCGCTACCGTCGCGAGCGCGCGTAACCAGATGCAACGAGTCGTCCCGCGCATCCAGGCCACGCCGTCCCTCTTCGTCCAGGTGGTTGAGTACCCCATCTTCGATTACCTCTAGACGGCTTGGCAATCGGCCCCGTAGGTACGGCACGAGGTCGTCTCGGGGAGCTTCCCCAATGGTTGCGAAGGCTAGCTTCATTATGTTCTCCCTTCCTCTGAATCGGTGGTGCCCCCGCCTACGGCGGTCTCTTCAAGACCCAGACGCAGACCAAGCGCTTGTAGGTCTAAAAGCAACTTCGGCCCTGCGCTCATCCACCAGGTACGCGCCTGTTTCCGGGCCGTGTGCTCTGACCACCCGTAGGCGTCGTATTCGACGGGGTCAGCGGCGCTTGAAGACGCATGCAGCTCGTCCCAGTCAATGCGGCGACCGTCGTAATAGCCGCGATCAATGACAGCCCTGTCATGGTCAGCAAGCAGCTCGGCTTCGCGGTCTGCACGCAAGTCGTACTTGTCCTCGTGAAAGGCAAGTTCGGCGGGGATGCGGGGTCGCGCTTCAAGGCAACGTTGGGAGGGGGCTGGGCCGCCTACGCATAGTCCTAGCAGCGGCACGACGCGTGGGGGGAGATTAAGGAGTCCGCTTATCTCGCGGGCACCGTTTGCGATACCGCCAATCATCACGGTACCGAGTCCAAACGATTGCGCAGCGAGGGCTGCGTTGGTCAACGCGATAGTCAAGTCTTCGACAGACGAGATCAGAATGCGCAAGTCCGAGGCGCGATAGGGATAGCCCCGAGCGACCGTAATATTCTCTACGCGACGATGATCACTGCATGCAACAATCAGGAGGGCGCACTCCTCGACCCACCTTTGGTCCCCGCACCACTTGCGAATGGCGGCGCGGATTGCTCGGTTGTGAACAAAGACGAACGTGTAGGTTTGTAAGGCCGATGAGGTTGGCCCGCGCCGCATGACTTCCTTGAGTACTGCGGCCACTCCGTCTGGCAACGGGTCGTCAGTGAAAGCTCGCACCGACCTCCGAGCGAGCATCGTACGAATTACCTCGTTTTCAAGGCTAACATTGCTCATAGCCGCTCTGCCTTAGCTGGCCAGGTCACGTCAATGCCGAGTCCGGGCGCGTCCCTTGGGCTGAGCCGCCCACCTTCGAGCTGCACGTGCGGTGCGAATGGAGAATCAACATCGAAGCCTGCGCTTAGGCCATGCGCGTACTGATGTGGCTCTATGGTCAAGGCTACGGCGAGACCCGCATGTAGGCTGATTGCGCTGCCAAGGGGGTCTATGACGGTTGCGGGAAGCCCGTATGCATGGCCAGCGCGAACTACTTCCATTGCTGGACCTAGCCCACCGCATTTGATGAGCTTGATGGCGATTAGATCGACCGCCTCTGCATCGCTCAGTCGCGCCACGTCGTTGGCGCTGAAAACGCTCTCGTCTGCCATGACGAGCAGCCCTGCTTCCCGTACGGCCCGGAGCCCATCGAGGTCAGTGCGAACTACTGGTTGTTCGAAGTACGCGACCCCGAACCCCTTCGCAGCCCGCGCAAGCGCGACGGCATCTCCCCTTGAAAGCGACTCGTTAGCATCGATGGAGATCTCGCACTCGACGCCAGCGGACCGCCGCACGACTTCGATAGCTTGCAGATCTGTATGAAGGTCTCGGCCGACCTTAACCTTGAAAGCATTCACTCCAAGGGAGCGGTACAGCTTGACCAAGTCGGCGAGGTCGTTAGCGGTGTGAAAACCGATGGCCCGGCTAATTGGCACTGACTGCTGCTGCCTGGACCCCAAGAGCCGGTCGACTGGAACTCCCATCGCGTGTGCGATGAGGTCGTGAAGGGCGATATCCAGCGCACAACGCACGGGGCCGGGTAGTCCAGGCTCGCTATGCAATCCCTCGAGAGCCGCACTGGCCTCCTGGCCAATGATTCGCTCACGAACCTGGCGTAGGCCTTCGGCAGTGGCATGCGCGTCCAGTCCAGTAAACGATGGTAGTGGGGGCGACTCTCCGTATCCTCGTAGTGCTCCCGCCGCCACTTGAACCACCGGTAGGTCGCGTCGGCCCGTAATCTGCATGTTTTTTAGCGTCAAACCCTGGCTCAGTTCGCTCGGCAACACCTGAACGTCGACCGCGTCTATCACCAAGCTAGCGGCACTCTGAGCTGACATCATTTGCTCTGGGTCCTGGGGTCGAGAGCGTCCCTGAGCCCGTCGCCGAGAAGATTGAAGCCCAGGACCGTGACAAAGATGAAGAGGCCGGTAATCGTCGTGATATGCGGCGCCACCCGTATGTACTGCCTACCTTCGGCGATAATTGCGCCCCATTCGGGGCTAGGCGGCTGAACACCGACCCCGAGGAATGAGAGGGCCGATGCGGTAAGTACCGCTGTGCCAAAATTGAGGCTCGTCAGGACAATGATGGGTGCCCAGCTATTGCGCATCACATGTCGCATGAGAATGACTCCATGCCGGGCCCCAAGTGCCCCTGCCGCCTCTACAAAGTCCAACTGCTTGACGCTCATGACGGTCGCGCGCACCACGCGCGCGTACGTCGGGACACCGAAAATGCCAACGGCGAGGATCACACTGTTGATTCCGGGACCCAAAATGGCGAGAATCAGAATTGCCAATAGTATTCCGGGGAACGCAAGCAACGTATCAACAGTTCGGCCAACGATGGTATCTGCCCAACCTCCCGCGTACCCTGCTATGGCACCTAGGAATATGCCGATTCCGCCCGATACGACTACCGATAGTGTCCCAATCAAGGCTGACAGCCGTGCGCCGTAAAGTAGGCGCGAAAGCAGGTCGCGTCCAAGCCCGTCCGTCCCGAACCAATACTCGGTTGAAGGGGGCTTGAGGCGTAGTGCAACACTTCCACGCGTCGGGTCGGAAGGTGCGAGCCAAGGAGCGAGGATCGCGATGGCAATGAATCCGACAACAATCACCGCGCCGAGGATGGTCCACGGATCGGCCAATAATGTGCGAACGGTTGAATCCTGTCGATACCAGGGCCGCTTGTCGCGGGTCCCGCTGCTGCTCTCTGGTTCCGTGGCTACCGTACTGGCGGCCGCGAGTCTTTCGGCTGGCTCGTTAGGACTATGCATAGCGTATCCGCGGATCAATGAGTGAATAGAGCACGTCAACTACCAGGTTTGTGACGATGAACACGAGAGCGAGCCACAGCACGGTTCCTTGAATGAGTGGAAAGTCCCGGTCCAACACGGCAGTGACGGTGACCCGGGCGATGCCGGGCCACCCAAAAACCGTTTCGGTGACCACGGCTCGGCTTAGGAACGCCCCAAGCTGTAATCCCAAGAGCGTTATTACCGGAATCAGCGCGTTTCGCAGGACGTGCTTGCGCAACACGGCTCTGAACCGAAGGCCTTTGCTGCGGGCCGTCCGAACGTAGTCCTGCTGAAGAACTTCCAGAATACTGCTGCGCGTGAATCTCGCTATGGTTCCAGCGCCGAATAACCCAAGGGTTAGGGCCGGCAAAATTAAGTGGCGCCAGGTTCCATAGCCACCTGCCGGCAACCACCCCAAATTCACGGCGAAGACGATGATCAAGATCAGGGCTAACCAGAAGGAAGGCATGCTCACGCCCGCGATTGCAAAAATCAAGGTGCCGCGGTCGGCCAAGCTGCCACGCATCACGGCGGAGAGTGTGCCAATTCCAATGCCGATGACTAAAGAGATAACAATGGCGGCTGCCGCCAAGTACAAGGTTGCTGGGAACCGCCGCAGCACCTCCTGTAACACGGGAGTCTTGTAATAGTACGAATTGCCCAAGTCGCCAGTGGATATGCGTGCCATGAATGTGACGTACTGCGCCAACACCGGCCGGTCGAGGCCCAAATCTTTACGAATGGCCTCGACCGTTGCGTCGCCGGCTTCGGGCCCAGCAATTGTGCGCGCCGGATCCCCGGGAACAAGCCGCACCGATACAAACACGATGAAGGTGACGGCTATTAGGACAGGGACGGCTTCGAGGAGCCGGCGAAGCACATACACTGACGCCCTCTATTCCTTGGTGGTTGTCCTGAGAACTAGCTGCTCGGAAGGCAGAATTATCACGTTGTGAACATTGCTGGCGTGGGCGGTTATGACCGGCTGCGCGTAGAGGAAGATCCAGGGAGCGTCTTCCATGATGATCTCTTGGGCCTCCGCGTACTTGGCAATGCGGCCCTCGTCGGTAGTCTCTGCGCGGGCTTCCTCGATCAAGCGGTTCACTATGGGGTTGTTGTAACCGGAGTTGTTAGCGAACTGGCCTGCGCGATCGCCGTGCAGGATCTGGTAAAGACCGCCTTCGGCCTCCAGGCTGGATGGAGCCCAGCCAACTAGCATCATGTCGCCCCGATCCTCGATGAAGCCAGTCACGAGGTACTCGGCGAAGTCCCCGAACAACCGGATGTTGACGTGGATTCCGAAGTCTTCGAGTTCCTGGGCAACGGCCTGCGTGAGGGTCGCGTCTTGAACGTAGCGGCCGTTTGGTGACCAGAGATTGATCGTTATGTCACCCGGCTGATACCCGGCTTCTGCAAGCAGTTCACGGGCCAGCTGCTCATCGTGTTCGTAGGTCTTTATGGATGCGTAACCAAAGACATTAGGTGCGAGCGGGGAGTCTGCTTGCGCGACATCCGGACCGATCAGTGCGTCGATTATGCCGCGAACGTCGACGGCGTGATTAAGAGCATGTCGGACGCGCACATCATCAAAGGGGGCGCGGGTCAGATTGATGGCGAGGAACATGACTCGAGACGTCGGTGTCGTTTCGAGAACGATGTGCCCGTTGTCGGCGAGCCTCGCCGCTTCATCGGGACTGACTCGAAGGATTACGTCCGCTTCCCCTGTTTCGAGGAGCGCGACTCGCGTGGAAGCCTCGGGAACGATCCTGTACTCGATGCGCGCTAGCGGGGCAGGGCCATCAAAGTAGTCGTCGAAGCGCTCTAACACGAGACGCTCGCCTCGAACCCACTCTACGAACCTATAAGGACCGGTACCGATCGGGTGTTCGCCGTAGCTTTCCCCAAATTGCTCGATTGCCGCTGGACTCATGATATGGCCAGTGGAAAGCGCGAGCGTATTTAGGAACGGGGCGAAGGGCTCGAACAGCCTGAACCGCACCTGCAACTCGCTAACCTCTTCAACGCTCGCGAGAATCGGCTTGAAGTAGGCGGTCCCGCTCGTATTCCGGTCGGGCTCCAGCAAGCGGTTGAAAGTCGCAACGACGGCAGCGGCGTTGAGCGGAGTTCCGTCATGAAACTTCACACCGTCGCGGAGGGTGAAAGTGTAAGTAATACCATCATCGCTTATGTTCCAGCTCTGAGCCAGGTCCGCGACAGGTTGACCTGAAGCTGTCATGGTGAGTAACCCGTTGTAGATCTGGTAACGCACCGCCGCGCTGTCAGTATCTGTCGTGTTCTGTGGTTCAAGCGTAGAAAGCTGCGAACTGAGCAGGACTCTCAACGTCCCCGATTGGGCCAGTCCAAAACCCAGTACGAGAGCAACGAGCATTGCGATTGTGCGCTTCATTGAAAACTCCTTTCGACGGAGGACGAGAAGGACGGGGCGTATCCCAGGCGCTGCGAGAGCACGGCGACCTCGTCTTGGACGAGCCGAATCGTCTGCGAGAGCACTGGTTCCGCGGCGAGTCGGGTTCCGGGCCCAACGACGGACACTGCTGCGATCACCTCCCCTGAGCTGTCGCGGACGGGGGCCGCAACAGCCAGCACGCCTTCGTCAACCTGACTGCTGCTTACGTAGTAGCCATCGCGGCGGATGGCCTCAAGAACGCTGCGGAGCTCATTCGTATCGGTAACCGTGTTTGGCGTACGTCGCTCCAGAGGCGCGCGCGCCAACATCTCTTCACGTACCTGAGGTGAAGCGAATGCAAGCAGAACGCGCCCTGATGAGCCCAACCGTATGTCGCTCCTAGAGCCAACACGAGCCTCGATACGGAGCTGGTGCCCACTCTCAATTTGTTCGATGCAAACTACTTGATCGCCGTCACGCACCATCAAACAGACCGTCTCTTGGGAGATATCTGCCAATCGGCGAAGGCTCGACTGCGCGCTCGCCTCTAAGGATGAGCCCCTCGCGCTTGCGAGACCTAAGAGGTATAGGCGCGACGTAAGCGCATAGCTCCGGTCGTCCCGCTGTTCGACCAGCCCATGCTTGCGTAGGCCGCTCAGGTAGCGGTGCAAGGTACTGGGCGCAAAACCAACGGCGTCTGCGAGTCGGCCAATCGCCACGCCGCTCGGATGAGCAGCTAAGTACTCGATAATGGCGCAGACTCTGTCGATTGCCTCGATGTTCATCTTTACCCAGATTCCATTGAATGGAATTACATTCCTGTTGTTGGAAAAGTATAGGCGGGCGACCTCTTCAGGTCAAGCTCTCGTATCGAGACCCTCCGCGACCGCGTGCATGACTGCGCGCGCGGCGCCGCCCTGATGACGGGCGCGACCCTCGAGATCGAGGAGGACCCCGTGTACGCCGAGCGCCTCGTCGTGCCGAGCCTGCGCGAGGTCGTCCTCGACAACCTCGGACTGGTGGGCCTCGAGCAGCCCGACGGCGACCCGCAGACGTTCGCCTCGGCAGACAGCGGCAACGTCAGCCAGTACATCCCGCACGTCACCTTCAACCTGCCGCTCGACACCAAGGGCTCGGTGCCGCACACGGTGGCGTTCGCGGAGGCGTGCAACACCGAGATGGCCTGGGACGCCCTCGTGACGGCCGCCAAGATCATGGCCGCGAGCGCGCTCGACCTCATCCTCGATCCCGAGCGCGTGGGGGCCATCAAGGCGGAGCACAAGGCCCTGAAGGGCTGAGGGGCCCGGCTACCCCTCCGCCGCCAACGCATGCAAAGCGCCGGGCGCCAGCGTCACCTGCGTGCCCGGCGCCAGCAAGCCCGCCTCGGCGGGGCTGGCCACGTCCACCTGGAGGTCGGGTAGCCCCTCGACGGCCACCATGTAGCGGGCGATCGTGCCGAGGAACGACGTGCGGGTCACGGTGCCAAGGAGGGTTCCGGTGGGGTGCGCCTCCTCTTCGGCGGCGCGCGCGAGGTTCATGGCCTCTGGGCGCGCCACGACCACCACGTTGGCGCCTGGCCGCTGCTGGAGTGGGTCGGCCAGCGTCAGGGTGGCGCCGGCTATGCGGACGGTGCGCGCGTCCAGCAGGACGCCGGGCAGGAAGTTGGCGTCGCCGATGAAGTCGGCCACGAAGCGCGACACTGGCCGCGCGTAGATCTCGCGCGGGCTGCCCACCTGCTCGACGCGGCCGGCGTTCATGACCACCACCACGTCAGACATGGCCATGGCCTCGATCTGATCGTGGGTAACGTAGACGCTCGTGATGCCGAGGCGCTGCTGCAGGTCGCGGATCTCGACGCGCATCTGCTCGCGCAGCTTGGCGTCGAGGTTGGAGAGCGGCTCGTCGAAGAGTAGGAGCTTGGGCTGCATGACGATGCAGCGGGCGAGGGCGACGCGCTGCTGCTGGCCGCCCGAGAGCTGGCTCGGGGCGCGCTTCGCCATCTGGTCGAGGCCCACGAGTTCGAGGACCTGCCCGACGCGCCCTGCTAGCTCGCTCTTGCTCACGCCGTGCATGCGCAAGCCGAACGCCACGTTCTCATATACGTTGAGGTGCGGGAAGATCGCGTAGGACTGGAAGACCATGGCGGTGTCGCGGACGTTCGGCGCCAGCTCGTCCACCCGTCTGTCGCCGAAGAAGATCTTGCCCGAAGTGGGCTCTTCGAAGCCGGCGATCATGCGCAGGAGCGTCGTCTTGCCGCAGCCGGAGGGGCCGAGCAGCGTCACGAGCGCGCCCTTCTCGACCTCGAGCGATACGTCGTCAACAGCGACGACGGTAGCGCCTTCCGGGGAGGCGAACTCTTTGCGGAGCTTCTCTAGGCGCAGGTCGGCTGGCATCACAACTCCTTGGACTGGCGGCCGCTAGAACCGCACCGAGGTGGCATCCTCGGCGCCGCGGCCGACG
>Ga0209941_1000666_pt1 | contig 35528 bp, 45 predicted proteins | sample ThiBiot_300_plan_FD_183945 | JGI IMG/M metagenome (GOLD analysis project Ga0209941, IMG submission 183945) | Wastewater bioreactor microbial communities from Cape Town, South Africa - Thiocy_solids_1 (SPAdes) | ecosystem: Engineered > Bioremediation > Thiocyanate > Unclassified | place: South...
CGCGCTGGCGGGGGTGCTGATAATCATGTACGCGCCAAGACACTAGCGGTAGCAGACAAGGAGTCCGCGCGCTTCGAGGCGGATCGGACTCGGCGGGCCCGAGCCATGTTCCAAAAACGGTCGTTTTCGAGACGGGTGGTATGGAGGATCCGACCGTGTGCGCCGAATCTTCGACCCCCTGCGTGCCGCAAGGGGTCTAGCTAACGTTCGGCCACCCTTGAGCCTTGGCTCGCGCGCCGCGCGCCGCGGTCGCCTGCCGGTTCACCGGGTGCCGGGCGGGCGGACGGTTGGAGGGTCAGGGCGGGTTGGACGGTGGCGCTGCCTCTGGGCCGGTGGCCTTATAGTCGGCGCCGTGGACGTTCTCATCGTCTTGTTCCTGATCCTCCTCAACGGGTTGTTCGCCATGACCGAGATCGCCGTGGTCTCGTCGAACCGCTTCCGCCTGCAGCAGCGCGCCCAGGCGGGGAGCGCCGCCGCGGCTCGCGCCTTGTCGCTGGCGGAGGACCCCAACCGCTTCCTCTCCACCATCCAGATCGGCATCACGCTGGTGGGGGTGTTCAACGGCGCCTTCGGTGGCGCCACGCTCGCCGCGCCGCTCGCCGAGCGGCTGGCGGCCGTGCCGCTCCTGGCGCCCTACAGCGACGCGCTGGCCCTGGGCCTGGTGGTGCTGGTCATCACCTACCTGTCGCTGGTGGTGGGGGAGCTGGTGCCCAAGCGCATGGCGCTCGCCAACCCGGAGGGCATCGCCATGGCGCTCGGCGGCCTGATGCAGGTGCTGGCCAAGGTCACCGCGCCCATCGTGTGGCTGCTGGGCGCCTCGACCAACGCCTTGCTGTGGCTGCTGCGGGTGCGCACCGACGAGGACGAGACCATCAGCGAGGCGGAGATCGACATGGTCATCGCCCAGGGGCGCGAGGCGGGGGTGATCGAGCCCGCCGAGCAGGCGATCATCGAGAACGCCTTCTGGCTCGGCGAACGGCCCGTCAAGGCGATCATGACCCCGCGGCCGGACGTGGTGTGGCTCGACGTCGACGCCACCCCGGAGGTGCTCCTGGAGACGACGCGCGCCAAGCCGCACGGCCGCTACCTGGTGGCCGCGGGCGGCCTGGATTCCCTGCTCGGCTTCGTGACCACCGCCGACCTGCTGCACTCCAGCCTGAGCCCCGCCCCCATCGACCTACGGGCGCTGGTGCGTGAACCCCTGCTCGTGCCGGAGACCATGGCCATCCTCACGCTGCTGGAACGCTTCCGCAGCGAGCGCACCCACGTGGCGGCGGTGATCGACGAGTACGGCGGCTTCGAGGGGCTGGTGACCTTGAGCGACATCCTCGAGGAGCTGGTGGGCGAGGTGCCGTCGCCGCACGCGGAGGCGCCCGAAGTGGTGGCCCTGAGCGAGAGCGAGTGGCGCGTGGACGGCGTCACGCACGTCGACGAGCTCTTCGAGCTGCTGGGGCTGGAGGGCCAGGCGGAGCCCGACAGCGGCTACCAGACGACCGGCGGCCTCGTCACCGCCCGGCTGGGCCGCGTGCCGCAAGCGGGGGACGGCTTCGAGTGGCAGGGCTTCGCCTGGCGGGTGGAGGCGATGGACGGACACCGCGTGGCGTGGGTGCGGGTCGAGCGCGTGGACGGCGGCGAGGCTGCACCGGGGGAGCCGTGAGGCGCGCCCGCCGCCTGAGCGCGCCGGCGGGCGCGCTCAGGGCGCCTGCGTCCTCGGCGCCTCGCGTGCCGCTCGCAGCCTGACGCCGCGGCGCAGCCCCAGGGTGATGAGCGTCAGGCCGGACAGTGCCAGCAGCCCACCGTAGAGGAAGGCGCTGTCGGGGAAGCGGGTGCTGAGCAGGCTGGCGAGCGGGTAGGTGAACGCCCACCACAGGTGGCTCCAGGCGAAGTGCGCCCCGTAGACGCGGCCCTGGGCGTGCTCCTCGGTGCGCTCGGCGAGCAGCGTCTCGGTGGGCAGGTTGACCCAGTTCTGGCCCGCGCCCGCCAGCAGCCACAGGCCCAGGAGCGGGAGCAGCGGGGCGGCGTCGGCGGGCAGCAGCGCCACGGCGGTCACGAGCGCCCCGACGAGGATGATCAAAGGGCGCGGCGCGCGCCCGCCCGCGGCGCCGAACGCCAGCGAGGCGAGGGTGGCGCCGAGGCCGTAGGCGGCCATCACCCAGCCGTACTCCACGTCGCCGAGGCCCAGGCCGGCCTTGACGCGCACCACCGTGGCGGTGAGCACGAGGGCGCCGGTGATGGCGGCGACCAGCTCCATCAGCAGCGCGAAGCGCACGGGCGGGTCGCGCCACAGCCGGGCGCTGCCGTCGCGAACGTCGCGCCAGCGGTCGGCGGCCGCCGCGCCCGCGACGTTCGCCCGCAGGCGCGGCAGGGTGAGCACGAGCAGGGCGGCCAGCAGGAAGGCGAGCGCCACGACGTAGAAGAGCGTCCGTCCGCCCGCCCAGGCGGCCAGCACGCCGGCGAGGCCGGGGCCGACGATGCCGAGCAGCTCGGTGGTGGCGCTCGACAGCGCGAAGGCGCGCCCGGCCTCGGCGCGGCCCACCAGCAGCGGCACGGTCGCCTGGTTGGTGGGGGTGAAGAATGCGGTGAAGGCGTTGAGCAGCAGCGTCAGGGCGTACACCTGCCACACGTCGGTGACGAACGGCATCAGGGCGATGGTGGCGGCGCGCCCGAGGTGGGTGACGAACAGCAGGCGCCGGCGCTCCACCCGGTCGGCCAGCACCCCCGCCCAGGGGGCGAGCAGCACGAAGGCGCTCACGCGCAGGGTCAAAGCCACGCCCAGCACCACCGCGGCGTCGGCGCCGGCCAGCTCGTAGGCGAGCAGGGCGAGCGCCACCCAGGTGAGGGCGTCGCCCACCTGGCTGGTGGCCTGGGCGGCGTAGAGGCGCGCGAAGCGCGGGTTGCGCAGGCTGGCGAAGGCGGCCAGCGCGCGCATCAGTTGTCGCCCGCCGCCTCGCGCGCCGGGCGCGCGGCGGGGGCGTTCGCCTCCGTGCCGTGGTCGGGGAGGCCCAGGCGCTCGTGCTCGGCGTGCGACAGCGCCTCCCGCACCAGGTCGCCGACGTGGGCGCTCGCCAGGCGGTAGTAGACGGTGGTGCCGTCACGGCGCGTGCTCACCAGCTCGGCGGCGCGCAGCACCGCCAGGTGGCGCGACACCGTGCTCTGCGGCGCGGCGAGCGCGTCGACCAGCTCGCCCACGCTCTGCTCGCCGGCGCTGAGGCGCAGGAGCAGCTCGACGCGCGTGGCGTCCGCCAGTGCCTTGAAGGTGCGCACCACGCTCCGCTGGTCCTGCGGGTGGAGCGGGAAGCCGATCTCGTGCTTGGTCATGCTGCCTCCTGGGGCGTAGGCGGGCTGGGGTTCGTAAGGCACCCTAGTATGTATCACAATATCCGGATATGCTGAACCTCGTGCGCCTTGTCCTCGCCCGCCCGCCCTTGCGCCGCGCCCCCGCCTGGCTGGCGGCGCTGCCCCTCCTGGCCGCTGGGGTGGCGTGCGCGCACGCCACCATCGTGCTCGGCGCCCTGGCGAGCGAGCCGGCCGCCCCGCGCCCGGGGCAGGCCTTCACCCTGCGCGTCGAGCTCGTCGACCCCTTCGGGCTGCCCACCGAGGACGCCGTGGTGCTGGCCGAGTTCCTGCCGGCGGCGGCGCCGGAGGCGACGCCCGAACCCATCCGCCTGACGGAGACCGGCGCGCCCGGCCGCTACGAGGCCACGACCGCGCTGGCGGCGGGCGCCTACACCCTCAGACTGCGCGACCGCACCTACCGCCAGGAGGAGGCGCAAGCCGCCGTCGAGGTGGCCTTGGGCGCCGGCCCGCTGTTCAGCGCCGCCAACCGCAGCTTCCTCTTCCCGCCCACCGCCACCGGCCCGCAGGGGCTGGGCGCCTGGCTCGTGTGGCTGCTGGGCGTGCCGCTGCTCGTGGGGGCGGCCGTCACGCTCCTCGTGCTGCGCGGCGAACGCCGCCCCGACGCGGCGGAAGATTCATGAGGCCCACAGCCGGCGCCGCTCGCGGCGCCCAGAACGGAGACGAACGCATGAACCCGACAACAGGCCCGCAGGCCGCCCGGCTGGGGGCGGGCGCCGCATGGTGATCTACGCGAGCTGGCAGACCGACCCCGTGCTCATCGGCGGGCTCTTCACCGCCCTGGTCGTCTACCTGCTGGCGGTGGGCCCGCTGCGCGCGCGCCTAGCGCCGGGCGCGCCGTTCCCCAAGCGCCAGGCGGCGTGGTTCAGCGCCGGCATCGCCGCCATGTACCTGGTCGACGGCTCGCCGCTCCACGACTTGGCCGAGCGCTACTCGCTCACCATGCACATGCTGCAGCACACGCTGCTCTCCTACGTGGTGGCGCCCATGCTGCTGGCCGGGCTGCCGCGCTGGGTGGCGCGCCCGCTGCTGCTCGCGCCCGGCGTGCGCCCCGTCAGCCGCGCGCTGCTCCACCCCGTGGTCACGTTCGTGGTGTTCAGCCTCGCCTTCTCCATCTGGCACCTGCCGCCCATCTACAACCCGGCGCTGACGAACAGCTTCATCCACCACACCCAGCACCTGGTGTTCCTGACCTTCTCGATGATGCTGTGGTGGCCGCTGATGAGCCTGGTGCCGGAGCGGCCGCGCCTGGCGCCGGGGGCGCAGCTCGTCTACCTCTTCTCGCTGCCCATCGCGCAGCTCCCGGTGTTCGCGGCCGTGACCTTCTCCGACTACGTCCTCTACCCGGCCTACGAGCACGCCCCGCGCCTCCTGCCCCTCACCGCCCTGCAGGACCAGGCGCTGAGCGGCGCGTTCATGAACGTCGCCGGCCAGATCGCCTTCGGCATCCCCTTCGTCATCATCTTCTTCCACTGGTTCCGCCTCGAGCGCGAGCGCCGCGCTGACGCGAACGCCTAAGTGGCGCCCCAGCCCTGGAACGCCACACCTCACCTCCCGCCCACCGCCTCGCCGGGGGCGACCGCGACAAAGGAGAAGTCATGAAGAGAAGCAAGCTAGCCGCGCTCACGGGCGCCCTGACCCTGCTGCTGCTGGCCGGCCCGGCCCTGGCGCACTCCGACCTCCTCGCCTCCACCCCCGCCGACGGGGCGACCGTGACCGCGCCCCTGACGGAGATCGAACTCGTGTTCTCCGCCCCGGTGGAGGTCGGCTTCAGCCTGTTCAAGGTGTACCCGCTGGCGATCGACGCCACCGCGACGACCGCCAGCCCGCCCGCCGAGGGCCAGGCGCACACCGACGACCACGGCGGCGCGCCGGAGGGCGGCGACCACGACCACGGGGACGCGGACGCGCATAGCGACGAAACCGGGCACGGGGCGGAGGCCGGCAGCCTGCACGCCAGCCTCGACGCCGCCGCCGAGGCGCTGGTCGCCGAGGCGCTATCTGCGCAGGATGACGCGGAGGTCAGCCTCGCCTTGGCGACGCGGCCCATTGCCGGCGCCACAGAGCTGGTGGCGCTGGCCCTGGCGGAGGAGCTCCAGCCCGGCGCCTACGTCGTGATGTGGCGCGTGCTCTCGGCCGACGGCCACAACAAGGAGGGCTTCCTCACCTTCAACTACCAACCGCAAGCGCCGAACTAAGGGGGCGGTCGCGGGCTTTTGCCATTCGCGCACGAGAGGGGGAGGTCGAAATGTCCCAGGCGATCGCTGAGCCCGGCCCGGCCCGGTCCAAGGAAGGCGCCAGGCCGCGCGTGCTGCTGGTCGGAGACAACCGCGACAACGCCAACTGGGGCAGCCGCTCCACCACCATGGCGCTGCTCGAGCTGCTGGAGGCAGCCGGCCTCGCGCCCAGCGACCGGGTGATGGACGCCGAGGTGCGCTCGCAGGTGGCGCTGGCTCACGCACCGCTGGCGGCGCCCCTCCTGGGGCGCCCGGCGCTCGCGCGGCTGGCCAGCGCCGGCCTGGCGCGCGGCGGCCGCACGCGCGCGACGCTGGAGCGCCTGGGGGTCCGCGACGCCGCGGGCGACGACCCCGTGGAGGCCGTGCGGCGCTGGCGGCGCTCGCGGCGGCAACCGCTGGCGGGCTGGGTCGCGCGGGTGGAAGGCGCGGAGGCGGTGATCATCAACGGCGAGGGCAGCATGATCTTCACGACGCCCTCGCGCCTGGAGCAGCGCTTCCACCTGGCGGTGATGCAGCTCGCGGCCGAGGCGGGCGTGCCGTTCGCCTACGTCAACGCCTTGGTCGCCGACCCGGCGCGCGGCCCGCGCAACGCCGCTACCGTGGCGGCCACCCGCAGGCTCCTGCCGCGGGCGCGCCTGGTGACCACGCGCGACCCCTGGTCGCAGGCGTTCCTCAAGGAGCTCGCGCCCGAGACGAACGCCGTCTACGTACCGGACGCGCTGTTCGCCTGGCGCGGGCGGGTGGGGCGCGGGAAGGAAGCGCTGGCGCGCCCCGAGTACCTCGTGCCCTTCCACCAGCGCCCCGAGCGGCTCGGGGCGTGGGACTTCCAGCAGCCGTACGTGTGCGTGGGGGGCAGCTCCGAGGCCGCCAAGGACCCGCGACGCGCGCTCGCCTCCTACCGGCGCCTGCTGGCGGCGCTGCCCGCCCTGGGCTACCCGGTGGTGGTGACGGTGAGCTCGACGGGCGACGCCTTCCTGGAGGAGCTGGCTCACGAGCTGGGCCTGCCGCTGGTGCCGGCCAGCACCAACCTGATGGTGGCGGCCGAGATCCTCGCGCACGCCGAGCTCGTGGTCACGGGCCGCTACCATCCCGCCATCCTGGCGGGCCTGGGAGGCGTGCCTTGCGTGCTGCTGGGCGCCGACTCGCACAAGACCGCCAGCGTGCAGGAGATGCTCGGCTACCCCGACGTCCACGTGTTCCCCGAGCACCCTTCGGACGCCGACGTGGCCGCCATCCTGCAGCGGGCGCGCGCCGTCCTCGCGCAGCGGCAGCGCTGGCGGGAGGGCATCGAGGCGGCGACGGCTTTGCGCGCCGTCGAGGCGCAGCGCCTCTCGGCGCACCTCGCATCCCTGACTTGAGCTTGCGCGCGCCGACCGGGCGCCCAAAAGCGAGGCGGCGGCGCCTCCTCGAACCTCGGCGGCGTCGCCGACCGACGCGTTGCTTGCGCAAGGGTTCCTCGCGGAGTCCCGACGAGTGACGTGGGTCGAAAGCGGTGGTTATTGGTGCGGACCGAAGCAGGATTGGGGAGGCAACTCCCACGCTGCTGTAAGCCATTCAGCGTGTTCGCAACCTGCGGTAATCACTCAGGGAGCATGACTTCGTGTTCCCCCAACGCATAGGCCTTGTCACCCAGCGTCACCTCTCTCGGCCCGAAACCGGTGCATAGGGCTCAGGTAGGAAATTGGCCTGTGGTCCGCTTGCGCGAGCCACAGGCTTCTTCGCTTCCTAGGCCGCGGTACCGTGACGCGTTACACCGTTACTCCTGGGGGCATCATGCGTACATCTCGGTTCCTACTCCCGCTCGTTCTACTGGCGCTGCTCGCCGCATGTAGCGATCCGTTCGATCCACAAGCCCCAGAACCCAACGACTTCCCACCCAGAGTCATACTGGAAGCGAGCCGCCTAACGGGCGAAGCGGCATTCGACGTGACCTTCCAAGCTAACGCCAGCGACCAAGACGCCAACCGGCTTACATACGCCTGGCACGTCAACGGCGAGCAAGTGGCCGACGCCCTCAGCCCAACGCTGACCATCACCTTCTACGAGGCGGGCTCGTACGAGGTCACAGTCCTCGTATCGGACGGCCTGCACGAGGTGAGCGCCCGCGTGACGGTCACGGCGACCAACGACTACCGCCCCAGCGAGGCGCCTGACGTAGCGATAATCGGCTTCGCGGGCCGATGCGGCATCTTCCCGAAATGCAGCGCGCCAGCTCAGAACCGCGCTTACCTGTCCGAAGACCCAGGAACCTTGCAGGCGATCGAGCGCACGTTCCATCAGCTCGGCCACACCACCATGGCGTTCAGCTTCCGCTCTCACCTGCACGACAGCGCCACCTATGGGCCCGGCTACAGGTCGGCCGATGCCCTGCTGGAGTTCGTGCGCGACGAGTGGATCCGCGACTTTCGCAACCCAACGCGCGTGGTGCTGGTGGCGCACTCACACGGCAACCAGTTCATGAGCCTGCTGGCTTGGGACCATCCCGAAATAGAGTTCGCCTACGGTCTCTACCTAGACGCCGTCTGCGCCCTGTGGGACGGCGACCACATCCGCACCGGCCAGTTCAGCGACGCCTACGGCCACCAAGAGAACTTCCCCAGGCCCCTGAACATCCTTGGAGCCGCCTGCGACTCGCTGTACGTGCCGGGCGTAGGCCAGGAGGACATAAGCGACGTGGTGCCGTGGAACGTCTGGTGGTCGATCGAAGTCGCCAGTAACGGCATAGGCCTTCCAAGCGCCGTGGCAGACGACGACCCTAACCACCGGCCGAACGGCACCAGCGGCAACGCCGTTGGTCTCACAGGCATCTTCCAGACCGATGAGGGACACCTCGACATCCACCGCCATGACAGTAAGGCGCTCAACTGGGTGCTCGACACGATCGCCCGCAACGGCCTGCCGACACTCGGATTAACGCCGCAGGCAGTTACTCGCGACCTCCTCACGCCACCCGCGCCCCAAGGCTTCCGCCTCAACCATTAGCTGCGCTAACATGGCCTTGGAGTCCCGGGGCTATTCCTCTCCCGACCAACGGTCGGTGATGAACCTCGGGTATGAACCTCGCAAGAGGCAGTGGCCCGCAGACCTCGGTCGCGGGCCACGACTTTATTCAGCAACCCAAACCTAAGAAGAGCACGCCACCTCAGCACCGCACCCGGAAAATCGGGTCACGGTGAACAGGGACGGGCGAACGCGCCTAATATCCTCCGTGCGCGAGGAGGAATCCGTGACATGCTCGAACCTGATCGGAAGCCAGGCAGGAGGCGGAGCGATGAACGGCACGACCCCTGACAATCCGTGCGAGGACGTCAACACACAAGCGGAGCACTTCTACCGCGTCGTCCGCCGCGGCTCAGGCGCCCAGCAGGTCACTCGTGAGATCGCTAGCCTAGACGAACTGCGTCACGAAGCGCGCGTCCTCCTCGAAGGCCTCGACCCCGCCACCTTCCATCGACAGCCCAACGCCGTCACCATCACCGGTACGCGCGACGGCGAAGAAGTGACACTCACCGTCCAGTACTTTGTCGCGCAACCCACCGACGTCTGGGCGCCCGCCTCAGGCGGGCCCGCCACCGACTGGAGCGCCTGGCACGACACTGTCGCTCAGGAAGCCCGCCAGCTCGGCTGGTACGTGCGCGGCTTCCACCAGGAGACCGACGACGCCTAGCCGGCGCTTTCTACAACCGTTAAGAGCCCCGTCAACCGCTCGACGCTGAAGCCCTTGAGCCTGCCGGCCAGGAGCCGGGAAACCTCCGCCTCGCTCAAGGAGAGCGCCTCAGGAACCTGCTCGGTAGTCCAGCCGCGCGCCTCGATCGCGTCCAGGATGCGGCTCGCCAAGCGCGCCTTGGCCAAGCGCTCCTCGGGATCGGGTAGGCCCAGGTCAACGAAGACGTTGCCGCTACCCTCGGTGACATCTGTGTCGTCCTCTCGCTTCACGCCGCGCCTCCCGACCCCTCGTCGTCACCGGCACGCACAACCTGCGCGGTGCCTGTGCGCACCGCGGGCTCCAGCCACGCGACCGGCTCGCCGTAGCGCGTGATGATGAGCGTCTCGCCTGCCTCGACCGCGTCCAACATCTTCGAGAACTGCGCCTTCATCTCGCTCACGCTCACCGACCGCAAGTTCTTCGAATCACCCACCTCGGTCCCTCCCCTACCGGCGCCAGGCCTCACCGGAACTAAGGCGCGGCCCGCCGTGGGGGAACGACGGGCCGCTCGCATCACAGTAACAACGAATCCAGCTGCCTCACAGCCATACTTCCTTCACCGAACTCCGCCGCCACCAGGCGCCTGAACTCCGCCAGCGGCACGACGCACCCCTCCGGCGCCGGCAGCGGCATGTGCCCCAGCAGATCCGCGAGGGCCTCGAGTTCGTCCGGTAACAACCAGCTCACAACCGTGTGGGCGATGATCAGATCCTCGAGAGACATGCCGCACGCTAATCCGGCACATGCGGCGTCTGGTCGACAACTTGGCTCGCGCCTAGAGAGTCTAGGCAGCGACTCAAGCGGGCGCACCCGACAGGATGTGCTCGACTAGTTCCAGCACGATCTCGCCCTCGCCAGCGTCGATGAGTGACTGCGGCGTGTCGCCGTCCAGCGCCGGATGCGGCGTTGCAAGCCACAAGTCCACGCTCGCCTCGTCGCCGCCTGACAGCTGCCTCAGGCCTTCGCGAATCTCCTCGACCACCACAACATCCTTCCCTCTGGCAGGAGCATCTGCCTATACTGCAATTCTAGACCCCGGATCCTTCCTCTCCGGCCATCACGGTCGCGAAGAAGCCCGGGGCTTTCCTATCTTGCAACACCCTCTCCATGTGGCCGGCTAGCCGTATGGGCATGCTCTGCGCAGATCCGGTCGCCGCAATAGCTACTAAGAGGACCCCGGGAAGTTGTCGAGAGCGCAATAACCTCCCCCCTTTCGGAATCAGCTCACTTCTCAACACGTCGCTGCCACTCACTGACTGATTGGCAGCTAGTGATTTTCCGCTTTAAGATTTCAGGTAACGCATATTCCTCCCCCCTTTCTAGAGCCTCGACCCTCCTACCGGGTCCTACTTGAAACGAACCTCACCACCCTTCTGATGTTGGTCTTCCGCCCCCTCACCTGTTGCATCTTTCTTACGTAGTTCTAAGTTGCCACGATCAATACAACGTTTAGGACGCAAGAAACTCGATTTTAGGGGGGAGGATTATGCGCCAGAGGGGGAGCAATTATGCGCTAAAGGGGGGAGGCTTCTGCGTGCTCGGGGGGAGCGTTTTGCGTTTAGGGGGGAGCATTCTGCGCTTAAGGGGGGAGATTATTGCGCCAGAAGGGGGAACGATTCTGCGGTTAGGTTCCGCCACCACAAAGGGGGAACCCCCTAATGAATCGATTCCACACTTCGGGGTAGAATCCCTTGACCATGAGCGAGACGTCCTCAGCGCGTTCCACTACGCAGGTTCAGACGGGTGACCTTCAAGCATTCCGGCGTAATAACGAATTGTACCGCCAGGCTAACGCGATTGGACGGTCTGCCCAAGGATTGGATTTGTTCGAGAAACGCCTAATCGTGCTGGCGCTTGCGTGCATCGACCACACTTCGGAGAAACCCAGCCTTGAGGCCATAATTCCGCTGCGCGCTTTCGAAGAACACGGAATTGAGAACCCCTATCACCGTGCTAGGCGAGCTGGTGAAACACTGCCTACGAGAACCGTGATTATTCCTCGGGATGATGGGGGCTTCGACATCTACCCTTGGCTGCGGCACCTCCGCTATGTTCCGGTCGAAGACAGTGATTACGGCTACTCTTATATTCGAATTGTGTTCAACGAGGAACTACGGCCTTGGATAACTAACCTGCGATCGCATTACGCCGTCCTCCCCATTCACGACGTCCTTCAGATGCCGTCTATGTTCGCGGCGCGCCTCTACGAGGTCCTCTGGCACGTGTCGATGGCAGGGCGGCGCCCTACCATCGAAGTGGAACTCTTGGAACTGAAGTTCGCCCTCGGTCTGGTAGAGCGCGACAAGAGAGGCGCGTGGGTGCGGGAGCGGTACCAGGACTGGCGAGACTTTCGAAAACAACTACAGGTTGCCCTCAAGGCGTTCAAGGCGCATGGAAGCCTTGTTGCGACGTTCAAAGGAGTGCGGGTCGGCCGCAAAATCGGCAAAGTGAGCTTCCACGTGGAAGTGGCCAAACCAATCCCCCACCTAGGCATCCAACCCCCACTCTTCGAAGGCGACGCGCGCCCAGAACAGCAGCGCATTGCCGAGCGCCTCCAGAGTATTGGATTCACTGGAAATGCCGTCAAGCTGATAGAGGAGCATTCCCACCCCGTTGTGGAGGCGGCGCTAGTGATCACCGAGCGCAAGCAGAAGGAAGGGGTCCTCAAGCGCCCAGGTGGGTTCCTGCGCGCGATTCTAAAGGATGGAACCGCGCGCCAAGAGGCCCTAACGAGAGAAGTGAAAAAACAGCGTAAAGAGCGGGTCTCCCCTGGTTCTGACAACGATGACTGGTTGGAGGCTTGGGAAGCTCACCGGCGGGAGGTGGCCGATGAGATTCAAGCGGCAGAGGAACTTGATCGAGAACAGGTAGTAGCGCTGGTGAAGGAAACGCTGAGGAATCAGCCACCAGCAAGGCTGATCTTCCCCATGCTGGAGCAGAATGAGTGGAGAGGTCCGGCTTTCGAAACCTACCGGACCAGAGTGCTAATAGAGCGTTACCCCGAACGCGTACCCTCTAGTGCGCTTGACCTTGAAACATTTCAAGCATCCCGCGCGAGCTAGGTGAAGGTTCTCTAGTGGGGCTCCCCATACGCCGTGAAGCCCATCCACAGTACTCAGTGTCAGCGCAGGTGGACAGCCGGCGGGTGAAAGATTCCTGCCAGCCATTCGAAAACCTGTGCTCAGGGCTATGCGATGGGAAGGATGCTTTAGATGAGCTTGGCGGCAAGGTAAGGAAACTTTCAGGCAACTTCTACAATTGCGATAACCTTAGATATAGATTTAGAGATTCCGGGAGCCTCGTGATTCGTGGGTGGCCGGAGCTAAATCCAGGAGGTGACTGACTCTGGACTGAGATTGCTAGTGACCACGCAGAACGTAGAAAGCTGATTCGTCCAATTGCGCGGAAACGCGCCCGGTGCTGTAACACCGAGCGCGCCCTTCGAAACCACCTCGCCAGCGGGTTTCGTTCCCCAGTCTGCCCAATGGACACCGTCAAATGCAAGCGCACGCGTTGCGCCTTGGGGAACCGCCTTGCACCTATCGTCGATCGTAGGAACAAACATCGAGCACATGAAAACCTTGGAGAGCGGGGTTTTCGATAATCTCTCAGCGCAAAAGGTCCAGACAGGCATGTCTTGCAGCCTGGCTGGGAGTGGCTAATCATGTCACTTACCTACCAGGACCTAATCGAGCTTGGGCGAGCGCAATCCGAGGACAGGCAGCAGTACGTTAACCGCCGCAGTGGATTGGCCGGACGCTCGGGCTATTTGCCCCATTTGGGTTTAACCCAAGAGAGCCCAATTGGGCGAGAACTCTTCAACGAACCACAGATTGAGTCATGGCTAAAGCACAAGGCAGCTTCAACTGCCCGTGCGAGCCGCACCTACCTGCGTTGGTGGCAGACCACCTACGTGAAGCTACTCCAGGCTCAGGGCCTGCCGGGAGATCCCCGCGAGCGCACACAGAGGGCCATAAACGAAGGCGTGCAGCGTCTGGGTATCTCCAAGCGCCAACTTGCCCTCAAGGCTGGCCTGTCCCCAAACACGGTGACCAACTGGGCTAACGGGAATAGGTACCCAACGTCCCGCATACAGGTAACAAAGTTAGAACAAGCGCTCGAGCTTCCAGTCGGTACTCTATCCAACCACCTGCACCGGGAGATACGTGACGATGCGTTTTGCCCTCGGTCACGGTTGCCGGAAGAGATTCAACGTAGTAACGCACTGCTATCCAGAATGCGGTGGCGACTGCCTAGTGATTTTCCAGCATTACCGCCCCAAGAACAGGACTCCCTGATCGCTCGCCACGCCGCCGAGATTTTGGATGATGTGTACCGACATCGGCGGGCAGCTCAGGATCATCCCTACAGTTTGCCTCGAGAAGATTTTCCAGACCGACTCCAGCGAGAAGTGGGCGACTTCTTTGCCTACAAGACGCGACCCGTGTTGCCGAACCATCAGCAACGCCATGGCCGTGGCCGCTTGAGGCGTGAGGCATCGCGCCGACTCTGGGAAGAGAACTTGGGGATGTTCTTTGGTTGGTATGTTCTGCCGTCCGAAGAGCAATACCGCACGGAGCACGGCCGGAGCCCTCAGTCGCAGATGCTCATTGGAGCCGGAGGCGCGACAGAAGAACTGACACTTGGCTTGCTAGCCGTTCCTTCGCTCGTAGAGGATTACGTGACCTGGCGTATGACGGTCAGATCAAAAGCCCCCACGCATGCGTCGGTAGTGATGATCCAACAATTGAAATCGCTGGTTCACCCCGACACGGGCTATCTCACCCAACACTTAGAGCTCATCCATCGCATCCCCGAGAGGTACCAACAGCCGTATTACTCGCGACACGAACGGTATCTGAAGGCTGCCGCCGAGGAGCAGAGCGCCTTGATGCAAGAACTCGAGAAAGCAAGACAACGCGGTGAACTTAGGAGGGCGTCGTGAAATCCGACTGGAGCCTGGAAGCGTGGATGGTGCGAGAGACGAGGGAATGGCTCGAGCGCGTGGATGACTCAATCGAGCGCGTTCAACTACGCCACCAGGAGATAGCGCAGAATGCCATGAAACGCGTTCGGCCCCTCCTGGATCACCCACGACCCCTAGACCCTATACGCGAACTCCACCGCGAAATACTCGAAGACATCAGTGCTTTGCGGACGGAGGAACAGCTCTCGACATTCGAAATGGTAGTGCTAAGCGAGCTCCTATGTGCTTTCCCACTCAGGGCCAAACACTGGCCCATGATGCACTTGACCCAGGGATTGATTCCCGACAACCCGCCTGCAGATGCGCTGCATGTCTATGATGTCGCCCCTGGCCCTAACCTGAGTCAGTACGCAATTATTGTTCCAACTTCTGGGCTAAAGAACCAGGAAACCTCGCTGGAAATTCGAGATTTGGATCCGCCTCGCTACGTCTACAACCTGCCAGCGTTTCTTGGCGACCTCATTACTTCATACCTGCAAGAAGTGCGGCCACAGATAGTAGACTCCACCGACAGACACCTGTTTTCTGCCACCAATGTTGGGTCAATGCGCCACCGACTCGTGAGGTTTCAAGAGCGCCACCTCGTTCAGCCACTGGGGCTTTCACGAGCTTGGGTTTTTCACGCGTATCGGGTGCTAGTTGCCACTCACGCGATGAAGAACGCCCGGGAACGCCCTGTTCAAGTTGCGGCCTCGCTGCTGCTTGATAGCGAACTGATGATTCGCAAGGTCTACGGGCACTTTCGTGCGGAGGATGCGCACGATTCAGCCCGTAGCGCCATCGCTCCCCTGGCGTCAGAACGAAGGCAAGCGTGAAGCGCTCTCTGACTTCTGGCGAAATCAAGCAGCTCCTGCAGGTTCGAATTGATGAACTTGTTCTGCACCTGTTCCCTTCGGCCAAGCGAACGGGCAACACGTGGCGAGTTGGTAACCTCAACGGTGAGCCTGGCTCAAGTTTGGCAGTTCGGGCCACAGGTGACGAACCTGGATTATGGATCGACCATGCCAACCCCGACAACGACCGGGGCGACGTACTCACCTTAGTCCAGCGGTTTTACAATCTCACGTTTCCCGAAGCCCTGAAGTGGTCCTCCGATTGGCTGGGAGTGAGCCACGATGCAGGTAATCACGTGTCGGCGTCCCGACACATCTCAGCCGCGGGCCACGCTCCGAGCACCGTTCTCAGGGTTAACAATCACCTCCAGGCCACAGAGTCTTCGGGTCGGCATATTGAACCTGCCTTAACGCCACGAGACAACGTTCTTTTAGAGGCGACCATAGCGAGCACGGTAAGCCTCCCCCTCCCAGTAACCACAGAGGGAAAGGTCGTTAGCATCGCGAATGAACGACATCTAGCGGCACGCCAGAAGCTGCTTCTAAGGTGTCCGGAGGCCATGGCCTGGCTGCACGCCCGGCAGTTGACGGATGCGACGATCCAACATTTTCGGCTGGGCCTTTACAGCATCCAAGACATTGGGAACGCGCTCTCCTTCCCACTTTTCTCCCATGACGGCGCGGTCCGCGGCCGCTACCTGAATTCGCGGATTCCTGGCGTCACGACCGGCGTCGACGAGGACAAGCCAGAAGAGAAGCGCCGCAAGGATTGGGCGAAGGGCAAAGCCACCACCTACTGGGCGACCCCTTCCGAAGGTCGGCAGGACCTCCTAATCGTTGAAGGCGCGCGCGATGCTTGGCGAGTCTGGCAGAAAATCCAAGATACCGAGCTCGAGCTCAGCCTAGCCATCATCACCAGCACGCACGGATCCGTAATCCCATCGGAATGGGAGCAACCTAAGTTCTTCTCGGGCTGGAGGCGCGTTTATCTAGGGCAGGATGCTGACAAGGTCGGTGACGAGATCGCATCACGGGTCCGGCAGCTTGTCCACCGAGAAGTATTACGCGCCCGCCCCTCAGATGGCTATAAGGACTGGACCGATTGGCTCAACAGGGGCATGAGCGCTAGGGAGTTCGTGGCGCTCCTTGAAGCGGCGCCAGCACAAGATGAGCCGCTTGTGGCGGCGGCCGCCCCCCATGCTGCTAATGCACCTGGCTACTACGCCGCTGAAGCCGTTGAAATCAACGGCGCTTGGACTCGGGGGCACCTCTACTACCCCTACCGAGTTCTCTCAAAGAGCATCGACGAGAAAAGGCAAGAGCACCATAAGTACGAGACCCTAGTGCTTCGCTCTGATGGCCAGGCGTTTAGCGTGCGTTACCTGCCTGCGCCTGAAGGCACTCCGCTGGCGGACAGGGTGCTTGCCTTGGGAGATGGAACCTACGTACGTCGCCGGCCAGTAGCCGATCCCGACCGCCAGTCCTTCCGCCTACCAGCTATCAACCGATTCCGCCAAGCGCGCAAGGATGGTCGTTCCGGCCTCTCCCATTCACCTGCGCACCTCCTCAATGAGGTCGAGCGGCAGCTCCGGCGCGCCATCATTCTCCCTTACGAGCATGACTACGCGTTACTCGCCTACGTCGTCCTCGCCAGCTACGTTCAGCGCGTATTCGGCGCCGTTCCGCTGGTGTTGATCAATGGAGCGGCGGGATCAGGAAAATCCGAACTTGCGGCCCGCATGGCTGAACTAGCCGCTAACGGAGTTGTCGTCACAGGCCAGACCTCCGCTGCGACTGCAGCGCGTGTTGTTGATTTGACCAACGGCCTCGTTGCCTTCGATGACCTTGAGGCGATTGGACAGCGCTCGCGCGGGGCGGAGTTCAGCGAACTTATTCAACAGCTCAAGGTTAGTTACAAGCAAGCAACCAGTCGTAAGTCCCTGACGATTTTGGACCGCAACGGGGCAAGAATCGAAACACTAGACTTCTACGGCATCAAGGTGTTGACAAACACAGCAGGCGTTGACGACATCCTCGGCAGCCGCATGCTGGTTGTTCGCACACGAAAAATTGACCCTAATCGCGTCGCGACGGAATTGCGAGAGTTCACCACCGCTGATGAAGACGAGGCCGAAATACTGGCCAAGATTCGGGACGAGCTCCACATCTGGGCGATGGAATGCGCGACCCTCATTGATCGGACTTATCAAGCTAACTATTCACGTCACACAAACCGTGCCGACGAAATCGCTGCCCCTCTCCGCACCATCGCAAGCGTAATAGGGGATGTGGCGATGGCGTTGCGGCTCGAGGCAGCGTTTGACGCCCAAGGCGGTGTCCAAGACCAGATTGATAGCGACGATGAGCTCCTTTCGGCCGCCGTGGAGAGCCTAGTCCGGCGTGGGTACTACGACCGCGTGAGCATGCAAGAGATCTTGTTGGAGATGGAACGCCTAGTAGGCGACAAGCACTGGGGCGCAGAGAGCACAACCGATATACCCACTTGGCGGCGGCCAAAGTGGATCGGTCGAGCGCTTAGGCAACACTATCTGATCGCCCCAAACGTCGAGGAGCGACCCCGTTTATGGCCGGGAGGCTTACAGACACGTGTCTATCAACTTGCGCGTGACTTCGTGCAGGACGTCATTAGCGAAATGATGGCCGAAGGCATTGAAATGCCCCTGCCCATATCCGACCCTACGGCCTTCTGCTCTAAAGTCCCGTGCCAGGAATGCGAGTACCGCCATACCTGCGCGAACCAGGCCGAAAAGCAAAGGAAGCTACCCGACGAAAGGATACGCAGGATCTGATTCGATAATCCCAACCGCAGGTATTCGTCAGGCAGCGGGCCACTTTCAACGCTGTGCACCTAGGCTTTCTGCGCTTCTGAAGTAATTCTGCCTCTCATGTTTGATGGCGTCTCAGGCGCAAATCAGGCAAAGAGGCACAGCAGCTCTTGATCCCGTTGTGTAGAACTGCGTGTAGGTCTGCACGCAGGTGGCGCGCACGCGGTATCTCTTCATATGCTTATCAGTTTCTCATGTTTTGGCTGGGCGTTTCAAGGCGTGGGGGGGCAGTGGTGACACGGGGGCGTTCCGCCCGGCTCGAACGGGCTGCGGTTCCGGCCCCGTTGGGGCTGCGGGGGTACGCAAGCGTACCCCCGCCACTCGGGCGGGGGTAAGGTCACTTTTCGCGTCCTAGACGCGGTTACTGACTCCTAGAAGGGGAGCTCTTCGGCTGGTCCGAGGTCGTCGAAGCTGGGTTCGGGCGCCGGAACATTCTGGGTTTTGGCGGTTTCGACGGTGTCTTCGTCGCGTTCGGCGCCGGCGGGGCGGCGGAGGGTCTGGACGGTGGCGGCGTCGAAGCGCGTGGCGTAGCGCTTGTTGCCTTCCTTGTCGGTCCAGTTGTCGTTGCTGATGGCGGCCTCGACCAGCACCGGCATGCCCTTCTTGAGGCTGCCGACCTGTTCGGCGAGCTCGTTCCAGGCGGTGACGTCGTAGAAGCCGACTTCTTCCTGGTCGCCGCGGCGGCGGTTGACGGCGACGCTGAAGCGAGCGACGGCGTGCCCGTTGGGCGTGTAGCGCAGCTCGGCGTCGCGCGTGAGGTTGCCGAGCAGCGTGGCGCGGTTCTGCCCGTTCATGAGGCGCTCCTGGCCCTTGGCGTCGGCGATGGTCTCGTGCTCGCCGTCGAGGATCACGAAGCTGTCGGCGGTGATGCGCACGGCGCTGTTGCGCTTGCCGTCTTTCTCCCAGGACTGGAAGGAGAGCTGGCCGAGGACGGCTACGGCCATGCCGTTGACGAGCACTTGCGCGAGGGTCTCGGCGTACTTGCCGAGCACCTGGACCTGCTGGTAGTAGGCCTTGGTTTTCTCGCCGTCGGCGCTGGGGGCGTTGCCGGCGACGGTGACGTCGAGGACGGGGAAGCCGTTGGCTGTGTGGCGGAGGGTGTTCTTGATGGTGCTGCCGATGAGTTGAACGGTGGCTACGTTACGCATGTGGTTTGCCTTTCGTGCTGGGGAGTGGGTGCCGATCTCGGCTGAATGGGACTCGTTGGGTGCTGCGACTGACTGGCTTGCGACTCTGTTTCGGGCCGTTCCCTCCTTCACTCACTTGCTGCAGTTCTTCTGCGCGTAGCGCTTACTTCTGGGCCGGTGGCCAGCCGGGGTCTCCCCCGCCGGCTCACCGGACCCAGTCGCTAGGGGCGAGGGGGGCCTACCCCCACCTGGGCTCGCCCCGACCACCCCCGAGGGGTGGTGCTCGCGTACGCGGTGTGTTGGTATCACCCGGGCCTTGCTGCGCTCTCTTCTGCGCGTTAGCGCTTACTTCTGGGGTTGTGGCGCCGGCCCGCACCCGTGTGGGAGTGCGGGCCGAGGCGGTCTAGAACGGGAACTCGTGTCCTGCCGCTACTGGGGCCGCCTGGCGGTAGCCGTGGCTCTTGTCGGGCTCGGGTAGCGCCTCGTTGGGGTCGCGGCCGGGCTGGTAGGCGCGCCTGCGTTCGGCTTCCTCGCGCGCCTGGCGCTGCCGGAGCCCCGCGAACGGGTCGGCGTGCGTGCGCGGGTGCTGCTCGTTGTAAGCGCGCTCTATCGCCTTGGCCGCCTGCTGGTGCGTGGCGGCCGGGGTGCTGTTGCGCTTGGCGAAGAGCTGCTGGATGCGCCATGTGCTGCGGTGCGGGTCGTAGGAGAGCTCGAGGGTGCTGCGGGCGCCGTGGCCTTCGAGGGCGAAGATGCGGCTGCCTCCGCGGATGCAGATGAAGTCGTACCCGCCGACGCAGTGCTCCAGCTCGTCGCCCTCGGTCTCGAGCGCTTCCGGGGTGGTGAGCGCCCTAGCGGTGACGCCTTCGTGCTGGAAGGTGGTGAAGGCGAAGTCGTAGCCGCCTATGGCCTGGCGGAGCGCGGCGCGCTCGCTGGCGTGCTGGGCGTGCAGGGGCGCCATCCAGGCTTGTTGTTCGCGGAAGCGGCGGTTCTGTTGTTCGGCGCGGCGCCGCGCGAGCTGCACGGGGCCGTCGGGGTCGTCGTGCCACGCCTGGGCTTGGGCGCGCCACCAGGCGAGGGGTAGGGCGCCTTCGGCTGCGGTGAGGTTGGGGTTGGTGGCGAGCCAGTCGGTGATGAGGTTGGCGCGCGCGATGTCGGCGATGAAGGCGCGGATGCCGCGCTTCTTGTGCGTTTCGCGCGCGAGCACGCGGGCGTACTGCGTGAAACGCAGCCGGGGCGCCTCACCCATGAGTTGCTCTAAGCGCATGTAGGTGGTGACGAGGTGGTGCAGGGCGGATTGGCGGGGCATCTCGCCGGTGTCGGCGAGGTCAGTGAGCAGCTCGCTGGCGCTGTCACCGACGTACTTGATGAGGTAGGCGACGTCGCGGGGGCGCATGCGCAGCAGGTAGCGCCACGCGCGCCTGGGTAGGCCCGCCGCGCTCTGCTGCTCGAGCAGGCTCCTGACGACCTGGGTGACTTGGATGGCGTCGTGCCGGGGTGCTAGTTCGGTCGGTTCGGGGTCGCGTTCGCTGAGACTGATGTAGGCGGCGAGGACGCTCTTGGGGACGCCGTGGGGGTCTTGTAGGGCGGCGATGAGGTTGTAGTGGTAGCTGGCGCGCTGGTAGCCGCTGGTGACCTTGAGCATGAGGCTGAAGAGGTCGGGGTCGGTGAGCTTGTAGAGGTTCTTGGCGAGGTGCCTGGCGCGCTGCTTGTAGGGGCCGGGTTGGACGATGCCGCCGTGGATGCGGTGAGCGTGCCGGTGCGCGGCCACCGCCACAGCTTCGGTGAGTTCCGTGTCGGCGTCACCGTGGTGCTCCCTGACCACCTCGAGGACGTCGTTGATGACCTTGCGGTGGTAGGCGGTGAGGATGTTGTGCCAGTAGCGGGTGCGGGGGTTGACGAACATGGGGTAGTTGCCGGTGCGGGTGCGGCCGTCGTACCCGACAAGGGCGAGGCTGAGGAGCCCTTGCTGGTTGCGGTGGAACTGGTCGCCGCTGGGGAGCGTGACGGTGCGCGTGCCGTCTTCGTGCTCCTGGTAGTGGGCGAACGCCTTGCCGCGGTGCTGGCCGAACTGCTCCTCGCGGTAGTCGTGAACGACGGGCTTGAGGTACTCGTACGCGAGTTTGTTGTCGGTGGGTTGCAAGCCGGTTCTCCCTCCCGCGCTCTAGCGCGATTGCCCAAACCGACTGCCCGCCCTCATGGGGCGGGCTTCTTTCGGGATCGGAAGGGTGCAGGAACGGCGCCTGCCTCACGAAAGGGAACCGGCCCACTCGGGGTGGGCCGGCCAGGCGCTACAGGCTGTGCTGCGGGTTACTCGTTGCTGGCGAGGTAGTCGGGGCCATCGAGTTGTTCGAGGGCGATCTGGTAGGGGGTGGGTGGGGTGGTGGTGGCGATGATGGTCTCGTTGCCGAGTTGCGGGGTGGGGTTGCCTTGGATGGCGGCGATGATGTTGGTGCCGAGGTCTGCGTAGCCGGCCATGAAGGTGGCGGTGGGATTCTCCTGCTGGCCGCCCCAGGCGATGCGGAACTGCGGGAAGGAGCGCTGCATGTCGGCGGGCGGCTCCCACATGTTCTCGGGTCGGTACCACTCGTTGTGTGGTTTGTTGGCGGCGATCGTTACGAGGTTGCGGGTGGGGTAGGGCTCGAACGGCTCACCGAAGGTGCCGAGGTAGGCGATGAGGAACGCGGGGCCTAGGGCTTCCCATTGGCGGATGTGCTGGATCTCTTCGGCGTGGTAGGCGGGGTTGTTGGCGAAGTGGTAGGGGTCGTACCAGTACCCGAAGGGGGTGGCCATGCCGCTGACGCATTTTTGCTGGGTGCAGATCTGTTCCATCTCGACGCGGGGGAAGATGCTGCCTTCGAGCTGGTAGGTGGGGGCGTTGCCGTCGCCGAACTGGATGCTGAGGCTGACGTGGGCGTAGGCGATGCCGGTGATGCGGGGGCCTTGCGCAGCGGCGAAGCTGATGAGCGCGAGCACCAGGAGTAGGGCGAAGGTGTGGGTGAGTCGTCTCATCGGTTGCCTCCGAGGGCGACGCGGCCGGTTGGTCGCGGGGTGAGGTGGCGGAGTTCGAGGCTGGTGAGGTACTGGGTGGCGCGCAGGTAGCGGGCGCTAGCGCTGTTGGGTCCGTACTGGGTTTCGATGCGCGGTAGGGCTTCTTGCAGGGCGGCTAGGCGCCTGGTTAGGGCCGCGTGATGGTTTTGGGCGCGGAGTTGCCGGCGCTCGGTGTCGATGCGGTGCGCGTAGATGAGGAGCGCGAGGATGATGGCGAGCGTGAGCGTGGTGGGCATGCGTTGTCCTCCGAGGGGGTTTTCTGTTCTTGGTGCTTCTGCGGTGCGGCCGTAGGCCGCTTCTTCCCCTCGGACGTAATCAAAGGTCACATAGAAAACCGAGGGGGTGGTAACGGCGTTGGTAACGGCGCGTATCGCGCTTGCCTCTATCGCTGATTGCTGCGGTCTGGGCCACGGCGGGCGATGCGTTTGATGCCGCCGATGGCGACACGCACGGCTTGCTGGTACTTCTTGTCTGCTCGGGTGGCTTCGGCCTTGGCCGCGAGCGCGATGCGTGGGTCGCCGGTGCAGCAGGCTTCTCGGTACGCCTTCTGCTTCTGCTCGCGTTCGCTCTTGAGGGCGGTGGCGGTCTTGCTGAGGGTCGCGAAGTCTGTCTGCATGCCCTCTTGCCTGCGCCCCGGATGGGGCGCTTACTTCCGGTCCTCGGATCGGGGTTGCCTCGTTGTGGGTGGGGTTGTGGGGTTGTGGGTTCGTTCGGGGCCTTGGGGCTCGCCCGTGCCTGCATGCGTGCTCGCGCAGCGTGCTCTCTTTCCTGAAACAAGAGAGCGGCCCACCGAGAGTGGGCCGCTCTGGGGTGTATCGATTCTTGTTGGGGCGCGATTCCAGGTTGCCTGCGTCGGTTTGGTTAGGGCGGCAACTGGTGGCGCCTGCCTTGCGTGATGTGTTGGCGCGGCGGATCGAGCGTGGTGCCGGTTAGGATGTCGTAATCATCGATTGCGCGCCGCTATTGTGCTCGCAGAAATTGGGGGTTGATCATGAAGCGCTTTCGTCCTCTCTTGCTGTTCGCTGCACTCTTGATCCTGGCAGCCTGCACGGATCCGAAAGATGCCGACGGCCCGGAGGACCCACCCGCGCCTCCCGTGGATCTTGCGGGCGTGATCGTCGGAGTCCTCACGGACGCTGCTGGCGAGCCCGTCGTTGGTCAGCAGGTGGAGCTCAACCGTAGCGGCAACCTAGAGCCAGCAGCGCTTGAGTCGCAAGCAGTTCGCATGAGTTTCACGGACGAGTTTGGGCGTTTTGCGTTCGACGTGTCTTCCCCGGGCGTCTACTCACTGCTCTCAAGTGATGGCTCGATTGGCGCGTTCGCGAGTGTTGCTGTCACGCAAGGCCCGGACGGGAAACTGACGGCTGAACGGCTGGAGCTCCAGGCGCTCGAGTTGGGCGGGGTGAGCGGTTCGGTGGTGGGTCAGGGCGCTGGCGTGATGGCGTACTTGGCTGGCACTAGTTTCTTGGCCTTGACTGATGCGGATGGGGATTTCTTGATCTCTCGCGTGCCGGCCGGCACGTACTCTGCTCACGCGACCATTGGGACCATAACTAGTGCGGGCACGAGCGTCACCGTTCCCGCTGGTGGGGTGGTGGCCTTGGCGACCGGGATCGGTTTAGCGCCGGTCATCTCGAGTGTTTCGCCCGAAGGGTTCTACCCCGACCTCCGCGGGGAGGACGGCCACTTGCCCATAGATCTTGAGTATCGGTTGCGCGGGAGCATGTTCGGCCGCGAGCAAGGCTTGTCGGGCCTGCAGTACGCTGGCATTGAAGTCCCGGTGGCAGCTATTACCGCGTGGTCTGACACCGAGATTGTCGTCAATGCCTCGGCTTTGGATAAGTGGCTCAACAGTACGGTTAAGAACTCCGACCCGAGACTGCGTGACTTGCCGGAGGACGCCTACGCGTTCCGCGTCATTACGGATGCCGGGAGGGCTGCCAGCAGTCCAACAGGGATCTACAAGCTTTATGTCTATCGCCATCACCAAGGTTACGATCCTGAGCTGGCTCGCTTTCCGATGAGTGGATCGCTAGTCCTGAATGAGGACTACCATAGTGGCATCCCCATCGAGATCGAGGCGCTCGACGGCCGGATTGTTGATGCCGAAGGCCGGCTACTGGGCGGGCCAATAATCTCACGACTCCCATCACCCGAACTCGGTCCTGACTTCTACGTCGAAAGTCCGACCGGGTTACCAGTGATCGTCTCTGGAACGGTGCGCTCGCCCCTTTTCCACCCTGCACCGTCAGAGCCCGAACTGCTCTTCGCTCCAGTTGTCGAGTTCGATCCGTACGTGCCCGGCGAGCTAGTAACGGGCTCCATTCGCGCCTATGACGGCTTTACGCTGTTGCCCACAACCGCAGACTTCACGATGGGGCTCCCCAATGACGATGCTCCCATAGTCCCGGTCACCGTTTACCCGGACGGCACCTTCTCGGCGCCCTTGCCCGTCCCCGCCGGGTTTTCTGGTGGCACCGTCTGGGTCTACTACCGTGGGCAGATCGCATCTCAAGTAGGCCTTTAGCCGACTGAACCGTAGGCAGGCAACCGTGGTTTGCCACCGCTGACTGCGAATCAAGGTTGAAACAAAAGAGCGGCCCACTGAGAGTGGGCCGCTTGCGTTCTGTCTAGTAGGCGATGTTGATCATGTGGTTGTGTTCGAGGTCGGGGATGAGGTTCTCGATGGTGGTGCCTTGGTGTTCGGCGAGGTCGTGGAGGGCGTCTTCGAGTGCTTCGAGGACCAGGTCGTGTTCGGTGCTATAGGCGGGGAGCTGGTCGTAGGTTTCCTGACGTTCGATGACGCGCTTCTCGAGTTCCCGCTTCCGCTCGTTGTTGCTCATGCCTCCGCTGGTGCCATTCGGCTTCCTTCTGCTTCCTGGTGGGTTTCTTGGCGGCCCTGGCGGTACGCGATGGCACTCCAGAACAGCACCGCGAGCGCGAGGTAGGTGAGTGCGCCGATCATGCCTTTGAGGCTGTTGGCGAATTGGCGTTGGTGGAAGGCGATGCCGGCGGTGAAGAGCATGAGGGGCGTGGCTAGCGTGAGGATGGTGGCGGTGAAGGCGTCGATGCTGCCGAGGCGGTCGAGTGCGCGAACGAGTCTCATCAGGGGGTTCCTCCTTCGCTGATGGTTGTGGTTTCGTTGAGGCGCTGTTGCCATTTTTGGGGGGGCCAATAGAACTGTTGGCGTTTGGCCTTGAGGTGTTGGAGGGTGGCTTTTTGGCGGGGGATGCGGCCGTGCCACTCCTTGACGTGGGGGTCGCAGGCGCTGGCATTCCGGTTTGGCCTCGGGGTCGGTGAGGGCAGTCCAGAAGTTGGTGGTGCCGTTGTTCTCGAGGTCGTCGCATCCGGGGTTGCTGCAGACGAAGAGCGGCGTGTTCGCTCCTCTCCCCTACTGGGGCTCTTGTTGGCCCACTGGGAGTGGGCCGGTGATTCAGGTCGGCTGCGTTTCCTTCTGGGTGTTCTCGTGGAGCTCGCGCGTGTGCCCGTTGAGGCCGTAGGTGTCTTGGTCGTTGGGGGGTGGTCGCGGGGGCTGGTGGGGATGGGGTGGAGGCGTACGGTGCCTGGCGCGTGGAGGTCGGCGAGGGCCTGGGTGTTCTCTAGCGGGAGGCTGGGGCAGTTGTGGGCTCGAGGCTGTCCATGCGGCTCCAGAAGGCGAGGCCCGTGACGTCGCCGAGGAGATGCCCGGCTCGTCGCTGATGGGGACGTGGGGCTCTTAAGTGGTGAAGGCCTTGACGACGCCCATGTGGCCGCACTTCTGGCAGGCGATGGGGCTGTTTTCGTCCCATTCCACGCCTGAGTAGTCGCCTGTGCCTTCGTCTGTAATGTCGAACGTGGCGGTGGCGGTGATCTGGAACTCGTCGGCCTGCCCGCAGTTGGGGCAGGCGATGCCTTTGAGGGCGTTGTCGTTGGGCACGGGCTTTCCTTTCAGGCGGCGAGCGCCAGGGTGAGGCGTTCGCGCTCGCGCTCGAGGGTGTGTATCTCGTGTTGGGCGAAGTGGAGCTTGAGGGTGCGGAGGCCGGTGCGGGCATCTTGGTAGGCGTGGAGTTGGCTGACGCGTTCGTTTATGACGGCGAGGCGGTGCGTGGCGTTGGTGCGGTTGATGCGCCTGTTGCGCCGTAGGCCGGGTCGGGCGCCTTCGCGCATTTCTAGGCCGGTGTCCTCGTACCCGGCCAGTGCGTAGGCGATGGCGGTGCGCTCGCGCCTGGCGCGGCACAGGGTCTGTTCGTGGCGTTCGCCCCAGGGGTCGTCGTACTTGGCGTGGTGGTTGCCGCGCAGGAGCCCTAGTGTGCTGCTGGCGCGCATGGCGCTATACCAGGCGCGCTCGTCGAAGTGCGCGAGGTGGTAGTGCTCTTGGTCGCGGTAGTGCTGGTGATGGGTGGCGTACCAGCTCTTGCGGTCTTCTGCGTTCAACTGGCGCTTGTAACGCTTGAGGGTCTTGCAGGTGGTGTGGTGACGGCGGCGTTGCCGGGGGCTCTTGAACAGCACGAGGTCCTCCCTTAGTGCGAGCGGCCCACTGTCGGTGGGCCGGGGTGCATCAGTCCCAGAACAGGTCGAGAGTTATGAGCAGGCGCATGATCTCGTCGAGGGTGATGCCCACGCGTTGGAGTTGCTGGATGGCGGCGCGGGTGACGGGCGTGTCCTGGCAGGTGACGCGGTAGGTGACCTTGAGGCCGTCGTCGTGCTCGAGGCGCAGACTGTCGTCGTTGTCAAGAAAGTGCGTCCAGCGCTCAGCACAGAGTTGCGCGAAGTCGCCGGCGCTCGTGCGCAGATTGGTGATGACGACCTCGACCTGGATGCTGCCTTCTGCGCGGATGCTGAACGCAGACTTTGCGCTCACGCTGACGCTGGCGGGCTCGAAGATCCCGAAGAACGTGCTCATCGCCTGAACTGCGGCCTCTGCCATACTGTTCTCCTCCCCCACTCCTTCGTGGTGCCTCTTCATGTGCGCCTTGGCGCTTCCTTCTGGGGTCGTGCTTACGTGCGCGCCCTTAGGGCGGGGGCGGCCCAGAGTTCGTCGATGCTCACGGCGATGTCGTACCCGCCGACGGGGTAACGCGGGTTGTCGCTACGGATGACGGTGCAGATCATGTCCGGCCCGACCTGCCGGTGCGGCACCACGGTGAGACTCTTGAGTCGCCGCGGCACGCCCATGACGGCGCGCGTCCCGTCCTCCTCCAGCTCGCGCGGGTCCGCACGGTGCGCTTCGACCGGGTTGGTGGTGACTTGAACGAGGTCGCCGTCGTCGACCCTGGCCGTGAACACGCGCGTCGGGCTGAGGCTCGGCCGGCCGGGAGTTGGGACGGGGCCGAGGATGGTGTGGATCCTGCCTCCGAGGACTAGGGTGGTGCCGCGACCGACCATGCGGGGTTCCTTACCGGCGCTCAGTTGGGCGCCTGCTGAGGCTTGTGCTGCACATAGAGCTTCACGGGGCTGCAAACGCCGTCGGTGGCGCGCCCCCGCAGGTAGGCCGCGAGCTCCATCAGTTGCTCGAGGAGTGTCTTGGGTAGTGGGTGGCTGCGCGGGATGATCAGCGTCCGAAGGTCATCGGTGCGTCTGGGGAGCAGGTCGAGGCTGAAGCCGGCCATGCTGGCGTTGATGAGGGCGCGGGCGTACTGTTCGCTGGCTTTGGCGTGCTTGATGGCGCGGGTGGTGACGGCGTGAGTTTCGGCGGGCGCCATCATCGGAGGCTTTCGTCGAGGCTGATGGCGTCTTCGGCGCGGCCGCTACCGCCACAGTCGGGGCACTGGTAGCCGGGCTCTTCCTCGTGGATGTCGGGGAAGTCACGTTCGGCCTCGGTGCAGGCGGGGCAGCGTTCTTCGGTGGCCACGGGGCCCTCTCTCCTCCGCCGGCGTGGCGGCTGATCACTGTGGGTTGCGGTTGTTGGGTGGTGGCCCACTGGCGGTGGGCCACCGGCCGGCTGACGTTACGCGACGTCCCAGCCGGTGAGGCGCTTGGTGGGCGCCGGGTTCGTGAAGTCGCCATCGTCGAGCAGGTGGATACGGTTGCTCCTGCGCTCGCGCTTGTGCGCCTCGCGCTTCATGTCGCGGTACCTCCCGTTGGCGCGGCCTGCGAGCCAGCGGCGGTCGCGCTTGGCGCTGAGGTCGGTGATCATCGGGCCGGTGCTCATGCTTTGCCTCCTGATGCTCTTCTGATGCCCGGAGGGCTTCATTCACTCCGTGGGTAGACCGGGTAGTCCGCATGCATGTTGGGGGCTCTCCCCCGCCCCCGCTGGGGTGCCTGGCTAGTGCCAGGCGACCCCGAGCCCGTGCGCGAGCACGAGCTTGCGGGCGTCCTCCGGGGCATCTTGCGCCCAGAGGAGGCCGGCGACGACGCGGGGGTCGGTGGTGCCGCCACCGTCCGCGTCGTCGTCGGTGAGGGCGGCGATCTGCCGACCGAGGGGGGTAAGCCGCCCCCACCCGAAGGTGAGGAAGGCGTCGAGCAACCCGACGGGCGTGTCTTGCAGGCTCGCCCAGTGCTCGTACCCGGCGTCGCCGCCGGCGTACGCGAGGCTCTTGGCCTCCTCGCGGTACTGCTGTACCGCGGCGTGGGTGCCCGCCGGCACCTGCGCAATCTCCTCGATCGCGCGGATGTGCTCGGGGTTGTTGCGGTCGAACTGCAGGTGAAGGCGTACGGCCATCAGGGCACCTCCGGTGCTGGAGTTGGGCTCGGGGTTGGTGGGGCTTTCGCCCGGGTGTCGCCCTTCTGTTGGGCGTGATACTCCTCTGCTTACGCGCGCGAGCGCGTTTGTTTCCCTTCGTGTGGGGGGGTGCGTGGCGTGCTCTCGCGGCCGGGGTGGTCTGCCCTGTTCGAGGACCGGCCCACCAGTAGTGGGCCGGTTTGGGGTTCGGGTGTTTGCGAGCCTGTTGGGGCGTGTTTTCGTATTGCCTTGCCAAGGCTTGGCTGGTCATGTCTGTACGGCTGCTGATCCGGCTTTGCGCTTCTGGGTCTCTTTAGGTTGGGTGCCGTAGTTGTATTGCCTTGGCTTGTATTGCCTTAGCATGTACTGCCTTGGCTGGTCATGTCTGTACGGCTGCTGATCCGGCTTTGCGCTTCTGGGTCTCTTTAGGTTGGGTGCCGAAATTGTATTGCCTTGGCTTGTATTGCCTTGGCATGTACTGCCTTGGCTGGTCATGCCTGGACTTGACTTGACCTGTCGGGGCTTGCCTTGGCAAGCCTTGTCTGGACTGGGCTTGTCTGGCCTTGCCCAGGCTTGCCTTGTCTGGTCATTACTCGAGGGTGGTAGCTTGGCGGACAGTTTGTGGGTCGGAGGTCGGTTGTGGTCGTTTCTGTCGTGAATCTAAAGGGTGGGGTGGGGAAGACGACGTCGGTGTTGTTCTTGGGCGCGGTGGCTGCGCGTCAGGGGCGCAGGGTGGTCGTTCTTGATGGTGATAACGAGCGCAGCGCTTCGGCTTGGGCGCAGGCGGCGTTGGATTCGGGGGATCCGTTGGCGTTCGAGGTGCGTCACGTCGACGCGGATGACGTGGCGGTGGTGGCGAAGCAACTCGCGCGCGAGGGGGCGGTGGTGGTGGTTGATACGCCGCCGAATAGTCGCGAGTTCTTGTGGGCGGCTTCGAGCGTGGCGGATGTGGTGGTGGTTCCGACGCCGCCTACGGGGGTGGACATCAATCGGTTGGGGAGCACGTTGCGGGTGTTGGCGGGGATTGATGCTTCGCGGGGTGAGAACGCGTTGAACGCGATGGTGTTGTTGGTGAGGTACGCGGGTGGGCGCCGTTTGGCGCGGGAGGCGTCGGAGATGCTCGAGGAGCGGGAGTTGCCGGTGATGGAGGCGACGATTCGGGATCTGGAGCGTTACAAGCAGGCATTCGGGGCTTCGCCGGCGTACTTGGCTGAGTACGAGGAGGTGTGGGATGAGCTCGAAGAGTCAATCGAAGAGTAAGAGGGGCGGCAAGCGCCTTTTTGTCGCGATGGACGTGGACCCTACGGGCACGGAGGCGGTCGTTCCGCCCGGCCTCGCTACTGAGCCGCTGGCGGAGGAGTCGCCTACGGCTCTCGAGGCGCCCGCGGCTGATGCAACCGCGCCCCAGGAGGAGCCGGGGCCGCCCGCTGAGGCCGTCGGGCCAGTCGGGGTGCCGGGAGTGGCCGCGCCCTTGGGGGAGGAGCCTCCGGCTGCGGAGCCTCCGGTCGGGGCGTCCGCTGAGGTGGTCGAGGCGGCGCCTGCGTCGGCAGCTCCGCCGGCGGTGCGGCGCTCGAGCTCGCGGGCGGTAGGGAAGGGGGGGCGGGCGCCGGCGGTGGCTGATGGTGATGTGCGGGAGATTGATGGGGAGCTTTACGTGCGGGTGGGGAGCACTTGGAGGGCATCGACTGATCGGGTGCAGATGACGATTGCGGTGACGGCGATGGAGCGGCATCGGTTGATGCGGTATGCGGAGGAGAACGAGATGAAGTTGATTGATGTGTTGCGTAGGGCTATGGGGGCGCTGCTGGACTGAGGTTCGACCGGCTCACTGTTGGTGGGCTGGTCTCTTTGTTGAGGGTGGCCCGCCGTTGGTGGGCCGTTCTTGTTCTGGCTGCTGTGGGTGGTTTGGCGGCGGGGTAGAGCGGCGAGCGTCTGGCGGCGCTAGGAGGCCCGTGGCGCTCTTGGGGGTACCTGGGGTGTTTGTTTGGTGCTCGCGGGGGTTTGGGGGTGGTTCTGTGGCGTGGTGGAGGGGGTCGTGACTGGTGTGGCGGTTCTGCATCGGCGGGGTGCTTGTTTCGTTCGAAAAAGAGTGTGGGCGCCCCGCGTGGGGCGCCCGGGTGGTTCGCCTGCTTAGGCGATGAGCTTGGCGAGGCTGGTCCAGCCTTTCGCCTCGTTGTCGTACGCCTCGACCTGGCGGAGGTTCGTGGAGAAGCTGACGGTGGCCTTGACTTCGCCGTCTTGCTGGTAGGTGCGGGTGAAGAGGTCGCTGACGCTCTTGAGGATGATGCTCTTGCGCTCGGTGATGAGCTCGCGGACCTTGGTGAGGTCGGCTTCGTCGCTGGCGTACACGCGGAGCGTCTCCCACTTCGGCTTGTCCTTCTTCCCTGAGACGTTGACGGCGAGGGGGAGGAAGCTGTCGCCTTTGGTCTTGATGGGGGCTTCTGCGGACTTGCTGGGAACGGCTACGCCTTGGATGGTGATCACTTGGTACTTCCTTTCGTGGCACTCGCTGGTGCCTTGGTGATGTTCTTCTTCTGCCCGTAGGGCTTCTATTTGTTCTTCGGCCCTGCTGGGCCTGGGCGTTGGCTGGAGCAGGGGAGAGTGCGTCTCCCTGTCGGTTGGTCTGGTGCCCCTCCGAGGCTTCCTACTGGGTGACGTCGCGCTTGAGCCAGCCGTCCGCGGTGCGGATGAGCATGGTGTCTGGCTTGCCAGCTTGGAGGAGGGCGTCGCCTGGTTGCATGGGGCGCTTGGGCGCGAACTGATCGAGGCGCTGGAGCGCTTCGGGGGTGTCCTGGCGGAGTTGGTCGTAGGCGGCGTCTGGCGTGTCGGCCTCTACCGTGGTGGCGTAGAGGTGGCTCTTGCCGAGGTTCTTGAAGGTGACGCGCTTGGGGGCCTTGGCGTGCTCGTCGCCGCACTCGCGGCCGGCGTAGTACGCCTCGAACCTAGGCACTCTCGTCACCCATGGGTGGGTAGATGGGTTCTTGGGGGGCGTGCTCGTGCCAGGAGAGGCCGCGGCCGGCGACGAGGATGGCGCCGTCCAGTCGGTAGAGGGCGTCGCCGATGCTCATGCTGGTGCGTCCCGCGATGCCCGCGACCTTCGCGGCCTCCTCGGGGGTCATGCTCTCGCCTTGCATGCGGGCGAACGCCTGGTGCTCGTCCTCACAGTGGATGAGCATGACGGGCTCGTGCGTGTCCATGAGGTTGTCGCGCGTCACGGCCTCGGGGGAGAGGAACGTCTCGCGCGTGTGCTCGGGCTTGGCGTAGAAGACGCGGTAGGTGGGCATGGTGTTCCTCCAGGTGAAGCCGGCCCACTGTCGGTGGGCCGCCGGGGGCGTTCGGTTAGGAGCGGAGGTAGGCGACGTCCGCCCGGTGGTGGATCTGGCGCGCCTCTTCGAGCGTCTTGCCGACGAACTGCTCGGGCGTGAAGCTGAGCTCGTCGGGGTAGTACGAGAAGGCGAGCTCCTCGCGGCCGTCCTCCATGGTGGCGACCACCTTGGTGCGGCCCCAGTGGAAGTCGGCGATGTCCTTGGCGTCCCTGCTGCCGTGCTCGATGCGTGCTCGCGTGATCTTCATGCCGCTCCTCCTGCCCCCGCAAGGGGGCTTCCTGCCGGGCGTCTCACCTCGTGTGGGCGCGTGGACAGAACTGCTGGGCGCTTGGCTCGAGGCGGCGGCGTGCGCGTTAGTCGAGAAGGATGCTGCTGGCTTCTTGCGTTCGTTGGAGGGTGGTGGTGATGTCGGTGGCGTGCTCGTGCCCGAGGACGCTGTCGGCGATGCGTACTCGCCAACCGTTGGTGTACTTCTGGTAGCGCGCGAGGACCCTGACGGTGCCGTAGGGGAGGAGCGCTGCCCGGTGCACGCTGAAGTCCTCGTTGAAAACGACGCAGGCGAGCGCGTCGAAGCGGTGCGCGTCGATGTCGCGGATGTCTCCGAAGTGGGGCGGGAGCTTCCCGCGAGTAATTCGGCGCGACTTGACTTCGTACCTGACTCCGTCGGGACTGACGGCGTCGAAGCCGGGGTTGGAGCGGTCCACGAGGGTCAGGTGTAGGGCGTTCGCGATGAGGCCCTCGGCGATGTCGGCGGTAGGGTTGTTGGCGCTGCGCACGATTTCACGACGAGTTAGCTCGGTGAGGATCTTCGAGTAGACCGTCAGAAGCTGTTGTGGTGAGAGCGTCTCGAAGTCCATGACGTGCCCCCTGGGTTACGCGAGTGAGCGAGTGACTGGTGTGGTTAGTCTCGCTCATCTCGCGCGCGCTTGCCAGAACAACGTGGGTCTTAACGCCGGAGTTCGCTCCGGATGCGCATGAGGGCGCGCCCGAGCCTGTTCTCGCCGCGCCCGCCGCACTTCTCGCAGGTGCAGCGGCCCCAGCGGGTGTCATGCCAGGCGTTCCACTCCACGATCTCCGTGTCACCCGTGGCCAGTAGGCGCTCGGCATGCGGCGTGCCCGCACGGAACTTCTGCCGGAGCAGGTGCCGCATCACGCTCTCGCTCACCTGCTCCCAGTCGGGCCGCAGCTGCACCTTGCGGCCGGCACGCTTGGCGCGGCCAGGCGTTTCGAGCGCCGCGATCACCAGGCGCTCGCTCCCATCCAGGCTCTTCATCGCTTGGAAAGCATGCTCCACCGTGGGGTACTCCACCCCCAGGTCGCAGCGCACGCGCGCGGCCTGGAAGTTGCTGAACGCAAACTTCTCCTGCATCAGCCCCTCCTTCTGCCCTTGCTCGTGCGCGCGAGCGCTTCATGGGGTCATAGCGGCCCACTGGCGGTGGGCCGGCTGTTGGGCGGGTGGCCCACTGGCGGTGGGCCAGGTGGCGTCACCCCCAGGTGAGGATCATCGGGTGCTTGGCTATGGCCTCGCGCGCTTCCTCACTCGCGCCCTGAAAGCGAAGGATGGCGTCGATGCGTCCCGAAGCACTCCACGCACTCGTTCTCCAAACACTTCTCCACGTACTTCCCGAACGCGCGAGCCGTGGTGGGATCCCGTTGCACAATGCCACTGAAGCCCCACATGCCCCCTCACCTGCCCCGCTTAGGGGCTTCCCTCAACCCCGTTGCACTCCTCGAGCTCGGAGCCTAGTAGGGGAGAGGGGCTGCCTGGTATCCTCCCGGCGAGGAGACAACATGGCTGGAATCGTGCGTCTGTTCGGGTGGCTTGCTGCCATCTCCGGAGCGCTCCTAAGTGTGTTCACTATCGTCGGTGGGCCAACCGGGAATTCGCTCAGCGTCCTCGTGGGAGCCGCCTACTTCTTCTCGGGCCTCTTCACGCTCGCCCTATGCGTGACGGTCGCCGACACGAACGATCGCACCGCCGCCATCGCCAAGCACCTACAGCTTGAAGTCAAGCGCGATGACTCCTTCCGCTTGCGGCGTTAACGAACCGGCCCAGAACTCCTGGGCCACCCCCCTCAGCGCAACACGGCACCCGTAGCGCCTGCACGAAAGCAGCGTGCCTTCTTCCCCGAACAAAGTAGATGAGGGCCCGCCATCCCAAGCGGACCCCCAATGGAGGAAAAGGAACTAGAGGTTAAGGGTTGAGGCGCGGCATGAACGTGCCGGCATCCAAGTCGGCCTGCGCGTCCTCCTCGCTCGCGTAGTACCCGCTGTCGCGCGAGTTCGGGCCCCCGATGTCACACAGCGTCCCGATGTAATACCCAGCGGCGCTCGAGAGCACCTGCAGCTCGCGCTCCTCGCCCTGCACGCGCATGGACTGAATGCTGAGCTTGCGACCGTCCTTCTCGATGAAAGGCAGTGTGTTCACCATGCTTCCCTCCTGCCCGACAGGGCTTCCTTCAAACGCCTGAGCGCCCAGAGCCCGTAGGGGAGAGGCGACCGCGCCCCGAAGGGCGCGAGCGCGAGCAGAAGCCAAGGCGAGAGCGGCCCACCGTCGGTGGGCCACCCGCCTCACCAGCAATCAGAAGGGGAGCTCCTCTTCAGCGGGGAACTCCTCGTCCGCCGCCCCGGCCGGCGCGCCAGCCGGAACATCACCCTCAGCGCCGATCAGAGCCGAGAGCTTCACCCACTCCTTCGTGTCATTGTCAAAAACCTCCACCTGACGCAGGTTCGCCGAGAACGACACCGAAGCCCGCGTCACACCATCCTTCTCGTACGTGCTAGCGAACATGTCGGCCACCGAGCGCACGATGATGCTCTTGCGCTCCGCCGCCACCGCCTGCAGCCGCTCCAACTCCGCGCGCTCGCGAGCGAAGATCCGCAGCGACTCCCACTGCGGCGTATCCTTCTTCCCACTCACGTTCACCGCCATCGGCAGGAACGGGTCGCCCTTCGTGCTGATCGGGCCGTTAGCGTTCCTCGAATTAATCGCAACACCCTGTACTCGAATCATTGTCTTCCTCTTTCCGGCATCACCCTAGGTGCCCTAGTAGATGCTCCTTTCCTGCCCGCAGGGCTTCTATTCCTCAACCCCGCACCAGCAGAAGCCGACGCACACGCACCCAGACAGAAACCAACAACCCAGTGCCGGGCGTAACCACCAGCACTCAGGCAACCCCTCCAACCGGGCGCACACCCCGCCAACGGAGGAACAAAAAGCGGCCCACCATCAGTGGGCCACTCCCGAACCAAAACCGGCCCACCGACAGTGGGCCGCTCACGTCAAGCACTCAACCAGTCACTGCCCCTCATCCCCATACAACCAATCCCGCATCTCCTCCACCGAATCAAGCACCGGAACATCCCCCCGCTCCACCGCCGCCACAAGCTCGCGCGAGCCCGCCTCCTCAACCACCGCCTCCCG
>Ga0209941_1000667_pt1 | contig 35421 bp, 29 predicted proteins | sample ThiBiot_300_plan_FD_183945 | JGI IMG/M metagenome (GOLD analysis project Ga0209941, IMG submission 183945) | Wastewater bioreactor microbial communities from Cape Town, South Africa - Thiocy_solids_1 (SPAdes) | ecosystem: Engineered > Bioremediation > Thiocyanate > Unclassified | place: South...
GTTGCTGGAATGCAGATCGATGGCTGCGTAAAGTGACATGGCTGCCTCCTGTCGCGGGGCGACGTTGAAACCGTGGTAGTTCCAACGTACCGCCACGCGCGGGAGGCGGCGACATGAGTATTCAGGGACAATTTGAATACCCCTGCGGCCGTCCCGAAATTGTCGTTTAAACCGTCGACCTCACGCCGCCCGAATCACGAATTCGCTGGCCGTGGCGACGGGCTGCACGTTGCGCAGTGTGCGGCGCATCTCGACCAGTCCGTAGCGTTCCATCGTCTTGAGCGTACGGGAAAGATTGCTGGGCGCGCGTCCGGTGAGCTCCGCGAGCTGACTCAGTGATTCGGGCTTCCGTTCCCTGATGACGCGCAGCAACGCGCGGTTGTCGTCGGACAGCACTTCGGCCAGCGAGCGCATGGAGGTGAACCAGATCTTCGGCTCGTTGGGGCGGGGCTGATGGTCGCCGCGCGCAATGGCCAGTGCGCGAGCGCGGATGGCCTGCTGGGGTGCGATGCCGATGACCAGCTTTTTCATGATTTCGTTTCCTCGAGTACGCGATCGACTTCGTTGAAGAAGTCCTCCAGCAATTGCTGCGGGCTGGTGAATTCGTACGGCACGCCCTTGTCGCTGACGTGACGATGTCGATGGTCGTAGGCCAGGCGACGACCTGCATGGCGCTTGCGCTTAGGTGGCTTGACGGCATGCGCGTTGTCGAAACCGAGCAACCGCGTGCCGTAACGATCATGCAACGTCAGCGCGTAGCGTATGCCGTGTGGCACATGCTCGTTCGCCTCGATACGCCATGCCTCGATCTTGATCCAGTAGCCGCCGTCCTGATCGTAGATCTCGCCGTTGAGCAACAGCAGTGTTTCCAGCCCCACGTCTTCCTTTGACATGACTATATATCATCCGGTGATAACTTGAATGAATCCCGCCAAGGTTCATGGCGGCTGCTCGCATGCCACACCATGAGCACGGAGTCAGCTTCGGCCGTTCCGACATTTGTCCGGGATCGGGAGCCGGCATGATGCCGGCTCCGCCACCTCTCACTTGGCCAGCCGCACCAGCACCCGATGCCAGAACTCCAGCCCGGCTTCGACTTCCGAAGCCGGCAGCTTTTCGTTGAGGCCGTGGGCGAAGCTGTCGTCGGGTTTGGTGAAGGCGGCGTCGATGCCGTAGCTGGGTACGCCGGCGTTGCGGAAGTGCATGCTGTCGGAGGCGCCGGCGGACATGCTCGGCACCACTTCGATGCCGGGGAAGCGCGCGTGCACGGCGGCGGTGACGGCGGCGATCACGTCCTGGCGCAGCGGCGAGGCGGGGCTGGCCACGGGCGGTGGCGGCAGCACGGTGACGCTGGCGGATTGGTCGTCGATCACCTTGACCAGGGTGTCGCGCACGCTGTCGACCGGCGTGCCGGGGAAGATGCGGCAGTTGATGTTGACGCTGGCGCTTTGCGGCAGCGCGTTGAGCGCGTGGCCGCCGTTGAGCATGGTGGCGACGCAGGTGGTGCGGATCTGGCCGACGTAGGCGGGGTCGGCGGAGATGGTGGCCGCGGCGGCGGCATCGTCGGGGTGGGCGGCGAAACGGGTCATCGCCGCGCCCAGCGGGCCGGGCGTGTGGGCGCCGAGTGCGCGCAGCGAGGCGATCGTGATCTCGTTGCTCTTGGGCGGAAACTGGTAGGCGGCGATGCGGTCGATGATGCGTGCCAGCCGGTAGATCGCGTTGTCGTCGTTGGGCTCGCTGGAGTGTCCACCAGGCGAGGTGAGGGCGATGCGGAAGTCCGCGTAGGTCTTCTCGGCGGCCTGGATCTGGTACAGCGCGGGCTTGCCGGTATCGGGGTTCAGGGTGCCGCCGCCGGCGTCGGCGTTGAGCAGGAATTCGGCGTCGTGATAGCGCCTGGCCAGTTCGCGGGTCGAGGCCATCGCGGTCTCTTCGTCGCCGGACAGCAGCAGGATCAGGTCGTGGCGCGGCTGGAAGCCTTCGCGCTTGAGCCGGATCAGCGTCTCGACCAGCACCACCACCGCGGTCTTCATGTCGGCGGTGCCGCGGCCGTAGAGGTAGCCGTTTTCCTCGATCAGGGTGAACGGGTCGCGGGTCCAGTCCTTGCGGTTCGCCGCCACCACGTCCATGTGCCCGGACAGCAGGATCGGCTTGCCTTCGCCGGTGCCGCGGTAGCGCGCCACCAGCGCGGCGGTGTCGCCCACCGGGATGATCTCCACGTCGCTGGCGGGGAAGCCGGCGGCCTTGAGCTTGTCGGCGAGATAGGCGGCCAGTACCGGCACCTGGTGCTCGCCCTGAACGGTGTGGACGCCGATGGCGTGTTTCAGCATGGCCATGGTTTCGGGCAGGGCCTCGGCGGCGCTGCCGGCGTGGGCCATGCCGATGCCGGCGCAGAAGGCCAGCGTGGCCGCGGCGACGGGTCCGAGTACTCGTGGTGCTCTCATGCTAGGTCTCCCCTGTAGATGAATGCAGCGAAGCCCGAGTATGCGCGGCGTCTCGCGCGCCTGCATCTGCCGCCTGGGCGCCTGCGCCACTGTGCTAACCTTGCCGCCGCGCTGGCGGCTGTGCCGCCAGCGCATCACCCTTTGGGGAGTAGCCTGCCTCGCTGCGGCGGGGCGTCTTCGTCAACATGCTCGGCTCATCCTGCCGTGGCGAAGACACCGATCCTGGTTGGCGAGACCAACGGCTGACGGCGCCACGACGGTGGGGCGCGCCGTCGTGCCGTTGCGCCTGGCCCGACCGAATGGCTACCCATGAATCCCGTTTCCATCCTGCTGCTCGGCTTTGCCATGTCCACCGACGCGTTCGCCGCGGCGATCGGCAAGGGCGCCGCCATGACCCGGCCGCGGCTCAGCCAGGCGTTGCGCGCCGGCGCGATCTTCGGCGTGATCGAGGCGATCACCCCGGTGCTCGGCTGGCTGCTGGGCAAGGGCGCCGCGCGCTACATCGAGGCGTGGGACCACTGGATCGCGTTCGGCCTGCTGCTGGCGCTGGGCCTGCACATGGTGTGGGCCGGCATGCAGCCGGACTCGGGCGAGCCGGTGGACGAGAAAAAACAGCACGGCATCGTCGGCCTCGCCATCACCGGCCTGTCCACCAGCATCGACGCGCTGGCGGTGGGCGTGGGGCTGGCCTTCGTCGATACGCCGATCGCGGTGGTGGCGCTGGTGATCGGCCTGTGCACGTTCGGCATGGTCACGCTGGGCATCATGCTCGGCCACATGCTGAGCGCGATGGTCGGCCGGCGCGCGGAGATCATCGGCGGCATCATCCTGGTCGGGGTGGGCGCGGTGATCCTGTACGAGCATCTTTCCGCGTGACGGGCGCGAAATGAAAAAACCCGGGGATCGCTCCCCGGGTTCCGTGGCTTTCCTGCTGCCGTCGATCGCCTACAACTTGTAGTTCACTCCGAACATCACGGTGCGGCCCCAGGTGTCGTACTCCAGCGGGCGCGTCACCTGCACGCCGTTGGGCAGGCCGGAGATCTGCACGCTCTTGTCCGCCGTGTTGCTGAGGTTGCTGACCTGCAGCAGCAGCGACAGGCCGTTCAGGCTGCCCTCGGAGAACGCGTAGCCGAGCTGCAGGTCGGTCTGCCGGTTGGCCAGGATCTTGGTGTAGCCGAGCTGGTCGAACAGCGCCACCGCCTCGCCGGTGAACGACGAGCGGTAGCGTTCGGCCACGCGCACCGACCAGCCGTACTTCTCGTAGTACAGCGCCAGGTTGGCGACCTTGCGCGACAGCCCGGGCAGGGTCTTCGGGCCGCCGGGGATCGAGGAGATCGAGCTGGTCGGGATCGAGCTGTTGGTCAGCGAGAAGTTCGCCTGTACGCCGAAGCCGTCCAGCGCCTGCGCCAGCAGGCCGCCCTCCAGCGCGCCGGACAGTTCCAGGCCGTCCATCTTGCCGCCGGTGCCGTTCAGCGGCATGGTGAACGAGCCGATGTTGCTGGTCGGGGTGAGCGTGGGGTCGTTGTTGGTGTAGTTCGAGAAGTCGTGGTCCAGCACCGTCCGGTTGTAGATGTAGTTCAGCAGGTTCTTGTGGAACGCCGCCGCGGCGAAATAGCTGGACTTGCCGAAGTAGAACTCGTACGACAGGTCGGTGCCGACCGCCACGTACGGCTTCAGCTTCGGGTTGCCGCCGCTGCCGGACCACAGCACCTGGCCGGCGGCCGGGCCGTTCTGCACCTTCGACAGGCCGGCGGAGGTGGACACCTTCTCGTCGTCGATGCGCCCGCGCGCCATGGTCTTGGCGAAGCCGAAGCGCAGGTACTGGCGGTCGGTGAGGTGCGCCACCAGGTTCAGGCTGGGCAGCACGTTGTTGTACTTCGCGCCGTCGCTGATGCGCCCGACCAGGGTGTCGCCGTCGGTCTGCAGCGCGGTGGAGGACTGGTCGGTGCGCACGAACTGCACGCCCACGTTGCCGGTCAGCGGCACGCTGCCCAGCGCGGTGTCGATGTTGAACTTGGCGTAGGCCACCGGGACCTTCTCTTCCACCGTGTAGTTGCGGCTCCAGTCGCCCCGGCCGTTGCGCTGGGTCAGGTAGAACTGGTTGGCCAGCGCACCCAGCACGTCGTAGCTGAGCGCGCCGGGGATGCCGCCGTAGCCGAGCGAGGTCGGTGCCCACAGGAAGGCCGGATCCACCGGCGCACTGAAGTGGTTGTCGTAGGTGCCCTGGGTGGAGCCGTTGCCGTTCAGCCAGGCGAACTGCACGTCGGCCTGCTTGGTCTTGCTGCGGTCGGAGTAGTTCACGCCCAGGTTCATGCTGCTGAAGATCCAGCCCAGCGGATGGCTCACTTCCAGCCGTACCGCCTTGATGGTGTCCTTCTGGCTGTCGAATTCCTGGCGGCCGTTGTAGCCGTAGCCGTCCGGGTCGGTGAACACCACCAGCGACGGGTCGGCCAGGTTCACCGCCGGCGAGAACCACGGGTAGCCGTTGCCGGCCGGGGTGCGGAAGTCGACGCTGGTGAACGCGCCGCCGGCCAGGCCGGTGAACAGGTAGGCGTCGTGCAGCTTCTTCTTCGCGCTGGAGTACGACAGGTCGGCGGTGGCGGTCCAGCCGTTGTCGAAGTCGTACTGGTTGTTCCAGCCGGCGGAGAACAGCTTGTCGTGCTCCTTGGTGTACTGGTTCTGCAGGATCGGCGCGATGCCGTCGATGGTGCCGGAGGTGACGATCGGATAGGGCTGCGCCGGCGTGACGCCGACGTTGGAGTAGCTGACGTTGTCCCACGGGCTGCTCGACCACTGCGCGCCGTTGGTGAACTTCTTCTCGCCGAAGATGGAGTGGTACAGGTCCAGCGTGGAGTGGTAGTGGTCGCCCGGCGCCCATTCCAGCACGGCCATCAGACCGCTGCGGCGCTGGTTAAGCGACTGCGCGCGCAGCTGCATGCCTTCCTGCGAGATCACGCCGTCGGGCATGCCGGGCGTGTGCGGCGCGTACCAGTTGTCCTCGGCGCTGCCCGGGCCGTTGTTCATGCTCCACCACCAGGCCTGGTACTGCTTTTCCTGGATCGGCGAGTCGAGATGGGCGAAGCCCACCGCGAGGCCCAGGGTGTGGTCGAAGAACTGGTTGATGTAGGAGATGCTGGCGCGGTGGCCCATGTCGCCCACGCCGCTGCCCGGGTTGAGCTTGCCGTTGGTGGTGTGCTCGCCGCGCAGGTTGACCGCGAAGGCGGGACCGGGCAGGTCCAGCGGGTGGATCGTGTGCAGGTCGACGGTGCCGGACAGGCCCTGGCCGATCAGGCTGGCGTCGGGCGTCTTGTAGATCGCCACGCCGCTGATCAGCTCGGACGGGTACTGGTCGTATTCGACGCCGCGGTTCTCGCCGATGGTGGCCTGCTCGCGCCCGTTCAGCGTGGTGCCGGCAAAGCCGGGGTCCAGGCCGCGGATCGAGATCATGTTGGCGCGGCCGTTCAGGCGCTGGGTGGCCAGGCCCGGCACGCGCGACAGGCTCTCGGCGATGCTCGCGTCCGGCAGCTTGCCGATGTCCTCGGCGGAGATCGCCTCGATGATGTTGTCGGAGTTCTGCTTGGCCTTCAGCGAATTCTCGATGCTGGCGCGGATGCCGGTGACGATGATCGCGTCGAGGTTGCTGACCGTGCTTTCGGATTTCTTGTTCTTCTTTTCGGCGGCCTTGGCGTCCGGGCTGGCCGGCGCGGCCTGGCTGTCGCTCGACTGGGGTTGCGGTGGCGCCTGCCGGGCCGAGGCTGGTGCGCTCAGCGCCAGGCCGAGCAGCATCGCTGCGCAGGAGGCGGCCAGCGGCCGCAGACGGAAACGGGCGAACGGCGCACGCGGCGCCGGCGACATGCGACAAGAATTCATGACGTCCCTCTATCGGAATGGCGAGTGCCCCACCCGGCACTCGGGTGCCTGCGGAGGCGGCTCCGCGGGCCGGCTTATGCTACTGCCGGGCCATGCCCGCGTGCGCCGTGCCATTTTTCCTGCATACATGTTCGAGGGAGTAAGGCGCCGGCCGCTGCGATGCAGCATCGCGGCGCCGCGCTACTTCGCTTCCTTCTCCATCAGCTTCTCCACCATGCCGGCCGGCACGTCCTGGTAGTGGTCGAACTCCATCGTGAAGGTGCCGCGGCCGCGGGTGGCCGAGCGCAGGAAATTGATGTAGCCGAACATCTCGGCCAGCGGCACGAAGCCCTGCACGAAGGCCGAGCTGCCTTTCTGGCCCTGCTCGCTGACGCTGCCGCGGCGGCGGTTGATGTCGCCGATGACGTCGCCGAGGTAGTCCGCCTCCATCACCACTTCGAGCCGCATGATCGGCTCCAGCAGCTTCGGCTTCGAAAGTTTCTGCGCTTCGCGGAAGCATTGCCGGGCGGCGATCTCGAACGCCAGCGCGGAGGAGTCCACGTCGTGGTACTTGCCGTCGATCAGGCGCGCGGTGAAGTCGACCACCTCGTAGCCGGCGACCTGGCCTTCCTGCGCCTCGACCTTCACCGCATGCTCCACCGCCGGGATGTATTCGCGCGGCACGCGGCCGCCGACCACCTCGTCGGAGAACACCACGCCCGAGCCCGGCTCGCCCGGCTCGAAGATCATCGTCACCTCGGCGAACTGGCCGGAGCCGCCGGTCTGCTTCTTGTGCGTGTAGGTGTGCTCGACGGTCTTGCCGAATGCCTCGCGGAAACTGACCCTGGGCTTGCCCATGTTCGCTTCCACGCCCAGCTCGGTGCGCATGCGGTCGATGGTCACCTCCAGGTGCAGCTCGCCCATGCCCTTGAGCACGGTCTGGCCGGTTTCCTGGTCCACCTCCAGCTGCAGCGACGGGTCGGCCTTGACCATCTTGTAGAGCGCGCCGGACAGCTTGTCGACGTCGTTGCGGTTCTTCGGCTCCACCGACACGCTGATCACCGGGTCGGGGAAGCGCATGCGCTCGAGCAGCGCCGGGTGCGCCGGGTCGGCCAGCGTATCGCCGGTCTCGGTGTCCTTCAGCGAGACGAAGGCGCAGATGTCGCCGGCGCGCACTTCCTCGATCTCCTTCGTGTCGTCGGCCTGCACCTCGACGATGCGGCCGATGCGCTCCTTGCGGCCGCGGGTGACGTTGAGCAGGCTGTCGCCCTTCTTGATCACGCCGGAGTAGATGCGGCAGAAGGTGAGCGTGCCGAACTGGTCGTTGATCACCTTGAACGCCAGCGCGCGCGCCGGCGCGTCGTCGGTCACCGCCTGTTCGCCGACCACGTGGCCGTCCTCGTCGACCAGCGCGATACCGCCGTTCTCGCCGGGGTAGGGCAGGTAATCGACCACCGCGTCCAGCAACTGCTGCACGCCCTTGTTCTTGTACGAGGAACCGCACAGCACCGGCACCAGCGCGCCGGTGACGGTGCCCAGGCGGATGCAGCGCTTGAGCACGGCCGGGTCGAAGGTGCCGGTGTCGAGCAGGCACTCGAACGCATCGTCGTCCAGCGCCAGCGCGGTTTCCAGCAGATCCTGGCGCAGCTTGGGCAGCTTCGCGATCCACTCGTTGTCGGCGTTCGAGGCGAAGTGCAGGCGCTGCGCGAGCTGCTCCAGCGGCACGCTTTCCCACACGGCGTCCTTGTCGTCGGAGGCCCAGATGTAGCCGAAGCCGGCGACCAGATCGGCCATGCCGACGAATTCGTCGCTGCTGCCCAGCGGCACCTGGCACAGCAGCGCGGGGGCGCCCAGGCGCTCGCGGATGCCCTGCACGCAGTGCGCGAAGTTCGCGCCGATGCGATCCATCTTGTTGACGTAGCACAGCCGCGGCACCTTGTACTGGTCGGCCAGGCGCCAGTTGGTCTCGGTCTGCGGCTCCACCCCGGCGACGCCGTCGAACACCACCACGGCGCCGTCGAGCACGCGCAGCGAGCGGTTCACCTCGATGGTGAAATCCACGTGTCCGGGGGTGTCGATCACGTTGATCTGGTGGCCCTTCCACTCCGCGGTGACCGCCGCCGACTGGATGGTGATGCCGCGCTTGCGCTCCTGCTCCATGTAGTCGGTGGTGGTGGAGCCCTTGCCTTCCTTGGTGTCGTGCACGTCCACGATCTGGTGCTTGCGCCCGGTGTAGTACAGCACGCGCTCGGTCGTCGTCGTCTTGCCGGCGTCGATGTGCGCGATGATGCCGATGTTGCGGTACAGGGTCAGGGCTTTCTTGCGGGCCACGGGCGGGATTCCGGAAAAGGCTGCGCAACGGCAGCGAGCGAACGTCTTACATGCTTTCCCTCGCGGTTTTTTTCAACGAGCATCGCCGGCGGCCGGTTATGCCGAGAGCAGATCCTCGTGAAACGCGCCGAACGGTTCGGTCGGGTGCGCGATCTGGATCTCCAGGATCCACAGCCCGCTGGACGGGGGCGCCGGCAAGTCGCCGAGGTCGCCGCCCTTGTGGATGGCATGCGGGAAATCGCCGACGCGGTGGCCCTTGATCGCGTGGTTGAGCCGCCAGCCCATGGCCGCGGCGCGTTCGCCGGCGAACGCGTACAGCGCCTGGCCGCTCAGCCCCTGCGCGCGCCACGCCGCGGCCACTTCGCCGAACAACGCGCGCGCCGCGTCCGCGCAGGCCTGCCGCTGCGGCGCGTGGCCGACCACGAAGGTGTCGCCGACGTCGCCCTCGTGGCCGTCGAACACCAGGCCGAGGTCGATGAAGTAACTGTCGTTCTCGCCCAGCCGCACGTTCGGATCGGAGCGTTGCCGGTACGTCTTGGTGGTGTTGGCGCCGATGCGGATGATCAGCGGATGCCACAGCCGCTCGCAGCCCAGCGCGCCGAGCACCTCGCGCGCGGCGGCTTTCGCCTCGTCCTCGCTGATGCCCGGGCGCATGCGCGTGCGGATGCCATGCAGCGCGGCCCAGCTCTTCTCGCGGGCGTGCTGCATCAGGGCGGGATCGAAGGCAGGTCCGACCGCTTCGCGCGAAGGGCTAGGCATGGCGCCGGATGCGATCAGGCCAGGTGGATCAGCACGATGGCGACCAGTGCCGGCAGGGCCTGGAACAGCAGGATCTTGCGTGCCGCGGTCAGTCCGCCGTAGAGGCCGGCGAGCAGCACGCAGGTGAGGAAGAACAGCTTGACGCTGAAGCCGGCCGCGCCGTGGCCGAGCAGCAGCCCCCACACCAGGCCGGCGGCGAGGAAGCCGTTGTACAGGCCCTGGTTCGCGGCCAGCGCCTTCGACTGCTCGGCGAATTCCGCCGTGGTGCCGAAAGCCTTGCGGCCGGAGGGCCGCGTCCACAGGAACATCTCCAGGATCAGGAACCAGACGTGCAGCAGCGCGATCAGGCCGATCACGAGATTGGCGGCGACGGACATGCGATCTCCGGAATGGTCGAGGCGTGTGCCAGCGTAGCGCAGGTCAAGCCGCCCTGAACGTCACTACCAGCACGTCGCGGTGCGAGGGCTGCCGCGGGTCGAGCGGGGTGACCGGGGTGACGCCGTGGAACACGCGGTGGTCGTCGACCAGCGCCGCGTCGAAGGCGTGGGCGAGGGTGAAGCTGCCCAGCTCGCGGCCGTCCGGCGCATGGATGGTGGTGGTGCCGCGCTCGATGTTCGCGCGCTCGATCAGCAGCACCAGCACGTAGTCGACGCCGTCGCGGTGCACGCCTTCGGGGGTGGGCTCGCCGGCCTCGTCCGCGCGCGCCTCGATGCGGAACTGGTGCACCTCGACGTGCCAGCGGCGGGTGGCCGGGGCCAGCGCGCCGAAGCAGTCGCGGCAGAAGCCCAGGATGCGGCGCAGGCTGGCGCCGGCGGCGATCGCCGGCTCGACCGGCTCGAACCAGCGCTGGATGTCGCCCTGCAGCGGGTTGTAGCGGAGGCTCTGGAAGTGCGCCTGGTGCGCCTCGCGGCGGATGCCGTCGGCGTCGGCGCTGAAGGTGGCGTGGCGGCGGCGCCGGTGGCGGCCGCTGGCGGCGAGGTAGCTGTCCGGCGCCAGCTCGTTCCAGCTGGCGGCGAACGCGGGCCAGTCGTCCAGCGTGGGCGCATCCAGCAGGCGGCGCATGACGTCGGCGGTGGCGAAGGCGAAGCCGTCGCGCTGCAGCCGGTCGTGCAGCGCGGACGTGTCGGGGGAGGGAGTCATCCGCCTACGTTAGCAGGACGCTGCGCTGCTTTTGTAGGAGCCCGCTCGCGGGCGATTGCCCCTGCGAGCCCCGAATTCCGGCTTTCAAACCATCGCCCGCGAGCGGGCTCCTACGGGAAGGCGGTGGCCAGCCAGTCCGGCACCGGGATGCTCTTGCTGCGCAGGAACGCCGGGTTGAACAGCTTGGCCTGGTAGCGGGTGCCGGCGTCGGCGAGCACGGTGACGATGGTGTGACCGGGGCCGAGTTCGCGCGCCAGGCGGATCGCGCCGGCCAGGTTGACCCCGCTGGAGCCGCCGATGCACCAGCCTTCCTCGGCCAGCAGGCGGTGCAGCAGCGGCACCGATTCGTCGTCCGGGATCGACCAGGCCTGGTCGATCGGCGCGCCGTCGAAGTTTGCGGTGACCCGGCTGGAGCCGATGCCCTCGCTGATCGAGCTGCCGCTGGCGAGGAGTTCGCCGGTGTTGACGTAGCTGGCCAGCGCCGAGCCGGCCGGGTCGGCCAGCGCGATGCGCACGCGCGGATTGCGCGCCTTCAGCGCGCGGCCCACGCCGGCCAGGGTGCCGCCGGTGCCGGCGGCGCAGACGAAGCCGTCGACGCGGCCGCCGGCGTCGTCCCAGATCTCCGGCCCGGTGGTGGCCTCGTGCCAGTCGCGGTTGGCGGTGTTGTCGAACTGGTCGGCGAACCACGCGCTGCCCGGCTCGGTGGCGTTCGCCGCCGCGGCGTGGGCGCGCGCCTGGTGCGCGTAGTGGTTGGGGTCCTTGTACGGCACCGCGGGCACCAGCCGCACCTCGGCGCCGGCGATGCGCAGCGCGTCGATCTTCTCGCGGCTCTGCGTGTCCGGCATGAAGATCGTGGCGCGGTAGCCGCGGCTGGCGCCGAGCAGGGCCAGGCCGATCCCGGTGTTGCCGGCGGTGCCCTCGACGATGCGCCCGCCGGGACGGATCCGCCTGTGCCGCTCGGCGTCCAGCAGCAGGCCCAGCGCGGTACGGTCCTTGATCGAGCCGCCGGGGTTGAGGAACTCGGCCTTGCCGAGGATCTCGCAGCCGGTCAGGGCGGAGGCGTGGCGCAGGCGCAGCAGCGGGGTGTGGCCGACGGCGGCGGAGAGGTCTTGCCGGATGCTCATGGAAAGGAAGCTGGGGGAGAAAGCGTTGATTGTGCTCCTCCTGCTGCGCGCAGGCGGAGCGCGCGGCGCGTCAGGCCTGCGGCGCGGGCACCAGGCGCAGGTACGACTTCAGCGTCTTCCAGCCGCCGGGGTAGAGTTTCCTGGCGTCGTCGTCGGAGACCGAGGGCGCGATGATCACCTCCTCGCCGGGCCGCCAGTCCACCGGCGTGGTCAGCTTGCGGCCGTCGGTGAGCTGCAGCGAATCGAGCACCCGCAGCACCTCGTCCACGTTGCGGCCGGCGCTGGGCGGGTAGGTGAGCACCAGCCGCACCTTCTTCTGCGGGTCGATCACGAACACCGAGCGCACGGTGACCCTGGGATCGGCCTTGGGGTGGAACATGCCGTACAGCTTCGCCACTTCCAGCGCCGGATCGGCCAGCAGCGGATAGTTCAGCGCGGCGCCGCCCACGTCCTCGACGTCCTTCGCCCAGCCGCGGTGGTCGGCCACCGAATCCACCGACAGGCCAAGCAGCCGCGCGTGGCGTGCGTCGAACTCGGCCTTGCGGCGGGCGAATGCACCCAGCTCGGTGGTGCACACCGGGGTGTAGTCCTTCGGATGTGAGAAAAACACCACCCAGTGGCCGCCGGCGTAGTCGTGGAAGCGGATCGGCCCTTCGGTGGAGTCGAGGGTGAAGTCGGGGGCGGTATCGCCCAGTTGCAGGCTCATGGCGGTCTCCATGGTGGATATGGCGGTGCGTCGAGCCTGGCCCCACGACCCTGGGCTGGCAAATGAATTGATCGAATAACCATATATGCGTCTAGACGTTTAGACGTCTATTGACAACGCTGGAGGCAAGGCCTCACTATCCGCTCTACTCATCGAGACCGGCTGAGGGACAGGCCCTTTGAAGCCGGGGCAACCTGCGGAGCGTTTCCGCCACGGTGCCAACTCCTGCGGAGGTGCTGCGGCACCCACCGGAAGATGGGCGTCATCCGGCTCGCGGCAGTCTGCCGTCGACGCCGGGGCTGGCGGCCTTTCCGGTACTTCGCAGGGCGATGCCGACCGGAGAGAGTTCCATGACGTTCCAGCCCGAAGCCCGCCGCAGCGAAGCCAGCCAGGCCGCGTTTGCCGCGCCTCCCGAACCGCGTGCACGGCTGGCTGCCCAGCGCGGCACGCGCCGGCTGCGGCTCAGCCCGAAGTACGGCAGTGGCCCGCGCGAGGTGGACGTGGACTATCTGTGGTGCGGCGCGGCGGGCGCGCCCACCGTGATCGTGCAGGGCGGCATCTCGGCCGACCGCGACGTCACCGCGCTGGACGGCGCCGCCGCGCCGGGCTGGTGGCAGGCGCTGGTCGGCCGCGGCGCGGCGATCGACCTGGAGCGCTGGCGCGTGCTGTCGATCGACTGGCTCGGCACCGACCGGCTGGGCGCCGGCGCGGTCTCCAGCGAGGACCAGGCCGACGCGCTGGCGGCGCTGCTGGGCGAGCTGGGCATCGTGCAGGCGCACGCTTTCGTCGGCTCCTCCTACGGCGCGATGGTGGCGCTGGCGTTTGCCGTGCGGCACCCGCGCGCCGTCGGGTGCCTGCTGCTGCTGGCCGGCGCGCACCGGCCGCACCCGCTCAGCACCGCGCAGCGCAGCGTGCAGCGCGGCATCGTGCGGCTGGGCCAGGCCAGCGGGCGGGTCGACGAGGCGCTGGCGCTGTCGCGCCAGCTGGCGATCACCACCTACCGCGGCAGCGCCGAGTTCGGCCGCCGCTTCGCCGGCGGGCCGGAGTGGCGCGAAGAGCGCTTCCACTTCCCGGTCGAGGACTACCTGGCGCACCAGGGCCGCCGCTTCGTCGAGCGTTTCGACGCGGACCGTTTCCTGGCGCTGTCCGAGTCGATCGACCTGCACGACGTGCAACCCGAGCGCATCCCCGTCCCGGCCACGCTGATCGGCTTCCCCTCCGACCGGCTGGTGCCGCTGGCCGACCTGTGCGAACTGCAGCGCCGGCTGCATGGGCCGGCCACGCTGGAAGTGGTCGAGTCGCCCTACGGCCACGACGCCTTCCTGAAGGAACCCGAACAGCTCGCGCCGCTGCTGCGCGACGCGCTGGCCTGACTTCCTGCCCCCTTGTAACAAGCACCGGAGATTGCCCCGATGACCGAACCCGCCCCCTGTACCCGCGCCGTACGCGCCGGGATCGAGAGCGACACCCAGCACGGTGCGGTGGTGCCGGCGCTGCACCTGTCGACCAACTACAGCTTCGCCGGCTTCGGCCGCAAGCGCGCCTACGACTACTCGCGCAGCGGCAACCCCACCCGCGACCTGCTCGGCGAGGCGCTGGCGGAGCTGGAGCAGGGCGCCGGCGCGGTGGTGACCTCCAGCGGCATGGCGGCGGTGGCGCTGGCGCTGGAGCTGGTGCCGGCCGGTGCACGGGTGCTGGCGGCGCACGACTGCTACGGCGGCACCTGGCGGCTGCTCGACGCGTGGGCGAAGAAGGGCCGCTTCACGGTCGAGTTCGCCGACCTCACCGATCCCGCCACGCTGGCCGCCGGCCTCGCCGCGAAACCCGCGCTGGTGTGGGTGGAGACGCCGAGCAACCCGCTGCTGCGGATCACCGACATCCGCCACGTGGCGCAGGCCGCGCACGCGGTGGGCGCCCTGCTGATGGTCGACAACACTTTCCTGTCGCCGGCGCTGCAGCAGCCGCTGCTGCTCGGCGCCGACGTGGTGGTGCACTCCACCACCAAGTACATCAACGGCCACAGCGACGTGGTCGGCGGCGCGGCGGTGGCGCGCGACGCCGCGCTGGCCGAGCAGCTGAAGTGGTGGGCCAACTGCAACGGCCTCACCGGCGCGCCGTTCGACAGCTACCTCACCCTGCGCGGCCTGCGCACGCTGGGCGTGCGGCTGCGCCAGCACCAGGAAAACGCTGCGCGCATCGCCGAGCAACTGGACGCGCACGCGGCCGTGCGCAAGGTCTACTACCCCGGCCTGGCCAGCCACCCGGGCCACGCGCTGGCGGCGCGCCAGCAACAGGGCTTCGGCGCGATGCTGAGCTTCGAGCTGGACGGCGAGGCGGCGCAGATCAAGGCCTTCGTCGACGGTCTCGAATACTTCTCGCTGGCCGAATCGCTGGGCGGCGTGGAAAGCCTGATCGCGCATCCGGCCAGCATGACGCATGCCTCGATGGCGCCGCAGGCGCGCCGCACGGCCGGCATCGCCGACAGCTTGCTGCGCCTCTCGGTGGGCATCGAGGACGGCGACGACCTGCTGCGCGACCTCGACGCGGCGCTGCGGCGCGCCGCCGCCGTACAGACGTCCAAACGCCGGGTGAGCGCATGAGCGCGGTGCTGGCCGAACGCGCCGCGGGCGCCGCATCGCCCGCCATCGCGATCGTGCTGCTCGGCACCGGCGTGGTCGGCGGTGCCTTGCTGAAACTGCTCGACACCGCCGCGGCGGGGCCGCTGCGACTGGTCGGCGCGGCGAACTCGCGCCGCCAGCAGACCGACCCGGCCAGCCTGGCCCGGCGCAACCTGCGCGACCAGCTGAACCGGCACGGCGCACCGCGCGACAACGCCAGCCTGCTCGCCGCGCTGGACGCCAGCGACGCGGCGGCGAAGGTGATCGTCGACGCCAGCGCCAGCGCGACGCTGGCGGCGCGCCACCCCGAATGGCTGGCGCGCGGCTACCACGTGGTCACCGCGAACAAGGCGCTGGCCGGCGGCGAGCTGTCCGGCTGGCGCGCGCTGCAGGCGGCGCTGGCGCACGGCAGCCGCTACGGCGATTCGGCCACCGTCGGCGCCGGCCTGCCGGTGCTGTCCACCCTGCGCCGACTGCGTACCTGCGGCGACAGCCTGCTCACGCTCGAAGGCGTGTTCTCCGGCTCGCTGTCGTGGCTGTTCAACCAGTACGACGGCAGCCGCCCGTTCTCCGCACTGCTGCGCGAGGCGCGCCAGCTCGGCTACACCGAACCCGATCCGCGCGCAGACCTGTCCGGCGAGGACGTGGCGCGCAAGCTGCTGATCATCGCGCGCAATGCCGGCTTCGCGCTGGGCACCGACGAGGTGCAGGTGGACGGCCTGGTACCCGGGGCGCTGCGCGGGCTGAGTACCGAAGCGTTCCTGGCGCGGCTGGAAGAACTCGACGCGCCGCTGGCCGCGCGCCACGCCGCGGCAGCGTCGCGCGGCGCCGTGCTGCGCTTCCTGGCGCGACTCAACCAGCGCGGGCATGCCCGCGTCGGCCTGGCCGAAGTGCCGCTGAGCCACCCGGCCGCGCGGCTGTACGGCACCGACAACCAGTTCGCGCTCACCACCACCCGCTACCACGCCCAGCCGCTGGTGATCCAGGGTCCGGGCGCGGGTCCCGAGGTGACCGCGCAGGCGCTGCTCGGGGATGTGCTGGCGCTGGGTTGAGCACCGCCCGACGCCCGCAGGTTGGGGTGAGCGCAGCGAACCCCAACGCTTGGCGTCACCACGATGTGTTGGGGTTCGCTGCGCTCACCCCAACCTGCGCGTGTTCGCTCAGGCGGCGGGCTCGGCGATGGCCTCGACCTGGATGCGCAGCGTCACCGTCATGTCGAAACCGTAGGCCTTGCCGGCGTCCATGCCGAAGGCGTCGCGCTGGAACGTGGCCAGCGCGTCGGCGCCGCACAGTTCGCGCTTCAGCAGCGGGTGCGGCATGCACTTGAAGCTGTCGATCTTCAGTGCCAGCGGACGGGTCACGCCGTGCAGGGTGAGTGTGCCGTCCACGCGGGTCGGCTTGCCGTCGACGAAGCCGGCGAGGCGGCCCGCGTAGACGGCCTGCGGATACTTCGCGGTGTCGAACAGTTCCGCGCCCTGCGCCTTTTCATTGAGCTGGTCCTGGCCGAAGTCGGCGCTGGTCATGTCCACCACGACCTTCACCGTGCCAGTGCCCGCGGCCTTGTCCAGCGTCACCGTGCCGCGGCTGTGGTTGAACTTGCCGCGCCACACCGACAGCCCGCCGAGATGGTCGGCCTCGAAGCTGGGGTAGGTGTGGTCGGGGTCCAGCCGGTACTTCACCTCGGTGGCATGGGCGGCGCCGGCGTTGGCCAGCGGGAGCAGGGCGAGCAGGGCGAGGGCGTGGAGGCTGGCGCGGGTGATGGATGACATCGGTGGTTTCCTTGGGTGGCGTGGGGCGTTTGCAGGTGCGACGAACCAGACGTCGCGATTTCGACATGGCAGTCCCGACGGCCGCGATGCGCCCGCGTTGCGTCGCCGGGCGCTTGCCGCCAATACTGCGGCGCATCCGGATCTGCAGAGGAAGACGATGCGATGAGTTCCTGTTCGTCGGCCGTGCCGGCACACCGCTCCCGCGAGCCTCGCGCATGAACGCCAATCGTTGGTTTGCCCCCGGCGACCTCAACGGCTTTCTCGGCCTGCTGGTGGACAACCTGTCCATCATGGGTTTCCTCGCCGCGGCGCTGATCGGGCTGTTCGGCTTTCCGGCGGACATCGTGTTCCTGCACATGTTTCCCGGCACCGCGCTGGGCGTGCTGCTGGGCAACCTCGCCTATACCGTGATGGCGCGCCGGCTGGCCCGGCGCCGCGGCAGTGACGACGTCACCGCGATGCCGCTGGGGCTGGATGCGCCGACCAGCATCGGCATGGCGCTGCTGGTGCTCGGCCCCGCCTTCCTCGGCTTCAAACAGGGGGGCATGGACGCACATGCCGCGGCGATCGCCACCTGGCAGCTGGGCATGGCCGCGCTGGTGGTGATGGGCGTGCTGAAGTTCGTGCTGTCGTTCTTCGGCGCGATGGTGCAGCGGCACGTGCCGCGCGCCGGCCTGCTCGGCTCGATCGCCGGCATCGCGCTGGTGCTGATGGGCTTCCTGCCGCTGGTGGAGATCCTGAAGCTGCCGGTGGTGGGCTTCGCCGGGCTCGGCGTGGTGCTGTACGCGCTGGTCGCGCACGCGCGCATGCCGTTCGGCCTGCCCGGCGTGCTGGTCGCGTTCGTGGTCGGCGCGCTGCTGTACTACGGGCTTGGCGCGCCGGGCTGGCTGGGCGCGGGCTACCACGCGCCGACGGCGTGGCAGTGGCGTTTCGCGTTGCCGTGGCCGACCTTGCAGTGGGTGGACGGGCTGGCGTACATCGTGCCGTACCTGCCGCTGATCCTGCCGTTCGGCCTGCTGATGGTGGTCGGCGGCATCAACGTCACCGAGAGCGCGCGTGCCGCCGGCGACGACTACGCCACCCGCGACATCCTGCTGGTCGAGGCGCTGGCCACGCTGGCGGCCGGCTTCTGCGGCGGCGTGGCGCAGACCACGCCGTACATCGGCCAGCCCTCGTACAAGGCGATGGGCGCGCGCAGCGGCTACACCCTGCTCACCGGCATCGTGGTCGGGCTGGGCGGCGTGTTCGGCTATCTGTCGAACCTGGTCGAGCTGCTGCCGCTGCCGGTGCTGGCGCCGATCCTGGTGTTCGTGGCGATCGGCATCACCGTGCAGGCATTCGAGGCCACGCCGGTGCGCTACGCCGCCGCGGTGGTGTTCAGCTTCTTCCCGGCGATCGCGCGGATGCTCACGATCAAGCTGAGCGACCCGGCCTACGTCTCGCCGGAACACTTCGCCCAGCTGTTCAACGACGGCACGCACGGCATCTCCGAGCTGGCGGTGATCACCGTGCTGGGCAACGGCTTCATCATCACCTCGATGGTCTGGGCCAGCTTCGTGGTGGCTTTGATCGACCACCGCCCGCGCCGCGCCGCGCTGATCCTGCTGCTGGGCGCGGCGCTCAGCCTGTTCGGTGTGATCCACTCGGTCGAGCCGTCCGGCGGCATCTATGTGCCGTGGCTGCTCGATGCGGCGTCACGCCATATCGTGTGGCAGTTCGCCGGGGCGTACGTGGTGCTGGCGGCGGTGCTGGTGTTGCTGTCGCTGGGCGGCCGCGGGCGGGAGGTTGCCGTTCGCTGAAAACGAGAACGCGCGGCGACGAGGCCGCGCGCTTCATGGGAGCACTGGGGCGGCTCAACGCCCGGTGATGCGCTCGGCGGTCTCCTCGTCCGGCGGCACCAGCGGCGCGTCCGGATGCGCGCCCGCTTCCAGCTCGGCCGCTTCCACCGACGGCGTGCGCCAGCCCGAGCGCACGCCCCACAGGTAGAACACCAGCCCGATCACGCCGACCACCACGAGGTCCCAGCCGTAGGGCAGGTAACCCTTGCCGCCGAAGGTGGTGCTGCCGGCCCAGGACACGAAGGCGATCGTCGGCAGGTAGGCGACCAGCCACCAGGCACCCTTCATCTGGCGGCCGAAGTCGTGCCAGCCGGCCTTGGCCTGGTAGTAGAAGTACACCGGCAGCGCCACCACCATCAGCAGGATGATCTCGCCGGTCAGCGGCCACTTGGCCCAGTACAGCAGCTCGGTGGACATCACGAAGGCGACGCCGGCCAGCAGCGGCAGGCCGGCCAGGCGCAGCGGGCGGTGCAGGCCCGGCGCGGTGCGGCGCAGGGTCATCACGCTGACCGGGCCGGTCAGGTAGGAGATGATGGTGGCTACCGAGATCACCGCCGCCAGCGTGCCCCAGCCGCGGAAGAAGAACAGGAACAGGAACGACACCACCAGGTTCACCCACATCGCCGGGCGCGGCACGCCCCACTTCGGGTGCACGCGGCCGAGGATCGCCGGCAGCGTGCCGTTGCGTTCCATGCCGTAGAGCATGCGCGCGGTGGTGGCGGTATAGGTCATGCCGGTGCCGCTGGGGCTGATCACCGCGTCGATGAACAGCAGCGTGGCCAGCCACTGCAGGCCGAGGATGATCGCCAGGTCGGCGAACGGCGAGCTGAAGTTGATGCCGTGCCAGCCCACGTTGGCCAGCATCTCGCGCGGCACCGCGCCGATGAACGATACCTGCAGCAGCACGTAGATCACGGTGGCCAGCGCGATCGAGCAGACGATCGCGAACGGGATGCTCTTGCCGGGGTTGCGCGCCTCGCCGGCGAGGTTCACCGGGCTCTGGAAACCGTTGAAGCTGAACACGATGCCGGCGATCGCCACCGCGGTGAGCACCGAGGCGAAATCGGTCGAGTGCGCCTCGCCGTGGATGCCGACGCTGAAGTTCTCCGGATGGAAGCCGCTCATCATCAGCAGCACCGCGGTGAGCGCGGGAATCACCAGCTTGAACAGGGTGATCGCGGTGTTCGAGCGCGCAAACAGCTTCACGCTCCAGAAGTTCAGCAGGAAGTACACGATCACCAGCGCCGCGGCGATGGCGAGGCCGAGCGTGCTCAGCTCGCCGTGGCCGCCGGGCGCCTGATGGTAGAGGTCTTTCGCCCAGTCCCATTTCCACGAGGACATGTACTGCGCCGAGGCTTCCGCCTCCACCGAGATCACCGAGACGATCGCGATCCAGTTCGCCCACGCCGCGATGAAGCCCACCAGCGAGCCGTGCGAGTAGTGGCCGTAGCGCACCATGCCGCCGGATTCGGGGAACATCGCGCCCAGCTCGGCGTAGGTCAGCGCGATCGCCATGATCACCACCGCGCCGATCACCCACGCCCAGATCGCGCCGGGGCCGGCGATCTGCGCCGCGCGCCATGCGCCGAACAACCAGCCCGAGCCGATGATCGAGCCCAGGCCGGTAAGCATCAGGGCGAACGGGCCGACGTCGCGGCGGATCGAGCTGCTGGATGACATGGAAACTCCTCAAAGCGCGTGCCGCGCATCCCCGAAAGGGGCCGATGGTTGCAGAAGTGACCGTCTCGTGTCACCTCCGCGGAAGTCGCAACCCGGCACGCCTCCGCTGGTAGGAGCCCGCTCGCGGGCGATGCTCTTGGCCGGGATGACCAGACGTTCGTCTGTCGAAAACCGGGATTCGAAAAGCATCACCCGCGAGCGGGCTCCTGCGGGATGCGTCGCACTCCAGGGTGGGGAGGAACTTAGTTGTCCAGGGACAGACCGCCCTGCGACTGCGCCGTGGGCGCCGCGCGAGCCCGCGAGAACGCCAACAACTCGCCCAGGCGGGCGCCCTTCTGCCGCCAGTCATGGAACAGCGACTCGCCTACCAGCGCGTAATGCCACATGCGGCCGCCGCGCTGCTCCGGCTCCAGCGCGTTGATCCGCTCGCACCAGGTGGTGGCCGCCTTCAGCTTGCGCTGCACGTTCGGATGGGCGACCTGCTGCTGCCCCTTGGTCTCGACGAGGTAGATGGCGTCGGCCGTGCGCACCAGGAAATCCGGGATGTAGAACGCGGGCAGGCCGTCGTCCTTGATGTAGCGCAGCCGCGCGAAGTCGTGGCGGGTCTCGCTGATCTTGCAGAACGCCTCGATGCCGGCGTCGGCCTGCGCCCATTCGATGAAGGCGCGCTCCAGCCCGCCGCTGCGGGTCGGGTACGGTAAGCGTGTGTAGATGCACTTGCCCACTTCCAGCGAAGCGCTTTCCCGCACCATCAGCTTCGTTACTTCCGAAAGACGACGGTGGCGCACCTCGGTGTTGCCGCTGACGGTGTGCTCCTCGGCGCGCACCAGCGCCAAGCCGAAGATCTTCACGATGTGGTCGAGCACCGGCTGCAGCAGCAAAAGCCGCCAGCCTTCGTCTTCGAACGGTTCGAACGTTTCCTCGAACAGCCGTTCGCGGATGTAGTCGTCCAGCGCCGTGGCCAGCGCGGCGGTATTCATCTGCAGATACGGGCGATCCAGGTGCGGGGCGATCCTGTTGCCCCTGGGCAGGGCATGGTTCAGTGCCTGGGCGACCCGCCGGGTCAGCCGTGACAGCAGCTCGTTGTAGCCGCTGACGTCCATCGCCACGCCATTGACGCGGTAGTCGCCGAACAGCGTGCTGCTCTGCAGGTCCTGCGAGGTGAAGGTGTCGCCCTTGCCCAGCAGCTCGGCCAGCTTTGTGCGGCTCATCGCGTTGAACGGCGCCAGCGTGGTGACATCGATCGGCAGGTGCTCGACGTTCTCCTGGGCCTCGCGCAGGATGAACGGGATGGCGAAGTCGTACTTCTCGTAATCCTCGCGCAGCTCGGCGGCGATCAGGTCGCCGGTGCTGCTGCCCTCGTCGTCGTCGCCGGTGCTGCCGACCAGGCCTTCGCGCATCAGCTCGTCGTAGAAGCTCTGGAACGCCGGATGCTCGACGATCGACAGGATGTCGATCAGCGAACCGGGCTCTTCGCCCCGGTTGATCCGCTCGCGATTCTCGCGCTTGATGTCGGCGTATTCCGGGTCGCGCCACATCAGGCGCAGGCCGCGGCCGATGGTCTGCTCCAGCAGGATCTGCGCCTGGCTGGAACGCAGCGGCACGATCACGCAGATGTTGTTGACGTCGAAACCTTCGCGCAGCATCAGCACGCTGACGATCACCCGCGGTTGCGCGTGCCGATCCACGTTGAACAGGCGCTGGCGCAACGGCGCCCACTGCTTCTCGCCGAGCTCGGCCTTCTTGCCGGAATCGACGGTGAGCACGTCGTCGTCGTGCAGTCCCTCGTCGCGCAGGAACTGCGCCACCAGCGGCGACACCGTGGTGTCCTCGCACACCACCAGCATCTTCGGATGCCGCTCGGCGTCGAGCCGGGCGAAATCCGCCTCCAGCTTGCGCAGCTTCTGCAGTCCGGCGCGCAGCATCACGCGCTGGCCTTCGGACAGCGCCACGTTGCCGTCGGCATCGCGCTCGGCCTTGAACTCCAGCGGCAACGCGCCGAGCTCCTTGCGCTTGTCCAGCACCAGCGACTTCACCAGGCCCAGCCGCATCGCCGCCTTCAGGTCGAAATCGACCACGATGTGCGGGAAGTAGACCTTCGCCTTCTTCTTGCCGCTGCCGACGTCGTTGTACGGCGTGGCGGAAAAATCCATCTGCACGAAGCGGCGGCCCTTGCCCGCGGCGATGATCGACAGGCTCTTCTGCCACTCGACCTCGCTGGCCTCGCCGCCCGACTTCAACTCGTGGATGTGGTGCGCCTCGTCGTTGAACACCATCAGGTCGGGCAGGTCGGCGAGGTAGGAGAGCACGTTGCCGCGTGCCCAGCGCCGGTCCAGCACGTCCAGGCTGTTGCCGGCGGCGCGGCCGGGCGTCAGCGGCAGCACGTCGTAGGCCACACGCGCCGCATCGGCGACCATGCCGGGCGTGTCGACCCGTTCGGCTTCGTCCTGCTCCGCCTCCTCTTCGGCCTCGCTGAGCAGGTGCCAGTTGGTGATCGCGATCATGCCGTTGCCGGTGGCCTTCAGGCCGATTTCCTGCTTCTGGCAGACGTTGCCGCGCACGAACTGCGCGATGCGCTCGCGCCGCGCCGGCGGCGCAAACAGCTCGGCGTAGCTGGCGACGTCGGAGCTGGCAAAGTCACGGCTCTTGTTCTCGTTCTCCTTGCCGAGAAAGGCATCGAGCAGCCGCTCGTACACGATCAACCCCGGCGCCACGATCAGGAAGCGGCGGGTGAAGCGCGGGTCGTCGCGGCCCTCGTCCAGCGCCGCCGTCTTGTTCAACAACTGCCACACCAGCAGCGCCTGCAGCACCCAGGTCTTGCCGGTGCCGGTGGCCATCTTCAGGCAGTACTTCGGGTGGCCGTGCTTGTCCTGCGCCACGTCGGCGAGGCGAGTGCCTTCCAGCAGCGCATCGGCGCACACCTGCTGGTGCAGATCCTTCAGGTTCGGGCTGCCGAGCACCTCGTGCGCCACGATCACGTTGAGGATCGCCTGGCGCTGTCCGGGATGGAAATTGAACGTGCGCGACTGGCAGGCATCCTCGCCGAACCACCAGCGCAGCAACTCGGCGGTCACCGGCGTCACCAGTTCGTAGAGGTCGGCGATGCCGTGTTCCAGCCCGATGCACAGCTGCTCGGTGCGGCGGGTCAGGGCGGCGGCCAGTGCCAGCGGGTTGTCGGCGACACTCATGCCTTCGACTCCGCCACTACCTGCACGACTTCCGCCTCGAAACCGAATACGTCGACCACCCGCACGCAGACGCGCCGCTCGCCGGCCTTGTGCGGCACATTGAAATTGGCTTCAGTCACCACGCGCAGCGGGTCGTCGTCGTTGGCAGTGTTGCCGCGATAGTCCTGCCATACCGAGCGAAACACTGCACCGTCGTAGTCCGGATCCACCGCCCAGTATTCGATCAGCGCCAGCGGTTCGGCGTTGGCTACCTTGAGCAGCTTCTTGCGGTTGTCCTCGTCCAGGTTGATCGCCTCGGGCGAGAGCAGCACGTAGTTGTCCAGGGTGACCTGCAGCTGCTCCTCGTCGCCGCTGCGCTGGCGGCGAACCGGCTTGATCGTGAGGTACTGCAGGCTGGAGAAGCGCACCTGGCCGCGCAGCTTCTCGATGCCGCCCTTCTTGCGCAGGCGGTCGAGCAGGTCGGGCGGGATCACCAGCACTTCCAGCCGCGGATCGTTCAGCGCGGTGATGCTCTGCCCGATCGACGGCTCGAAGTTCCAGCCCAGCACCACCACCCGGTCCCAGCCGCCGAGCAGGTGCTCGCGCTGGGCGATCGCCTTGCGCAGCGTGGCATCGCCGGTGAGCTTGTTCGGCGAATCCACCAGCACCAGCGTCTTCTTGCCGCCGTAGACCACCGCGCCGAGGTTGCGCAGCGGGTTGTCCTCCGGCTGCAGCGGCAATGCGCCGTACAGCGACAGCACGATCCCCGACAGGTCGCCCACGCGGAATTTGCGCCCCAGCGAGCTCTTCGCTGCCTCGACCTGGTAGTCGCCGATCGCCTGGTACAGGAACGGCTTCGCGCCCTGGTCGATCAGCCGCTTGCGCATGATCATGCAGGCGGGCTTGCCGAGGTCGGTGGTGATCCAGCGGCGGCCAAGCTTTTCGGCGACGGCGGCGGTGGTGCCGGAGCCGCCAAAGAAATCCACCACGAGCCCGCCTTCGGGACAAGAAGATGAGATCACCCGGTCAAGCAGCTTTTCCGGTTTTTGAGTGGCGTAGTCGACGCGTTCTTTTGCGACTGGATTCACCGGTGGAAGGTCGTCCCAGACAGAGTCGATGATGTCGCCCTCGACTTCATCCAGATAAATTTTCCGACTGCCGCCGCCGGTTGGGTTCACGTCGCTTCGGCAAAGTCTTCCGGTTTCGTCAGGTTTGAATCGCTTCAGATAATCCGGGTTGTGGGGCTTGTATTGAGTCTTCCAGAAATAGTCTTCGGACTTGGTGTACGAGAACAGCACATCATGCTTCTGCGGGAATTTTTGCGAGGTGGATCGTTTGAAGCCAAAGTAGCTCCAGATGATTTCGTTCCTGAAATTGCCCCTGCCGAATACGTCATCAAGCGCAACCTTGACGTAATGGCTGACATGCCAGTCCAAGTGAACATAGATAGCGCCGCTATCGCTCAACAGCTCGCGCATCAGGATCAGTCGCGGGGTGATCATTTCCAGATATGAAGCAGTACCCCCGGACCAAGTGTCGGAATAGGCAAACTGTTCCATTACCGTCGGCTTCTGCTCCAGCTCCACGCCGGGCAGCGAAACCTTGGTGCGGTAGTCGGCCTTGGAGTCGAACGGCGGGTCGATGTAGATCAGGTCGACCTTGCCGCGCAGGCTGGGTGTGTGTTCGTCGCCGGCCAGCAGCGCGGCCATCGCCAGCAGGTTGTCGCCGTAGATCAGCCGGTTGGTCCAGTCGGCCGTGCCTTCGTCGCCCAGGTGCGCCTGCCGGTTCGCCGCGGTGATCCAGTCGCCGTCGCGCGTGTCTTTCGACGGCAGCACCCACTCGCGCGTCTGCAGGCTGACCCGGTGGCGTCCTTCCAGGCTTTCCAGAATCTTCTCGGCCTGCTTGCGGCCTTCCCTGACGATCTCCGGCAGCTGTTCCAGCAGTGAATTGGTCACGCGGCCGTTCCCCATGAATTAACGTCAAACGTTAATCATAGTGAACTCTACACGTGAACCGGTAGGCCGGGCGGCCGCTAAGTTGCCATGGAATGAGCAACGAACGCGCCGAATTCTCGAAACGCCTGGCTGCCGCGATGCTCGCGCAGGGCCATGAGCCGCGCCCCGGGGTGCTGGTCACGCAGTTCAACCTGCGCTTTCCGGGCACCTCGGTAGTGTTCCAGACGGCTTCGCGCTGGTTGAACGGCAAGGGGATTCCCGAGCAGGACAAGCTGGTCGTGCTGGCCGACTGGCTGAAGGAAAGTCCGGACTTCCTGCGGTTCGGCGAGCGGGCCGCGCGTGGAAAGCGTGGCGCCAGGCAGGTCAAGGAAGACGCGCCGACCTACGACGACCAGAAGGTCTTCGACATCTACCGGACACTGCCGGCCGCGCAGCAGAAAGTCGTATGCGACGTGATTCTTGCCTTGGCGGCACCGCCTTCGAGGGGGTCGACCTCAAGCAAGCGTCGCGCTGGCGCGAAAACGGATAGCCGCCGATAACCGAGTGGCCTCAAGTCGTGCAGGGTGGACACTGTCCGCCGCTCTGGATTCACAAAGCAAGAGCCGGCGGGCGGTGCCCGCCCTATGCAGCGTCGTTCACCGGCAGGGCTTCAGCACTCGATGACGTTCACCGCCAAACCGCCGCGGCTGGTTTCCTTGTACTTGTCCTTCATGTCGCGGCCGGTGTCGCGCATGGTCTTGATCACCTTGTCGAGGCTGACGCGGTGCTTGCCGTCGCTCTTCAGCGCCATGCGGCTGGCGTTGATCGCCTTGACCGAGCCCATCGCGTTGCGTTCGATGCAGGGGATCTGCACCAGCCCGCCGATCGGGTCGCAGGTGAGGCCGAGGTTGTGTTCCATGCCGATCTCGGCGGCGTTCTCGACCTGCATCACGTTGCCGCCGAGCGCGGCGGTGAGGCCACCGGCGGCCATCGAGCAGGCCACGCCGACCTCGCCCTGGCAGCCGACCTCGGCGCCGGAGATCGAGGCGTTTTCCTTGTACAGGATGCCGATCGCGCCGGCGGTGAGCAGGTACTCCACGATGCCGTCCTCGTCGGCCTTGGGGCAGAAGCGCAGGTAGTAGTGGCCCACCGCGGGGATGATGCCGGCGGCGCCGTTGGTGGGTGCGGTGACCACGCGGCCGCCGGCGGCGTTTTCCTCGTTCATCGCCAGCGCGTAGAGGTTCACCCAGTCCAGGATGGTCAGCGGGTCCTTCAGCGAGGCCTCGGGCTGGTTGCGCAGTTCCTCGGCCATCGCCGGCGCGCGGCGCGCCACGTGCAGCCCGCCGGGCAGGGTGCCGGGTGAGCGCAGGCCGCGCGCCACGCCGTCGGCCATCGCCTTCCAGACCGTGAGGATGCCGGCGCGCACCTCGGCCTCGCTGCGCCACACGCACTCGTTGGCCAGCATCAGCTGGGCGATGCTCAGGCCGTGCTGCTTGCACAGCGCCAGCAGCTCGTCGCCGCTGCCGAACGGATAGGGCTGCGCGGTGGTGTCGGCGACGATGCGGTCCTCCGCCGCCTCGTCGGTGTTCACCACGAAGCCGCCGCCGACCGAGTAGTAGTCGCGCGTGGCCAGCTCGTTGCCGTCGGCGTCGTAGGCGGAAAAGCGCATGCCGTTGGTGTGGAACGGCAGTTTCTGGCGCTTGTTGAAGACCAGATCGGCCTTCTCGTCGAACGCGATCTCGCGCTTGCCGAGCAGGCGGATGCGACCGCTGCCGCGGATGCGTTCGAGCGTGGCGGGGATCGCGTCGGGGTCGACCGTGTCCGGGTGCTGGCCTTCGAAGCCCAGCAGCACCGCCTTGTCGGTGCCGTGGCCGCGACCGGTCATCGCCAGCGAGCCGTACAGTTCGGCGCGCACGCGGGCGACGCGGTCGAGCACGCCCTTCTCCTCCAGCCAGCGTTCGGCGAAGCGCGCGGCGGCACGCATCGGCCCCACCGTGTGCGAGGAGGACGGCCCGATGCCGATCTTGAACAGGTCGAATACGCTGACGGCCATGGCTGCACTGCCGGGGAAAGGAGATGAAACGGCTATTCTACGCGGCACCCTTGTCTTTGGCAGTCCATTCGCAAGCGCATGTCCGACCTGATCCTGTACCAGCGCGACTACTGCCACCTGTGCGACCTCGCGCTCGCCGTCATGGCCGAGGCGCATGCGCCGGATTTCGACAGCGCATGGGTCGACGATTCGCCCGAACTGGAGCAGCGCTACGGCACCCGCGTGCCGGTGCTGCGCGACGGGCGCGACGGGCGTGAGCTGGACTGGCCGTTCGACGCGGCGGCGGTGCGCGCGTTCCTGCAGCAGCGCTGTGGGCAATGACGGGAGGCAAGACGGTATCTACCGTGCCACGGTTGTAGGAGCCCGCTTGCGGGCGATGCCTTTCATGCCCGGGAACGCGACTTCAGCCGCTTGAGGATTTCCTCGCGCGCCTCGCGCAGGATCGAGTCGCGGTCGAGGCCGGCCACGATGTCGGCGACGGCGCGCTTGGCGCCGGCTTCGCCCCAGGACTTGCCGGCGACCAGGTAGCGTTCGGCGGCGCGGCCGATCAACACGGTGGCGTACCAGCCCAGCGCGCCCTGCGCGGCGGCGGTGACCAGCACCGACAGCCCGGCACTGACGCCTTTCAACGCCGAGGCGACCAGCTGCATGCCCCAGATCGCGCCCATCAGCGCGGCCAGTTGCGCCGAGATCACCGCCACCAGCCGGCCGGATTCGGCACGGGTCAGCGGCAGGCCGTAGACGCGCGACAGCTGCACCACCATCGCCGCATCGAGGCCAGCCGCGGCGAGCAGGTCGGCCACCGGGATCGGGTTCAGCGCCACCGCCACGCCCTTGGCGATGCAGTACTGGCGGATCAGTTTCGCGGCCACCGCCTGGCGGGTCTGCGCGATGCGCGCGCTGACCTGGTCGGTGAGCCGGCCGGCGTACAGGCCGGCGTTGATCGCCGACAGCGTCTTGCCCTCGCGCGCGGCGATCGCCAGCAGGCGCTCGCGCAGCGCCGCCACGTCGGGAACGCGTGCCTGCTCGCGGACCTGCTCGCGACCATGCGCGTCCACCTCGATCACCCGCTGCGGCGCCGGTCGCGCCGCCACCGCCAGCACGTCCTCCGCACGTACCAGGCCGGCCACGCGCCGGCGCAGGTGGTCGAGCAGGTCGGCCAGTTCGTCGGCTCCGTAGCGGTCGGCCTTGTTCAGCGCCAGCAGCAGCGGACGCTGGGTGGCGGCGAGCGTCTTCAGCGCGTCGAGTTCCTCGCGGGTGAGGTCGCCGTCGCCGACGAACACCACCAGGTCGCTGACCTCGGCCACCTCGAACGCCAGCCGTTCGCGCGCCTCGCCGTCCAGCTCGTTGATGCCGGGCGTGTCGATCAGCACCAGGCCGTCGTGCTGCGCCTCGTCGAGCATGGCGTGTTCGGCGTCGGCGGTGGTGCCGTGCAGGACGCCCACCGCGAACGCCTCGCGGCCGAGCAGCGCGTTGCCCAGCGCGGACTTGCCGGTGGAGACGCGGCCGAACACGGCGACGTGCAGCTCGCCGCGTTCGAGCTTGTGCAGCATGGCCTCGATGCGCGCGAAGTCGCCGGCCAGTTCGCCGCGCACCGCGGCGGGAATGGTCGGGTCGTCCAGCAGCGCGCGCAGGCTGTCGGCCACCGGCGTCGAACCGGCGGCGCCGCGAGCGGGCGGCGCGGCCACGCGATGGCCCGGATCGGGCCCGATCCAGCCGCGCAGCCGCCGCCACAGCGTGTCGCGCGCCATCGCGGCCGCTTACTTCGGCGCCAGCTGCAGGTGCGCGGTGACCTTCACGTCGCCGCCGATCACCGAGGTGTCGGCGTAGTCGCCGGTGCCCACGCCGAAATCCAGCCGCTTCACCGTGCCGGCCACGTCCAGCGTGGCGCCGCTGCCTTGCGGCTTGAACGTCACCTCGAGGCTCACCGGCTTGCTCACGCCGCGCAGGGTGAGCGTGCCGTCGGCGATCACCTTGCCGCCGCTGCGGCGGAAGCCGGTGGTGACGAAATGCGCCTTGGGGAATTTCGCCACGTCGAAGAAGTCCGCGCCGGGCAGTGCGCTGTCGCGGTCGTCGTCGCCGGTCTTCACGCTGGCCAGGGTCACTTCCACGTCGAACTTCGAGCTGGCGAGGTTCGCCGGGTCGTAGCTGATCGCGGCAGTCCACTGGCCGAAATGGCCGTTGAACGATTCGCCCTGGAAGGTGTTGCTGAAGCCGAGCGTGCTGGACGCCGGCTGTACCGTGTAGTCGGCGGCGGTGGCCATGCCGGGCAGGACGAGCGCCAGCAGGAGGACAAGACGTTTCATGAGGGATCTCCTTCGGAAGCGGACGGTGCGCGCGGGCGGCCGAACGGCAGCATCCGGCGCAGCGTGTTGTCGCGGTCGGACAGGTGATGCTTCAGCGCGCCGCCGACATGCGCCGCCAGCACCAGCAGCAGGAACCAGAACAGGTACTCGTGCACGGCGTGCGCGAAATGGCGCAAGTCGTCGTTCTTCGCCGCCAGCGCCGGCAGGTTGAACTGCTTGAACCACTGCAGCGGCTTGCCGGTGACCGAATTGAACCACCAGCCGCTGAGCGGCAGTACCACGATCAGCACATACAGCGCGCCGTGCGCCGCGTGCGCGGCGAGCTGCTGCCAGCGCGGCGCCGGCTCCTCCGGCGGGCGGCGATCGGCCCAGCGCCAGGCGATGCGCAGCAGCGCCAGCGCCAGCACGGTGAGGCCGATCGACTTGTGCAGCGCCAGCCAGTTGATCTTCTGCATCGGCGAGCCGGCCAGGTCCATCAGCAGGCCGAACAGGCCGTTGCCGAGGATGCCCAGCGCGATGATCCAGTGGAACAACTTGGCGATCGAACCCCACTGGCGGTCGTTGCTGCGCAGGCTCATGGATGCTCCTTGGCGGGCGGGATGGCATGGTCGTCGCGGATCGCTTCCAGCTCCAGCCATACGCTGACGCCGGCGCCGATCGAGCCGGGATTGGCGGTGATGCCGAAGTCGTTGCGGTCCAGGCTGGCGGTGGCCGAGAAGCCGGCCACCTCGTGCGCCTCGAAGATGGTGCGCGCGGCGCGGTTGAAGGTGAACGCCAGCTCCAGCGGGCGCGTGACGCCGCGCAGGGTCAGCTCCCCGTGCAGCACGCCGTGCCGGTCGTCCCGGCGCTCCACGCCGGTGCTGCGGAAGTGCGCGTAGCGCTGGTTCGCGCAGTCGAGCAGGGCCGGCTTGCACACCGCCCGGTTCCAGTCGGCGTCGCCCATGTCCAGGCTGGCCAGGTCGATGTCCAGTTCGGTCGCCGCCGTGCTCCAGTCGTCCGGATCGAAGCGCAGCCAGCCGCGCGCGATGTGCAGCCGCCCGAACGGCCGCGAGTAGCCGTTGTGGCTGATGCTGAAGACGACCTGGCTGTGCACCGTGTCGTAGCGCCAGCCGGCTTCGGCGGCATGCGCCGTGGACAGCGGCAACAGGAATGCCGCGAGACACCACAGCCAGCGGGTTGAGCGCAAACGGAACATGCGACGAAGTCTGGCCGATTGACGCCGAGGCTGCCAGCGCCGGCGGCTGAACGATGGGTTTCCTTGGTTGATTCAATTGGGGAGCGTGCCGGTGGCGCGGCGGTGATTCTTGATTGTCGTTTTCTTGAAGAGCGAAGAGCTTTCGGGCGCCTACGGCGCCCGAGTTACTTTTCTCTTGCGTGGCCAAGAGAAAAGTAACCAAAAGAGAAGGCCACCCCGCTTACGCGCCTTGCGGGCATCGTGCCCGCAAGGTCCGCGGCCGGGTGGCAGGGTTTGTCGACAGGGCATCCTGCCCTGACGACAAACTGGCCGGCGTCCCTGCCGGCCACCCTGCGGGCTTTTCCGCCACCCGCCCGCCGCTTCAGAGGGGCCCCGGGCAGAGCAGCGCGCCTCCTGCGCGCACTCCTCAGAAGAGCCAGGTCAACAGCAAAACAGCGCTTCGCTGCGGCTTCGGTTTTCCAGCTTCATCACCGAGTGCGGGCCACGATGGCCCGCTGCTCTACCCGGGGCCCCTGTGCGGCGGTGAGGTGGGGACGATCAGGCCGCGTAGCGGGCATCGGCAGGGAGGCCGATGCCTTTTCGTCCGGACAGGAGTCCGGTCGAAAAGCCCGGCCACGCCTCACGGACTTGCCGGGCAGGAGGCCCGGCAAGCGCCAAGCGGGGTGGCCTTTCTCTTTGGTTATCTTTCTCTTTGGCCACGCAAAGAGAAAGTAACTCGGGCGCCGCAGGCGCACGAAAGCTCTTCATTTCTAAGGAAACAACCGTTGCCAGCGAAGCATCATCCAGCTCAGAACGTGCGCTGCACCGAGTAGTCGGCCAGCGTGGCCAGCGCGTCGCGGCACGGCGAGGGAGCCAGCGCGGCGAGCGCATCGCGGGCGGCGTGGGCGTGGCGCAGGGCGCGGTCGCGGGTGCGTTCCAGCGCGCCGGAGTCGCGGATCGAGGCGATGATGCGGTCGAGCGAGTCGAGCCCGCCGTGCTCGATGGCGTGGCGCAGCGACTGCGCCTGCTCCGGCTTCGCCTTCTCCAGCGCGTAGATCAGCGGCAGGGTCGGCTTGCCTTCGGCGAGGTCGTCGCCGATGTTCTTGCCCAGCGTGCCGGCGTCGCTGGTGTAGTCGAGCAGGTCGTCGGCGATCTGGAACGCGTAGCCAAGCTCCATGCCGTAGCGGCGCAGCGCGGCCACTTCGCCCTCGGGCAGGCCGCCGAGGATGCCGCCCAGTTCGGTGGCGGCGGCGAACAGCACCGCGGTCTTGCGCTCGATCACGGCGAGATAGGCTGCCTCGCTGACGTCGGCGTTGCCGATGTTGAGCAGCTGCAGCACCTCGCCCTCGGCGATGGTGTTGGTGGTGTCGGCAAGGATGCGCATGATGCGCATGTCGTCCAGCTCCACCATCAGCTGGAACGAGCGCGAGTAGAGGAAGTCGCCCACCAGCACGCTGGCCGCGTTGCCCCACAGCGCGTTGGCGGTCTTGCGGCCGCGGCGCAGGTCGGATTCGTCGACCACGTCGTCGTGCAGCAGGGTGGAGGTGTGGATGAACTCGATGATCGCGGCGAGCTTGACGTGGTGTTCGCCGCGGTAGCCGGCGGCGCCGGCGGCCAGCACGTGCAGCATCGGGCGCAGCCGCTTGCCGCCGCCGGCGATGATGTGGTCGGCGATCTGGTTGATCAGCACCACGTCGGAAGACAGCCGCCGGCGGATCAGCGCGTCGACGCGCTGCATGTCGGCGGCGGCGAGGTCGCGCACCGGGGCGAAGTCGGCGGGGCGGGTGGCGTCGGCAGGCATCGAATTCATGGGTGCATCGCAGCGGCGTGAGACGCGATTATAGAGTCTGCAGGAACTTGCGCCGCGACATGTCGCCACAGTTCCCGCGCGTGGAGCCCTCTATAATGCCGGCCATGTCTCTGGCGATGCCTGTCCCCCGGTGAGCAAACTCTCCAGCCTCGAACGACGCAGCGCGCTGACCCTGGCCTGCGTGATCAGCCTGCGCCTGTTCGGGCTGTTCCTGATCATGCCGGTGTTCTCGCTGTACGCGAAGGCGATGCCCGACGCCACCGGTTTCATGATCGGGCTGGCGCTGGGCGTCTACGGCATCGGCCAGGTGCTGCTGCAGATTCCGCTGGGGCTGCTGTCGGACCGGATCGGGCGCAAGCCGGCGATTACCCTGGGTTTGATCCTGTTCGCCATCGGCGGGCTGATCGCGGCGATGTCGCACACGCTGGCCGGCATCGCGGTCGGCCGCGCGGTGCAGGGCATGGGCGCGGTGGCCGGCGCCGGCACCGCGCTGGCGGCAGACCTGACCGCGGAGGAAAACCGCGGCAAGGCGATGGGCATCATCGGCGTGTCGATCGGCCTGGCGTTCCTGCTGGCGCTGATCCTGGGGCCGCCGCTGGAGGCGGTCGCCGGGCTGTCCGGCCTGTTCGCCGCCACCTCGATCCTGGCGCTGGCCTCGCTGGCGCTGCTGTGGCTGATCGTGCCCACGCCGACGCGCGCGCGCGCGCCGGCCGCGGCGGGCATCGCGGCCGTGCTGGCGATGCTGCGCGACGGCCGCATGCTGGTGCTGAACGGTTCGGTGTTCTTCCTGCATGCGCTGCTCACCGCCAGCTTCGTCGGTCTGCCGCTGCTGCTGGCGAACACCTTGCAGCTGCCGGTGAACCGGCACTGGGAGCTGTACCTGCCGGTGATGACGGTGGCTGCGTTCGTGATGGGCGCGAGCCTGCACCACATGCGCGAGATCGCACGGAGCCTGCGCATCGTGATGGTATGCGTGGTGGCGATCGGGCTGGCGCTGGTCGGCTTCGCGCTGTCCGGCAGCCACCTGGTGGCGTTCGGCGTGGCCGCGGCAGTGTTCTTCTCCGCGTTCAACCTGCTGGAAGCGGCACTGCCCAGCCTGGTCTCGCGGCTGGCGCCGGAGCATCTGCGCGGTGCGGCGATGGGCGCGTATTCGACCAGCCAGTTCATCGGCGCGTTCGTGGGCGGCGCGCTCGGCGGCATCGCGCTGGGCCGGCTCGGGCCGGACGGCGTGTTCGCCTGCGCCGCGGCGCTGACCCTGCTGTGGCTGCCGCTGGTGGTGGCAGGCGCGCGCCGGATCGGCCGCACTGCCGCCGTGGCGGGCGCCACCGCGTAGGCCGCCGCAGCGGCGGTTTGCAATGGCCGCCGGGCGGCCCAATGATGAGCCACTGCGGCATGGCCGCAGCCTGCGTCGGGTACCTTCGATGGCTCACGAGATCATCGCGCTGGTCGCGCACTACGGTGTGCTGCTGGTGTTCCTCAATGTGCTGCTGACCCAGCTCGGCGCGCCGCTGCCGGCGGTGCCGACGCTGGTGGTGGCCGGTACGCTGGCGGCGGGCGGCGGGCCGCTGGTGCTGGCCGGCACGATGGCCGCGGTGGTGGCGGGTTGCCTGCTCGGGGATTCGCTCTGGTACGCCGCCGGCCGGCGCTACGGCGCCGGCGTGATGCGCCTGTTGTGCCGCGTTTCCCTGTCGCCCGATTCGTGCGTGCAGCGCTCCGAGCTGCATTTCCAGCGCTGGCGCGGCCAGGTGATGCTGGTTGCCAAGTTCGTGCCGGGGCTGTCGACCGTGGGCTCCTCGCTGGTCGGCGCGATGGGGCTGCGCTGGCCGCTGTTCGTGCTGTTCGACGGGCTGGGCTCGCTGCTGTGGGCCGGGCTGTGGACCGGGGCGGGCTACGCCTTCGCCGCGCAGGTCGACACGCTGCTGTCCGCCGTGGCCAGCGCCGGCACGCTGGCGGTCCAGCTGCTGCTGGGGCTGCTGGCGGCGTACGTGCTGGTGCGCTGGTGGCAGCGGCAGCGCCTGCTGCGCACGTTGCGGATGGCGCGCATCACGGTCGGGGAGCTGCACCGGGCGATGACCGCCGGGCGTGCCCCGGTGGTGGTCGACGTGCGCCCGGCGGCCTCGCGCCAGCTCGACGCACGGATCGTCCCCGGCGCTCTGCTGGTCGATGCGGACGGCATCGACCGCACCGTGCACGACATCCCGTTCGACCGCGAGCTGGTGCTCTACTGCAACTGCCCGAACGAGGTATCGGCCGCCCGCGTGGCCAAGGTGCTGATCGCCCAGGGCTACCGGCGGGTGCGCCCGCTGCAGGGCGGGCTGGAGGCGTGGGACGCGGCCGGTTACGGAGTCGACCATCTGCCGGTCGCCGGCGATTCGGACGACCCACCCGCGGCGGGTACGACGCTGGCCTGAAGCGTCGCCCGGTACGCACGGCGACCCGGGCAGGCGCCCACGCCCGCGCCGGCTTCCGGCCGCTGGACTGGGTCCGTCCCGCGGTTATGATAGCCAGCCTGATCCACCACTCCGGCCGCAACCCCTCGAAGAATTTGCGGCCGGCTCAACCGAGGACACATCCATGGCACGTGGCGTCAACAAAGTCATCTTTAGTCACTTGTGATGCGTTTCTATGGGTAAGCTTCAGAGAGGGGCGCTTTAATTTGGTCGACTGGTGGCGATTGCGGCGTTTGGGTGGCTGCACCAGCGGGTTGTTGAGAAGCCTTCCA
>Ga0209941_1000668_pt1 | contig 35382 bp, 45 predicted proteins | sample ThiBiot_300_plan_FD_183945 | JGI IMG/M metagenome (GOLD analysis project Ga0209941, IMG submission 183945) | Wastewater bioreactor microbial communities from Cape Town, South Africa - Thiocy_solids_1 (SPAdes) | ecosystem: Engineered > Bioremediation > Thiocyanate > Unclassified | place: South...
GAGGCCACCATACCCGTTTACAAAGCGAACAGGAAAGTCAATGAAATCAACGGTCTACCCAGACCACCCCCGCGCCAGTGCTAGCTTTGCGTACCGTCACTTATTGCACTGAAAACGAGGAGACCCCGAAGAAGGCCAACGACGCGCTGTTTAAGGGTCTGGACAAGCAGCAGGATTCGATGGAATCCGATGCCCGCCAATTGCAGCGCCTGCAGTCGGCAGCGCAAGGAGCCTCGGGCCAAATGCAGGCCATCGGCTTTGCAAACCAGCTCGCAAGCAACCAGGCGAACCAGCTCCTGCAGATTCGCGGGCTGCTGATTGCCCAGCAAAACGCGGTCGCCACGCGCAACCAGGTGTTGGCGGATCGGGAGGCGCAGGAAGCAGCTTCCGGCGAGCAACTGCGCAAGGGTGACTACCGCGCAAGCCCTGCACGCTCTTGGTAAGGACCGCACGATGAAGACCAACAAGGTTCTTACCTTGGCCCTGGCCGCCCTCGTGGTGGCCTTGGTCGCCGGCTGCGGCAAGAAGCCCGACGAACAGCCGGCCAAACAGGCCATGCCCGAAGTCAACGATGAGAACTGCAAGCCCGCGAGCATTGCAAAGATCGAAGACAAGGGCGCGCAGCAAGCGTTTTCGTCGCTGTGCCTGCGCCGTGGCGGCGGCTTCAAACCCAGCGAAAAGAAAGAATGGTGAGGGTGTGAATATGAGAATGCCAGCCGTATTCAAGAACGCCGGCCTGCTGTTTGTTTTGCTGTGGCTGGCGTTCTTTTCCATTGAGGCGCAAGCGACTATCGACAATGCCGGCGTCCTCGATAACGTCCTCAACCGCTACTCGGCCGCTGCCAGCGGCTGGGCAACCTTCATTACGGCACGGGCCACCTGGTTGTTCTGGACGCTCGCACTGATTTCGATGGTGTGGACGTTCGGCCTGATGGCCTTGCGCAAAGCCGATATTGGCGAGTTCTACGCGGAATTCATTCGCTTCACCGTCTTCACCGGGTTCTTCTGGTGGCTGCTCACGAACGGGCCGACTTTCGCAACCGACATCATGAGTTCGCTGCGCACCATCGCCGGCAACGCAGGCGGCACAGGCTCAACGCTGACGCCCTCCGGGATCGTTGATATTGGTTTCGACATTTTCTTCAAGGTGCTCGATCAGTCCTCGGTGTGGTCGCCTGTCGATAGCGCGGCCGGCATCCTCATCAGCGCGGCGATTCTCATCATCTTGGCGTTGATCGGCGTGAATATGCTGCTGCTCCTGGTGAGCGGCTGGATATTGGCCTATGCCGGCGTTTTCTTTCTCGGCTTTGGTGGATCGCGGTGGACTTCGGACATGGCGCTCAACTACTACAAGACCGTCCTGAACATCGCCGCACAGCTCTTCACGATGGTTCTGCTCGTCGGCATCGGCAAGTCGTTTGTCGATCAGTATTACAACGCCATGAGCGCCGGCATCAGCCTCAAAGAGTTGGGCGTGATGATGATCGTCGCGATAGTGCTGCTGGCCCTGGTCAACAAGCTGCCGGCGATGGTTGGCGGCTTGGCGATGGGTGGCGGAACGCACGCCCTCGGCGGTGGCTTTGGTGCCGGCGCAGCGATGGGTGCGGCAGCGGTGGCCGGCGCGGCCATCGCCACGGGCGGCGCAGCGATTGCAGCCGGCGCAGCCAGCGCGGCCGGTGGCGCGCAAGCCCTCATGGCGGCCTACAGCAAGGCGTCTGCGGCCTCCAGCGAGGGCGGCGGCGGTGGTGGCATGGGTGACACGATGGGAGGCGTCGCTATGGCCGCTGCAGGCCCTGGCGGCGGCAGCTCTGGCGGTGGTAGCGTCTTCGCCGGCATGGACAGCGGCAACAGCTCGGGCAACAGCTCGGGCAACAGCTCGGGCAGCAGCTCGGGCGGTGGCTTCGGTGGTGGTGCTTCCGAAGGCGGCGGCTCGGGCGGCAAGAGCAACGCGCCGGCCGGCGAGGGCAAGGACTCGGGCGGTGGCGCGGCACCTGGTGCCGAAGGGAAGTCCGACGCAGGCGGCAAAGCCGCAGGTTCTGACGCCAAGGGTGGAGGGCAGGGCACCGGCCTGGCACCTGGCGAACAACGCTCCACCGGCAGCATGTTGGGCCGTGCGGCGGCCATTGCTGCAGGCACTGCGGGCAACCTGGCGCAAGGCTCCTGGGATGTGGCGAAAGCCAAGGCCGCGAGCATGCGCGAGTCGGCTCTTGATCGCATCAGCGAAACCACGGGCGGAAAGATCGCAGCCGCGATCAGGGCGCAGGACGCGGCAGCGCCGGCAGACATGACGCCTCCAGCTCCGGCACCCAGCAGCACCGCGCAGGCCTCGACGGCCGCTACTGCCTTCAACGACAACGAACTGTCTGCAGGCAAGGGCCAGGCAGCAACCCCTGTCGCGCCCGAAGTGGCCGACTTCATGAATCGCAACTCCAAAACCTCGTAACTGCAAAGGAGCATCAACCATGCAACGCAAAAACCTCCTCGCCTCGGCCGCTCTCGCGGTGGCCGCCTTCGGTGCGATTCCCGGCACGGCCGGCGCGCAGGAAATTCTCACGGGCGATACCCGCCTAGCATGCGAAGCGATCTTGTGCCTTGCCACCGGCACCCAGCCTAGCGAATGCACGCCTTCGCTGCGCCGCTATTTCAGCATTTCGTACCGCAAGCTGTCGGACACGATCCGGGGCCGCGTCAACTTCCTGAACCTCTGCCCCGTCGCCAATCAAACGCCGCAAATGACGGCCTTGGTCAATGCGCAGGCCAATGGTGCCGGCCGGTGCGATGCCGCGTCCCTGAACGCCGTGCTGCGTTCGTGGACGGGTTCTGACGATGGCATGGTGTACGTCAGCAACCAGATGCCCAGCTACTGCACGGCCTACACGACGCACGCCTACACGGACTTCTCGGGCACGGTGCCGCGCTATGTGGGGATTCCCGAGCGGGGAGGGTATTGGGTCGAGGCGCGGGACTATGACCGCGCCCTGGCCGAATACAACGCCCGCATCAAGGCCGAAGACGAAGAGCGCCGCCGCGCCAGTTGGGGCGGCGGTGGCAACTAAGGGAACCTGAACCATGCCATTCATCGATCTCCCGCCCCAGCTTCAAGAGCGTGTCATCTGCTCGATTTCGGCCGCCGTCAAATACGAAGTGCCGGCGAACATCGTTCTTGCGGTCGCGGAGAAAGAAGGCGGCAAGCCGGGCCAGTGGGTGAAGAACACGAACGGCACGCATGACGTGGGCCCGATGCAGTTCAACACCCTGTACCTGGGCGACCTGGCCAAGTACGGCATCACGGCAAATGACGTGGCAGCGGCTAGCTGCTATTCGTTTGACCTGGCGGCCTGGCGGCTGCGGCAACACATCCGCAAGGACCAGGGCGACTTGTGGACGCGAGCGGCTAACTACCACTCGCGCACGCCTCAATACAACGCGGTCTATCGGGCCGACTTGATGCGCAGGGCGGTCAAGTGGGCCGATTGGCTCGATGCGCGATTCGTCACCCGCGACGTGACGAAGCCCGGTGCAGTCCCTTCGACGCCAGCAGCCGTTCAAGCGGTCGCGCCGGCCGCGCCAGTGGCATCGAGGCCGGCCCCTCCAGCGGCCCCGCAGGCGGTGCCTGCAGGGCCTTGGAGCACGGCCAGCTACGTGCCTCGCAAACTCATCATCAACGGCCAGTGAGGCCGTTTTTTAGCGGATAAAGACATGGACTTTCACGCCTTCATGAAGCGGTACACCCTGGGCCTTTTTGGTGTCATCAAGAGCTATTGCGATTGGGCCGAATCGCAGGCCAAGAGCCAAGGCAATTTGCTGCTGCTTGCCTTCGGCCCGCTGGTCCTGCTCGGCCTGGTGCTCTGGTCGCTTCCGGCATGGATCGGCAAGACCATTGCGCTGATCCTGCTTGCGCCCGTGCTGTATCTCGCCTTCGTCGCCCTCCAGCATTACAGCCGGCGAGGTGGCCGCAAGTGAGGTTGCCGCGCCTGGTCGTCGCTGATGGGTCGGTCGAAGCGTTGAAGTGGCTCGCCCTGCTGCTCATGACCGGCGATCACGTCAACAAGTACCTGTTCAACGGAACGATGCCGCTGCTGTTCAACGCGGGTCGCCTGGCGCTTCCGATTTTCTGTTTTGTCCTGGCGTACAACCTGGCGCGGCCGGGCACGCTGCAGCGCGGCGTGTACAGCCGCACCATGAAGCGTCTGGCCCTGTTCGGCCTGGCCGCCACCCCCGCATTCCTTGCCTTGGGTGGCCTGTGGTCCGGCTGGTGGCCGCTGAACGTGATGTTCACTCTGCTGGCCGCAACGGCCGTTCTCTTTCTCATCGACCAGGGCGACCGTCCGCGCCTGGTGGCTGCTGCCGCTGTGTTCCTCGTCGCCGGCAGCTCGGTTGAATACTGGTGGCCGGCGCTCTCGATCTGCCTGGCTGTCTGGTGGTACTGCAGGAGGCCATCGGTGCCGGCGCTCGCGCTGCTGCTGGCCTCCTGCGCTGCGCTGTGGTTCATCAACGGCAATTTGTGGGCGCTGGCGGCGCTCCCCGTTGTCGCCGCGGCTGCGCACGTCGATGTGCGCGTGCCCCGGCTGCGGTGGGCGTTTTACGCCTACTACCCCCTGCACCTGGCGGCGCTTTGGCTCATCCGAATACCGATGAGCAAGGCCGGCTATCTCTTTTTCTGATTGGAGCGTGTTCATGTTCAAACCGTGCCTGCTGGCCCTCTCTGCCGCCTTCCTGGTGGCCGCGCAAAGCGCATCGGCGCAGCCGATGACCGAATACGGCAGGCCGGTCCTGTCGGGTGTCTTCGTTTCGTTCCCCCACGGTGGCACGGCCTTCCGGCCCACGGCACGGCAGGAGGCGGAATTGCTCAATGCGAAGGACGCCGACCTGGTGACGATCAAAGGACGCACGAGCACGCTCAAGCCCAGCGCGCAGGATGAATCGCTGGCCTTGGCTCGGGCACTGTCGGCCCGCTCCTATCTCGTTGCACGCGGCGTTTCCCCATTGAAGATCGTCGTCAACTTCGCTTCCGCCGCTGACTTCATTGCGGACAACTCGACGCCAGAAGGTCGGCTTGAAAACCAGCGTGTGGAAGTCGAACTTGTCTTCGTGGGGAACTGACATGGCGCGCTTGGCCCGCCTGGTCGCGCTGGTCCTGTGCATCGCTGCAGGATCGGCGCACGCCGATTTCGCGGGCCGCGTCGTCGGCGTGCTCGATGGTGATACGGTGGACGTGCTGGTGGACCACACGCCGATCCGCACGCGCCTGGCTGAGATTGACGCGCCGGAGAAGGCGCAGGCCTTCGGCACCAGGTCAAGGCAGGCCCTCGCTGCGGCAGTGTTCCAGAAGTCGGGGGCGTTAGAGAACTCGGAAAAAACTGTACGCTAAGCCCTACCGCTCGTCTCGCAAGGGCCTGAACTGGCCTAATTCTAGCTTTTTGCTCTGCCGCCAAACGTAGTCTCCTGTCAGGTTGATGTGTTCCCAGCCCAACGGCGACAGGAATTGCAGTAAGGCATCATCAATTTCCCTCCCACGCTCGCGCATCGCATTCGTCGCCCGTTCCAGATAAACCGTGTTCCACAACACGATCGCCGCCGTCACCAGCGTCAGCCCACTGGCCCGGTAACGCTGTTGTTCGAAGGTCCGATCCCGGATTTCCCCCAGCCGGTTGAAAAACACCGCCCTGGCCAACGCATTGCGGGCCTCCCCTTTGTTCAGGCCGGCATTCACCCGGCGGCGCAATTCGACGTTCTGCAACCAGTCCAGGATAAACAGACTCCGTTCGATACGGCCAAGCTCCCGCAAGGCCATCGCCAAGCCGTTCTGGCGCGGATACCTTGCGCGCCGAACACCAAACGCTCGCAGCCGTCCATGCGACCCTGACGAGGGAACTCGACCAGACACGCGACGCACTTGCTCAGTTACAGGCTACATACCGCGACCAAGGCACGCGGCTGGCCACGATCGAGGCCGAGAACGCCGGCCTGCGGCAGAGGCTCGCCGACCGCGTCACCGAGGTAGAAACGCTCGACCGCCAGCTGTCGCAGACGAGAATTCAGTTCGAGCATTACCAGGACGCGACCGCGGCGCAGCGAACCGAGGAGCGGCAAGGATACGAACAGCGCATCGCGCGCCTCGAACAGGATCTGGCTGGCGCCCAGCGTCACATCGCCGCGCAGCGGACGACGCTCGGCCAGCAGGAGACGACCGTCGCCCATCTGACGGCCGAGCAGGCCCGTCATGAGCACGCGTTGCGCGACGCGCAGGAGGAACTGGTGGTCGCATGCCTCGCGCGTGATCGGCTCGCCGGTCGCTTCGAAAACGAGACAGCTGCTAAGGGGCGCGCGGAAACTCGACTCGACACAGCACAGCAGCAGTTGGCGGAGATCCGTGCCGAACTGGCCGGCAAGACGCGCGAGAGCGAGCTGCTGGGCGAGCAGTTGCGCCGCGCCGAGGAACAAGCCTCCCACCTGGCCGACGAAAAGACTGCTTGGCTGCAGGAGCGCGGCGCACTCGTGCACCGCGTGCAAGCGGTCGAACAACGAGACGCCGCGCCTATCGATTCAACCACCAGTTCGTGAGTGGTAAGCTGATCGCCTATATATGTCAATTACCCAAAATCGTGTGTCTATATAACCTTATGGCTTAACAGCAATTTCTGTTCCATTACTCCCCCAAAGCCAGTTCCGGCCGCTGGGTATCCTTGCCCGATGCCTTGCCCAAACTGACGTTCGAGGCGTAGCTTGGGATTACTGGTGGCCATCACAGGACGTCAGAAGGCGGCCGACCCATATCCACCATCTTGCCTGCGGCCGTCGCGTTCTTCTTGACCTTGGAGTATGCTCCAAGGTCTAACATTCATACAGCGTTCCTCCTTTTCTGCGAATTGCCGCGGAACAGGCAAGGCCCGGCGTCGGGCGTTGCGTAAGCGTCGTTTCCGACCGTCGGGCCGCGAAAGGTGAATAAAGGTGAATGTATGCCAGAAATGATCAATTTCATCGTGACCGGTGCCGGGCAACTTCACTGCGCCGGCTGCGAAACCCGTATCCGATTTGCGCTGCACCGTCTGACCGGCGTCCAGCATGTGGCGCCGGACTTCCGCACACAGCGCGTCGCGGTCCAGTTTGATCCGGCCCAGGTCAATACCCATCAGGTACGTCAGCGGCTGGAAGAAATCGGCTTCGAGGTCGAGGTGTCGTCATGAATAGCGCAACCATTGAATCCGCTCCGCAGCTCTGGAGCGAAGAGCCCTCCAATGTGGCCGGCCGCCGGCGCATCCGCGCGCGCATCGGGGGACTGCACTGCTCCTTGTGCACCGGCACGATCGAAAAGGCGCTGGGCAAGCGACCGGGCGTCGACAAGGTCGCGGTGAGCCTGACACATGAACAGGCGCTGATCGAGTACGACCCAAACGTCGCGCGCGCAGAGGACCTGCTGCAGACGCTCAAGGACATCGGCTACACGGTCTCCGATCCGCGCAAGCTGCGGCCATACGATGAGGAGGAACGCGCGCTCACACGCGAGCGGGGGCGCTTCCTGACCGCGCTGGCCGCGAGCATTGTGGCGATGGGACTCGTCGGCTTTCCGGTCGACAGCGTGTGGTTCCCGCTGTGCGTGTTCTCGTTGGTCAGCCTGGTGGCGTTCGCGTTTGTCGTCTTGCGCAGCTACGGCCTGCCGCGCGCGCTGGCCGGCACGGCCCTGCTGGCTGCATTGGGCGCCGCCGTCTACGCCTTCAAGTTGCGCGGCGGCTTCGGTGCGAGCGTCCCCTGGCTCGCCGGCGCACTGGCCCTGATCCTCATTTTCGGCGTGGGTTTCCATATTGTCTACATGGCCGTGATGGCCCTGCGGCGCGGCATTCTCAATCAGCATGTGCTGGTCGAGTTCGGAGCCTTTGCCGGGCTTGCGGGCGGGTCAATCGGCCTAGCCGTGAGTCTGCCCAACTATCCGACCGAAGCGTTTTTTGCGGTCACGGTGATGGTGCTGACCTACCACATCTTTTCCGAATGGCTGTCGCTGATCGTCAAAACCCGCAGCTCGCAGGCCGTCAAGAAACTACTGGACCTGGAGCCTGATGTCGCGCATGTGGTCAGGGACGGCAAGGAACAAGAGGTCCCGCTTGAACAGGTGCGCGTGGGCGACCTCGTGCGCATCCGCCCGGGCGCGCGGGTGCCGGTCGACGGTCAGGTGGAGTCCGGCGAATCGGACGTGGACGAGTCGCTTGTCAGCGGCGAGCCGGTGCCCGTCGAGAAACAGCCCGGTGACCGCGTGGTGAGCGGCGCGCTGAATGGTCACGGCACGCTCCTCGTGTGCGTCAGCGTCGTGGGCGAAGAGACGTTTCTCAGGCAGGTCGTACGCAGCGTGGAGGACGCGCGTGCGCTCAAGCCAGGTCTGTTGCACCTGGTGGATCGCGTGCTGCGCGTCTATACGCCGCTCGTGCTGCTCACCGCGGCCGGCGCGGCCCTCTTCTGGCTGCTCGGTCCGCTCGTGTTGGGCTCTCCACCCGATCTGCAGCGGGCGGTCTTTGCCGGCCTGAGCGTGCTGGTCATGGGTTATCCGTGCGCAGTGGGGATCTCCGCACCCCTGTCCATCGTCCGCGGAGCGGGCGAGGCCGCCGAGCGCGGCGTGCTGATGCGCACCGGCGAGGCCTTCCAGGCGTTGCGGCGCGTGAGCTGCGTGGTGTTCGACAAGACTGGTACGCTGACCGAGGGCCGCCCCGCGTTGCGGCAGATCGTGACCGTGACTGGCTCGGAACCGGAACTGCTCGCGCTCGCCGCAGCCGTGGAGGTATTTTCCGAGCATCCGCTGGCCCGCGCCGTGGTGGAAGAGGCGTTCAAACGTGGTATTGCGCTACCCGAGGTGCAGGGATTCGAGGCCGTCCCAGGTCAAGGAGTCACGGCACGCCTGGGTGGGGCGCGGCTGATCGCCGGCAGTCCGACGTTTCTGGCGGCTGAAGCCGTGGACCTCGCGACCCATGGCGAACGCATCGACGAACTCGAAGCGAACGGCCTGACGGTCATCGGCGTGGCGCGGGACGGTGTGCTGCTCGGTCTGCTGGCCCTGGGCGATGCACTGCGGCCCGACGCGCAGGAGACGGTGCGCCGCCTGCACGCCCTGGGCGTCCGGACGAGCCTCGTGACCGGCGATAACGAGCAGGCGGCCCGCCATTTCGCTCGGGCGGCCGGGATCGACGAGGTACATGCGCGCATATTGCCAGCCGAAAAAGCCGCGCTGATCCGGCAACTGCAGAAGCGTGCCCGCGTGGCGATGGTCGGCGACGGCATCAACGATGCGCCGGCGCTGATGCAGGCAGAGGTGGGCATCGCCTTCGGCAGCGGCGCCGACATCGCGATCGAATCGGCCGACGTGATCATCCTCAATCAGCGGCTTGGCGCGGTCCTCGATGCCCATGCGGTCAGCCGCCACAGTTACCGAAAGATCGTGCAGAACGTGTCGCTCGCCTTCCTGTTCAACGGCATCGGCATTCCGGCCGCCGCGACGGGATTGATCTATCCGGTATGGGGCATGGTGGCCATGGCGGCCAGCGTGACGACCATTTTCATCAACTCGCTGTGGGGGCGCGGCGGCTACTTCTTCGAGGCCATCCGGACGGTCGGGCGATCGCCTCAGTCGCCGGCGCGAGCGAACGGATAGTGGAGGTGCATTTCTTCATGCACATTCCGACGAGGCGTCCCGTTCCGTCAGCACCCAGTCATTTTGAAGGTTTGATCTATGTTCAAGTCCGTCACATTCGAGGTCGCCGGCGAACAGCGCCTGAACTGCGAGAAGTGCGAACAGCGTGTCATGCGCCTCCTGGGAGACCTGCAGGGTACGAGGCAGGTTCGTGCGCAGGCGCTGAACCAGCGCATTGACGTGTTGTTCGATACCGCGCTGCTCGATGAGAGCGCGATCGCGGTGTGCTTGCGGGAAGCCGGTTACGACACCCATGTCGTTGACTGACCGTGCTCTTGTGCCGCACCGATTCTCCCCACTCGATACTCATTGGAGGTTAGCTCGTGCAACCACTAGGCAAACCAGGCAAGGCATTGCGCAGCGCGGCGCTGGCTGCCCAACAGGAAAGTCATGCGCTACAGCGTCAGAAACCCGCCGACTCGCTTGATGAGGCCGCCCAAAGTGGCAGCTCGCTGACGATCGGGAAGCTCGCCAGGCTCGCCGAGGTCAGTGCCGACACGATCCGGTTTTACGAGGATGAGCGCCTGTTAATGCCGGCGAGCAAGACTGAAGCGGGATATCGGCTTTACGGCCGGGACGCGGTGCGCCGGCTGGATTTCATCAAGCACGCCCAACACTGCGGCATGACGCTCGCGGAGATTCGCCAGTTGCTCGAGCTACGGGCCGATGACCGCTCGTGCTGCAGCGATGTACGCGGTCTGGCGATACGCAAGAAGCTGGAGCTCGAGCACAAGATCAAGGCGATGAAGGCGATGTCACAGGCGCTGAGCGAGCTTATCGCAATCTGTACGGTCGAGGATCAGCCGTTGGATGCGTGTCCCATTCTGGCGGCACTGGAGTCGAGCGTGTCGAAACAGAACGATCCATTCACGACGTAAATCTGGACGACTGTCATGAGCATCAAGGTGGAAGTTTTCTCCACGCCAGGTTGCAGCCACTGCGAGCGCGCGCGGGAGAGCCTGAAAGAGGTCGCGCGAGGATTCGGCGAGCACAAGGTCACGTGGCGCGACATCAACGTGCTGGACGAACTGGATTACGCCGTGGAACTCGGGGTACTGACGCCACCGTCGATCGCGATCGATGGCGAACTGGTCTTCACGAGGCTGCCGAGCGCCGCGCAGCTTCAACAGGAACTGGCGCGGCGGCTTGAGCGGGAGGGGAGGATCTGAATGGGTGACCGCTTGCTACACGGCACACGTCCGTGCGCCGCATCAAAACGACAACAGCCCCTGGAAGCACGCCATGGACATTGAAGCGCTACGCACGACCCTGCAGCAAGCCAGCCTGGCATCCGTCGGGGTCGGCTTCCTGCTGGGATTTGTGTTCACGTTTAACCCCGTCGCGCTAGCGTCCATTCCCGTGTCGCTCGCGTACGTCACCAAGGCGCGTGAACCCAGAACCGCCACCCTATACGGCGGCCTGTTTATTCTGGGCATGGTGATCGTGCAGACCGTATTAGGCGTGGTCGCCAGTTTTGGCGGTCACTGGGTTGCCCAGTTGATCGGTCGGGAATGGGGGCTTCTGCTCGGACCCGCACTGATTCTGCTCGGGCTCATGTGGCCCGGATGGATCAAGCTGCCGCTGCCCGCCATTTCCGTTCGGGCAAAGCGGGCAAGCAGCAGCTGGGGCGCATTCGCGCTTGGCGTAGCGTTCGCCGTCGCCGTCTGCCCGTTTTGCACGCCCGCTCTGGTGGTGCTGCTCGGCATCGCCGCTGCGATCGGATCGCCGCTGTTTGGCGGCACCCTGTTGCTGGCCTTTGCCTTGGGACGCGCGGTGCCCATTATCCTGGGCGCGTTCGCGGTGGGCTGGCTGGAAGGTCTTTCCGCGCTTCAGCGTTACCAGAAGGCGTTCGAGATCGTCGGCGCAGTTGTGCTTGTTCTGGCGGGCCTTTACATGCTGAATGCGTACTTCTTCGTGATCCCGCAACTGGCGGCCTAGCGGCCGTACCTCCCCAACATCATTCGAACGGAGAATTGACTTGATCCATGATGCCGCCGGCGCACAGGCCCCGGGCGAGCGCGAGCGTTTGCTTCGCATGCTCGCAGCCGCCACGTTTATCATTTTTTTTCAGGCGTATATGGTCGCGCCAATCATACCGGCGCTGTCCAGCATTTTCCATGCGCCGGAGCAGACGGTCGGCCTGATTGTTCCGGCCTATCTCATCCCATACGGGATCGCGACGCTGATCTACGGGCTGCTGGCGGATCGCCTGGGCATTCATCACGTCATGTTTGTCTCGCTGGCTGCGTTTGCGGCGCTCACGGCCCTGACTGCGACCGCCGCCTCCATTGAACAGATCGCGTTATGGCGGATCTTGACGGGGCTCGGCGCCGGTGGAGTCGTGCCACTCGGCCTCACACTCGTGGGCAGATTGTTTCCCTATGAGCAGCGTGGGCGCCCGCTTGGCTGGTTGTTCGGTGCCATGGCCGGAGGAATGGCCTTCGGCTCGCCGTTGGGAGCAATGCTGGTGCCCTTCATCGGCTGGCAAGGCTTGTTCCTTGCGGTCGGAGCGGCAGGAGGGGGCGTTCTGCTTCTCTTTCTGCCCTATCGACGCCTCATTGCCGCTGCTATCGCGCCGGTGACCGGCACTCTGGGCGATCTGTTTCGCGGCTATGTGAGTCTGATCGGCACGCCTCGTGGGCAGCGCACTTACAGTTATGTGTTGGTCAATTCGATGTTCCACTCCGGTGTCTTTACCTGGCTTGGCGTGTACTTCGAGCGGCGCTACGGTATGGGGCCGGTCGGTGTCGGACTCGCGTTGCTCGGTTACGGCGTGCCCGGTTTCCTGCTCGGGCCGCTGATCGGCCGCATGGCGGATCGATGGGGCCGTGCGCGATTGCTTCCGATTGGCCTCGCACTCAGCACTCTGGCGGCCGCAGCGCTGCTCGTCGGCTTCCCTGTGATCTTCGCACCGGTCGTGGCGATGGTGCTGTCGTTGGGTTATGACATGACGCAACCGCTTTTCGCCGGCATTGTCACATCGCTGGGGGGCAAGCGGCCCGGACAAGCCATGGGGCTGAACGTGTTTACGCTCTTCATTGGCTTTGGCGTGGGCAGCGTGATCTTCGGCGAGGTGCTCCGTTTCGGCTTCGGACCCGCGCTCGGAACGTTTGCTGCGGTCGAGCTTGCGGCTGCGCTGTGCTCGCTCCAATTATTCCGTTCAGAGCTTCCTTCGCCGCCGAGCCCCGAACGGTGACACTTAACGTACGTAAATTTCCGAATCTTGAGATGCTCCCTAGTCCGTTCAGAGTTGAGCGCGGCCGGCGGCATTTCGAACGGCGTGCCCCTGGTCGAAGGCAACGGGCTTGTACCTGTCTGCGGCTGTGGAGGTACTGGGGTCGGAGTGTGACTGTGGCAGGGGATGGTTTGGCGGTGCTCGCATATTCGGCATCGACCGTCTGGCATACCTCGATACTCACCTGCTTGCGATGTGGGGGATCAGCTCTACGTAGCATTCAATGAGGACTAGCCTACAGATCATGCCTGCCAGGCTAGACATCATGGTCGCTCGATAGGCGAAGGAAGGCTCGTCTCCGGTATCGTGGATTGCGCACTCTGAGAGTGTGCCGAGCCACATGCGGCGGGTTTCCCCAGCCGCAATCCGTATGGAGACGAGCCATGGACGAGAGTATCAAGTTCTTCGTAGGTTTGGATGCGCACAAAGACAGTATTGCTGTTGCCGTTTGCGAAGCTGGGCGAGAGCCGAGCCGGTTTGTGGGCACCCTCGGATCTGACGTGCAGGGAGTGCTCAAGGCGTTGCGCAAGTACGCTCCGGCGCGGCAGGTGAGCGTGGTCTATGAAGCCGGGCCCACCGGCTACGGGCTGCATCGAGAGCTGACTCGGCGCGGCTATCGCTGCGAGATCGTCGCGCCGTCCTTGATACCGCGACGCGCGGGCGAACGCATCAAGACCGACCGGCGCGATTGCGCACGGCTGGCTGAACTCTCGCGTGCAGGTGAGCTCAAGGCCATCTGGGTGCCCGATGAGGCCCACGAGGCGCTGCGCAATCTCTGGCGCGCGCGCGAAGACGCGGTCAACATGCGCCTGAAGGTGCGCCAGCAGCTTAAGGCGTTCCTGCTGCGCCAGGACCGACGCTACGCCGGCAAGACGTCCTGGACCAGGATGCACCAACGCTGGATCGCGGATCAGCGCTTTGGCCACCCAGCAGACCAGATCGCGCTGACGGAGTATCAACTCGCGGTGCAAGCGGCAGAAGAGCGCGTGCAGCGGCTGACGGCGGCGCTGCAGCAGGCAGTCCAAGGCTGGTGCTTCGAGCCGGTTGTGGCGGCCCTGCGGGCGCTGCGCGGCATCGACGTCGTCAGCGCCATTGGCCTGGTCTGCGAGATCGGGGACATCGGTCGTTTTGGCAGTGCGCGCCAGCTCATGGGCTACCTCGGACTCGTGCCCTCGGAGCATTCCAGCGGCAACAGCGTTCGCCGCGGCTCAATCACCAAGACCGGCAATGCTCACGCGCGGCGCCTGTTGACCGAAGCAGCGTGGAACTACCGTTTCCCCGCGCGCATCAGCAACGAGTTGCGCGACCGCAGCAAGGCGTTGCCGCCCGGCATCCGCACGCACGCGTGGAAGGCGCAGGTGCGCTTGTGTTCGCGATTCGCGCAACTGTCGGGCCGAGGCGTTCAGGCCAACAAGGTCTGCGTGGCGGTGGCGCGGGAATTGGCGGGGTTCGTCTGGTCCATTGCGCAGCAGGCTGCGCCGAGTCCCGCAACGCAATAACGGGATGCCCAGTGGCACGAGGTGATGCGGCACGATCACGATAGGAAGAACCCTCACCGACACTATCCACAGAACCCTTCGGGGCAACCTGCGCAGCTAGAGCGAGGCAGCTTCCATGACGGATCGATGCACGGTGGTAACCAACCCACGGATATCAGTCTGATCCATCGTCGCAGCAGCAGACTTGTGTCGCATCACCCCGTGCCACTGGCCCAACAATTCAAATCCGTGCCCCTTGACAAGGAGCGACCATATCAGCGTCCAGTTCCCTATCCCTAAGCGCCGTGTTGGTCTTCTTCCCTTTGCGCAAGACACCAATGGGCCCCTGATCAGTATCCATAAGGCGGAAGATGGACTGGCACGCAACTGCCGGCGCCTTGGCTATAGTGCTCCGCTCGTATTGTTCGCTCCCATGAAGGCATTCGACGGCCCTTAAGTGCAGTTTCTGTTCCATTGCTCCCCAAAACCCCTTAACGTGCTTTATTTTCCGTTTCCTGAGACGTCCCCGACTCAATAACCATGCCTTCCTTCTTCAACCGACTGAGCGAGATCCAGGACCGAAGCTTTGAGCAGCAACGGTATCGCGCCAGCGGTTTGAACCTGGTGACGGCCGCCATCGTGCTGTGGAACACGGTGTATCTGGAACGGGCGACGCATGCAATGCGCGCGGCAGGCAGGGCGGTTGATGACGGCCTGTTGCAATACCTGTCCCCGTTGGGCTGGGAACACATCAACCTGACAGGAGACTACGTTTGGCGGCAGAGCAAAAAGCTAGAATTAGGCCAGTTCAGGCCCTTGCGAGACGAGCGGTAGGGCTTAGCGTACGATTTTTTCCGAATTCTGTGGGCTCCCCAAGTCGGTCTACGTGCGATCGGCGGCCGTCGATCGCTACGGCCGCGCGATCGGCACGCTGCTGGTGGACGGGCGCAGCGTCAATCGCATGATGGTCGAACAGGGCATGGCCTGGGTGTACCGGGCCTACCTGGTGGATCGTTCGCTGCTCGACGTCGAAGCAGCGGCTCGCGCTGGGCGCGTCGGCCTGTGGGCCGATCCGCACGCGGTCGCGCCCTGGGAGTGGCGCGCAGAAAAGAAGAAGGGATGGGACGCCAAGTGAAATTCACCGACGAACAGAAGCACAAGGAAACGCTGGCCGTGCTGCAGGACGTTCTCGACTACCTGCAGCGCCTGCCCCCGGTGCCGACCACCACGGCCATGTGCGAAACGATCATGGCCCATTTGGACAAGCCGGCGCAGCGCCTGGTCGCCGAGTCCAAGCGCGAGCTGATCGGCATGTGGGTCACGCCGGCCGGCAAGCGCATGTTTGAAGCCTCGTTGATCGGGGATCAACTCACCGTCAGCGTGCCCGATCCGGCCGGCGACCGGCGCAACGCGCCGGGCCTGCCGGCGTGGAGCGTTGAAGACAAGGAACGCGCACGTCAAGAAGTCGCGGCGGCCGTGGTGAAGAGCCTCATGCGGCCGGCCGGCGTCACGGTCAAGCTGGTGAGGCCGTCGCCCGCATTGACCAAACGCGCTTGACCTGGCTCGCGCTGCAGCCGGCCAGCCTGGCCGTGTCGGGAATGCTGTGCCCCGCAGTGCGCAGCGCAATGATTCTCTCGTGGGTCGCTGTGTCGGCCTGCCGGCCGGTGTACCTTCCGGCCTCCTTCGCAAGCGCCACGCCCTGGCGCTGCCGCTCGCGCCGGTCCTCGTAGTCATCGCGGGCCATCTGCAGGGCGAGCCGCAATAGCAGCTCCTGCAGCGACTCCAGCACGATCTTGGCAACGCCCTGGGCCTCGGCCGCGAGGTCGCTCAGGTCGACCACGCCGGGCACCGCCAGGCGGGCACCCTTGGCGCGGATCGAGGCCACCAGGCGCTCGGCCTCGGCCAGTGGCAACCGGCTGATGCGGTCGATCTTCTCGGCCACCACGATTTCACCGGGCTGCAGGTCGTCAATCATGCGCAGCAGCTCGGGACGGTCGGCCCGTGCGCCCGATGCCTTCTCCCGGTAGATGCCGGCGACGTAGCAGCCCGCAGCGCGTGTGCTGTCCACGATGGCCGTCTGCCGGCTCAAGTCCTGTTCATCGGTGCTGACGCGGAGATAGATGCGGGCCACCTTGAACCCAACACCTTGCGCCTGGTGCTCGGCCGGCGTCCGCATGATGCGGTCGCTGCCTTGCACCAGGTCAGCGCCACCGACGCGCAGCGGTGGCATGTCCCGCAGCGCCTGGCGCGATTCACGCGACATGCGCGGCATCGCGGCAATTTGGAGTTCCTGGGCGGTGCGCGGCGTGATGATCGCGCTGCGCTTCGGCTTTTTCTTGCCGGGGAAATAGCCGTTATTCATGGCGTGCACCCACCCTCTTTGAAGGCCGTCCAGGCATCCGCAGCCACGCCGGTATTCCCGGCCGCCTGCATCCACCGGGCGCGCTGTTGGTCGGTCAAGCCGTTCCACCAAGCGATGCCCATTGCTTCTGTCATTTTCAGAAGACGACTGCACCAATCAACGAGACATGAAGCCTGCTGTGCATACGGCTCCTGACAGCCCGATATCAGGACTCCTCTGCACGAAACTCGTCTATGCTCAATACTCGTGTGCACCAAAGCGAGGCGAGCATGGCGACCGATACCGTACCGATTGCCGAGCGCGGCGTAGCCACCCTGTCAGAACAGGCATGGGAGCGTGCTCGCTGCCGCGCGGAGATCATTGGGCCGTTGGCGCAGTCGGAGACGGTCGGGCATGAAGCGGCCGACGCAGCAGCCCAGGCGCTGGGTCTGTCCCGGCGGCAGGTCTACGTCCTGATCCGCCGTGCCCGGCAAGGTTCGGGGCTGGTCACTGATTTGGCTCTTGGACAGTCGAGCGGTGGCAAAGGTAAAGGCCGCTTGCCGGAGTCAGTCGAACGAATCATCCGCGAGCTACTGCAAAAGCGCTTCCTGACCAAGCAGAAGCGCAGCTTGGCGGCGTTCCACCGTGAAGTTGCGCGGGTGTGCAAGCTGCAAAAGCTGCGGATGCCGGCGCGCAACACGGTCGCGTTGCGGATCGCCAGCCTTGATCCACTCAAGACCACTCGACTTCGGGAAGGCCAGGATGCGTCCCGCATCCTGCAAGGTGTTGGCGGTGTTCCTCCGCCAGTCTCCGCACCGCTGGAGCAGGTACAGATCGACCACACAGTCATCGACCTGATCGTGGTGGACGAGCGCGACCGGCAACCGATTGGCCGTCCGTACCTGACCCTCGCCATCGACGTGTTCACCCGCTGCGTGGTTGGCATGGTGGTCACGTTAGAAGCGCCATCTGCCGTCTCGGTCGGCCTGTGCCTCGCACACGCCGGTTGCGACAAGCGCCCTTGGTTGGAAAGGTTGGACGTGGAAATGGACTGGCCGATGAGCGGCAAGCCCGCGCTGCTCTACCTGGACAACGCGGCCGAATTCAAGAGCGAGGCGCTACGCCGTGGCTGCGAGCAGCATGGCATCCGGTTGGACTATCGGCCTCTCGGGCAGCCGCACTATGGCGGCATCGTGGAACGGATCATCGGCACGGCGATGCAAATGATCCACGACGAATTGCCGGGGACGACCTTCTCCAACCCTGACCAGCGCGGGGAATACGCCTCCGAGAAGATGGCCGCCCTGACACTGCGCGAGCTGGAACGCTGGCTCGCATTGGCGGTTGGCACCTATCACGGCTCCGTGCACAACGGCCTGCTCCAACCGCCGGCCGCACGCTGGGCCGAAGCTGTCGCGCGTACCGGCGTTCCAACCGTCATCACTCGCACCACGGCTTTTCTGGTCGATTTCCTGCCCGTCCTCCGCCGCACCCTGACCCGCACTGGCTTCGTCATCGACCACATCCACTACTACGCCGATGCGCTCAAGCCGTGGATAGCTCGGCGCGACCGCCTGCCTGCGTTCCTGATCCGGCGCGACCCACGCGACATCAGCCGCATTTGGGTGCTGGAGCCGGAGGGGCAGCACTATCTGGAAATTCCATACCGTACCTTGTCGCACCCGGCTGTCACCCTCTGGGAACAACGGCAGGCGCTGGCGAAATTGCGGCAGCAAGGGCGCGAACAGGTGGATGAGTCGGCGCTGTTCCGCATGATCGGGCAGATGCGCGAAATCGTGACCACTGCGCAGAAAGCCACGCGCAAGGCGCGGCGCGACGCGGATCGACGCCAGCATCTCAAGTCAACGGAACAACCTGTCAAAACCACGCCACCAGCGGACACGGACATGGCAGACCCGCAGGCGGACAACCAGCCACCTGCCAAACCGTTCGACCAGATTGAGGAGTGGTAGCCGTGGACGAATATCCCATCATCGACCTGTCCCACCTGCTGCCGGCGGCCCAGGGCTTGGCCCGTCTCCCGGCGGACGAGCGCATCCATCGCCTTCGCGCCGACCGCTGGATCGGCTATCCGCGAGCAGTCGAGGCGTTGAACCGGCTGGAAGCCCTGTATACGTGGCCAAACAAACAACGCATGCCCAACCTGCTGTTGGTCGGTCCAACCAACAACGGCAAGTCGATGATCGTCGAGAAGTTCCGCCGCGCCCACCCGGCCAGCTCCGACGCCGACCAGGAGCACATCCCGGTATTGGTCGTGCAGATGCCGTCCGAGCCATCGGTGATCCGCTTCTACGTCGCGCTGCTCGCGGCGATGGGAGCACCATTGCGACCGCGCCCACGGCTGCCGGAAATAGAGCAACTGGCGCTGACACTGCTGCGCAAGCTCGGTGTGCGTTTGCTGGTGATCGACGAGCTGCACAACGTCCTGGCCGGCAACAGCGTCAACCGCCGGGAATTCCTCAACCTGCTGCGCTTCCTCGGCAACGAATTGCGCATCCCGCTGGTCGGTGTGGGCACACGCGACGCCTACCTGGCCATCCGCTCGGATGACCAGTTGGAAAATCGCTTCGAGCCGATGATGCTGCCGGTGTGGGAGGCCAACGACGATTGCTGTTCACTGCTGGCCAGCTTCGCGGCTTCGCTCCCGCTGCGGCGACCTTCGTCGATTGCCACGCTGGACATGGCTCGCTACCTGGGGTGAAGAGGGAAAACGGAAAAAATCAGGCGCTAAGACATAATGAGGGGTCGAGGTGCAGCGGAACGGCAAACCAGGTTAAGGCCACTCCTGACTTTTTCGTTGCTTGCTGGGTTATGCAGTGGCCGCAGCCAGCCCTTGGCTACTGCTTCCAACACAGAGTAGGAATACTGGCCAAGCATGTTGATGTGCTCATGCAGTAACGGCGGCAGCCTGGCCATGTCATCATCTCGAACATCAGAGCTGACATAAAACAGCAGCGGTATCCCAGTGCTCAGCGAGAGCCGAAGAAGCTGTCGATTTTCTCGGTTAGTGTTGCGCGCGAAAGCTCACCCATATGCCGCTTGTATAGCCGGCCTTGAGCATCATAGAACAGCGTTGTGGGGTAACCAGACGAACCAGTTCGGGCACTTACCTGCTTGGCCGGATCGAGAACGATATTTGGCATTTGTAACCCATTCGCGTCGAGGTAGCTTTGTACGGTTGCTGCTGATTCTCCTTGATTCGCAAACACGAAGTGGATTTCTGGATGGGCTAGCTGTGCAGCCTTTAATACAGGCATCTCACGTCGGCACGGCGGACACCAAGTTGCCCAAAGATTGATAATCAAGGGGCGGCCCACAAAGGCACTGAGCGGCACAGTTGTGTTGTCGAGGCGGCGTACCTCAATTGTCGGGACAGGCACACCCACCGGCGTAAGGGCATGATTCAGCGCACTTCCTCCGAAAAAGACAAAGCAACCCGTCAAGGTTGCAGTCAGAAGCGGCCTACGTAGTGTCGTCGAGCGCCGTGACAATTCCATGCCAACCAAAACGGCCGTCGCGAAACCGGCCAGGTTGTCGAAGCCTCCATCACGAAAGTCGATGATCGACAATGGAGCATTGGAATAAATCTCATGATGTCTTAATACGAAGATCGAGCGTCCGGCGAGGAAACCGAACACGATCATCTTCCAAAGAACGGGGCCCGGATCGACACCGCGCCTCGTGCGGAACCACGCGGCAACAGAATGGGCAAGCGTTATGCCTGCTAAGAGTAGTGCTACTTGTACAGGGACGACGAGCGGCCCAAATCGTACAGCATCCAAAAAGTGGCTCCCTGAATCGAAATTTGTGAACTTTAACTTGCAGTTCTAGTTGCGAATGAACATCTATTTGGCCGTGACTTGCCTGACGAAGCTGGCGAAATCAGCGGAACCCTGAAGGTTGAACCCCATGGTTTGCGCTTCCTCGAACGTGCGTTCCGCTGTCCACCCATTCTGCTTTGCACGACTAAGCGCGAGCAGCAACGCGGCCCTCGTGCCAGTGGCGCAATGCAGTAAATGCGGCCCTTGTGTTCTCTGCATTACTTGACTTAACTCGTCAATCTGCTGCTCTGACAGGGCTGTCTTGTTGACTGGTACATTGAAGTAATCCAGTCCACTGTTCCTGACCAACTCGGCGTTCGAGGTGGCCGTTTCCCCAGGCGTACGCATGTCAATTACGGTGTGAATGCCTTGCTGCTTCGCCTCCACCAAATCCTGCCCCGAAGGCTGGGGACCGATGAACAGGCCATCCCCTATTTGCTTGAAGTTTGTCATTTCAATTTCTCCGTTGGTTAGCGGCACGTCAGCCCTGCGGGCTCTGGGTCATCTGGCGGCAATAGCTGGCCAAGTTCTCTGGCAGGTCTGGGGGACAGACGCCACATTGCTTATTCCCCGGGACAGCGTAGTCAATGAACTTAGGGTATGGAAGGTTCAGCTTGGCCATGATGTCCCTGAACTCTTCGAGCGTCTTTTCCCCGCCCAGGCGGGGATTACGCTTCTTTTCCTGCGCGATCGAGGAGACAAAACGCTGCTGGTAGTCGTGCGCCGGGTAGACCAAGGTTTCGTCGGGCAAAGCAAACAGCTTCTCTCGCACGCTTTTGTAGAGCGCATCGGCATCACCGTTTTGAAAGTCAGTCCTGCCACACCCCTCGATAAGTAAGGCGTCGCCTGTGAATACGCGGTCATTTAAAAGATAGGCAAAGTGCCCGTCGGTATGGCCGGGGGTATGCAGGGGCTGCAAAGTAATACCCCCGACCTGAAATGGCCTGCCTTCTTCGATGCCGACATCGGCACATGACAACTGATCGTAGGCAGGCGCGGCAATCTTGCTACCCACGGCACGCTTCATTTCCAAAGCTGCGGTGATGTGGTCGGCATGGATATGGGTATCGACCGTGTAAGCCAAGGTCAGACCTAACCTGTGCACCTCGGCCAGATCCCGATCCATGGTCGCAATCACGGGATCGATGAGGACTGCCTGTCCCGTGTCCTCGTCCCCCAGCAGATAGGTATAAGTGCTCGACAGGGGTTCGTACAGTTGTCTAAAAATCATGAGCGCTCCTTAATAGTCGTCGTGATCAGAGTTCGACACATGGATCATCGTCTCTACGTTTAATATATTATGTTATGGTATAATGTTCGTGTAAAGTGTTACTTTTAAACGGATCTACGTGGCCATGCCAAAGCAAATTGATTTAGTGAAACTGCATGCCGCAGCTGGGGAGGCTAGCAAGCTTCTGAAGGTACTGTCCAACCCCGACCGTATGCTCTTGCTATGCCAGATGACGCAGGGCGAGTTCTCGGTCAAAGAGCTGGAAACCATCACTGGGATCTTGCAGCCTACGCTTTCACAGCAGCTGACCGTGCTCCGCGAAGAGCGACTAGTGAATACGCGCCGTGAGGGCAAGCAGATCTTCTACAGCATCTCCAGTAGTGAGGCACTGGCAGTGCTACAGGTGTTGTACCAACTTTACTGCCCAACGTAATAGGAGGCTGTAATGATGATTGACTGGAACAATTTCACGCCCTGGACGTCGCTGGCGGGTGGGCTGATGATCGGAATAGCCACGGCACTGTTCTTGGTATTTAACGGAAGAATTGCGGGCATCAGTGGCATCGTGGGTGGCCTGTTAACGCCCGCAAGGGGCGATATCGCCTGGCGTCTTGCGTTCGTGGGCGGCCTAGTGCTTTCTCCTCTCGTGTTTTCAAGCATCGCTCCCCTGCCCCAAGTGCACATCGAGGCCGGTTACCCGGTCTTGATCCTGGCCGGACTGCTGGTAGGGATCGGTACCCGTTACGGTTCGGGCTGCACTAGCGGACATGGCGTGTGCGGGCTGTCGCGTCGCTCCCCGCGTTCGATGGTGGCTACCGTAGCCTTTATGTCCGCCGGATTCGTGACCGTCTACGTTGTTCGCCATCTTGTCGGCTAAGGAAGGTGTTCAAAACGCCCGCGGCGATGGCCACTGAGGCGAGATATTCCACATGGTGACTAATCTGGCGTTTTTGCGGTCTCAAACAAGGGCATTTCGCCCTTGTGGACGGCCCTTTGGCCGGTTGTGGACGCACTCATCCCTGCAGCCCCTGCAAAAGCCTGCGCCGAGCCATCCACAGATTGCTCAGCGCAAACAGCGTCATCAGGTTGGCCGTGTTCTTGGCCAGCCCCCGGTACTTGACCTTGACGTAGCCGAACTGCCGCTTGATGACCCTGAAGGGGTGTTCCACCTTGGCCCGGATGCTGGCCTTGGTCTGCTCCAGCTTCTCCAGGATGGCTCCCATGGGCGTGCCCTTGTCCATCGCACGGCGCTTGCCCGGCATCATCGCAATGTGCCAGTTCACGTCGGGGTGCTGGGCCTGAATCTCTTTGCGCTTCTCAACGCCCCGGTAGCCCGCGTCGGCAAAGACATCGGTTTCTTCACCATGGACCAGCTTGCTGGCCTGCGTCACATCATTGACGTTGGCAGCCGTGCCCACCACGGTATGAACCAGGCCGGAATCGGCATCCACGCCGATGTGGGCTTTCATCCCAAAATGCCACTGATTCCCCTTCTTGGTCTGGTGCATCTCGGGGTCGCGTTCACCACCCTTGTTCTTGGTCGAACTGGGCGCGGCAATCAGGGTGGCATCGACCACCGTGCCTTCGCGCAGCATCAGACCTTTGTCGGTGAGCGTGGCGTTGACGGTAGCCAGGATGCGTTGGGCCAACTGGTGCTCTTCGAGCAGATGGCGAAAGCGCAGGATGCTGACCCGGTCGGGAATACGTTCGACGCTGGACAGACCCACAAACTCCCGGTACAGCGCGGTCTCGAAGAGGGCTTCTTCCATCGCCAGGTCGGACAGGCCGAACCACTGCTGGACGAAGTGAATGCGCAGCATGGTCTCCAACTCGAACGGAGGTCTGCCGGTTTTGGCTCGCGGTGCGCGCGGAGCAATCAATGCCAGCAACTCAGACCACGGCACCACCAGGTTCATCTCGTCCAAGAATACCGCTTTGCGCGTGCGTCGCTTGCTCAGATTCAGGCCGAGGTCTTGTTGCTTCATGAGCGTATTGTCAGGCGCGGCGCCGTACTTCAGACAGCGCCAGCGGCAGAGTTTTGAACACCATCCCTAGCAGAAGAGTCTGAATGAAGCGCGACACCGTATGCACAACTCAGTTCTGAAGAAGGCGGTGTCCTGTCCCATCCTCAAGTTAATGGATGAGGACACATACAACGTGATGCTCGATAGCGATATCTACCTCGTTGAGTCGGCGCATCGTTGACCCCAGTGTCGGCAACCCATGTGTGACGATTGCGATCATATGGGCCGAAATTCTTCCGGGCAATTTGTAGTTTGCTCAAGCTGATGTTCTACATGCAGAGGCCTCTGTTGATTGAGACCTCTGCGGTAGATCGGAACAAAGATGCAAGAGAGCTGCATCCACGATGCATGCGTCTTTGATGGAGATCAGCCTGCAAATGATTGGAGGCGAGCATCTCGCTCAGCTGGCGATTCATTACGCATTTCGTTGATCACTTGCTCGCGGGTTTTGCTCGATCCTGTCTCGGGAGTTCCACGGGGGAAATTGCTTTCACCGTAAGAAAGGCGGCCCTGCTTCATGGCAGCTTCAGTCTCGGCCTTGACTTGAGCTCGGGTTTTCTGGCTTACAAAGTGCTCCGGATGCACGATCACGCCTTGTTCATTGTTGGCTGGATGCTCGTAGGCTGCAGAGGCCATTCCAGGAAGAGCCAGGGTGACAACGGCAGCAACGCTTGCGAGTACAGAGGAAATGGAGATGCGGTTTTGAGACATGGTTGGCTCCTAAGACAGTTGATGAACACATCTCCTGGACCTTGATCAAGGTGAGGAGAAGATGGGTTGATCTTAAGAATCGGAGCCCAACAAAATCAGGACTGTCCGGTGACATTGTTGTCAGCTTTTTCGGGGCAGTTCTTATTCAAATCTTCGCACCAATAAACCCGAAACGAAAAGTGAAGAACAACGTTGTTGACGCGCACAGCGTGCTCCAGTGCTTGTGCAGCTAGATGCTTGACATTCACATCATGTGAAGGATGAGACTTTAGCCACAAGCTTTAAAGGAGTACGTAATGGCTATTTTTCGCATCAATGACATGAAATGTGGTGCCTGTGCCCCGCGGATTCAGCGCTCCATTTTGGCAATCGCTGATGAAGCAAAGATCGGAGTGAATGCCCGAGATAAAACGGTGCAAGTCTCCGGCGATCTGAGCGACACCGACTACATGTTGGCTATCCAGGCCGCTGGATACACTCCAGAATTATTGGCGTTAGCCGAAGCCGAGCAGGCAAATGCTGAGAAGCCGCAGACGAAATGCTGCGACTCCACTTCAGTAAAGACATCTTGCTGCGGATAGTGTCTTCTTGCTTTCAAGAAAAGCCTGTTTTCTGATCTGCTTAGGAAGTCGGCTGCGTAGTGGGGAATTTCAAGGTGAAGCGAGTTCGTCCATCGGCTGACGTGGCGGTAATGGAGCCTCCATGGGCTTCGACAATTGCTCGGGTGATTGCCAAACCCAATCCGCTACCGTCTGAGTCCGGATGAGCCCTGGAAGGGTCAGCTCGGTAGAAGCGGTCAAATAACCTGGGCAGGACTTTGGGATCAATGTCCTGCCCTGTATTTTCCACAGTGACAAGTGTCCAGGAAGCGGAGGCCGCAATGTCGATGGTGACCATGCCTGCCTGCGGCGTGTAGCGCAAAGCATTAGATAGCAAATTACTCACAGCACGATGGAACATCAGCCGATCACCATCAACGAGTCCATCACCATTTAACCTCAAATGAATTTGCTTTTCTTCCGCTACAGCCTCATAGAACTCCAGCAATGCATACGCTTCTTGCTGTGCGGAGAACTGTTCCTTGCGCGGTAGGCTCACGCCCCGTTCGGTTTTGGCCAGGAACAACATGTCTGACACCATGCGTGCTAAGCGCTGAAACTCTTCGGCATTAGAGGCAAGAATGTCTCGGTATGTCGCGGCATCACGCTTGGATGCCAGCACTACCTGAGTCTGCGTCAACAGGTTGCTGATGGGCGTACGTAGTTCATGGGCCAAATCAGAAGCGAAATCTGTCAGTCGCTGAAAATCGTCCTGCAATCGATCCAGCATGCGATTGAGCTCATGCGCCAAATCGGCCATTTCTACAGGTACAGCCTCGACCGGCATGCGTTCACTCATCTTCTGTCCCGTCACAACAGCCGCACGTGATTTCATCTCTCGCAGCGGTGCCAGCCCTTGTCGAGCGGCGAGCCAAGACAGAAGCGAGCACAGCAAGATTGCAGCAATCACATAAATCGCGAAGCTCGCTCGAATTCCGTCGAGAAATTGAATGTGATGCTTGGTATCTGCAGCGATCAGTACCTTTAATGGTGACGGTGCGTAGGCCGGTAGCGTCTCAAAGCTCAACATGTGGAATTCTGCGTCTGCATGCCGCCACACCCCAAACGATCCTTCCTTGTCGATAAAAGCCGAGTTGCGATCCGGCACTGCAAAGCCGGATGCGGGCGATTGAAATACGGTTTCTCCTTGGGCATCTTTCACCTGGACTTGAAGATCCTCGTGATAGTTCAGTGCCTCATTTAAACGCCAACGAGCATCATCGACCGACTTGGTGTTCTGGAGAATTTTCTCGATCAAATGTCGCTTGTCCTGAAGCGTCATTCGGTCCAATTCCACGAAATGCTTTTCTGTAACGACTAGGAATAGGCCGCCTAGACCTAGCACTACGGCTGCCGCAACAGCCGTGAAAAATAGTGCCAAACGGCTCGTTAAAGAGAGCTTTCCCTTGCGAGTGAGACGCTGCACCTATTCCTCCTCAGGGACTTCAAGCACATAGCCCATGCCCCTTACGGTCTGGATCAGTTTGATCGAGTGGCCTTCGTCAATTTTGACTCGCAGACGGCGCATGGCCACCTCGATGACATTGGTGTCACTGTCGAAGTTCATGTCCCATACCTGCGATGCGATCAACGAACGTGGAAGCACTTCACCATGTCGACGCATCAACAACTCCAAGAGTCCGAACTCTTTGGCCGTGAGGTCAACACGTTTGCCACTGCGAGATACGCGGCGACGCAGTAGGTCTAGCTCGAGATCTGCAACAGTCAGAGTAGTGCCTTCATTGGCCGGATGTCCGCGTCTAAGAATGATGCGAACTCTGGCAAGTAACTCTGCAAACGAAAACGGCTTTACCAGGTAATCATCTGCGCCGAGCTCTAGACCTTTGACACGGTCCTCGACATGGTCCCGTGCAGTAAGAAACAGGACCGGCATATGTAGTCCCCGATCACGCAGAGACTGGAGCAGCTGCCAACCATTGAGGCCCGGCAGCATGACATCCAAGATCACCAATGAGTATTCACCTTGCAGAGCCATATGCAAGCCATCTGAACCATTTGGAACCAGATCAGCAATGTATCCAGCCTCGGTTAGTCCTTGGCGCAGGTACTCACCTGTTTTAGGCTCATCCTCGACAATCAAAATCCTCATGTAATCGCTCCGCTGCAGTAGACGCTCGAGAGTGTGCCGAGTTTGACGCCCTCTGACATGAAGATAAGAAAAATGTAATGTTCTTGAAATCCTGGCGATAGAAAGGCTCAACACGGCCTTGTTGTTCCCTCCTGGGAAGCCATCAAGCGTGGTGAGCAGAGTGAACCTTCTGGTTGCAACGAGGGCATTGCTGGATAGGAGCCGCCCATCGCACCGAACATGACGTGAGCATTACATGAATGTAATGAATGAGTCACCCCACAGAAATTCAGCAGGCCCTAGCATATTAAACATATCGAGCGCTTGTTGTTTCAGCCAGCGTCGCCGAAAACGAATTTCTTGACAACTCTGGAGGATTTCACCCTATGCCGCGTCGTTCGCCATTTCTTGTTACTCCCTCACAAGGGTTCTCTCGTCGGCGTTTTGTTCAGGGGCTAGCCGCAGGTGGCGTTCTAGCAGGACTGTCGACACAGTCGCTCATGGCCTTCGCCCAACAAGGCGCTACGGTGCGTGGCGCTGCGCCAGTACTGCGTGGCAATGAGTTCGATTTGGTGATCGCCGAGTCCCCGGTGAACTTCACCGGGAAGCCAGGTATGGCGACCACCATCAATGGTTCTCTTCCTGGGCCTACCCTGCGCTGGCGTGAGGGAGAAACTGTGACCATTCGCGTCACGAACAAGCTACGGGAGGCAACTTCTATCCACTGGCACGGCATTATCTTGCCCTATCAGATGGACGGGGTCCCTGGCATTAGCTTTGCTGGCATCCCTCCAGGAGAGACGTTCACTTACCGTTTCAAGGTCCAGCAAAGCGGTTCCTACTGGTATCACTCACATTCAGGCATGCAGGAACTCACCGGCATGTATGGATCGATCATCATCGATCCCGCAGGACCTGAGACTATCCGTTCAGATCGTGACCATGTCGTGCTCTTCTCCGATTGGACTGACGAAGACCCCATGCGCGTTTTCGCAAAGCTCAAGGTTCAGGGCGACTACTACAACTACAACCAGCCCACGGTCTTTGATTTCTTCCGTGATGCATCGCGCGATGGCGTGTCAGCGGCATTAGACAAGCGCAAGATGTGGAACGAGATGCGCATGAATCCAACGGATTTAGCCGACCTCTCTTCTGCGACCCTGACCTACCTCGCAAATGGCGTCACGCCTGCCGGCAATTGGACTGCTCTTTTCCGCCCGGGCGAGCGTGTTCGACTGCGCATGGTCAACGGCGCGGGCAATACCTTCTATGACGTACGTATTCCGGGTCTGAAGCTCACTGTGGTGCATGTTGACGGCGTCGACGTAGAGCCTGTGACTGTCGATGAATTCCGATTCGGCCCTGGCGAAACCATAGACGTGATTGTCGAGCCACGTGATGACGCCTATACGATTTTTGCCCAGTCGATGGACCGAACAGGCTACGCACGCGCTACGTTAGCAGTGCGCGAAGGTCTACAAGCTCCTGTCCCTGCACTCGATCCCGTCGAATGGCTGGGTATGAGCGACATGATGGGCGCCATGAGCCATGGCAGTTCCGGAGCCGACATGGACATGACCGGCATGTCTGGGATGACCGGCATGTCTGGGATGACTGGCATGTCTGGGATGAGCGGCATGTCTGGGATGACGGGTATGGCCGGGATGGCTGGTATGTCGAGGGCAATGGCCGGCATGGATCATGGTGCGATGGCCGGCATGAATCACGGTGGTATGGCGATGGACCATAGTCAGCATGCCAAGTCTGCTGGAGGCTTGGCAGTGCCCAGCACCACCGCACGCCATGCTCGCACTGAATATGGCGCAAGAACAGATATGCGAGTCGATATGGCCCGCACCAATCTTGACGATCCCGGTATCGGTCTGCGCAATAACGGCAGACGGGTGCTGACCTTGGCAGATCTGCATACACCTTCAGGTCCGATGGACTCGCGCGGTCCTGGACGAGAGGTGGAGTTGCACCTGACGGGCAATATGGAGCGTTATTCCTGGTCTCTTGATGGATTGGAGTTCGGGCAATCAACGCCTGTTCACTTCCGTCACGGCGAGCGTTTGCGAGTCATCCTGCACAACGACACGATGATGACTCACCCTATGCACTTGCATGGGATGTGGAGTGAACTGGAGAGCCCTGATGGTCGATTCCTCGCCCGTCGACACACCTTGCCAGTACAGCCTGCACAACGCATCAGCTTCTTGGTGACGGCAGATGCTCTGGGGCGCTGGGCATGGCATTGCCACCTGATGTTCCACATGGATGCAGGCATGTTCCGCGAAGTCGTAGTGTCTTGAACAAACCTCACAAGGAAGATCAAAAATGTCCAAAGCACTCCCTATTCGTGCATTGTCCACTGCGCTCCTCGCTCTGGTGAGTATTGCGGCCCAGGCGCAAAGCGACCATTCATCGCATGGCCAAGCGGATATGCAAATGGAAGCACCGGCAAGCCCTGCCACAACTGCAGCTGATCCACATGCAGGTCATGGTGCTATGACTGGCAGCGCTGCAAGCGGCCCTGCGATGGATCACGGCAGCATGCAGATGCAAGGGGGATCCGCACCTCCAGATGCTCGCGACCCGCATGGGTATTCCAATGGGCTGACCTTGGGATCGGGCGATTACGCGGTGCCTGGCGTCCCGCGCTTGATGCTTGCGGACGAGCATACCTTTGCCTCGCTGCGTGGTGAGACCCTGGAACGCCGTTTTTCACGCAGAGGTGATGATTCAACGGCCTATGACTTGCAAGCATGGTACGGGACCTCATACAACAAAGCTGTCTTGAAGGCAGAAGGTGACGTCGCCAAAGGAAAGCTCGAAGAGTCTCGCACCGAACTGCTTTGGAGCCGTGCCGCCACAACCTATTGGGATACACAGTTGGGTCTGCGCTTAGACAACGGCGTGGGACCTAGCCGTCAATGGCTGGCATTTGGTGTACAGGGCCTGGCCCCTTACTGGTTCGAGCTGGAGGCTACAGCCTATGTCGGCAGTGGCGGCAGAACTGCGCTTCGCCTAAATGCAAGCTACGAACTATTGCTGACTCAACGCTTGATCCTTGAGCCTAGAGCTGAAATGCAGTTTTACGGCAAGGATGATCCAGAGCGGCATATCGGCAAGGGCCTAGCCGAAGCATCTGCTGGCCTGCGACTGCGCTACGAGTTCAGCCGTCAGTTCGCTCCATATATCGGAGTGGAACGTGCGGGAAGTTTCGGGCGAACCGCAGATCTCGTTCGTGCCGACGGTGGCCGTGCGCAGCAAACACGTTGGGTGGCCGGTGTCCGCTTCTGGTTCTAGCCAGACCAATGTCCCCTTCCTAGTTGGCGCGTCCTTAGGAGCGCCAACTCTACAGACCTAGATTCGACATCTGTTTTCAAACCACCATCACACTTCGATAGGAGTCTCTCATGAACCGCTCAAACCTGGTCGCTAAGTTCATCGCGCCAATTGCCGCAACACTGTTCGCTTCCGCAGCATTTGCACATCCTTCGTTAGTTTCCTCCTCTCCTGCGGATAAGTCGCAGGTCGCGGCACCTGCCACGATTGAGTTGAAGTTCTCTGAGACGTAAGCGTGGCCCCAAGGCCCTTCTTGTGAGGAGCGGAGGGTCAATGCAGGATATGTCCATATGCAAGACAGTGGACACACCCCAGAGTGGAACGGCCCGACGGTGGAGCGAGTCATGCGCAACGGCAAGCGCATCTACGTCTCGGCCTTCAAGGCCTGGCTGGTGGAGCAAGCGCTCAAGCCAGAGGTTTCGGTTGCCGGCCTGGCACTTCGCCACGGTGTCAACGCCAACCAGCTTCGCAGCTGGATGAAACTCGAGCACTGGCAGTCCTCACCTCATACGTTGTTGCCGGTCACGGTCGTCGCAGACGCTCGGCCAGCTGAGGTGGTGGCCACCACAAACGCTCGTCAGCCAACCCAACCCAAGGGGGTGATGGAGATTGAGGTGGGCGGCACTGTCATCCGTCTGCGCGGCCCAGTGGATACCGAGCAACTCAAGGCGGTGCTGGCCGTGGTGCGCGCATGATCGGTTTGCCAGCGAACACGCGGGTGTGGATCGTGGCCGGCCACACCGACATGCGCAAAGGCTTCGACGGTTTGGCGGCAATGGTCCAAGGAGCTTTGAGCGAGAACCCGTTCAGTGGCCACGTCTTTGTCTTTCGCGGCCGGCGCGGCGACATCCTCAAAGTGCTGTGGTTTGATGGCCAAGGTTTGCTGCTGCTGAGCAAGCGGCTCGAACGCGGCCGCTTTGTCTGGCCGCAAGCTGCATCCGGCGGCGTGTCTCTGACCTCAGCCCAACTCTCGATGCTGCTTGAAGGCATCGACTGGCGCATGCCGGCGCGCACGCACCGTCCCGATCTGGCGGCGTAAAGCTTGGCAGTTGCGGGTCATTCCCGATGAGGTGAGACAGCAGAGTTGGGCATACTCAAAACCGTGCCGACGCCCCATCAACCGCCCCAGAACATCGACGAATTGCTGCGCATCATCGCGGCGCGCGACAGCGAGGTGGCCCTGCTCAAGTTGATGGTCGACAAACTCAAATTGCAACTGCTGCGCCGGGTTCGCTCCGAATTCGGTACCTCCAGCGAACAGTGGTCGGCGCAGATGCCTTTGATCGATGGTGGCGAGACCGCGATGGTCACTCGAGCCAAGGCCGCATCTGCACCGGCCCCCGCCAATGACCCGCAGATCGACCGCAGTCTGCCCGCGCACCTGCCGCGCGATGTTCGGGAGCACCTGCCCGAGATCAGCGACACGCACCAGGACACAAATGGCCAGTCCTGCGGGTGCACCGCTTGTGGCGCTCGACTGCGTAAGATAGGACAGGATGTCTCCGAACAACTGGAGTACGTGCCTGCCCACTTCAAGGTGATCCGGCATGTGCGTCCCAAGCTGGCCTGCGTGGCGTGCCATGCCATCTTCCAGGCCAGCGCACCCAGCCGCCCCATAGCGCGCGGACTGGCCGGTGCCGGCCTGCTGGCCCATGTGCTGGTGTCCAAGTACTGTGACCATTTGCCTCTCTACCGCCAAAGCGGCATTTACGCCCGCAGCGGTGTTGAGCTGGACCGCTCAACGCTGGCCGGCTGGGTTGACCAGGCCGGTCAATTGCTTGATCCCCTGGTGGCCGCACTGGGGCGCTACACCCTGGCGGCTGCCAAGATTCATGCCGACGACACCCCCGTGCCGGTGCTGCAGCCCGGGCGCGGCAAGACCAAGACGGGGCGCTTGTGGGTGTACGTCAGAGATGACCGTCCGATCGGCTCAAGTGCGCCACCGTCGGCCTGGTACCAGTACACCCCAGATCGCAAAGGCGAGCATCCAGAGCGCCACTTGAAGAAATATCGCGGCATTCTCCAGGCGGATGCCTATGGCGGCTGGGGCAAGCTGTACGCCTCAGGACAGATCACCGAGGCAGCATGCTGGGCGCACGCGCGCCGACCGTGGTGGGACCTGTACCTGAGCAGCGGCAAAGACGAGACGTCTATCGCAGCACAGGCGCTCAGACGCATTGCCGATCTGTATGCCATCGAGCGTGACATTCGGGGAAAGCCTCCCGACATTCGACAGGCCCAACGCCAGGCGCGTGCCGGGCCGCTGCTGCAGGAGATGCACGTCTGGTTGAGCCAGTTGGTTGGTCGGGTGTCGGCCAAATCGGAGTTGGCCAAAGCCATTGGCTATAGCCTGACACGCTGGCAGGCTCTGACGCGGTATTGCCAAGATGGGCGCATCGAGATGGACAACAACGCAGCAGAGCGGGCATTGCGCGGGGTGGCTTTGGGACGGGGCAACTACCTGTTCATGGGATCGGATGCCGGCGGCGAGCAAGCGGCGGCGATCTACAGCCTGGTGCAAACCGCCAAACTCAACGGGATTGACCCCGAGGCCTACTTGCGGGAGGTGCTCGGCCGCATAGCCGACCACCCCATCAACCGCATTGATGAGTTGCTGCCCTGGAACCTGATGCGGCAGTCCCGTCAGGCGGATCAACAACGCAAGGCGGCATGAGCGTGTCTGGCATTGACCCGCGGGTGCTGGACGCCCTGCAGAACGCAAGCAGCCTGGAGCTGTTCCAGCTCAGCACGCTGATCGAGCGGCTGCTGGCCGACCCACGCCGCATCATTGCCGTGCGCAAGGACATGAACCTGGGTCAAACCGTGCGCTTTGTGGACTGGCGCGATGGCAGTCTGCGAGAAGGCAAGGTGGTGGCCATGCGTGACACGCAGGTCACGTTGCAAGACCTGCGCGAGCGCAAAGAGTGGAAGTTGCCTTACGCCGCGATCGAACCGCCCTTGCCCGATCCTGCAACACGCCCTCAAGCTGTGGCGCCAGAGCCGCCGGCCGCCCCCCGACCGACGCGCAACGACTTTCGCTGCGGCGAGAAGGTCGCCTTTGAGGACAAGTACCTGCAGACCGTGGTGGGCACCATCGTGCGCATCAACAGCCGCACTGCAACCATCGACCCCGGTGATGGCACGCAGTGGCGCGTAGGCTTCGGCTTGCTGCGACACATCCTGGACGTCTGACTATCCCATAAGGACCTCGTCAAGAGGGTGCTGAGCTGACGCTTACTCTGAGACGCTGGTTCCTCAGTTCTCGGCAGCGAACTTGATCATGACGGGGATGCCCGGAATGCCGAACCACGGCGCAATGAAGGTCAGCGCAAGCGTCTCTGGCGCTAGCGATGGCAAAACCATGGTCATTACTCCCGCTCAGACGCTTCAACCCGGTGCCTATCGCGTGGATTGGCGTGCAGTGTCGTCAGACACACACCCTATCAATGGCAACGTCACATTCCAGGTGAAGTAAGCAAATGGCCGAGGATTGGTTCACCATCGTATTGCGCCTTGCGCTGTATCTGGACATGGCAGCGGCCTTTGGCGTCGCCATGTTTGGCGTTTATGCCCTTGGCCATGACGAGCGATCCTTGGCAATTGGGCGCTGCTATCGAATATGTGTCGGTGCATTTTCAGCATTCGGAATTGGCCTGTCCGTGGTCAGCATGACAGTCCTTGCCAAGGCCATGTCCGGTGCTCAAACTTACGCTGAGTTGTCAACGCATATCTTCGAGATGCTCATCACCGGCACTCACATGGGCCTTGCTTGGTGCATTCGTATTCTTGCGCTAGCGCTTTGCATCTTGATCGCATTTGTGAAATTCAATCCCACGTTGCGCTTTGTTGCCATGTCCGGATCTAGCGGTGTGGCACTGGCGACCCTGGCTTGGAGTGGTCATGGTGCGATGGACGATGGAATGCGGGGATACATCCACCTGGCTTCGGACATCTCGCACCTCTGGGCAGCAGGTGCATGGGTCGGCGCGTTACTCGCCTTTTTGATCTTGGCCGTAACGAGTGCGAATAAGGCATCAAACACAGTAGCAATATTGAGCCGAACATCAAATGGCTTCGCCCAGGTAGGGACGCTGATCGTGGTCGTTCTGGGGATCAGTGGTGTACTCAACTACGTATTGATCGCAGGGCCTTCGCTTGATCCGCTTGTTTCGACACTCTATGGTCAGTTGCTGTTAGGCAAGCTGATGCTGGTTCTCGGAATGCTTGCTTTGGCTGCGGCAAATCGGTTCCGGCTAAGTCCAAGTCTGGAGGCATCGTTGACCTCTGGAAATCATGCACAAGCAGTCGCTAAGCTACGCCAGAGCCTGTTCATGGAAGCAACACTGGCAGTTCTGGTTTTGGCGAGTGTGGCTTGGTTAGGGATTCTTTCCCCAAAAGGAATTTGATCCTCCGAGATCAACCACCGACAGCAGAAGCGGAGCTGCTCTAAGCAGACGTAGACACTGATAGGAAGGGTAAAACGCTTCCGTCGATTCATGCTTGGATGGCGTCCGCGTCATGTAGTCAGACAAAGGCCATCTCAACAAAGAACTATTTCTTAAATTGAGATGGCCACAAGCAGCGAACTCTGATTGCGCTATCTCAGAATAGGTGGATAGAGTTGTTTTTCGAGCAGATTCTGGCTTGACATTCACATGGTGTAAGGGCCAAGAATCGATCCAACTGAATCGCCCCGGGTTTTGAGGAGGCTCAACACTCTGAGAGGATTGAGCCATGAAGAAGTCGAACAAGTTCTCACCCGAGGTGCGTGAGCGGGCGGTGAGGATGGTGCAGGAACACCGCGGGGAATA
>Ga0209941_1000669_pt1 | contig 35260 bp, 33 predicted proteins | sample ThiBiot_300_plan_FD_183945 | JGI IMG/M metagenome (GOLD analysis project Ga0209941, IMG submission 183945) | Wastewater bioreactor microbial communities from Cape Town, South Africa - Thiocy_solids_1 (SPAdes) | ecosystem: Engineered > Bioremediation > Thiocyanate > Unclassified | place: South...
CGGAACGATCGCGGCCATCAGTTCGTCCGAATGCAGGCTGCCTTTCATCAGCGCATCCACCTCGCCGCGGCAGGCCATCGCCGCGGCTTCGGCCGCGGCGGCGTGGCTGTGCGGCACGTCGATGCACTGGATGCCGTCCAGGTCGATCCCGGCTGCCGCGGCAGCGGCCTGCAGCCTGGCGCGCGGGGCGACCAGCACCGGCCGGATGATGCCGGCATCGCGCGCGTCGATCGCGCCGGCGAGGCTGAGTGCGTCGCAGGGATGGACGACCGCCATGCGCACCGGCTCCATCGCCTGCACGTGGGCAATCAGGCGTTCGACCCCGCGCAGCACGGGTTGCGCCGACGGCGCATGAACGGTGCTGGCAGGCTGGCTGCGGCTCATGGTGTGTCCCTGGGTTTTGGCGTCGACGATCGGCTTGCGGCACCGATGCATGGACGCTAGCTGAAGAGGCGCGGCGCGCGCAAACCGGCCTGGACCGGCGATTCAGTGCGCGAGAAACAGCGGCAGGCTCGCGTTCCTGAGCATCCAGCGCGTGACGCCGCCCATCGCCAGCTCGCTGAGGCGCGAGCGGCCCCAGGCGCCCATCACCAGCAGGTCGGCATCGAATGCCCGGGCGGCGGCCAGCAGCGCGGGGCCTTCGTCGTGTTCGGCCGGGAACGGCTGCCATTGGGCCTCGATGCCGTGGCGCGCGAACCAGCCGCGCAGCGGCAGCGGCGGCGGACTGATGCCGGGCAGGCCGCCACGCTCGCCATCGAGCACCCGCACGACGGACGCCTGTGCCAGCAGCGGCAGCGCAGCCTTCACCGCCTGCGCGGCTTCGCCGGAGCCGTTCCATGCGATGACGATGCGCCGGGCCTGCAGCGTGTCGCCGCCGATGTCGGGCATCAGCAGCATCGGCGAGGCGCGGGCGAACAGCGCGCGCGTGACATCGTCGACACCGGGCGCGGCATCCGGATCGCTGACCTTCAGTTCGCCGATCATGAAATCGGCCAGCCGCGAGCGCTTGCCCAGCGCCTGCCCGGAGATGCCGCGCATCACCTCCCATTCGCCCTCGACGCCCGCGCTTCGGCACTGCTGCAGCCACCAGTCGCGTCGGGCCAGCGCCGCCTGTTCCTCGGCGGCCAGCACGTCGATCACGTCCGGTATCGCCATCAGCGAAGGGCACACCGCGACCACCTGCAGCCCGGTGACGAAGGCGCTTTGGCGCTTGGCCAGCGCCAGCGCCGCACCCGGCCACGACGGGTTGTCCGAGGTCCCGCCGACGTTGACGATGATGTCCAGCACGATCTCTCCCGCACCGGCCGTGATGGCCGGGCACGCTGGCATGCTCTGGCCGATGGCGCCGCGCGGTTTTGACCGTGGTCAAACCCCGGCACGAAAGCGGCGTGACCGGGCCGGCGGCGCGCCGCGGGACCCGACGGCCTACGCCATGTCGATGTCGCCGCCGCAAAGTTCGTCGAGCAGGTCGCGGCGCAGGATCTGCACCGACTTGCGATTCACCGAGAGGATGCCGGCCGATTCCATCTTGCCGAACAGCCGGCTGACCGTCTCCAGCGCCAGCCCGAGATAGTTGGCGATGTCCTCGCGCGACATCGGCAGGATCAGCGCCAGCGGGTCGCGCGACAGGCGCGCATAGCGGTCGGACATGCGCCGGATGAAGAACGCCAGCCGCCGCTGCGCCTGCTGCTTGCCCATCAGCACCAGGTGGCTCTGCTCGTTGACCAGCGCGCCGCTGATCACCCGCATCAGCTGGTGGTTCAGCGCCGGCAGGTTGGCGGTGGCCTCCTGCAACTGGGCGTAGCGCAGTTCGCACACGCTGGAGCGTTCCAGCGTCTGGGCGGTGCACGGGTAGTGCTCGTTGATGAGGCCGCCGATGCCCATGATGTCGCCGGGCAGGTGGAAACCGAGGATCTGCACGTCGCCTTCGGAACCTTCCACGAAGGTCTTAAGCGCACCGGCACGCACCACGTACAACGCGCTGAACTTGCGCCCCTGCGGGAACAGCGTCTGCCCGCGATCGAGCGGCAGCATGTCGTGCGCGGAGGCGTTGAGCGTGTGCAGGTCGCCCGCGCTGAGTCCCACCGGCAGCTGGAAATCGTGGATCGCGCAGTAGCCGCAGTTGCGCCTGAGCTCGTCAAGATCTGGATCTGATGTCATGCCGTTCGACGCCCTCGCTGCCTTCAATGGCTCATCCGCCGGCACACGTGGCAGCAGGATCGAACCTGCCGTGCGTCCATCGACGGGTGGCTCAGATTAACCCTTCTGCCGTCGGGCGGGCGCATCGCCCTCATTCGCATTCGGGCCGCGCCGCGATCGCCATGCCGTCGTCCGCGTCGACCAGCAGCTGCCGGTGGATGCGCTCCAGTTCGCGCAGCAGGCTTTCGCGCGCTTCGGCGGCGTACGGATTTTCGCGCTGGATCGCGCCGAACAGGTGGCCGGCATCGCCGCGCACCGCCTCCAGCATGCGCTGCAGGCCCTGGAACGACGGCGGCGCCATCGCCATGCCCTCGTCCACGCCCATGCCGATCAGCCCCTTGGCGATGAAGAACGCCAGCGCGTGCGTGCCGGCCATGGCGCGGTCGTGGCTTGCCGGGTCCTGCACGATGACCTCGCAGTCCAGTGCGCGGAACAGTTCGCCGGCGCGCGCGGCGGCTTGCGGGTGTGCCGCAGCGGGACACAGCACCACGCGGCGCGGGCGATCGCCGCGGGCGAGGCTGAGCGGGCCGAACAGCGGATGCGTGCCGAGGTGCGGGATGTCCGTGCCGAGCAGTTCGTCCATCAACGCGCACGGATGCAGCTTGACGCTGCCCACGTCGAACACGGTCTGCCCGGCGTGCAGCAGCGGGCGCAATGCCGGCAGCGCGGCGCGCAGGTGCGGCACCGGCATGGCCAGCACGATCCAGCGGGCGTCGGCAGTTGCCGCGACCAGCGAGGGTGCCGCCAGCTCCGCCGGCACCGTCGCATGCGGGTCGAACACCTGCACCGGATGGCCGGCCTGCAGCAGCAGTTCGGCGAAGGCCTTGCCGAAGCGGCCGTAGCCGAGCACGGCCACGCGCGGCAGCGCGGCGCTCACGGCGGCGCGACCGGCGTCGCAAGCAGGCTGCGCACGCGGCGGGCGAGGAAGTCGAAATAGCGGTCGATGTAGCTGATGCCGTTCTCGTGGTCGAGCAGGAACGGGTTCATCAGCGTATGGCGCAGGATCAGCAGGCGGTCGTCGTCGGCGACGAAGCTGGCCGGGTCCAGCCCGAGTGCGGCAAAGATGCGTGCGGTCTGCGCCGTGCCGAGCATGTCCGCACGCAGGCTGGTCACCGAGCCGAAGAACTCCTTGGTCTGCAGTGGCTGGCGCGGATCGCAGCGCAGTTCGTCGTGCAGCGCGCGCACGAAGGAGTTGGCCGTCGCCACCGACGTGTTGCCGCGCGGGTTGAGCGCGAGGCAGACCAGGTTGCTGTCCGGCGCGAACGGCACCAGCGCGTGCACGCCGTCGGCCAGCTCCAGCGCGAAGCGCTGCGCACGCGCGTGGAAGGTCTCGGCGGCGCGCACGGTGGCACGCGGCAGGGCGCCGAAGTGGGCATGGTCCAGCGGCAGCACCTTGTGCGTGACGTACACCGCGGCCGCCGCGGCGCCGGATTTGGAACCTTCCGGGATGAACTGGCCGAGGCTGCGGTAACGCGCCAGGTAATCCTTCGGCGTGCCGCCGTGGAATACGTAATCCGCCCGTTCGGCCAGCAGCGCCATCGCGCGGTGGTCGCGGCAGACGAAGGCACCCGAGCCGTAGGGCAGGTAGCCGAGCTTGTGCGGGTCGACGGTGGCCGAGTCGGTATCGCCCAGCGCGGCGAAGGCGGCGTGCACTGCCGGCGTGGGGAACTGCACGTAGTCGGCGGCCACCTCATCGCGTGTGCGCAACGAGCCGTCCTCGTGGCGGAACACGGTGGCCAGGTAGCCGCCCCAGGCGGCGTCGACGTGCACGGCGAAATCCAGTCCGCGCCCGCGCGAGGCTTCGCGTGCGGCGAGCACCTGGTCGATCGGGTCGATGGTGCCGTACTCGGTGCCGCCAAGCACGGCGACGCACATCAACACGGGTTGGCGCTCGCGCGCGCAGCGCTCCAGCGTGGCGCGCAGGGCGGCGCCGTCCAGCCGCATGCCGTCGGTGGGCAGCAGTTCGAGCTGGTCGCGGCCGAGGCCGAGCAGCTTCAGCCCCTTGCTCCAGGAGTAGTGCGCGGTGACCGGCGCCAGCACCCGCGGCACTTTCAGTGTCGGGTGCGCGGCGAAGAAACCGACCAGGCCGCGCTGTTCGATGCGTTCGCGCTCGACGTGCTGCAGCCAGCGCGCACGCTCGGCCGGCGTCTGCGCGGCGAGCCAGGCTTGCCACGCCGTCAGCAAGGCGATGCTGTCGGCCTGGGTGAGGTTGAAGGCGCTCCAGTCGTCCACCGGCAGGTCGAGATCCGGCACCTGCGCCGCGCGCAGCGCCACCGGGAACGCCTTCAATGCCAGCGCCAGGCGCAGCGCCTGGTAGTTGGCCAGGGTGCCGCCGGAGGTTAGGTGGCCGAACGCGCAGGCGTCCTGCGCCGGATCGTGCGGGTAGCCGAGCATGCGCGCCAGCTGCAGGCCGGCCTGCACCTCCATGTCGACGGTGACCGGGGCGGCGTCCTCGCTGACGTTGTTGGGGTTGTACGGCAGCGTCAGCATCTGCGCGGCCAGCCCCGGCAGCAGCAGGTCGCTGGCCATGTGCCCGATGTAGCGCGGGCTGTGGAACGGCACCGACTTCTTCAGCGCGGCGGAGAGCTGGTGCAGCTCGCGGCGCATGCGCGATTCGAAGGCGAGGTAGTCCGGGTGGTGCGCGGCGCCGGTGCCGATCGCCGGTGGATCTTCCGGGTGGAAGTTGCGCCGCCAGTAGACGTGGTCGCGCAGGAACTCCACCAGCAGCTTTTCCAGCAGCGTGTCGTTCTCGCCGTAGGGGCCGAGGAAGCAGGCGTCCAGCGTGTGGTCGCGCCGCTCGCCCTGGTCGAACGGTTGCGCGGCGCTCATGCCAGCCACCCGTGCAGCCAGCCCAGCGGGTGATGCATGCGGGCCACGCCCAGCATGTAGACGTAGGTGGCCAGTGCGGCCACGTAGAAAATCCGCCGCGCGCCGGGCGTGTGCACCCGCTTCAGCGCCAGCATGGCGAGTACCACGTAGACCACCAGCAGCACCAGCTTCACGGTGAGCCAGCCGTTGGCGAACAGCGCGCCGGGCAACATGGTCAGCAGCATCAGCGCGGCGGTGAGCAGCGTGGTGTCGATGCCGTAGCTGAGCCAGCGCACCGGCATCCACTGCGCGATGCCGTGGCGACCGGCCAGCGCCAGCGTGCCGCGCAGCGCGAACAGGCCGCCGCTGAGCAGCACGCAGAGGATGTGGACGGCCTTGATCTGGGGGTAGAACTCGATCATTTCGGCGCCGGGATCGGTGATTCGGGACGTGGACAAGCATCAGGGCGTGCCGGGTGGCGCGCCCTGACGTGGGTCATGCGTTCTCGGACGCTGCGTCCGGCAGCGGCGTGGCGGCGGCCTGCCGCTTCGGCCACAGCCACAGCGAGGCGACGAAGCCGGCAATCAACATGGCGCCGATGGCGAACACGGTGTCGCCGGGCACGCGCATCCATACCAGCAGGTGGATCAGCGGACGGTCCATGAACTCGGCCGAGCGGGCGAACCAGTAGCCGTGCTCCAGCACCGCCTTCAGTTGCAGGATGCCCAGCGGCAGCAGGGTCAGCACGGCCATCAGGCCCAGGCCGAGGTTGAGCGTCCAGAACGAACCCTTCAGCCAGCCCTCGCGCCACTCGGTCTGCGGCTTGATCCCGCGCAGGCAGAACAGCATCAGGCCCATGCCGAGCATGCCGTACACGCCGAACAGCGCGGTGTGGCCGTGCGCGGCGGTGAGGTTGAGGCCCTGCATGAAGTACAGCGCGATCGGGGTGTTGACCAGGAAACCGAGCAGGCCCGCGCCGACCAGGTTCCAGAAGCTCACCGCCACGAAGAACATGATCGGCCAGCGGTAGCGCGCCATCCACGGCGCCGCGTGCTGCTTCTTCCACGTATCCCAGGCTTCCAGCCCGATCAGCGCCAGCGGTACCACTTCCAGCGCCGAGAAGCTGGCGCCGAGCGCGATCACCGCCGTGGTGGTGCCGCTGAAGTACAGGTGGTGCAGCGTTCCCAGCACGCCGCCGGCCATGAACACGATGGTGGCGAACAGCACGCTGGTGGTCGCCGTGCCCACGCGCAGCAGGCCGAGGCGCACGAACAGGTAGCTGATCACCGCGGTGGCGAACACTTCGAAGAAGCCCTCCACCCACAGGTGCACCACCCACCAGCGCCAGTACTCCACCATCGCGATGTGGGTGTGTTCGCCCCACATCAGGCCGGCGCCGTAGAGCAGGCCGATCGCCACGGTGGAGAGGAACAGCAGGCCCACGATGGAGGCGCCTTCGCGGTTGCGCTGCATCGCCGGCCACAGCGCGCGGCCGACCAGGAACAGCCACAGCATCAGCCCGACGAACAGGAATATCTGCCAGAAGCGGCCGAGGTCGACGTATTCCCAACCCTGGTGGCCGAACCAGAAGTTCTTCGACAGGTCCATCTTGTCCATCACCGCCAGCCACTGGCCGGCAAACGAACCGACCACGATGACCAGCAGGCACACCCACAGGAAGTTCACGCCGAGCCGCTGGTACTTCGGCTCATGCCCGGAGATCAGCGGCGCGATGTACAGGCCGGTGGCCAGCCACGCGGTGGCGATCCACAACACGGCCAGCTCGGTATGCCAGGTGCGGGTGAGCGCGTAGGGCAGGTAGTTGGCCAGCGCGAAACCGTAGGCTTGCTGGCCCTCTACCTGGTAGTGCGCGGTGGTGGCGCCGAGCAGGATCTGCAGCAGGAACAGGCCGATCACCGTCCAGAAATACTTGGCGGTAGCCTTCATCGAGGGCGTGGGTTTCAGTTCGGTGAGCGGATCGCGCGCGGGGATTGGCGGCAGCGGTTCGTGGCTCACCTGGCGCGCATGGTGCCAGCCGAGCAGGCCGATGCCGAGGATCAGGAACAGCACGCTGAACACCGACCACATGAAGTTGGCCGCGGTCGGCGTGTTGCCGGCCAGGGTGTCGTGCGGCCAGTTCTGCGTGTAGCTGATGGTGCTGCCCGGGCGCTCGGCCGCGGTGGCCCAGCTGGCCCACCAGAAGAACGCGGTGACCGCACGGCGCTGGTCCAGCTCGGCGATGGTGTTGTCGCGCATCGCGTAGGTTTCGCGCAGCTTGGCGGTGGCCGGGTCGTTGCTGAACAGGCTCATGTAATGCGCGCCCACCACCAGCATCGCCTGCGCACGCAGCGGCGAGACGTAGATGGTGCCCTTGGCCGGGTCCCAGGTGTTGGTGCGCAGCTCGCGCTGCACCCGCGCCTGCAGCGCGGCCTGTTGCGGCGCGTCGAGATCGGCATAGGAGGCGGCGCCCTGGTCGCGCGCCAGCAGCTCGAGCATGGCCACGCCTTCGCGGTGCAGCCAGTCGGCGCTCCAGTCCGGCGCGAGCAGCGCGCCGTGGCCCCAGATCGAGCCGAGCTGCTGGCCGCCGATGCGCTGCCACACCTGCTTGCCCAGCTCGATGTCGTCGCCGGTGAACAGGGTCTCGTCGCCGCTGGTGACCACCGCCTGCGGCAAGGGCGGCGCGTACTGGTGCACCTGGTCACCCACCCACAACAGCACGCCAAACGAGGCGATCAGCAAGGCTGCCAACCCCAGCCAGAGTTTTCGAGTACTGCTCATTGCGCGACTCCCTGAAAGATGCGCGCATGCTCATCGACGGCCGTCGGATCGCTCTTGATGCAGGTCAAGCGGCCCGGCGCTCGCCGTGCGCGAATTGTCGCGGCCGCTGCCCGGGCGCGTGGCATCATCGGCACGACGCACGACGCACGACGCGGAGGGATGGCAGACAGCCATGAACGACCGACCCGGATCGAAGGACGCCCGTTTTCCGCTGCTGCTGCTGGCCGTCTTCCTGGTCGTGGCGGTGGCACTCGGCATCGCGCCGCACTATCGCCAGGACTGGCTGCTGGAAAACGTGCTGGTGATGCTGGCGTTGCCCGCGCTGGTGTTCGGCTTTCGCCGGTTGCGCTTTTCCGACGCCAGCTACGCGGCGCTGTTCGTGTTCCTCGTGCTGCACGAGATCGGCGCCCACTACACCTATGCCGAGGTGCCGTGGGATCGCTGGTTCGCCGCGCTGTCCGGCATCTCGCTGCACGACGCGCTGGGCTTGTCGCGCAATCATTTCGACCGCGCCATCCATTTCGCCTACGGCCTGCTGCTGACGCCGGCGGTGGTGGAACTGGTGGCCGCGCGCACCGTGTCACCCGGCATGTGGCGCTGGCTGGTACCGGTCAGCCTGGTCACCGCCAGCTCGGCCCTGTTCGAGTTGTTCGAATGGGCCGCGGCGGTGTGCTTCGGCGGCGACCTGGGCGTGGCCTACCTCGGCACCCAGGGCGACCCGTGGGACGCGCAGAAGGACATGTTCCTCGCCCTGCTGGGCAGTGTCGTGGCGGTGACCGTGCTTGCCGTCGTGAGCGGGCATCGCCGTCGGAGGGCCGCCGCCGGGTAGGGCCTGCGCCACGGCGGCCACACGCCGGCTAGTGCTGCATCAGCACCGGAATCGTGGCTTCCTCCAGCACGCGCCGGGTGGCGCCGCCGAACACGCGTTCGCGCATGCGCGAGTGGCCGTAGGCTCCCATCACCAGCAGGCCTGCGTCGATGTTGCCGACCTCCTGCAGCAGGATTTCCCCGGCCATGGCGGAGGAGGCGCGGACGTAGCTGGGCCGGGGCGTGATGCCGTGACGCAGCAGGTAGACGAACGGGTCGAAGCGTGGGTGGGTGTCGTCGCCGTCGCCCAGATCGCCGTCGACCAGGGTCACCTGCTTCGCCGCCTTGAGGAACGGCAGCGCGGCATGGATGGCGCGGATCGCCTCGATGCTGCCGTTGCAACCGATCACGACGCGCTCGAAGCGGATCTCCCGCTGCCACTGCGGAGGCAGCACCAGGCACGGCACGCGGCAGGACAGGATCGCTTCGCCGACGATGTCGAGCAGGCCGGATGGGTGCACCATGTCGCGCTCGATCACCGCCAGATCGTGCCTTGCACCGAGCCGGCGCAAGGCCGATGCGATGCTGGTCCGGGCGACGATCCAGTCGGCGTTGCGCAGGCCGGACAGGCGTGCGAAGGCGCTGAAGGCGGCGTGCTCGTCGCCGGACTCGATGCGCGGTTCCAGCAGCAGGCCGAGCACGGTGGGCTCGCTGTCGGCTTTGCCGCCGGCGAGTGTGCGCAGCGCGGGGTCGATGAAGCATCCGGTCAGGTTGGCCTCCCATCGCGAGGCGATGGCGATGGCGGCGACGGCAGCCGGGCTCCATGGGTCGGTTGCGGTCACCAGCGCGAGGATGTCTCCCGGGCGCGTGGTGCGCGGTGTCTGTTCGATGCTTGTCATGGCAGTGCGGCCGGGTTCGGCGTTCAAAGGGCGAGGGTATGGATCACCTGCGTGGCGTCGTCCGGGTCGAGCCGGCGCTGGAAGCCGAGGTAGCCGGCCAGCTCGCGCATCGGTTCGTTCTCGGCGGCGTCGATCGAGAACATGGTGCGGAAGCCGTTCTTGCGCGCGATGTCGATCAGCCGCCGCATCAGCAGCACGGCGAGGCCGCGCTGGCGCCAGTCGTCGGCCACCGTCACCGCGCATTCGCACTGCTTCTCGTCGCCGCTGGCGCCGTAGCGGCTGACCCCGACCAGGCGCAGCTCGCCGTTGTCGTGGGCGAGCGCGACGAAGGCCATGCGGTTGCGCTGGTCGATGTCCATCAACTGGTCGAGCAGGGCCGGGCTGGCTTCCCTCAACCTGCCCAGAAAGCGGAAACGGCAGGCCTGCTCCGACAGGCGCTTGATGAAGGCCGTTTCGCGGGGGCGGTCCTCCGGACGCAGCGGGCGGATCAGTACCGGGCTGCCGTCGTTCAGGGTCTCGATCCAGTGGGTGCCCTCGATGGCGCCGAACGGCGTGGCGGAAGCGGTGTGGTGGTGGGAATGGATTTCGGACATGGGTGGCTCCCTGGTGTGGTGAACCGTGCTCGTTCGTGCCGGATGGACGGCCCTTCGACGCGGGCTTGTCGAAGCCGTTCTACGCCCGCTCGTGCCGGCTCGAGTTGACCACGGTCAACTCGGACGAGCGCGCGGACATGTGGCAATCGGCCGCTGTCCCGGCACCTTCCGCGCGCATTTGACGGGGGTCAAATCACGCTGGCGCCGTTCGTCGCAGGCTGCGGGTATGGGCCGGATCAAGGCCGTCGAGACACCACCTGCGGAGATCGTCGTGAACTGGAAAAACACCACTGACCGCTACGGCTCGCTGTCGATCGGCATGCATTGGCTGATGCTGCTGTTGCTGGTCGCCGTGTATGCCTGCATCGAGTTGCGCGAGTTCTATCCGCGCGGCAGCGACCTGCGCGAAGGGCTGAAGACCTGGCACTTCATGCTGGGCCTGGGCGTGTTCGCGCTAGTCTTCGTGCGATTGGCGATCCGCCTCGTGTCGGGGGCGATTCCGCCGATCCGGCCCATGCCGCCGGTATGGCAGACACGGCTGGCGGCACTGATGCACCTGGCGCTGTATGTCTTCCTGCTGGCGATGCCGCTGCTCGGTTGGCTCACGCTCAGCGCCTCGGGCAAGCCGATTCCGTTCTTCGGCCTGCAGCTGCCGGCGCTGCTGGGCGCGGACAAGGCGCTGGCCGATTCGCTGAAGGAGATCCACGAAACCATCGGCACGATCGGCTACTACCTGGTCGGCCTGCATGCAACGGCCGCGCTGGTGCACCACTACGTGAATCGCGACAACACCTTGCGGCGCATGCTGCCGGGGCGGAGCGGACAGGCCTCGTGAGGCCAAGCGCCGACGCCGTCGGCGCCAGCGGCGGACGCGGCACGCGGCGAACGCGCGGGCGTCGGCGGCCCGCGAGGCACGCCTGCGTCGCGACAGCTTCAAGGAGGCCACATGCGTAATCTCAAGCGTGCGTTCTGGGGGGCGCTCGCTCTCCTGGTCCTGCCTTGGCTCGTCGTCGAGCCCACCATGTTCCGTCCGGGCAGCTTCTTCGGCCTGCGCGACGTGATGGTGCAACTGACGGGTTTCGTGGCGATCGGGTGCATGAGCCTGGCGCTGGTCCTGGCGCTGCGGCCGCGATGGCCCGAGCAATGGCTGGGCGGCCTCGACAAGATGTACCGCATGCACAAGTGGCTCGGCATCGCCGCGCTGGTCGTTGCCGTCATCCATTGGCTGTGGGCGCAGGCGCCGAAATGGGCGGTGGGTTGGGGCTGGCTGGAACGTCCGGCGCGTGGCATGCGGAGCAGGCCCGATAGCCCGGTGGCGTCCCTGCTGTCGAGCCAGCGCGGCGCCGCGGAGAGTGTGGGCGAATGGGTTTTCTATGCCGTCGTCGTGCTGATCGTGCTGGCCCTGATCCGGCGCTTTCCGTACCACTGGTTCTACAAGACGCATCGCCTGCTTGCCGTCGGCTGGCTTGCCCTGGTCTTCCATGCGGTCGTGCTGTTGAAGTTCGGCTACTGGGCGACGCCGGTCGGCTGGCTGACTGCGGTGTTGCTCGCCTGCGGCAGCTGGGCGGCCATCGTGGTGCTGTTGCGTCGGGTGGGCACGCGCTCGCAGGTGGAGGGGAGGATCACCTCGCTGCACCATTTCGACGGGGTGGATGCGCTCGAAATCGAAACCGAGGTGCAGGGATGGCCGGGCCACAAGCCGGGCCAGTTCGCCTTCGTCACCGCGGACCCCGCCGATGGCGCGCACCCCTACACCATCGCCTCCGGCTGGCGGAAAGAAGCCCCCAGGATCACTTTCGTGGTCAAGGATCTGGGCGACGATACGCACCGCCTGCACGAGGGGCTACGCGTGGAGCAGGCCGTGAGGGTCGAGGGTCCTTATGGGTGTTTCACGTTCGACGACGGCCGCCCACGCCAGATCTGGGTCGGCGGCGGCATCGGCATCACCCCTTTCATCGGGCGCATGAAGCACATGGCGTGGCAGAAGGAGGATCGGGATTGGCCCGCAGGCCAGAAGATCGATCTCTTCCACAGCACCGCGGATGTCGATGAGGAAGCACTTGACCGGCTGGCGGGTGACGCCCGCTCCGCCAACGTGCGGCTGCACGTGCTGATCGACGCGCGCGACGGCTACCTGACGGGCGAGCGCATACGGGCTGCCGTGCCCGAATGGCGCGAGGCGAGCATCTGGTTCTGCGGGCCGACAGGCTTCGGCGAGGTATTGAAGCGCGATCTGGCCGGGCAGGGATTTCCGGTGGAGCGGCATTTCCACCAGGAGTTTTTCGCGATGCGCTAGGCCGCCACCGCCACCGCCACCGCCACCGCTGTCGGTGCGATGGCGCCGGCGAACATGCGGCGGAAGGCGGTGACCGGGACCAAAGGAAAAGGCCGCCGGGGTTTCCCCCGACGACCTTCCCCATTACCCCTGCCACCGTTTCCGGTGTCGGCCGGCGCTCAGCTCTGCGCCGGCAGCACCCGCAGCAGCGGCGACATGACCGGTGCGCTGGCCCGCGCTTCCATCGAGGCGAGGAAGCGCCACACGAACAGCAGGGTGACCAGCAGCAGCCCCGGGTAGCCGACGCCGGCCAGCACGTAGGGCAGGGTCGGATCGCCGGCCACGCGCACGTGCGGCAGGTTGAAGCTGAGCAGGCCGAGCGTGATGACGGTGCCGAACAGCCACATCAGCAGCAGCCAGATGCCCGCCTCGAAACCGGTCAGCGGCCGGCGCCAGCCGGTGGCCGGGCGGGCGTCGACGTCGGCATTCTGCGGACGCACGCGCCGGCCCAGGGTGAGCAGGTCGTACGCCAGCACGCCGGCGCCGGTGGTGAGTACCAGGCCGAACAGCGGCAGCATGACCTTGTACGTGCCCATCGCGCGGTTGACGTCGCCGCCGAACCAGTCCAGTCCCAGGATGCGATAGACGAACACCTGCACCGTGCCGCCAATGGCGAAGGCAAACGCCATGCCCAGCACGCCGATGAACACCAGCCAGAAGCCGAGCTTGCCCAGGCGCTGATCGAACTGCGGCACCTTGCGCAGGATCGGCGTGGCGTAATACGCCGCGGCGATGCCGAGCATGCCGAAGGTGCCGAACAGCGCCAGGTGCGCGTGCCCGGCGGTGACCCAGGTGCCGTGCGACCACACATTGGTCAGCGCGAAGGTCATCACGAAGCCGAGGATGCCCGCGCCGACCAGCTCCAGCACGGTCGAGCCGAGCAGGAAGTAGAACGCCGGCGCGTTCTCCAGCGGTCGCTTGTTGGTGTGCGCATCCAGGTAGATGTGCCAGAAGCAGAACACCAGCGGCAGCGGCTCCAGCGCGCTGAACAGCGAGCCCCAGAACTGCCAGAACTCCGGCGTGCCGATCCAGAAATAGTGGTGTGCGTTGCCGATCAGCCCGGACAGCCACACCAGCGCGATGCCCCAGAACACGGCAAAGCCCACCGACTTCACGTCGGCCTTGAACATCAGCACCAGGAAGTAGCCGATCAGGCTGATGTGGATCACCTCCCACACGCCTTCCACCCAGTAGTGCACCACGAACCAGCGGAAGTATTCCTGCAGGTCCAGCCGCACCACGTAGAACAGGCCGAACACCCACACCACCGCCAGCGCGCCGACGCCCAGGCCCAGGCCCCAGTGCACCTCGTTCCATTCGCGCACGCGCGGGAACGTGCGCAGCACCACGAAGGCGAGGATCAGGAAGCCGACCAGGATCAGCAATCCGGCGATGCGCCCGGCTTCGAGGTATTCCAGCCCCTGCTGCAGCCACGGTTGCCCCAGCCACCAGCCGGCGATGCCGCGCTCGGCCAGGAACTGGGTGAAGAAGTTCCAGATCACGATGCCGATCACCGCGTAGAACAGGAACTTGATCAGCCACGGCGCCACCAGCTCGCGTTTGGCCAGCAACGGCGCCACGAACAGGATCGCACCGATGAAGCCGCAGACGATCCACATGATGCCCAGGTTGAGATGCTCGGCGCGGGCGACGTTGAAGTTGAGCCAGCCCTGCAGGAGGGTCGGGTCGACCTGCTGTGCGGCCAGGATCATGCCGTAGATCACCTGCACCACGAACAGCACCAGCATCAGCATGAAAAAGCGCAGGCTCAGGCGTTGGGTCTGGTATTCGGTCTGCATCACTGCTTCTCCAGCGTATGGAGGTAGGCCACGATGGCGTTGACTTCATCGGTCTTGAGCAAGGTGTCGTAGGCCGGCATCACGCCCGGCGGATAACCGGCCACGATCTTCGCCTCCGGTTGGCGGATCGACTCGGCCAGGTAGGCGTCGTCGGCAGTGACCTTGCCGCCGTCGGCCAGGCTCACGCTGGATTCGTACAGACCGCCCCAGCCGGGGCCCACCAGCCGCTTGTCGTCGCTGGCGTGGCAGGCCACGCAGCCGTAGTCCTTGACCAGTTGCGCGCCGAGCGCGGCCGGGTCGCTGGCCGGTGCCGGCGTGGCCGCTGCGGCGGGCGCGACCTGCGCAACCGCAACGGTGCCGTGTGCCAGTTGCAGCCGGCGGTCCAGCGTGCCGGCTTCGATCTTCGGCGGCCAGCCCTCGGTGTTCATCGCCGAGGTGTACTTGAGGTAGGCGATCAACTGGCCGATCTCGTCCTTGCTCAGCGGCAGGTTAGGCATCAGCGTGGTGCCGCCGCCGCGTCGCTGGATGCGGTTCGCCGCGCCGGGATACTTCTGCAGGTAGGCGTCGATCGTGTCGGTGCCGGTGTCGGCATGCTGGTTCGGATCGAGCAGCTGGGCGCGCACCGCCGCCTCGGTCGGCCAGCCGCCGGCCGAGGGCAGGAACGCCGCCAGCCACGCCGGCCCCGCCTGCCGGTACACCTCGGTCAGATCCGGCCCCAGGTAGGCGCCGTTGCCGACCATGGTGTGGCAGCCCATGCAGTTGTAGGCCTGGAACACGCGCTTGCCGTCGTTGGCCTGGTACGGGCCGAAGCTCACCGTGTCCGGCGTAGCCTGTCCGCGCGAGGGCAGGAAGGAGAACACCGACAAGGCGATGAAGATCAGCGCCATGAGGCCCAGCAAGAACAGTGCGGCGCGGCGCCGCGGTTTTTCGCAACTGCTGTCGCCCGATCCGCAGCTCATGGCTGGCCCCCTTTGTCGTCGACGGAAGGCGGCGTGGCTTGGGTGTCATGCAGGAACAGGATGCGCAAGCTGCCGATGAACATGTAGAACACCCACACCGCCAGCACGAAGCCGACGGCGAAGTAGATCCACCACACGAGGTGCGATTCGGGCCAATACTCGAAATCGCGCCAGAAAGGCCAGGACAGCCAGAACGCTGCCACGCAGGCCAGCACCGAAAGCGTCAGATCCGAAACCCGCTGCGACATGCGATTCTCCCCTGGACCGTAAGCGAGCCTTGCCGGGAAACGTCGTGTACCGCGCGCCCCTCCCCCGAGGGATCCGCGTCAGTCGCGCCGACTATAGGAATGGCGGCAGGCACCGCCTCTGATCCAGGTCAAGCGAAGTGGCCTTTGCCCGCCGCGTCATCCATCGCTGCGGCGCGTGCGGCATGGCCGTGGGCGGACGGGGTGTCGGGCGCAGCCCCGCCGCCATGCCGGCTTTCGCCGGAATGACGGTCCGGTGGGTCAGCGTTTCAGCGACCCGGCCCCGCGCCTTCCGCATCGGCGCCGGACTGCAGGATGCGCCGGCGCACGCGCTGTTCTTCCGCAGGGCCGATCAGCCCTTCGCCCAGCAGCTCCTGCAGCACTTGCAGCTGGCGCAGGCGTCGTTGCGGCAGGGTCTGCGGCGACGCGGGCGACTGCTTCGCCGATGGCGTCGCAGCCTGTGCCGGGCGTGGCACTGGCCCCGTCTTCGCGGCGACGCAATCCAGGCGCAGGTGCAGGTCCTGCTTGAGATCGCCCAGCGTCACGCGGTGCTGCAGCGGTTCGCAGCCGGCGTGGCGCAGCGTGACCGTGCCGTAGAGCGCAGCGCGCGCATCCGGATAGTTGTTCGGATAGATGTCGCGTTCGCTGACGGTCAGTGGCGTGGTGCCGGCCAGCCCGCCGATCAGCTCGACCTCGGCCGCCGAGGGAGTCGATTCGATGCGCAGCGTGCCGACCTGCAGCGCCTGCGCGTGGACCTCGGCACCGGCGGCAAGCAGCAGCACGGCCGCGCCGGCGCGCCATCGTGATCGTCTCGGCAGGCAGTGGGCGCGCATGTCAGAACGCGGTGTCGAAGCCGAACAGGATGTAGTTCTCGCGGTTCAAGTGACCGGTGAAGTAGGGGCCGGTCGGCTTGGTCTTGTTCTTGAAGTCGATGTTGAGCTCGACGATGCCCTTGACGTTGCGCATGAAGTAGTGCGATGCGGTCAGGCTCAGGCTGTTGATGGCGATGCCTTCGTAGATGGTGTTGCTGCGCGCGAAGTCGCCGGCGCCGGCGTAGTTGTACAGCGCCGAGAAGGCCCAGCGATCGTCGGGAATCCAGTCGAGGCCGGCGAAGCCGCCGTTCCAGCGATAGTTGCGCGTCGGATCGACGTCCAGGAAACCGCGCCAGTCGTTCCACAGGTATTGCGCATACCAGTGCATGTCCCCGCCGACGTCGCCGCGTGCGTCGACGCCGACCACGCGCTTGTCGGTCCGGCGCTGGCTCTTGTCCATGGCGGCCGGGCCGGCGGCGCCGAGTTGCTTGCCGCTGGCGCCGAACAGCCCCACGCCCACCGGGCCGATGTCGGTGCCGAGGTGGGCAAAGACGGTCTTGGAGTTGTCGTTGTCGAACATCCGGTCCGGGCGCGAATAGCCGGTGCCGTTGATCTTGAAGTTGTCGGTGATGCCGTTGCCGTTGGTGAAGCCCAGGGTGATGCCGAACGGCCCGACGTCACGGTCGAACTGCACGCCGCGGTCGTAGGTGATGCCGGCCATGCGGTAGACCATGTAGTCCTGGAACGGCAGGCGGATCTCGCGCGGGAACATCGCGTCGGACAGCGAGAACTGACCGAGCATCATGCCGATGCCGCTGCCGAAGATGTCGGCGTGGCGGAACCAGGCGTCCTCCACCACGATCTCGCCGTTGCCGCCCTTCTCGGCCATGATGGCGTAGAAGTAGTAGGTGATGTCCTTGCTCAGCGGCGCGCTGGACAGCAGCTTGAGCAGGTACGGCGACTGGAAGTCGGTCGGCGCGGACTGGCGCGCGCCGCTGACCGGGTCGATCGCCTTGCCTTGGCGGGCCTGCACATAGGCCTGGGCGCGGATGGCCAGCGGCACGTGGTCGGGCAGCGCGAGGCGGTCGTCGCCGAGCTGGTCGGCGGTTTCCATCCAGTTCGGCAGGCGCATGTTGTTCGCGATGAACACTTCGCCGAACTTGTTGAGGCGCGGGAAGGCGGAGTGGCAGGCGGCGCAGCTGAGGTTGTAGCGGCGCGCGAACTCCGGCATCGCGGAGGCGTCCTGCGCCGGCAGCAGCGCCAGCCATGCGCTCAGCAGCAACAGCGGCACGCTGCGCAGCGTCGCGCAGAACAGGCGCCGGCACGTCGGTCGATCGCAGGGCGATGACGCGACCCGTCCGCCATCGGCGTCGTGCCGCGCAGGAAAGTCCAGGATGGCGGTCCGTTTCATCACACGTTGCTCCCGAGGCCGTGGGCGCCGAGCGAGCGACGGAGCACGTGCCAGCCGGCTCCGCTCGCGCGGCACAACCAGTCTAGGGTGGCGTGGATTGGCGGATTTGACGCACGTCAACCACGAAGCGTGTTGTCCGATGGAGCGTCAGCTCATCAGTCGATCTTGATCGGCTCGTGCAGCCCCGGCAGCTGGCAGGCAAGGCCGCGCGCTTGGAGCACATCGCGCATCACCTGCATGCCGCGGCCGTATTCGCCGTGCACCAGCAACACCTTGCGCCGCGGCGCGTCGCCCAGCCAGGCCAGCAGCGCGGGCTGGTCGGCATGGGCGGAGAAACCGTTGATGGTCCACACCTGGGCACGCACCGGAATCTCCTCGTTGAACACGCGCACGCTGGGCGCGCCATCGATGATCCGCCGCGCCAGCGTGCCTTCCGCGGCATAGCCGACGAACACCACGCTGCAGCGCTCGCGCCACAGGTTGTGCTTGAGATGGTGGCGCACGCGCCCGCCGTTGCACATGCCCGAGCCGGCCAGGATGATCGCGCCGCCGTCGACGTTGTTGATCGCCATCGACTCGGCCGTACCGCGGGTGAAATGCAGGCCGGGCATGGCGAACGGGTCGCCGTGTTGCAGTTCGTCCAGGAAGCCGTCGTCGAAGCATTCCGGGTGGCGGCGGAAGATCTCGGTGGCGGAAATCGCCATCGGCGAATCGAGGAACACCCGCACGTGCGGCGGGATCGCGCCGGCCGCGATGCCGCGGTGCAGGTAGTACAGGATTTCCTGGGTGCGTTCCAGCGCGAAGGTGGGGATCACCACGTTGCCGCGCCGGTTCACCGTGTCGCGGATGGCACGGTACATCTCGTCCACCGAATCGGGCACCGAGCGGTGCGGGCGGTCGCCGTAGGTGCTTTCCATCACCACGTAGTCGGCGGGTGGGGCAGGCGTTGGATCGCGCAGCAGCGGGCGCCCCGGGTTGCCGAGGTCGCCGGAAAACAGCATGCGCCGGGGCTGGCCGCCGTCGTCGATCTGCAGCAGGATCGAGGCCGAGCCGAGGATGTGGCCGGCATCGAGAAAGCGCGCGCTGATGCCCTCGACAACGGGAACCGCATCGCCGTAGCCGACATCCGGGCCGAAGAAGTCCAGCGCGTGCAGGGCGTCGTCCAGCGTGTACAGCGGCGGTGCCACCACGTCGCCGCGGCGGTTGTTGCGCTGCGCGCGGCGCGCGTCCTCTTCCTGCAGGCCGGCGGCGTCCAGCAGCACCACCCGCGCCAGTTCGCGGGTGGCGGCGGTGGTGAGGATGCGGCCGCGGAAACCCCGCCGCACCAGCAGCGGGATGCGCCCGCAATGGTCGAGGTGGGCGTGGGTGAGCAGCAGCACGTCGATGCCGGCCGGGTCGAAGCCGAACGGCTCGGCGTTGGCGCGCTCGACCTCCTCGCTGCCCTGGAACATGCCGCAGTCGATCAGCACGCGGCGATCGTTGCAGGTGATCAGGTGGCACGAACCGGTGACCTGCTTGGCGGCACCGTGGCAGCTGTAGATGAGCATCGTTTCCTCGGGGGTGCGGGCGACTGGCGCAGACTCTGGCAGGACAGGCCAGCCGCCGGGTTGATCGTCGTCAAGTCGGGGCACCCGCCGAGCATGTCATGGTGGGCCTGATGCCGTCGTACGGCCCGACCCGCGGCAGGCTTGCCGGAATATGGGGGTGGCGATGATCACCGTGCCGTTCCATCACGATATCGGCGTCGTGCGGGTGTTCCTGCGCTTCTCGCGTGCGGCAGCGCTGTTGATCTGCGTGGCGGCGCTGGTCGTGCTGGTCGGCTGGTGGTGGCAATGGCCGCTGCTGACCACGATGTGGCCGGGGCAGCCGGCGATGACCGCGAACGCGGCGGTCGGCTTCGTGTTGTCCGGCGGCTCGCTGCTGCTCAGCCAACACCCGGCGCCGTCGTGGTCGAGCGTCGGTCGCTGGCTGTCGCTGGGCGTGCTGGCACTCGGTGCGGTGACGTTGGCGGAGCATCTGTGGCTGGTCGACTTGCACATCGATCACCTCATCGCGGCACTGTCGACGCGCGACCCCGCGGGTTGGCCCGGGCGCATGGCCGAACCGGTTGCGGCGGGCTTCGTGCTGCTCGGTGCGCTGGGCCTGCTGCCGGCGCGACGCTGGCCGCGCCTGCGCGACGCGCTGGCCCTGGTCGCGTTGGTCATCGCGATGAGCGGGCTGGCCTCCTATGGCATTGCGCTGGCCGGCAAGGGCGCCACGCCGTTCGGGCGCATGCCGCTGCACTCCACTTTGTTGCTGCTGCTGGCGACGCTCGGCTGGCTGTGCGCCTCGCCCACGCTCGGGCTGACCCGCGTGGCCACCGCCGACACGCTGGGCGGCGCCCTGGCGCGGCGGCTGCTGCTGCCGGCCTTGCTGCTGCCGGCGGTGTTCGCGTTCGTGTTCGAGTTGCTGCAGTCCTGGCTGGGCCTGCCCGAAGCGCTGGCCTTCGTGTTCGTGGCCCTGTTCAGCGGCGGCGCGGTGGCCGGGCTGGTGTGGTGGGTGGCCAACCTGTTCGACAAGCTCGAACGCCAGCGCCGCGAGAGCATCGCGCTGCGCAACGACGCCGGCACCGACATCCTCACCGGGCTGGCCAACCGGCGTGCGCTCGACGAGGCACTGGCCGGCCTGCTGCGCGGGCAGCGCGAGCACGACACGACGTTCTCGCTGCTGATGCTCGATCTGGACCGCTTCAAGACCTTCAACGACGACTTCGGCCACCTGGCCGGCGACCAGGTGCTGCGCATCACCGGCCACCTGCTGCGCGCGGCGCTGCGCCCGGCGGACATGGCCGCGCGCTACGGCGGCGAGGAGTTCGTGCTGCTGTTGCCGGGTACCGACTTGAACGGCGCCGGCGAGGTGGCGGCGCGCCTGCTCGACGCATTCCGCGGTTTCGCCTGGCCGCAGTGCACGGTCACGGTGAGCATCGGCATGGCGCAGGCGGTCGCCGGCGATGCCGCGGAGGACCTGATCCGGCGCGCCGACGGCTCGCTGTACGACGCCAAGCGCGGGGGACGCGACCGTGCGGTGGCGGCGATCGCGCCGCCCGAGGTGTTGCGCCCGGGAGCCTTCCCGCGCGCCGTTTCGGGTTCTTAAGATCCACATAAGCCGTCCCGGTTGCAATGCCGTCCAAGGCAATCCTGCCGATACCGGAGACGCACCATGAAACGCATCGTCATCGCCCCGTTGTTCCTCGCCGCCGCCGTCCTGTCGGCGTCCGCCTTCGCCGCACCGCAATGCACCAGCGCACCGCGTGCGCAGTGGCTGACCGAAGCGGCGATGAAGCAGAAGGTGCTCGACCAGGGCTACACCATCAAGGTGTTCCAGGTCTCGGGCAATTGCTACGAGATCTACGGCAAGGACAAGGCCGGCAAGAACGTGGAGATCTACTTCGACCCCACCGACGGCCGCATCGTCAAGAAGAAGGGCGGTTGATCGTCACCTGACCCCTAGCGAGGACAAGCCATGAACGCGATGGTCAAAGTGTGGGACCCGCTGGTCCGCCTGTTTCACTGGTCGCTGGCGGGCTTGTTCCTCGCCAACTTTTTCACCGAGGACGGCGAGCTGGTCCATCGCGGGATCGGCTACGCCGTGCTGGCCCTGCTCGCGGTGCGTTTCGTGTGGGGCTGGATCGGCACGCGGCACGCGCGCTTCGCCGACTGGGTGCCCGGCCCGCGCCGGGTGCGCGACTACCTGCGCGAGCGCCTGGCCGGGCGCTCGCGGCGGCAGCTCGGGCACAACCCGGCCGCCGCCGTGATGATCCTGGCCCTGCTCGTTGGCGTGCTGCTGGTCGGCGTCACCGGCTGGCTGCAGACCACCGACCGGTTTTTCGGGGAGGGATGGCTGCAGGAGCTTCACGAAGCGCTGGCCTACGGCGTGCTGGGGCTGGTCGTGCTGCACGTGCTGGCCGCGGTGGGCGAGAGCGTGCACTACGGCGAGAACCTGGTCGCCGCGATGATCCACGGCCGCAAGCGCGCGCCATGAGCCTGTCGGGCTTTGGCTGGTCGAGGCGAAAATCTGGCTGCGCGAGGACAGATTTTCGCCGGTTCGCCGCGCCATGGTGGTTCCATGGCGCAAGAATCGACGGAAATATGGACCGCGCAGTCGGATTTGCAGCCCGGCCAGCCAAAGCCCGACAGCCTCATAGGACAGGATGCCGCAGCCGGCGAAAAAGCGGCGCCAATTGCTGCAAGTCAAGTGAGCGGCCTGATCCCGCGACAAGAATGAGGCCATGCGCATCCTGCTAGCCGAAGACGACCGGGCACTGGGGCAGGCGCTGGCCGACGGCCTGCGCCAGCTCGGCCACGTGGTGGACTGGATCACCGACGGCACCCAGGCGGCTGCCGCCCTGAGCGACACCGCGTATGCCGCCGCGATACTCGACTGGAACCTGCCGCGCAGCAGCGGCCCGGCGATCATCGCCGGCATGCGCCGCCGCCAGGACGCCACCCCGGTGCTGCTACTGACCGCACGCGACGAACTGGCCGACCGCGTCGCCGGGCTGGATGCCGGCGCCGACGATTACGTGGTCAAGCCGGTGCATCTGGACGAACTGGCCGCCCGCCTGCGCGCCTTGCTGCGGCGGGCCGACGGCCAGGTCGAGCCGGCGATCCGCGTGGGCGCGCTGGAAGTCACCCCGGCCGCGCGCAGCGCCACGCTTGCCGACGCGCCGCTGGAGCTGACCGCGCGCGAGTACGCGTTGCTGGAAATGCTGGTGCGCCATCCCGGGCGTGCGTATTCCCGCGAGCAACTGGAGGACGCGTTGTACGGCTGGGACCGCGAAGTGGCCAGCAACGCGGTGGAAGTGCACATCCATCACCTGCGCCACAAGCTGGGACCAGGCTGGATTCGCACCTTGCGCGGCATCGGCTACGCCATCAATCCGCCCGGCGGAGTTGCCGCGTGATCCGCCCCTCGCTCAACCGGCGGCTGGTGCTGCGGCTGCTGGCCGGCATCGTGCTGGTGTGGTGTGCCGCCGCCGGCTGGCTGGCCTGGCGCAGCCTGCACGAGGTCGACGAGATCTTCGACCAGATGCTGGTGCGCACCGCCGCCAGCGTGTTCGCGGTGATGCCGGACGAGGTCGCCCGCGTCGGTACGGTGCGCCTGCCGGACAAGCCGCTGCTCGATTCGGACGATACCGCCCAGCGGCCGGCCATCGTGTTGCGCGATGCGCGCGGCGAACTGCTGGTCGAGAGCGCCGAACTGCCGCTGCTGCGCTTCGACCCGGGTGATGCGCACTTCCATTCGATCGTGCACGACGACCGGCGCTGGCGGGTGTTCCAGCGCTGGGATGCGCGGCATCGGTACTGGGTCCAGGTCGGCGCGCCGCTGGACGAGCGCGACGAACTGCTGCGCAAGCTGCTGGCGCCGGCGCTGCTGGCCTTGCTCGCGCTGCTGGTGCTGGTGCCGCCGATCGTGTTCGCCGGTTTGCGCAGCGGGCTGAAACCGCTGCGCCAGCTGGCGCGCAGCCTTTCCGCCGGCGCCGATCCGGCCGCCGCCTCGCTCACCGACGCGCGGGTGCCGGTCGAACTGGCGCCGTTCACCGAGGCGATCGACAAGCTGGTCGATCGCCTGCGGCGCAGCCTGGAACACGAGCGCCGCTTCACCGCCGACGCCGCGCACGAATTGCGCCACCCGCTGGCAGCGCTGCGGCTGGAACTGGACCTGGCCGGGCGCGGCGACGATGTGCCCGCGCGCGCGCAGCACCTGCAGCGCGCGCAGGAGGCGCTGGACCGCATGCAGCGACTGGTGGCCCAGCTGCTGATGCTGGCGCGGGTCGAGAAGCTGGCCGAGCTGGCCGACGCCGGCCCGCTGCGCCTGGCGAGCGTGGCCGAAGCGGCCTTGCGCGACGCCAGCGAGCGCGCGGCGGCACGTTCCATCGAGCTGTCGCTGGACCACGACGGCAACGATTTCGTGCTGGGCAGCCGCAGCCTGCTCGACATCCTGGTGCAGAACCTGCTGGACAACGCGCTGCGCCACGTGCCCGAGCACGGCCAGGTGAACGTGCGTGTCGGCGGACGCGACGAACAGGTGACGCTGGAGGTGAACGACAACGGCGGCGGCTTCGCGGACGCCGCCGTGGCACGACTGGGCGAGCGTTTCCACCGCCCCGAAGGCAGCATCGGCGAGGGCAGCGGCCTGGGGCTGTCGATCGCCTGGGCGATCGCCCGCCTGCACCACGGCGAGCTGGCCTTCGGCCGCTCCGCGCTGGGCGGCGCGCAAGTCAGTTTCAGCCTGCCGCGCGTGGCAACCGACGCGGCGCATGCGCCCGGCTACGTTTGATCCATCGGCCGTCTCATTCCGGAGAACTCCCATGACCGAACCCGCTGGCAAGCTGAGCTTCCACGTCATTGCCCATCGCCTCGATGCCCACGGCAGCGTCGCCCGCTGCAAGAGCGCCGAACTGTCGCTGGACACGGCTCTGTCCGGTCGCCTCGATGCGTTCAACCCGGCCGAACTGCTGCTGGCCGCCTTGTCGGCCTGCATGATCAAGAGCATCGAGCGGGTCACGCCGATACTGAAGTTCCAGTGGCGCGGGGTCGAGGTGCGCGTGCACGGCGTGCGCCAGGACGTGCCGCCACGGCTGGAATCGATCGACTACGAGATCCTGGTGGACAGCGACGAGAGCGAGCAGCGGCTGGCTCTGCTGCACGACAACGTGCGCAAATACGGCACCGTGTTCAACACAGTGGCGCCGGGTACCCGTCTCGCCGGCGTGCTGCGACGGGCCGGCTGAAGCGCGGACCCGTCGCCGTTGTTGTCCTGCGCTCGGTCGCCCGGTGCCGCCGGCGGCAACCACGGTCGACAGCGTAACGAGTTCGGCCGTATGGACGTCTGTTTGCTGCGTCGTCGGCGGCCTGCGGCCGGTCCGGCCGGGCAACCGGCCAGCAGCGTCGCCGGCATGGCGGTGGACAGGGCCCGTGCGGGCCGCTCAGCGTTGACCGTGGAAGTGCTCGCGGAACGGCTGGCGGAATTGCCGGTGGCAGCCCAGGCAGGCGCCCTGCACGTTGGCGAACGCCGCGATCGTCGCAGAGCCGTCCTGCCGTTGTGCGGCCTGTGCCAGCTGCTGCGCGGCGTCGTGGGCCTGGCGGTCGTAGTCGCGGAAGTGGCCGGCGTCCTTGCCCATGAAGGCGAGGATGCGCAGCTTCTCCGCCAGCGGCGGTTGCGGATGGTCGGCGATGCGCGCGGCCCGTTGCGCCACCGCCGGCCAGTCCTCGCGCGCGATGCCGTCGGTGACGCCCTGCATGTCCTTGCCCAAGTCCTGCATGATCGTGGTCAGCGCCAGCGGCGTGGCCTGCTTCGGCGTATCGGCCGCACTGGCCGGCGGCGGCAGACTGCCGGCCAGCAGCGCCAGCAGGGCGACGGCGGCGGCATGGGGCATCGTGGTGCGTGGCGTGAAAGGCATGGGCGGTCTCCTTCGGGGGTTGGATGTTGGGCATCGGCATGGCGCCGGTCGCGCTGGCCGCGCTCAGGCCGGCGGTTCGCCGCCGTAGAACGCATGGATGGCAGCCACGGCCTGTTCGGCGTTTTCCACCACGCTGAGCAGTTCGGTGTCGTGGGGGTCGAGCATGCCCTGTTCGACCAGGAACTCGAGGTCGCAGGCGCGGCGCCAGAAGGCGCCGCCGACCAGCACGATCGGCAGACGCGGCATCTTGCCGGTTTGCACCAGGGTCAGCACTTCGAACAATTCGTCCAGCGTGCCGAAGCCGCCGGGAAAAGCGACGAGCGCCTTCGCGCGAAGCATGAAGTGCATCTTGCGCACGGCGAAATAATGGAAGCGGAAGGCCAGCTCCGGGGTGATCCAGCTGTTGGGCCGCTGTTCGTGCGGCAGCGTGATGTTGAGTCCGATCGAGCGGGCGCCCGCCTCGCAGGCGCCGCGGTTGGCCGCTTCCATGATGCCCGGCCCGCCGCCGGTCACCACCACGAAATCGCGGCGACCCTCGCACTGGAAACGGCACGAGACGATTTCCGCGAAGCGGCGCGCTTCCTCGTAGTAGCGGGCGCCGGCCAGCCGGCGGCGGGCGGCGGCGAGTTCGCGCGCCAGCTCCGGCTCGTCCGGATGGGCCTGCGCGTGGGCCGCGAGCCGCACCACGTCGGCCTGGGCCTGCTCGGGCGAACAGGTGCGTGAGCTGCCGAGGACCACGACAGTGGAACGGATGGCGTGTCCGTGCAGCGCGATTTCCGGCTTGAGCAGTTCCAGTTGCAGGCGCACGCCGCGCAGCTCGTCGCTGGCGAGGAACGCGACGTCTTCCTGCGCCAGCCGGTAGGCCTCGCCGTGCACGATCGCCTCTTGCCGCCGCTTGCTCTCGTCGCTGCCGTTCATGCCGGGACTCCGCTGCCGTGCCAGTGCACCTGCTGGCCCGCCGCAGGAACGGTCACGTTCCAGCCGGGGCGCACACGCAGCCCGCTGGCCAGCGCCTGCGCCGCCGTCTCCTCGCCATGCACCACGAAGGTCTGCGCCGGCGCCCGCGCGAAGCCGGCGGCCCAGGCCAGCAGCGCGTGCCGGTCGGCATGCGCGGACAAGCCGCCGACGGTATGGACCGAGGCGCGCACCGGGATGTCCTCGCCGAAGATCCGCACCTGGCTGGCTCCGTCCACCAGCCGCCGGCCCAGCGTGCCCTGGGCCTGGAAGCCGGTGATCAGCACGCTGCATTCGGCCCGCCCGAGGTTGTGCCGCAGGTGGTGCTTGATGCGGCCGGCGGTGCACATGCCACTGGCGGAGATGATGATGGCGCCGGAGCGGATATGGTTGAGCGCGATGGATTCCTCCACGCTGGCGGTGAAGTCGAGATAGGGCAGATCCTTGCCGAGCGCGTGCCAGTGGGCGAGGCGGGTGGCGTTCTCGTCGAACAGGTCCAGGTGTCGCCGGGTGATCCGGGTGGCCTCGGCGGCCATCGGCGAGTCGACGAAGATGCGCAGGTCGCGCAACCTTCCGTCCCGGCTCAGCCGGTGCAGGTGGTAGAGCACCTCCTGGGTGCGGCCCACCGCGAAGGCCGGCACGATCACGTTGCCGCGGGCAAGGGTGCGCTCGACCACCCCGACCAGCTCGTCCTGGGTGGCGGCAAGTTCCTTGTGCAGGCGGTCGCCGTAGGTCGATTCGACGAACAGCAGATCCGCTTCGGCGATCGGCGTCGGGTCGCGCAGGATCGCCCGGCCGGGTTGCCCGAGGTCGCCGCTGAACACCAGCTTGGTGGTCCGCTCGCCTTCGCTGATCCAGACCTCGAGGATCGCCGAACCCAGGATGTGGCCGGCATCGCGGAAGCGGCAGCGGACATCCGCGTGTGGCCGCAACTCGCGCCCGTAGCCGTGGGGCTGCACTTGGCGCAGGCAGGCGTCGGCGTCGCGCAGGGTGTACAGCGGTGCGACGATGGCCTGCGCGTCGCGCGCGCCGCGGGCGCCACGCTGCGCGCGCAGCGCCTCCATTTCCTGGATGTGGGCGCTGTCCGGCAACATCACCTGCAGCAGGTCGGCGGTGGCGGCGGTGGCATGGATCGTGCCGCGGAAGCCGGCGCGCGTCAGTTTCGGCAGCAGGCCGCTGTGGTCGATATGCGCGTGCGTCAGCAGGACGAAATCGATCGTCGACGGTTCGAACCCGAACGCTTGCTGGTTGCGCCGGGCGGCTTCGCGTCCGCCCTGGAACATGCCGCAGTCGACCAGGAAGCTCGTCGTTGCGGTCTCCACCAGGAAGCATGAGCCGGTGACCTCGCGGGCGGCGCCGAGAAAGGTGATCTGCATGGAGGCGGTTCTCCGGATTCGTTCAGTCGCGCCGGCGGCAAGGCTGCCCGGTGGTAGCCGGCGATCGGGCGGTCAGGGTGGCGTGGCCTGGGTGGATGCCTGGTCGGGTGATCCCCGGTCGGCGGCTGGGTTGGCTGTCAGCGGCTGCCAGTCCGGGTCCGCGAAGTAGCGCGGGTACAGTTCGAGCGCGTCGAGCAGTTGCGGCAACCCGTCGGCGGCGAGCACGCGGCCGAGCAGCAGGCGCAGGTTGGCGTCCACGCCGTCGCCGCGCGGAGGGTGGTCGACGATGGCGGCCACGCTGTCCTCGATCGATGCGGTGGCGGCGCGGGCTTGCCTGGTCGACAGCGAACCCTCGGCCTGCGCCTGCTGCATCCACAGTGCGACGGCGCGGATGCGGCGCATGCCCTCGCGCAACGCGGCATCGGCAGGCCAGCGCTGGCCGTGGTCGAGCTGGAGCTGGCGTGGGGCGGTGGCTTCGGTGTGGTGCGCGTCGCCAGCCATCGCCTGCGCGAAGGATGGCAGGGCCCCGGCCAGCACCGTGACCAGCAAGGGCACGAGCAGGGTCCTTTGCGAATGGCCGTCCGTCCGGCATGCGCCGTCGCGGCGCCGGCAGTATCCGCGCAGGCGTCGCGGTTGCCTGTCACCCATGGGGCGGCACCTCCTGCCGCGCCGGCGATCGCGGCGCGGCCTTGCCCTGGCTGCGGCTGCCGGCATCGCCGGCGGCGGGGTCCCAGCCGCCGCCCAGCGCCTTGAACAGCGCCACCAGGTCGATCGCGGCCGCGGTATGCGTGCGCGCATAGCCGTCTTCGGCGTCGCGCAGCACGCGCTCTTCGGCCAGCAGGTCGGTCAGCGCGATGTCGCCGGCGGCGTAGCGCGCCTGTGCGTGGGCATAGCTGCGCCGCGCGGCGTCGAGGGCGGTCTGCTGCAGCCGTACCGCGTCCAGCCCCAGCCGGTAGTCGCCCAGCGCGCGTTCCGCGTCGCCCAGTGCGGTCAGCACGGCCTTCTCGTAGGCGAGTGCCGCCTGCTGCTCGCGCGCCTCGCTGGCGCGGATCTGCGCGCGCACGCGGCCGCCATCGAACACGCGCCAGGAGATCAGCGGCATGATCGAGAAGGTCTGGCTGGCGGACTCGAACAACCGGCCCGCCTCCAGCGCCTGGAAGCCGCCGCTGGCGCCGATCGACAGCTTCGGGAACAGCTCCGCCGTCGCCACGCCGATGTCGGCGCTGCGTGCGGCCAGGCGGCGCTCGGCCGCGCGCACGTCCGGCCGGCGGCGCAGGAGGTCGGCGCGCTGGCCGACCGGGATCGGGGCCAGCGTGATCGGTGCAGCGGTGCTGTCGAGCAGGGCCAGCTCGCGCTCGGGCGGCGCGCCCAGCAGCACGCCCAGGCCCAGCGCCGCCGCGCGCAGGCGCGCCTGGATGGCGGGCAGGCCGGCAGCGGCGGCGTCCAGGCGCGCCTGCGCGGCATCGACATCGGCCTGCGCCGCGTCACCCGCGCGGAAGCGCTGGCCGACCAGCTCCGCCGTTTGCGCGAGCGCCTGCATCGAAGCTTCGCGCGCGGCCAGCTCGCGTTGCGCGCCGCGCAGGGTGAGGTAGCTGCGCGCCACTTCCGCGGCGATGCTGATGCGTACGCCGGCGGCGTCCTCCTGCGCGGCCTGCAGGCGCGCCTCGGCGCCTTCCACCGCGCGCCGGGTGGCGCCGAACAGGTCGATTTCCCAGCCGGCGTCGAAGCCGGCGTCGTGGATGGTTTGGTCGCGCGAGATGCCGGGAATGGCGCCGATCGGCAGCGGGCCGTTCTCGCTCTGCCGGCGTCGGGTCACACTGGCGCTGGCGCCGACGGTGGGCGCGTAGCCGCCGGTCGCGCGATCGCGCAGGGCGCGCTCCTCGGCGATGCGCGATCGCGCCTGGCGCAGGTCGAGATTGTCCGCCATGGCAGTGGTGACCAGCCGGTCCAGCGTCGGGTCGCCCAGCGTGGTCCACCAGACCGACAGGCCGGCCGGCGTCTGTGTGGCGGCCGGCTGTGCCCAGCCGCTGCCGGTGTCCACCCTTGGTGGTCCGCGGTAGTCGGGGCCTGCCGCGCACGCGCCGAGCAGCAGCGTGCCCAGCGCGACGGCTGCCGCGCGTGGCGCGCCGCAGCGGCGATTCGATGAGCGGGTCATGGCAACTCCTTCAGGCATGGCGTGGATGGTCATTGCAGGCGGCTGCGCACCAGCGCCGTGGCCAGGGTCAGCGTGACCAGTGCGATCACCGCCAGCGGCCACAGGTTGGCGAGGATGTCCGCCGCCGGCATCGCCTTGAGGAAGCTGCCTTCGACGATGACCAGGAAGTGGGTGAGCGGGATGGCCTGCGCCATCCATTGCAGCGCTACCGGCATGTTCTCCACCGGCGTGGCGAAGCCGGACATCAGCACCGCCGGCACGCCGATGGCGAAGGCGCCCAGGATGGCCTGTTGCTGCGTCGCGCTGACCGCGGAGATCATCAGGCCGATGCCGACCACCGACAGGATGAACAGCAGCAGGCTCGCCAGCAGCAGGGCGAACGAACCGGTAAAGGGGATGCCGAACAGGAACACGCCGGCGCTGATCATGAACAGCCCCAGCAGGGTGCCGATCGCCAGCGCCGGCAGCGATTTGGAAACGATGATTTCCGGCGTCGAGGTAGGCGATACCAGCAGCTGGTCGAAGGTGCCCAGCTCGCGCTCGCGCGCGATCGACAGCGAGGTGATCAGCAGCGCGCTGAACAGCGCCAGGATGCCGGTGAGGCCGGGCACGATGAACCAGCGGTAGACCAGGTTCGGGTTGAACCAGTGGCGCACGACCACGGGGTTCGGCGCCTGTGCATCGGGCGTGACCGCGGCGCCGACCTCGGCGGCGATGGTGGAGAGATAGGCCACCGTGATCTGGCCGGAGTTGCTGCGCCGGCCATCGACCAGCACCTGCGCGCGGCCGCTGCCGCCGGCGGCGATCGTGCGCGAGAAATCCGCCGGAATGGCCAGCGCCGCGATGACCTGGCCGCGGTCGATCAGTTCGTGCAGCTGCCGCTGGCTGTCCACGTGCCGGACGTGGCTGATGAAGCGGGCGCTGTCCAGGCGCTGCATCAGCTCGAGCGACCAGCGGCCGGCGTCCTGGTTGTACACGGCGATATCGACATTGCGCACTTCGAGCGTGGCGGCGAAGGCGAACACCAGCAGCTGCAGGATCGGCGGCACGAACACCACCATGCGGCTGCGCGGGTCGCGCAGGATGCTCAAGATCTCCTTGACGAACTGCGCGCGCAGGCGGGTGAAGCTGAGCAGGGAACCGGACACGGTGCTACTCCAGATTCTTGCGCGTGGCGCGCTTGGCCAGCCCGAAAAACACCGCGCCGATGGCCGTCATGGCCAGCAGGTTGGGCACGAACACCGCCCAGATGTCGCCGGCCAGGAACACCGTCTTCAGCGATTCGACGAAATAGCGTGCCGGAATCAGATGGGTGACGGCGCGGATCGGCGCCGGCATGGCGTCGATCTCGTACAAGAAGCCTGACAGCATGAAGGCCGGCAGGAAGCCGGTGAACAGTGCGATCTGTGCCGCCAGGAACTGGTTGCGCGCCAGCGAGGAGATCAGCAGGCCCTGGCCCAGTGCCGGCACCATGAACACCGCCGACAACAGCAGCAAGGCCGCCAGCGAGCCGTGCAGCGGCACGCCGAACACGAACACCGCCAGCGCCGCGGCACCCAGCGTGGACAGCATGCCGAGCACGAAATAGGGCAGCAGCTTGCCGATCAGGATCTCGGCCACCGACGCGGGCGTGGACAGCACCGCCTCCATCGTGCCGCGCTCCCACTCGCGCGCCACCACCAGCGCGGTGAGCATGGTGCCGATGATGGTCATGACGATGGCGATGGCGCCGGGGATCAGCGCGCGGCGGCTTTCCAGTTCGGGGTTGAACCAGTAGCGCGGCTCCAGCACCACGGCCTGCGCAGGCGAGGCGGCGCCGCGCCCGGCGCGCCAGCTCTGCACCACGCCGCGGGCGTAGTTCTCCACGTAGTTGGCGGTGTTGGGGTAGGAGCCGTCGGTGATGATCTGCACCAGCGGTTCGCTGCCGTGCCGCGCCAGGCGCTGCTCGAAATCCTGCGGGATCACCACGTAGCCGCGCAGCGCGCCGGAGACCAGCTGCTCGGCCACCTCGCGCCGGTCGTGCGCAAAATGCACGTTGAGGAAACGGGTGCCCGAGAACGCCGCGGCCAACGACTGCGCCGAGGCGCCGGGCGATTCCAGCACCACGCCGACGCGCACGTCCTTGGCGTCCAGCGACACGGCATAGGCAAACAGCAACAGCAGCACCACCGGCAGCACGAAGGCGATCAGCAGTGTCGAGGGGTCGCGCAGGGCCTGGTGGCTTTCCTTGGCCACCAGCGCCATCAGCCGCCGCCGGTCGAAACGCCGCGAGCCGGCCGGCAGCACAGCGTCTGCGTGCTTGCGTGCGGCGGCGCTCATGCGGCGGCCTCGATGTCGCGCTCGGTGGATTCCACCAGGTGGATGAAGGCGTCCTCCATGGTCGGGTCCGGCCGCTGCGGGGTGACTGCCATGCGCTTGAGCGCGTCCGGCGTGTCCAGCGCGATCAGGCGTGCGCGAGAGAGCATGGCCACCCGGTCGCAGTACTCGGCCTCGTCCATGAAGTGGGTGGTGACCATGATGGTCACGCCCTTGCGCGCCAGCCCGTTGATGTGGGTCCAGAACTCGCGCCGGGTGATCGGGTCCACGCCCGAGGTGGGCTCGTCCAGGAACAGCACGGGCGGGCGGTGCATCAGCGAACAGGCCAGCGCCAGGCGCTGCTTGTGGCCGAGCGGCAGCGAGTCGGGCGTGGCGGACAGCCAGTCGCCGAGGTCGAAAGTGGCGATCATCTCCTCGATGCGCTCGCGTCGCGTTTGGCCTTCCAATTGGTAGACGCCGGCGGAAAACTCCAGGTTCTGCCGCACCGAGAGCAGGCCGTACAGCGAGAACTTCTGCGCCATGTAGCCGAGCCGGCTCTTGGCCGCGCCGGTGGCGCGGCGCAGGTCCAGGCCCACCACGTGCGCCTCGCCCGCCGTGGGTTTCAGCAGGCCGCACAGCATCTTGAAGGTGGTGGACTTGCCGGCGCCGTTGGGGCCGAGCAGGCCGAAGATTTCGCCCTTGTGCACCTCGAAGCTGACGCTGTCGGTGGCGGTGAAGGCGCCGAAGCGCTTGGTGAGGTGGCGGCAGGACACGGCGATGTCGGAGCCCAGCTCGACCGGCGGCAGCCGCTCGGCCAGGGTCGAGGTGCCGCCGGGGCCGCCGCCGAGCAGGTCGATGAAGGCGTCCTCGAAGCGCGCCGGCACCGGCGCCAGTTCCACCCGCGAGCGCTCGGCCAGCGCCTGCACCTGCTGCGCGCCGGCGCCCGCGCGCAGCACCACGCGCACGCCGGCGCCCTGGATCACGCCGTCGCTCACGCTGGGCAGGTCCAGCGCCTCGGTCAGTACCGCGCGGCGCTCGGCGCCGACGTTCTCGAGGCGGAAACTGCGGCCTTCGAGCTGCGCGGTCAGTTCCTGCGGTGGCCCGTCGAACAGCAGCTGTCCCTGGTTCAGCAGCAGCACGCTCTGGCAGCGCTCGGCCTCGTCGAGGTAGGCGGTGGACCAGACCACCGCCATGCCCTCGTCGGTCAGCGCCTGCACCATGCGCCACAGGTCCTGCCGGCTGACCGGGTCGACGCCCACGCCGGGCTCGTCCAGCAGCAGCACCTTGGGCCGCGCCATCAGCGCGCAGGCCAGGCCGAGCTTCTGCTTCATGCCGCCGGAGAGCTTGCCGGCCAGACGCGTGGTGAAGGGCCCGAGCCGGGTGAACTCGAGCAGTTCGGCGAACAGGTCGGTGTGGCGGTGCGCGTCCATGCCGCGCAGCCGCGCGTACAGGCGCATGTTCTCCATCACCGACAGGTCTTCGTACAGGCCGAAGCGCTGCGGCATGTAGCCGCTGGCGACGTGAATGGCATCGTTGTCCTTCACCACGTCGAAGCCGGCCAGGGCGACGCTGCCGGCGTCGGGGACCAGCAGGCCGGTCATGATCCGCATCAGCGTGGTCTTGCCGGCGCCGTCGGGGCCGACCAGGCCGGTGAGGCGGCCGTAGCGGATCGTGGCGCTGAGGCCGCGCAGCGCCTGGACCTCGCCGAAGCGCTTGCCGACGCCGTCGATCACCACCGCGGCATCGTGCTTGCCGGGTTGCGAGGCAACGCTGGCAGGCTGCGGACCCATCTCAGTGCCCCCGCGCGGGCTGGCTGGCGGTGTCGACGTCGACCGTCACCGGCATGCCTTGGCGCAGGCCCTCGTCGGCGTCGGACACCACCACGCGCAGGCGGTAGACCAGGTCGGTGCGCAGGTCGGCGGTCTCCACCGTCTTCGGGGTGAATTCCGCACGCGGCGAGATGAAGCCGACCTGGCCGTGATAGACGGTGGCCGAGGAATCGGTGTGCACGCGCACCTTGGTGCCCGGTGCGATACGGCCCAGGTCCGCTTCGCCGACATACGCGCGCAGGTACACCGGATCGCGCAGGCTCAGGCTGTACACCGGCATGCCGCTGGCCACCATGCTGCCCGGTTCGCGCACGCGGGCAATCACGACGCCGTTGCTGGGCGTGACCAACGTCGCATCGGCCACTGCGGTGCGCGCCTGGGTCAGGGCGGCCTCGGCCGCGGCGACGCGTGCCTTGCCAGCGGCGATGTCCTCGCTGCGGAAGCCGGCGCTGGCCAGCGACAGCGCAGCCTGCGCCGCGGCCAGGCTGGCGGCGGACTGGTCGCGCGCGGCGCGCGCGGCGTCAGCGGCGCGCTGGCTGCTGGCGCCAGACTTGAGCAAGGTGTCCTGGCGCTTGAAGTTGCGCTCGGCCTCGGTGGCGCTTGCCTGCGCCTGGCGCACGTGCTCGCGCGCCTGGGCGATTTCCTGCGGGCGGTTGCCGCGGTGCAGCTTGTCCAGCTGGGCCTGCGCGGCCTGGAGCTCGGCTTCGGCCGCCGCCAGCTTCTCGCGGTAAGGCGTGGCGTCGAGCTGCGCCATCACCGCGCCGGCGGCAACCGTGTCGCCTTCGTCGAAGGCCATGTGGGTCAGGCGGCCGGACTGACGAAAGGCCAGCTCCACCTCGCGGATGTCGACGTTGCCGTACAGGCGCAGCACGTTCGGATTGCCGCGGTCGCGCAGCAGCCAGAACGCCAGGATGCCGCCCAGCGCGATCACCATGACGGCGATGGCGATCCAGCGGGTTTTTCCAGTGGGAAGGCTCGGAGTTTTCATCGCGACGGTTTTTCCACGTGAGAAGAGGTGTTCAGTGCGCGTGCGCCACCGGCGCCGCGCTCACCGACAGACGCCGGGCCAGCACCGCAATGCCGAGCCACACCAGCGTGCGCAAGGTCATGGCGACCGGCGTGCGACGCTCCCACGCGCCGCCCAGGGCCACATGCAAGCCGAAAGCGAGGAAGACCAGCGCCGTCGCCAGCGCGATGGCGAGCGCCAGCCATGCCGCCCAGCGCCGGCATCGCCACAGTCCGATCCCGGCGACGACGTAGGCAAACCCGGCCAGGAAATTGAACCAGAGCACGAACGGCACGTAGTGGCCGGCGGCCTGGCGCGCGGCGCCGTCGACGAACAGCACTGCCGCACCTTCCCTGAGGGTCAACAGGCCGAAGCCGATGGCGAGCAGGGAAAGCAGCCAGGTCCAGATGCCGCGGTGCTGGTGGGTAGTCATGGTCATGGCTCTCGGTTCGTGGGGGAGCGTCCGCTTGCAGGAGGGGGATCGCCTCGGTCGGCGCGCGCGATGCCGCGGCGGTAGATCGCAAACGCGCCCGCCGCTTCCTTGCGCATGTGGCGGGGG
>Ga0209941_1000672_pt1 | contig 35027 bp, 32 predicted proteins | sample ThiBiot_300_plan_FD_183945 | JGI IMG/M metagenome (GOLD analysis project Ga0209941, IMG submission 183945) | Wastewater bioreactor microbial communities from Cape Town, South Africa - Thiocy_solids_1 (SPAdes) | ecosystem: Engineered > Bioremediation > Thiocyanate > Unclassified | place: South...
GTCCCGAAGATCCTGTGAAAGCGTTCGCGCCATCCATGCTGGCCTCCTGCCACCAGCAGGAAGTCTGAATCACAACGCAGCCGCAAAGGGAATCCCCGACGAGTCAGTTCGTGTGGAAACCGCTCTAAGGCAGCAATCTGGCTCCAGCTGGCACCGCTGGCACGCGGGTTATGAAAAAACGGAAGGGACTCGGCAACGACACGCCGCATCGGGCGCGGCCCCGGCGGTCCTGCCAATGCCGCCGCGAACCGGCCAGCTTCCTTCAGCGCTGTCTTTTTCGTAATCATTCAATCAGGCTGTCACGACCGTCCGTCGGCCGCAACAGTCCGAAACATTCCGCAACGGATCATCACTATCGAAGCGTTGCGCTTCGTCGCGAACCGTTGCTTTTTGTTTCAGTCACACCTGTGCATCGTTGGATGGTGCCGGCTTGGCATGAATTAACATGGCTAATGTCAATGCTGTCACTCCGCGCCTTCGAGCGGCGATTGGGAGCATATCCAGAACGGTTCTCTTTTATCTGCGGACGTTGCGGGACGCCGAAGCCCTGTCAGATGCCATCAAGCAATCGCGCAATCTGGTCGTCATCGGGGCCGGGTTCATCGGACTGGAAATCGCAGCGTCTGCGGCCAACCGGGGGAGTCAAGTGGATGTGATCGACGTTGCGGATCGGCTGCTCGTGCGTGCCGTATCGAAAGAGATGACCAGCGCGATCCGCTTTCTCCATGAGGCGCGGGGCATCCGCTTCCACCTGAACCAAAGCCTGCGTTCGCTCAGCGATAGTTTGAACGCCGACCGCACGTGAGCGAGCAGCACCATGTCCTGCCGTTGTCGGTAACAGGCCGGCCGACCTTTCCAGGCGACTTCGATCGCGTGGGTTTCCTTCGCTCCAATCAAACCCGTTTCATTCAGTCCTGCCCGCTCGCTGCCGCCCGCTCCGAAGCCCATCTACGGAGGATATGACGCTGGAGCTTCGACCCGTTTGCCGCCGTGTGGTAGGGCAATGCATCGACGAAATAGACGTGGCGGGGAACCTTGAAGTTCGCCACTTGCCCTTTGCAATAATCGCGCAACATGTCCTCGTTCGTGCTGGATTCCGCATGCGGCACCACGAAGGCGACCGCGACCTCGCCGAGACGTGTATCGGCGCCGCCGGTCACGGCGACATCCTTCACGCCCTGATGCGCACGAAGCACGCTTTCCAGTTCTTGCGGCGCGACATTGAAGCCGCCAATCTTGAGCATGTCCTTCGACCGGCCGACATAAAAGACGAAGCCCTGCGAGGTGCGCACGCCAAGGTCTCCCGTATGGAACCAGTCGCCCCGAAACGCCGCCGCGTTGGCATCGGCATCGCGCAGATAGCCTGTGGTCACGGTCGGGCCGGAGACGACGATTTCGCCGGGCGCATCCGGTTGTCGCTCTTCGCCAGTCTCGGAATCCACGATTCTTAGCTTGACGCCTGGCGCCACCCAGCCGCCAGGGCGCAAAGCGACCTCGAACGGATCGTCAAGGTTGTTGCGCAGGATCATCGGATTGGTTTCCGTCATGCCATAAGGATGAACAAAGCGGTGGATGCCGAGCGTGGGGCCCATCTCACGTGCTATCCTCTCGTCTAGTCCGGCCATGAAGGCAATCGTTCCCCTGCGCTCCGCCGCGGCGGTCTCGCCACGCATTTCTGCAATCGCGACCATCTCGCGTATCTGCACGTCGACCGCATGGACCACGGTGCACTCTTCCGATCCGAGTAGATCGTAGGCTTCCTCGCTGCGAAAGGCATCCTGGAACACAAGACAGGCGCCCATTCCCAACGTCGAAAGCACCTTGTTGGCGCCGCCGGAAATGCCGAAGAAGGGATAGAGGCTCAGCACTTTCTCGCCGGCCTTGATGCCAAGAAGCTCGCCGCAGTCGACGGAGTGCGGAAGCAGATTGGCGTGCGTGAGCGGCACGCCCTTCGGAAAAGCGGTCGTGCCCGACGTGTAGAAGAGAATGGCGGTGTCGTTGGGGTCCTCGGAGCAAGGCGGCGCGCCCTTCTCGGCGCGTTTTGCCCGTCCGCGCTGCAGCATCTGCGCCGTGTCCAGAGCCGCCGAGTGAGGCAACGTACCAACCCCGATCAGGTGTTCCATGGTAGGCATGCCTGAGAATTGCCCGTCGTCACCACGCACGCCCAGCACTTCGGAAACGATGGAAGTGTAGTCGTGTCCGAGATAGGTGCCCATGCCGATCAGGGTCCTGGCGCGTGAATGCTCAAGGACGTAGCGGAGCTCGCGGCTACGGAAGCGCGGATTGATCGGAACGAAGATCGCGCCGAGGCGCGTGATCGCGAAAAGGTAGAGCACCCATTCGGCAAAGCTGGAAAGGAGCACGGCGACGGGCTCTCCCGGCTGTATGCCGAGGCCGGCAAGCTCCCACTGGAGCGCCTGCACATCGCGCGTCAGTTCGGCGTAAGTCCAGCGGCGCATTTTCGGAGTGCCGCTCGAATGGTCGCTCGCCACTAGCGCCGGGCGTTGCGCATGCGTAGCGGCCATGCGGTCGAGGAATGCTCCGAAAGTCAGGCCGGCGACATCTGTAGCGGATGTCACGGTTTTCTCCCCACATCCGTCGCATAGAGCCGTTCGAGCTCGGAGAATTCCGGAAGCTTGACGAGCCGCTGCCGCTCTTGCCAGCTTATCATGCCATCGAGCACGCCCTCGGTGGTGCCTTGGGTGTGCAGTGCCTCGAGCACATGGCGCATGCCTTTCACGGCCCCGCGCATGGCTGCGTTCGCATAGAAGACGATGCGGAAGCCCATCTCATCGAGGGTTTCGAGCGATGCCGGCGGCGTCTTTCCGCCTTCGACGATGTTGATAACTTGCGGGATGGGAATCCGCTTGGGGATTTCCGCAAGCTCACTGAGCTTCCGTGGCGCCTCGACAAAAGTAGCGTCCACCCCGATCTCGGCATAGGCCTGCGCCCGCTCGATCGCGGCCTCGAAGCCGTGGACCGCATAGGCGTCGGTACGCGCGATGATGACGGTGTCGGGATTGGTCCTCGCGTCCAGCGCCGCCTTGAGTTTGAGGACCATCTCTTCCTGGGTGATCACCTCCTTGCCCTCGAAATGACCGCAGCGCTTCGGGAAGATCTGATCCTCGAGGAAAATCCCGGCTGCTCCGGCCCGTTCCATCACGCGAACGGTACGCTGGACGTTCAACGCATTACCGAAGCCGGTATCGGCGTCGGCCAGCACCGGAATATTCACAGCATCGGTGATGCGGGCGACCTGCTCGGCCATTTCGGTCATCGTCACCAGTCCGAGGTCGGGAACGCCGAATTCCAGATTGGCGAAACCGGCGCCGGTGAACATCAGCATTTCGAAACCGGTTTCCTCGATGATGCGCGCGGTCAGCGCATCGGCAGCGCCGGGCATCAGAACCGCCTTCGGCCGAGCGAGAAGGCGCCGGAATGTCTTGACTTGGCTCATGAAGTGACTGTCTCCTTGCCCAACATCGCGTGGGCGATCAGATTTTTCTGAATCTGGCTGGTCCCCTCGCCGATGCGGAAGGCGCGAGCATCGCGGTAGATCATCTCGACGGGAGATTCCGCCACATAGCCGGCGCCGCCGAGGATCTGAACCGCGCTGTCGGCAACGCTGTTCGCCATTTCGGATGCCGAGAGCTTGGCCATGGAGACGGCGACACGGGCATCGCCTTGGGTGTCCATGGTGCGCGCGGCCGCGTAAAGGAGCGCACGCGACTGCTCGATGTCGAGCGCCATGTCGGCGAGTATCCATCGAAGTCCCTGGAAATTACCGAGCGGCTGGCCGAACTGGCTACGCGCCGTCATGTGCCGGGCTGCGTAGTCGAAGGCCCTCTGCGCCATGCCGACGCAGTGCGCTGCGACGCCAATCCGAGCCTCGCCGACATGGCTCATGCCGAGCCTGAGCCCGTCGCCGATCGCGCCAAGCCGGTTTGCGTCCGGCACGAACAGATCCTCGAAGACGATCTCGGCGATGGGATAGCCGCGCCAGCCCATTTTGGAGTGCACCCGCCCGACCTTGAAGCCCGGCATTCCCCTTTCGACGAGGAAGGCCGTCAGAAGGTCTGTCGCGCCCTCGGCAACCTTGGCCACGACAAGCACGAAATCGGCGCTATTGCCGTGCGAGATGAAATGTTTCGTCCCGTTCAGAATCCAGCCACCATCGGCACGGAGAGCGCGGGTCTTCAGGGCCCCGGCATCGGAGCCTGCCTGCGGCTCCGTCAGCGCAAAGGCCCATGTCTTCTCGGCGCGCAAGGCTGGAAACAAAAAGCGCTCTTTCTGCTCCGCGCTGCAGGCAAGCAGAGCCTTGGGCGGCCGACCCACCACGTCGGCAAGCGCGACACTCACCTTGCCGAGCTCTTCCCGAATCAGGACTTGCGCGAAATAGGGAAGACCCGGCCCGCCGACCTCCTCGGGCATGTTGAAACCGAAGAGGCCAATCTCTATCGCCTTGCGGCGGAGGTCGATGCGCAACCCGTCGGGCAGGTCATTGTTGCGCTCGATCTCTTCTTCGTGCGGGAGCAACTCCTTTTCCACGAAGCGGCGGGTCAGTTTCTTCAGTTCGAGAAACTCCTCGGGTATCCCGTAATCCATCAGCCCTCTCCCTGGGACGCGGCGAATACAGGAACGGCGATGCCGGGTTGCATCGTGGCCTCGAACCGACAATAGACGTTCAGACCGACATGGACGTCTTCCGGCGCGACGCCGACGATATTGGTGAACAGCCTTACCCCCTCCTCCAACTCCACGAAGGCAACGATGTAGGGGACCTCTTCCTTAAGGTCGGGATTGACCGCCCGGCGCACGACGCTGTAGCTCGCGACCCTGCCGGTGCCTGCGCTGTCGCGCCATGTCACGGCGCCGTCGCAGCGGATGCAGCGGCCGCGCGGCGGCCATTGGAAAGCGGCGCACGCCTCGCAATAGGGTAGGCTGAGACGATTCCCGGCAGCCGCATTCCAGAATGGGGCGACTTCCCTGCCGGCGCGAGGGGCGGGGTGCTTCATGATTGCCCCAAAAGAAGAATGCCATGGGTGGCGAAGGCGCCTCCCATGCCGTGGACCATCGCAATTTCCGCGCTGCCGACCTGCCTTGCGCCGGCCTCGCCCCGAAGCTGAACGACGGCTTCGATCAGATTGCCCATGCCGCCGGCCCGCGCCGGATGGCCATGCGAGAGAAGCCCGCCATGGGGGTTGACCGGCAGCCTTCCGTCGAGCGCGAACAGCCCTTCGGCAAAGGCCGGGCCGGACTCACCTTTCGTGACGAAGCCCATATCCTCCAGGTTCACCAGCATCGCGATGGTGAAGCAATCATAGACGAGAGCAAGATCAACATCGTGGCGGTTGCAGCCCGCTTGGTCCAGCGCTGCGCCTAGAGCCTTGCCTGCCTGAAACTCAGTGAGCGAAGGCGCGGCGGAAAGGTGCAGGTGGCCCGAGGAGAACCCGGCCCCCAGCACGTTCACGCTCCTGCCTGCCGCCCCGCTGACATGCCCCGCGGTTGTTATCACGACCGCGCCACCGCCATCGGAAACTGGTGCGCAGTCGAAGAGGCGCAGGGGATCGGCGATCATGCGGCTGGCATGATAGGCGGCCCTGTCAAGCGGCTCGCGCAGATGCGCATTGGGGTGGCTATGTGCCGCGCGGCGGTTCTGCAGGGCGACAGCGGCCAAATGTTCGACAGTCGTTTCGTAGCGCTCCATGTGGCTCCGGGCCACGAGCCCGAAAAGCGATGGCACGGTCGCCCCATAAGGGTATTCGAGATCGGGATGAACGGGCCCGATCTCGGACAGGCGGTTCACATAGGCATCGCGGGTCACGCCGCCGAGCGGCATATCGGCGGCGACGATCAGCACCGTCCGTGCCGTGCCGTTGGAGATGAAGCCGCGGGCAAGTTCCACCATCGCGGCCGGCGCGGCACCGCCGGCTTCCACGGTGAATGTCACGGCCGGCTCAATCGCCAAATGTTCCGCAAGTGCGGCAGCGTGGATCAGATAGGGATCGGAGCGCGGCGAAACCGTCAGCAAGGCATCGACGTCACGAAGGTCGATGCCGGCATCCTCTGCCGCCAGACGGCACAGTTCCCCGTGCAGCGCCATAGTGTCCGGCAATGGCGATCTGCCTTGCGGCAATTCCCCGACCCCGACAATGCAAACCGACATTCAGGCAGCTCCCGGCTGGGACGGGGCATCCGCCTTCCGCGATTGCGGATGCAGGAGAACGAAACGGTCGCCGGAAACGGCCAGGTCGACCGCGATTTCAGTCCCGCCGCTATTGCTGGTTCCGGCTCGGGCGACCGTCGCGAGCCCCCATTCGATCGTCGCGGCCGGTGCAGGCAGATGACCTTCCGACTTCGCGAAGTCGTGCGCCATGTCCTCCATGTCCCTGGCCCCTGCGGGAAGCGCCCGGACGACCCGCCGCCCAGCAATGCCTGAGGGGAAAATCGGGCTCAACGTCAGGATCATACCGAAATCCCTGTCCTCTTCGGTGGTGACACGAAGGACGGGCAGCGCCTCGGCCGATTCCAGACGGTTTTCTTCGAGGAGCCGCATTGCCTGGCCGTTGTCTCCAGCATTTTCGGCGGGGCCGATCCAATCGCGCGCGGGCATGTTCGAGGCGAAGCCCGCCCGGTGAAGGGCGCCCAACGCACGCAGGCACAGTTCGGGATCGTCCATCACGGCGACGCCGGCATCGCTCAGCGACTTCTCGACCGCCGGGGCGAGCGGGACGCCGGAGGAAACGATGACCGCCCCGCTGCTGCTTTTCGAGAATGCCGCCAGATCCTCGTGATAGCGGTCGATTACGGGCCGGCCGAATACGATCCAGGCATCGATGTCCTTTTCGCTTGAGATCGCCAGGAGGGTGGAATCCAGTATTTCGCGCCGGGAGATGACATCGGCTGACAGATCGACCGGATTGCGCGACGAGCCATATTCCGGAATCGTCCGGTTTAACCTCTCCTGCAGTTCTAGCGGCAGTTCCGGCATGGCGAGCCCTGCCGACACGGCCTGGTCGGCCATCAGCGAGCAGGCTCCGCCGGAGGCCGACAGGATGCCGATACGGTTTCCATTTAGACGGCCGGGCCCGGTCACAAGCTTCGCCACATAAGTCAGTTCGGACAGCGAGGAGACCTCGACGACGCCCAATTGCCGGAAAATGCCTGCATAGACGTCGGCGCTGGTCGGATCCTTGGTCGTATGCGACAGCGTCGCGCGCACGGATTCGGGGCTCTTTCCCGCCTTCAGCACGATCACCGTCTTTCCGGCCAGGCGTGCCTTTTCGCAAGCCGCCATGAAATTGCGGCCGTTCTTCACCCCTTCCATGAAGCAGACTATCGTGTGGACACACGGATCGTCACTGAAATGGTCGATGAAATCGGCTGCTTCGAGCGTCGCCTCGTTGCCGAGCCCTATCCAGTAATCGACACCGATCCGATTGATCTGGAACGAGGAGAAGGCCAGGCCGCCCACGCTGCCGCTATGCGTCACAATCGCCACGCCGCCGCGCTGGCCGGTGTCCCTGCCATACCAGTCGGCGAAGGTGAGCGGCATGCGCTCCACGAAGTTCACCAAACCGACCGTGTTCGGCCCGACGATCTGCATGCCGGTTCGACGGCATATTTCGAGCAGGCGCTCCCGACGCTCATTGCCTACGTCGCCGCTGCGGCCTTCGCCGAAGCCGCCGGTCATAAGCAGGCAATAAGGCACCTTCATTTGCGCGGCGGCAATGATGGAATCGAACGCCGCAGCCACGGGCACGACGCAGACAAGAAGATCCACCGTCTCCGGCAGCGCCTCGACGGAGGCGTAGCAGGGAAGCTCCCCGATCATCTCATAGCGGGGATTGACGGGATAGATGCGGCCGGCGAACCCGCTCTTCCGCAGAAAATTGAGCAGGATGCCGGAAATCTTGTTCGCGTCCGCGGAAACGCCGACGATCGCGACCGACGAAGGCTTGAGGAGCCGATCGAGATTCATGGAACTGCCTCCGCGGATGCTCCCGCCATGGTCTCGATAGCCAGCTCCACCATCGCATTGGTGCATGCGCCGGGGAAAAACAGGATCGGCAGATCGGCCCCCGCCGCGCGGATACGACCGAGTTGCTCGCGGGCTTCGACAGGCGTGCCGGCTATCGTCAATTCCGCCACCATCTCGTCGGTCACGGCGGCATAGGCGGCGTCATGATCCTTGGCCGCCCAGGCGACGCGGATACGCTCGACCTCGGCCTCAAAGCCGAAGCTGGAAACGAAGCCGCGATAATGCGGTCCCATGGCGCCCATATAGAAGCCGATGTGCCGGCGCGCCGCATTACGTGCCTCGTCGCGATCGTTGGAGACGGCTGTGACCACTAGCGGCGCGATGCAGACGGCATCCTCCGGCCGGCCGGCTTCCTTGCAGGCCTGCCGCAATTCGCCAGCGGTCTTGGCGATGCCTTTCAGGGGCAGGAGGTAGGGTAGCCAGCCGTCGGCCCGTTCAGCCACGATCCGCATGCTTGCCGGCGAAAGTGCGGCAAGGTAGATCGGCGGCGGCGCAGAGCGCGGGCGTATCCGCAGGCGGTACCCTTCGAGCGCGGTCAATTGGCCTCGATAGTGCACTTCCTTGCCTGCCATCGCCTCGCGCGCGATTTCGACGGTTTCGCGCAGCCGCGTCACCGGCTTTTCGAAGGAAAGGCCGTGGAAGTTCTCGATCAGAGCCTTGGTCGAGGTGCCGAGCCCGAGGATGAAGCGGCCGGGATAGAGATCATTCACGGTCACCGATGCCATGGACAGGAGTGCCGGCGTGCGGCTGAATACGTTGACGATCGCGGTTCCGAGCTTGATGCGCTCGGTGAGCGCGCCGAGATGGCTCAGAAGCGCGATGGCGTCCAGACCCCAGCTTTCGGCCAGCCAGACCGAATGAAAGCCGTTCCTTTCGGCGGCTTTCGCGTATTCAGCCATTTTGTCGAGCGAATAGTCGTCATATTCGGGACGCAGGCAGATACCGAGCGGTTCGTGCATGGATATTTCTTTCACGGAGTGGGGGCCGTCGCCTTGCCGAGACGGTCCCGGGCGATGGCGTTGCGCAGAATTTCGATGGTGCCGCCGGTGATCTGCGATACTTTCGCGTCCATGAAGTAGCGGGCGAAGGGGAATTCCGAAAAGCAGCCATGGCTGCCGGTGATCTGGAGAGCGACGGTCGTCGCGTCCATGGCGGTCGTGCTGGCCAGGAGCTTCGCCCGTGCCGAATTCGCGGTGCTGCGCCCATTCTTTTCGTATTCCCGCGCGGCGCGCAGGGTGAGCAGCTTCGCCCCCTCTATCCGTGTGTCGAGATCGGCGATCTGCCAACGTATGCCCTGGAAATCGGTCACCACATTGTCGCCGACCCGGCGCTGCTTGGCGTAGTGGATCGCCTCGTCCAGGGCGCCTTCCGCAATGCCGATGCATTTGGCGGCATTGCCGATGCGGGTGAGGTCAAAGGACTTGAAGAAAACATCGTAGGCCCCGCCTTCGCGCCCGAGCAGGCTGTCGGCGGACACGCGGCATGTCTCGAACGCCACCGCCGCCATCGGCAATCCGCGCAGGCCGACGATCTCGCGCCGCTCCACGATGCGAAATCCGGGATTGGCGGTATCGACCAGGAATGCGCTGATGCCGGATGCCGTCTTGGCGAAGACGAGGCAGATCTGCACGTGCTCGGGGATGTGGACCTCGGTCTTGCTGCCGTCGAGGATCCAGTCCTTGCCATCGAGGCTCGCCCGGGTCGCCATGTCCTCCAGCTTCGAACCCGCATCCGATTCCGTGATCCCGGTGATGGAGAAGCTTTCGCCGTTGGCGAGGAGCGGCAGGTAACGCGCTTTCTGTTCCGCCGTAGCGAAGGACAGGATCGCCATCACGGTCTGCTGCAGCAGGTTGAGCGAGGCGCCGAGGCTCGCATCGACTCGCGAGACCTCGCTTACGATAATGGCGTGCTCAGTAGCGCCGCCGCCCATTCCCCCATACTCTGCGGGAATGACGACGCCCGGCCATCTACGTTCGCCGATCTGCCGCCACAGCGCCGCATCCCAGATGGAATCCCGGCTCCTGCGGTCGGCGCTCGGCCGGATGACGGAAGCCGCGAACCCACGCACCTCCTCGCGCAGGCGCAATTGATCTTCCGTTAGTTCGAAGTCCATTCCCGCTCTCCGCCCGCAACGATTCCGCTACGCCGCCTTGGCGCGCTTGACGACCGCGTCCACGTCGAAGTCGTTCATATCCTTGACGAATTGCGGCGTGTAGTACTGGTCCCAGGCGAGCTTCTGCTTGAGGATGTTCGACTCGATCAGCACGTCTCTCACTCGTTCCACCTGTTGAGGCGAGGCATATCCCCATTGATGTTGGCCAAGCGACGTGAGGGACAGCTGAATGTTCTCCGCAATGACCTGGCTCGCACTCTTCACCGCCACGTCCAGGGAAACGTTGGTCGGCCTCGTCTGTGGATGTTGCTCGAAATGGCCGCGGGCTGTTGCTTCGGGATTTTCGCGCGTGAAGACGAGACCCTTGGTGATTCCGCGCAGCAGGCCGAGAACCATCTGTGGGTCCTTTTCGATCGTTTCCTCGCGCACGAAGAAGGCCTGGACGAAGGAATTCTTCTTCAGGGACGGATCGTTGTTGAATTTGCGCAGCTTGAGGCCGAACTGCGTCTCGAGAAGCGCGTAATGTCCATGCCATTCTCCGAGAATGTCGATCTGGCCGCTCTGCAGGGCGTGCAGCGCGGGCGCGCCCGTTCCCACCGGGATGACCGTGGCGAGATCCTCCATCGTCATTCCGTTGGCCTGCAGGAGAACCTTCGTCCAGAGATAGATCGATCCCGTCATGGTCTGGATGCCCATGCGCTTGCCGGGGAATTCCTTGAGGCTTGTTATGGGGCTGCTCTCTAGCACCGCCGGATATATGTGGTTGCTGTCATAGGCGCTGGCGACTGTAATGATCTTGCTGCCCTGTTCGCGCAGCCGCATCATGTCGGGCGTGCCGGTGAACACGACGTCGACCTGGCCGTTCGCCAGAAGCTGCAATGCCGGTCCGGCACCGTTGAATCCGGTTACGCGGACATCGAGCCCTTCTTCCTTCCAGAAGCTGCCCGTATTTGCCGCCGAGAGCCACGGCGCCGTGCTGGGATCGAGCCCGGTTACGCCATAGGCGATCTGCACGGGCTTCAGCTTCTGCGCCAGCGCCGGACGGGCTACGCTCGAAGCCAGAAGGCCTCCCAGCATCAGGTTGAATGTACGTCGATTTGTTTTCAGCTTGGACATGTATTCCTCCCTTGTAGGTTCCGTTGTTTTGTCTGGAACGAGCCTCCGGCGCGGTTCGGAGTCTATTTCTGCCAAAAAGCCGCCTGCTTCCCGAGCATGTTGATGAGCGTGTGCCCGGTGATGCCGATCAGGGCGAGGATGACGAGGATCGCGAACACGCCGGCAGTATCGAATTGGTACTGGAGCTGGATGATCGCGTAACCCAAGCCGGCGGAAGATCCGACGAACTCGCCCACGATCGCGCCCAGCAAGGCAAAGATGAAGCCGACATCGAGGCCCGCGATGATAAACGGCAACGCCGCGGGAATCTTGAGGCGCCAGAGGATCTGTCCCCGGTTGGCCGACAGGCTGCGGAACAGCTCATGCATGTCGCGGTCGTACGCCCGTAGCCCCGTCACCGTATTCACCAGCACAGGGAAGAAAGCGACCAGAGCAGCCATGGTGATCTTGGATTCGATGCCGAAACCGACCCAGATCAGGATGAGGGGCGCGAGCGCGATCTTGGGCAGGCTCTGTAGAGCCACGATGATCGGGTAGAATACCTTTTCCACGAAGCGGAACTCGACGATTAGAGCCCCCACGATCAGACCGAGCGCGACGGCGATCCCGAAACCGGACAGCATCTCCATAAGTGTGATGCCGAGATCGGTCAGATAGGTGCCGACGAAAAGGCCTTGCTGAAGAGAGTGCAGGATCATCGAGGGGATGGGAACGAGATAGGCCGGAACGCCCAGGAGAGGCAGCAGCATCTCCCACGCCACGAAGAGGACGATATAGAAGAGAACGAGACCACCGGTCCCGAAGGCACTCGGAAGGCTGCTTTTGGTCTCCTGGGCCTGAATGGCGGGGATGGTTTGCTTGCTGGCGCTCTGCATATCGTGCCCCGGCATCTCAGGCGTACGCTTCGACGAGTTCGTCGAGTCCCAGAAGTTGCTGGATCTGCCTTACATAGGCCCCGAATTTCACGTCCCCGACCACTGAAAGGCGGCGGGGCCGCGGCAAGTCGATCTCGATCGTCTCGACGATCGTGCCCGGCCGTGCCGACATCACCAGCACGCGGTCGGCAAGGAATATGGCTTCGCCGATGTCGTGCGTGATGAGCAGTACCGTCTTCTTCTGCGCGCTCCAGATGCGGGTCAGCTCGAGATTCATGATCTGACGCGTCATGGCGTCGAGAGCGCCGAAGGGCTCGTCCATCAACAGCATCCCCGGGTCGTGGATCAGGGCCCGGGCTATCGCCACGCGCTGCTGCATTCCTCCAGACAATTCGTGGGGATAGCTGCCCTCGAACCCCTTCAGCCCGACCAGGTCGAACAGCTCATGCGCGCGGCGAAGTGCCTTTTCCCGGGAGAGCCCGTATATCTGGATCGGCAGCAGAACGTTTTCGAGCGCGCTGCGCCAGGGCAGAAGGATCGGCGCCTGGAAGACGATGCCGATATCGCGTCGCGGGCTGACGATTTCCTCGTTGTGGAAGCGGATCGCGCCGTTCGTCGCCCGTGTCAGCCCGGCGACCAACTTCATGAGCGTCGACTTCCCGCATCCGCTTGGGCCGACGAGACAGACAAACTCGCCTTCCGAGATCGAAATATTCACATTCTCGACGGCGACAACCTCGCCGCCGCCCTGGCGGGCGAATGTCTTGCCGACATGCTCGATACTGATCGCGGAAGCGTTGTTCACGTTTGGATTCCCCCCACTGCCCAGGCTGTCGCCGGCCATCACGCGCCGGTGAATTTCGGCGGCCGCTTTTCCAGCCAGGCGCGAACGCCCTCCTGCTTGTCGGCAGTCGCGCAGACGATGCCGAATAGCCGGCGTTCGTAGTCGAGCCCCTCGACCCGTCCGAGATCGCCCGCACGTCGCGTTGCCTCGATAATCACGCGCGTTGCCACCGGCGGACCGTCCGCCAGGCGGTGAGCGAGATCACGCGCCTTCTCGCGGAGCTCTGCCGCCGGAACGATCTCGGTCACAAGGCCGATCCTCAGTGCCTCGTCCGCGTCGACAAGCCGCCCCGTGAGCATGAGCTCGATGGCGCGGCCCTCGCCGACGAGACGTGGCAGGCGCTGCGTTCCGCCGAGCGCCGGGAAGACGCCCAGCCTCACCTCCGGCAGGCCGCCGCGGAAATTATCGGCACAGATGCGCATGGCAAAGGACATGGCGAACTCAAGCCCGCCGCCCAGCGTGTACCCATGGAGCGCACCGATTACCGGCTTGCTCATGTTTTCAGTGAGCACGTCGAGCCGGTTTGGCGCCCAGCCGGCGCCAAGGCCCGTCCGCACCTCCAATTCCTTGATGTCGGCACCCGCGCAGAAATGGTCGCCCTCGCCGGTGACGAGTACCGCACGCACTTCCGGATCCGCTTCCGCTTCCTGCAAGGCATCGCGGATCTCAGCCCGGATTGCCTCGTTCAGCGCATTTCTAGCTTCCGGGCGATTGAGAGAGATCCATGCCACCGACCCTTCACGCTTGCAGGTAATTAACCGGAAACTGTCGGAATCGGCGTGCGGCATGGCTATTATTCCAGCGCGGTCAGCAAGGTCAGGTTGCGATCGGTTTGCAGCTTCTGGTCCGGAGACGCGACTGCGCTGTTGTCACCTTCCAGTTTCAACGTGCTTTGCAGGTTGATACGGGCGTCGGCTATGTGCTGGCGCATGAGGCGCTCCGCGCGCGCGCCGTCCCGTTCGCGCAGTGCCGCGAGAATTGCGTCGTGCTGCTCGATGGCTTCCTGCGCGCGACCAGGCGTCGTCCCGGACTGATACCGGTAGACCCGCATCGGGTAATAGAAATCCTCGCACAAGAGATCGCACAATTTCGTATTCCGGCTGCCCATCGCGATGCGATAGTGAAAATCGAAATTGCCCGCGTCCTGGAAATAGGCATCGCCGCGCTTGACGGGCTCGCTCTGGCGATGGCTCTCGAGGATGTGCTGCAACTCGTCGAGTTCATCCTCCTTCATGCGCTCGGCCGCCAGCTGACATGCGATGCCCTCAAGAGCCTCGCGCACGTAGAAAGCATCGACGACATGCCGGGCATCGAGCTTGACCACGTGCACGCCCACATGGGGCACGCGTTGGAGGAGCTTGCGCCCTTCCAGCCGGCGAAGCGCCTCGCGCAGCGAGCCACGACTGATCCCGAACGTCCGGGCGAGTTCGACCTCGCTGATTTTCGAGCCGGCAGTGATCTGACCGGTGACGATCGCCTTCTCGATCGTCGCAAAGGCGAGGTCGGCCAATGTGCGGTTTTCGAAGGCCTGAAAGCCAAACAGATTCTGATTGTCGACAGTTGACATGCTACATTTCTAATATCACCAGGACGCCAGTGTCAATGCCTGAAAGGCGTCATGCCGGCATTCTCATGCGCGGGCTGACATACGCCACCATGCGACGCGGCTTTCTGATCAGAGGAAGACGAGCCGTGGCAGCTTGTGGAGAAGCATTTGTGGGAACAGCTGTCGCGAAGCCGAGAGGCGCATCGCGATTGCAGCGGGCGAGACGCTCCCGGCTCACCGGCGGCAGGTGAGCGCCTTCATAGCATCACGACTGTGCCATTTCGAATGCCGCTTCCAAGGTGCGGGCAACGCGCAACAACCTACGATCCGATCCCGCGGCGCCGTCGATTTCGAGGCCGACGGGAAGACCCGATTTGGTCATTCCCACCGGAAGGCTGAGCGCGGGAATGCCCGCATTGCTTGCGGGGTCGGTGTTGCGGATATAGGTCTCGAACGTAGAGACAGCCTGCCCACAAAGTTCGACTGTCTCGTCGTGGCCGATCGGCCGCGCCGGAAGCGGTGCCGTTGGAAAGATCGCTGCATCCAGACGATTTTCGGTGAAATAGTCGGAATAAGCCTGCTGCAGTTTGGGCCTGTCTTGTGTCAGGGCACGAATATAGGTGGCCTCAAGTGTTGCATCGCTTCCAAGTTCGTCGGTCAGCACACGCCTGACGTCCAAACTCCCGACACCTTCCAGAATGTCATGCAGATCCAGATCGAGATCGTGTTCCTTCAGATATGAATCCAGATCGCGGACAAATTCAAAACGCGCGATGGGAGCGCTTACGGCTGCATTGAGCCTGGCGATGTCCGGGATATCCGCTTCCACCAACTCGATGCCGGCGGCCGCTATTCGGGCAAGTGCCTGTTCCACAACGGCAGCAAGTTCAGAATCCAGATCGGCAAAGAAATAGGCACGGGGGATGCCGATCCTGACCGGCCGCGGACGACCGGGTTTCGCCGAAAATTCACCGGTCAGGACCGAGTCGATCAAGGCGGCATCCTCGACGCTGCGTGCGATTGGACCGGCCGTGTCGCGCGTGTGCGAAATGGGGATGATGCCGCTGTTCTTATAGCGGCCGACGGTGGGACGGAATCCAACGCAGCCGCAGAGTGCCGCCGGCAGCCGCACCGAGGCGCCGGTATCTGTACCGATCCCGACAGGCATAAGGAACGCGGCAACCGCCGCTGCGACGCCACCGCTCGATCCGCCCGGGATCATGGCGCTGTCGTGCGGATTGCGCGCGGGGCCGGTAACCGGATTGTTGTTGGTGATACCAAATGCCAACTCATGCATGTTGGCTTTACCGCCAAGCAACGCCCCCTCGTCAAACAGAGCCTGGGCCACCGCTGCGTTGCGACCGGCCACGAAGTTCCTCAGGGCGCCGGTGCAGGCACTCGTCGTCAACTCGACTGTGTCGATATTGGCTTTGAAGATGATGGGCACTCCCGACAGTCGTCCCCCAGGCGCACGATCCGCTTCCTGGGCGTCAGCTCTGAGCCGATCCCAATCGTAATCCACGATGGCATTAAGATCGCGAGCGTCTTCACATCGGGCAATCAACGCATCACAATATTCCAGGCTGCCCAGTTCGCGAGCAGCGATCATCTGAGCCGCCCGGCTGGCCGTAAGTCTCACAAGCTCGTTCACAAGTGCCCCTTGGGCCGTTTATGTTAAACGCAATGCAGCTCCGGGCACGGCCGGTCAGACGGCACAAGCCTGGACGTCGGCGCTTTCAAAGCCCGCGTGCAGGCTATGTGTGGCACTGGCGAACGCCGCCGCCGCGCGATCCTGAGGTGCGTCACCGTAAAGCGTATTGCGCAATCGAGGACGGCGTCCGGCATCGGTTATGATCGCTTCCAGGGCCGGCGGCGTCATTTCCTGACCGTAGCTGGCGCCTGCCGAGCGCGAAATCGTCTCGTTCATAAGGGTCCCGCCAAGATCGTTCGCCCCCGCGCTCAGGCATAGGGCCGCGCCCGCTGGCCCCATCTTCACCCATGAGGTCTGGACGTTGACGATATGAGGATGCAGCGCCAATCGAGCGACGGCATGTACCAGCACCGCCTCACGAAAACTCGGCCCCTGCCGGGAACGTCCCTTCAGATAGATAGGCGCCTCCATGTGAACGAAGGGCAGGGGCACGAATTCGGTGAATCCGCCTGTTTCCTCCTGCAAGTCGCGAATCCGGAGAAAATGTCTGGCGACGTGAGCATAGTGTTCTATGTGCCCGAACATGATCGTTGCCGTGCTCCTGATGCCGCACGCATGGGCGGTACGCATCACATCGATCCACTCCGTTGTGTTGATCTTGTCGGGGCAAAGATCGGCGCGAACCTCGTCGTCCAGGATTTCGGCAGCCGTTCCGGGCAAGGTGGACAGCCCGGCATCCTTGAGAAGCATCAGATAATCTCCGATCGCCATGCCAAGGGTGGAAGCGCCCTGCCGTATCTCGAGCGGAGAAAACGCATGGATATGCATACCGGGCGCTTCGCGCTTCACCGTCCTGCACACTTCCAGATATTTTTCACCGGTGTAGGAGGGATGGATTCCACCTTGCATGCACACTTCGGTCGCGCCCCGGCTCCAGGCCTCGCGAACGCGTGACGCGATTTCGCTCATCGGCAGATCGTAGGGACGTCCACGCAGGTTCTCGCTCAGCTTGCCTTTGGAAAAGGCACAGAACTGGCATTTGAAGTAGCAGATATTGGTGTAGTTGATGTTGCGCGTGACGACATAGCTGACCGTGTCGCCCACGACCTCCCTCCTCAATTCGTCGGCCGCCTGGCAAACGGCGGCGAAGTCCTGGCCTCGTGCGGACATCAGTCTGACGATATCCGCCTCCTGGAGACGCTTGCCGGCACGGGCCCGAGCGAGAATCCCGGCAAGCTCCTTGTTCGCGTGGCGCACCGGTCGGGAATTCGAGAGATGCATGATCTCGCTTGCGGGCAGTTCGGTCGAGCTGCCGGCACGCCAGGCGTCCGTTCGCGGACGTCCCTCCCCGTCGATCATACGCAGCACCGCGGGCCGGAGGTTCTCATCTAGCCACCGCTTGGGTGTGAGCGCATAGCTCGGATAGAGCGCGAGTCGCTCCACCAGAATTTTGCCGGTAGATGTGGTTACGTCGGCAAGGTACTTGAGGTGCGGCCACGGCGCTTCCGGATTGACGTGATCGGGGGTTACCGGTGATACCCCGCCCCAGTCGTTGATGCCCGCGCCAATGAGTTGCGGCATCGCGTGGGGGCTGAGATTGGGTGGCGCCTGGATGTTCATCTCCGGCTCGAAGATCAGGCGCGCCATCGCGATCGTCCACAAATGCTCATCGAGCGGCGCGGCAGGCATGTCGGCCATGCGGGTGCCTGGTTTCGGCTGGAAATTCTGAACGATGATCTCTTGGATATGACCGTAACGGTCGTGCAAGTCGCGCAAGGCGAGCAATGAGTGAACTCGTTCTTCGCGCGTCTCTCCGATCCCGATCAGAATCCCGGACGTGAAAGGCACGCTCTGTTCGCCTGCGAGGAGAATGGTCTGTAGCCTGGCAGCGGGCGCCTTGTCGGGAGAGCCGAAATGCGGCCCGCCGGGCTGGCACAGCCGCTCCGATACGCTTTCCAGCATGATGCCTTGCGATACCGAGACCTTCCTCAATGCCGCGATATCCGCGGCATCGAGCAGGCCTGGATTGACATGCGGCAGCAGGCCGGTCTCGTTGAACACGAGATGCGCGACTTCCGCCAGATAGGAAAGCGTGGTTGCGTGGCCCAGTTCCGCCAGCGCGTCGCGGGCGGCGCGATAGCGCATCTCCGGCTTGTCGCCGAGGGTGAACAAGGCCTCATGGCAACCGGCGGCGGCACCGGCGCGCGCGATCTCCAGCACTTTCTCCGGCGACAGGAATGCGGCTTCCGCCTTTCGCGGCGAATGCGCGAAAGTGCAGTAGTGGCATACGTCACGACAAAGCTGCGTCAGCGGGATGAAGACCTTGCGTGAGTAGGAGATGGCGCGGCCATGTGCGCGGTCACGGCGTGTCGCGGCCGCCTCGATCAACATGGACAAGTTCATAGTCGCGATGGCGGCTACATCCTCCCGGTCGGGGAGACGATCCGTCGATGCGAGATCTTCAAGCAGTTTTAACGTCATGTAACGTGCCTTTCGTTACACTGCGCAGGTGCGGGGGAAAGCGGGGCAAGCGCGGTGAGAGAGGGTGGGCGCCGTCGAGCGAACCGGCGAAGAAGTCCCTGGGTTGCACATTTGTCGGCTTTGCCAAGCAACGATTCCAAGTCGCAGGGTCGATCGATGTCAAAACCAATCCTCGCTCGCAGAACGATCGCCGTCGACAGTTGCGCAGCCCGCGCCGCCGCCAAGTGACTTGCAAAGCTGTCGTGACCGAATGCGGGCCTGATGGCCGCACGGCAATCCTGAAGCAGCATATTGGTGCCGCCATCGAAAGAGGCAGGCGCCAGGACGATGGAGGCGTATTGTCTCGCGAGCAGGCAGGCCCGAAAATCGCTCGGTTGCACCAGCGGAATGTCGGACGGGACAACGAGAACAGCATCTGCGTTTGCCTCGCGGAGGCGCGTCGTCCCGCTCTCCACGGCGGCGTTTGTACCGTCGCAATCCGGATCATGGAAAACGCGCGCCCCAAAGCCTTGAGCCATGACCGCAGCCGTCGGGTCATTCGTGATCACAGCAATGCCGGCAAGTTCTGGCACGTCCGCGGCCGCCCGCAGGACGTCCCAAAACATGGTTCTGGCGAGCTCGGCTCTTTCCTGCACGCTGAGCACAGTCGAAAGGCGCTGCTTTGCCTGATCGAAGCGCTTGACGGGAATGAGTACCCAGATCCTGGCAGCGTCGGGGATCATCGGAAAAGATCGCGTTCCTTTTGGCGTATCAAGGCGAGGGCCGGATTACGAGTCGCGCCCGATCGAAAGCCACGGACATGGACAGCGGGGATTGCTTCGTCGGTTTGGCCCATAATCAGAGACGCGGCCGCCGCAATCTCGTCCGCAATGGCAATTTCGGTCACCCGCATCTCACGTCCAAAAAGATCGGGATGTCCGATTTTGGACTGGAGTGACGGCAGCCCTGCTGAACCCAGGGCCACCCCCACCACACCATTGCGCCACGCCCGTCCAAAACTGTCGTTGATCACAATGCCAACGTCGGCACCGTATTTAGCATCCAAATCGGCTTTCAACTGCGAACAGGTGCCGTCGGGATCCGCCGGCAACAGGAGCACTCGGTGGGTTCCCTCTTCATGCTCGATGTTTGATTCATCTATCCCTGCATTCGCCATCACGTAGCCCAGCCGGTGCTCGACTATGATCAAATCCTTACGGTAGCGGACGACTTCCTTCGATTCCGAGAGGACTGTCTCAAGATAGCGTGCATCCTTGCCGGTCAAATCGGCATATTTGCGTGCCTCGTCCGACGGTTCGACATCGTTCAGGTCGACGTAGCGATCCTGCGCCTTCGAAACGAGCTTCTGCGCCAGAACGACAATGTCGCCATCAATCAGTACTAGGCCCTGCTCTTCAAGTGCTTTGCAGATCAGGGCGGCGACATCATCCCCCGGCTGGACCAGGGGTATGCCCACGAGGGCCGTATATACCATCCGCTTGGTCATGCGTTCCTCAAGTCAGAGATGCTCGTCCGGCGCAAGACCTGTAATGCGAATACCGGCGCCGGCGACCTTATAGCGCCGATTAATACCGATAAGGATGGATGTCATGGCCTCGGCAGCCGCAGAATTGGCAAGCGGACCACCGTGGATGCCGCGTGTACCAAGAATTTCAGCAAGTCTGATGGCTTCTTCCCGAGCCGCGGCATCGTCGCCGAAAACGAGAACATCGCAATTCACGGGCTCGCCGCTATGCAGCTTGCTGGCGCCCACATTGTGAAATGCGGCAACCAGGCGAACGTCCTCGCCCAGGATGTTTCGAGCGATGGCGCTAGCCGAGCCTTCGGCCGGCAGTTGCACCAGGGAGACCTTTGGAGGAACGAGCGCGACAACGGCGTCGATAACAATCTTGCCCTGTAGCGCAGGCTTGATCTCGTTGAGGATCGCTTCATGGCTTAAAAACGGCACGGCTATGACAATGACGTCACTCCGCTTAGCCGCGGTGAGATTGTCTTCGCCGACCAGGCTTCCGCCCGTCTGGGTAGACAGTTCGGCGGCGAGCGCCTGCGCTTTTTCCCGGTTGCGCGAACCCAGGATCAGATCATAACCGGCACGCGCCCAATGCTTGGCCAGCCCCGAGCCCAGATCTCCAGTCCCGCCCACGATACCGATTTTCGTCTTTGCTTCCATCTCCACATACTCCACGATCCGGCGCGCTTGTCACCACCAGGCGATCCTCCGGCCGACGACCGTCACGATCGAATACAGAATGAGGCTGGCAAGAACCGATCCTGCGACCGCCACCCAAGCCTCGATGAAGTCCATCATTTGTGTCGAACGATAAATAGCCCAGCCTAAGCCCGAATTAGCGCCCAGCATCTCCAGAACCACCGCGAGGATCATCGCCTGTACCACGGCCACGCGCAGGCCGGAGAATATCCAGGGTGTCGCGGAGGGTATGCGCAGCTTTCGAAAGATTTCCTTCCTGCTGGCGCCGAATGTCCGCAATAATTCCACCGTTCCGGCATCGCAGCTTCGTAATCCGGCCAGCGCATTGAGCAGAACAATGTAGCTGACCGATATCAGTATCAGAACGATCTTCGACATGGAACCGATGCCAAACCAGATGATGGCGAGCGGTCCGTAGGCAATCATCGGAACCGAATTGAACGTCACGTAGACTGGCATGACGGTGCGTTCGAAAACGGGCAGTGCAACAAACAGCACCGCAAGCCCCACGCCGAGCACCGCTCCGATAACGTAGCCTGTGACCGCTTCCAACAGGGTCGCCCCGGTGTCCGCGAGGAACGCGTGCGGATGTTCCGCCGCGGCGAGCACTATGTCGCCGGGGCGTGGCAAGACGAAATTCGGCAATGAAAAATACCAGATGGCCAATTCCCAGGCGACCAGCAAGACTATGCCGGCCAGAAGGGGCGGGAACGCATTCTTCAGGAGGCCAGGAATTGTGTGCGTAGCACCGTCCGCGTTCATCAGGTCAAGCCTCCGCATGCCACCAGGCAATTCGATTCTGGATGAAGCTGACTGCCCCGTACATCACGACGCCGGTGACCCCAGTCAGCACGATCCCCGCCCACAGATAATCGATGCGGTATTCGTACATGGCGGTCAGCAGCACGGCGCCGAGCCCTTGGGTGGCTCCGAACCATTCACCGACGATAGCACCGATCAAGGCAAGGCTGGCGCCCAGTCTCACCGCTGTCAAAATGGCGGGGAGAGCGGCAGGGAGCTGCAGTTTGAAGAGGATCGTCCAGGAACTGGCCCCGAAAGTGCGCAGGAGACCAATCTCGTCCTGGCCTACGCTGCGCATGCCGCTAAGCGTGTTCACCGCCACCGGAAAAAAGCTGAGATAAAATGCGATCACCGCTTTCGAAGCGATCCCATTGCCGAACCACATGATGATGATCGCGCCGAAAGCCAGGATGGGCACAGCCTGCGACCCTACGAAATAAGGCAGGAACATTCGCTCTATGATGCGCGAGCGCGAGAACACGATTCCGCTTAGTATCCCGAAGATGGTCCCGGCAATAAGTCCGATAACAGCCTCGAGCAGGGTCGTGCCAACCGCCCCGGCGAGCGAGACGCGGAGTTCCCATATTACTTCGAGGATGACGGTCGGTGCCGGGAGCTTGTCCGCGGAAACGCCAAGGACACGAACGCACCCCTCCCAGACCACCAGAAGCAGCGGCACGACGACCAGCTGCGCGGCGATGCTCTGCGGCCTCACCTCGGCGTTCATCAGCTTTTCGCGTCCGCTAGAAGAGGACGGTTCATGGCGCTGAATGCCTTGAGGCTCTCCTCTTCCACGATCCCGAGCAATTGGCGCTTCAGTTCGATGAATTCAGGAGCGGTGACGACCTCCGGCGCCCGGGGGCGAGGCAATTTTACCTCGATCTCGAACTTGATGTGCCCCGGACGGGCCGACATCACCACCACGCGATCGCCCAGGAAGATGGCTTCGTCGATGTCGTGGGTGATGAAAAGGACCGTGCGGCGTTCGGCTTCCCAGACCTCCAGGAGCCAGCGCTGCATGAGCGAGCGGGTCAACGCGTCGAGGGCACCGAACGGCTCATCGAGAAGCATCAAGTCGCGCTCGAACAGGAATGTGCGCATGAGGGCGACGCGTTGGCGCATTCCTCCCGAAAGCTGCTTGGGATAGTGTGCCTCGAAGCCCTGAAGGCCAAAACGCTCGATCGAGGCGTTCGCGCGTTCGCGCGCGCGCCGTTTCGGCACGCCGTCGATCTCGGCCGCAAGAATGGCGTTGTCCAGCACGGTTCGCCACGGCAGCAGCATGTCGCGCTGCGGCATGAAGGCGACCTGGCCGAGAAGATGGTCCGAAGGCTGATGCTTGCCGTCGATGTGGAGTTCGCCACCGGGGTCGGGCGGTGTCAGCCCGACCAGAATGTTGAACAGCGTGCTCTTGCCGCAGCCGCTTGGCCCAACCAGCGTTACGAACTCGCCGCTCTTGATCGACAGGTTGGCATCTTCAAGCGCTTTGACCTTCAAACTGCCGGCGGCGAAGGTCTTGGATATGTTCTTTACGTTGATTTTCGCGACCACAAGTGCATCCTTTGACCAGCCGTCTGAAGTATGGCCCGCCCGGCAGACAGTACTGCCGGGCGGGCCGCTTGTTCAGCCAGGATTGCCGACGGTCTTGTCTTCTTTAGGCGCATTGGCCCAGAAGCTCGGATCGATCGCGCTTTTCACATCGACCAACTTTGTCAGAACTCCGTTCTTGACAAGAAACTGGTCTGTGAACTCCATCTGCGCCAAACCGATGTAGCCAATACCCTTTTCCGTGCCCGGCCCGTAGAGCATAAGCGGGCGAAGCTGCTCAAGCTGCTCGATCTGCTCCTGGCGCTTCAATGTGGGCGCGACTTTCATCAGGATGTCTACCGCTTCGTCCGGATGATCAAACGCATAGGTCCACCCTTTGAGGCTGGCGTTCAGAAAGCCCTGGACGAGCTTCGGATCTTCTTTCGCCACTTTCCCGTTGACGATGATCGACTCGTTGGGAAGATTGACGCCCATCTCGGCTGGATTGAACGATACAGCCGGCACGACGTTGTGGCGCTTCAGATACAGGCCCTCGTTGAAGACGGTGACCGTCGCCATGTCGACCTGACCCTCGATAAAGGGGACCATGCTGTTGGCCTGGGCCTGGATGTTCACGGAACTCGGGTCAACGCCCTGCGCGCTCAGCAACGCCTTGAGGATATACTGCGTCCCGCTGAACCACGTTGAGACGGTCTTGCCCTTCAGGTCTTGAATGGTCTTGATCCCGGCACCCTTGAGCGCCACGAAACGATAGGGTGTCTCCTGGAACAGCAGGCCGATCCCGATGATATCGAGCCCCTTCTCGCGCGCCTGGAGGATCGATGCCGCACCACCGCCGTGACCGAAGGTATCGTTGCCCGCGGCAACCATGTTCTCGGCAATGATGTTCGGGCCGCCGGGATTGATCGTCAGGTTGATGCCTTCATCCTTGTACCAGCCCTTCTCCTCCGCAACGTAGTACCCGATGAACTGCGCCTGGGGCAGCCATTTGAGGCGCAGCGAAGCCGCCTTCAATTCATCGGCATAAGATTGAGTTAAGCCCGCGAAGCCCAGCGCCATGGCCGTCAGGCCAATGAGTATCGCGGTTTGAAATGGACTTCTCAGTCTGGTAATCATCGTCTCTTCTCCCCTGTCTTGGTGCTATTCATTTTTCCTGTCTGGTCGGGGCGTAGCCCCTGCTTGCCTCACGCGAATATCTCGCCAAGCGTCGAAATGGTTCTGAGCACCTTGTCGTGCCCGAGGCCTGGCCATTGCACGCGCATGATGAAGTGATTGACGCCCAAGAGATCGCGGTATCGCTGGATCTCGTCTTTTACGAATGCCTTGTCGCCGATAATGAATCGGTCTTTGACGAAATCCTCGAAATTCTGATTGAACGATTCTGAACCTTCCGATTGCTTGTCGAGCCCCCATGACGAGTAGGCCCCGTATTTATATTGGAGGGCAGCCTTGCATTCCTCGAGCGCCTGTTTGGGCGAGGGGCCGATGTAGCATTCCCGCGTGATCGGCACGTCCTCTGGAAAAGGCTTGTTCACTTCAGCCAGCGTCTCGCGGTACATCTTCATCTGGGGGACAAGCACGTTCAGATGCGCGAAATTGGTGATCAGCCAGGCATCACCGATGCGGGCGGCACGTTTGACCGCGGCATCGACGACGCCACCGATCCAGATCGGAGGGCCACCCGGCCGCTGCGGCTTCAGGCCGATGCCAAGATCCTCGACGTTAAAAATCTTGCCCTTGTAGTTTACCCGCTCCTCTGTCCAAAGGCGGCGCATGATCTCGGCACTTTCCGTCAGCCGCTGTACGCGTTCCTTGAGCGGTACGTTGAACGTATTGAACTCCGCTTCGCGGTAGCCTACGCCCATCCCGAGGACGTAGCGGCCGCCAGACAGCAGATCGAGCGTCACGGCATCCTCGGCCACATGCACCGGGTTTAGGAGCGGCATGACAAGGATATTGGTACCCATGACCATGCCCTCCGCGTCGCGCGCCAGATAGGCGAGCATCGGAATGGGGGCCAACATCTGCATCGGCTGGGTGACATAGTGGTGAGGCACCCACAAGGATGAAAAGCCGGCGTCACGTGCGGTCCTCACCTGATCGATCAGTTCGGCCTTCGCGGCGGCGACGTCCGTCTCCGGCGTGAATTGGGTGGTAAGATAAAGGCCAACCTTCATTTTCCGATCTCTCCCGTTCCTGCTGCCGGCGACGACAGCTTGATGATCAATTCAAAGTTCAATGCTTTTGGCCCGCCGGGACGGGAATGCCTTGCGATCCGCCGGCGACCGGAGGATTTCGCAAAGCGGGTCGAGGCTGACCGCCGATGGCAATTCCTCGACCCTGGCCTGAAGCGCCTCCACGCGGTCACCGAAGCCGCATTGCGCCAGCATCGAAGCAACCTTGGCCCGCGCGTCATCATAGAAAAGCTGTGGTGCGTTTCGATATCGTACCGCTTCGGGATCGCCATTCGGGCAGTCACTGAAAAAAATCTTGCGCGTTCCGTCCGCCAGATCGACGACCAACTCGACTTTGTAGATGTCCGGATAATCAGCCGTGAACTGCGGATCGTCGGTGACGGCGACCTTCCTGCAAAGGTCGAGCATCTGCTTTGCACGAATTGCTTTCTCGGTGAAGTCTTCCAGGCCTACCTGCCCACGCAGCAGCGCCACGGCGATCATATAGGGAAGATTGAATTGAGCATCGACCGGATCCTTCGGCTCGCTGTGATACGTCAGGACGTCGGTTCGATAGATGCGAGCACCAATTCCCACGATTTCATCAGCCCGGATGCCTTCCTGCTTCGCATGAATGGCCAGGTCGATGGCGCCATGCCCAAAGCGGCAGCAAGGATAGGGTTTGACGGCCGTTCCAAAGGCGCTGTAGGTCCGCCCCAGATCGCGCGTCATGGCCTCGGCATCGATGGGTTCGCCGAACGAATAGGCGCGGAAGAAGCCACCTTTCCCTTCAAAGATGGTCGCCGGCCCCGTGAAGCCGTGTCGCGCCAGCCGGGCCGACAGGACGCCGGTCTGCGCGGCCCGCCCCGGATGCAGGCGCTTGATCCATGTCCCGGCCGTCCGCCATTCCGTAAGGCCGGAGGCTTGCGTGCCGGCGATACCGAGCGCATTGACGAATGTATCGCGTCCGAGACCCATCGCGACGCACGCCGCGGCCGCCGCCCCGAAGACACCACAAAGGCTAGTCGGATGGACGCCATGATAGAACTGGCTCCCACGAAAAACCTGCCCAAGCCGGCACGTCACTTCGTAGCCAGCAAGCATGGCGCGCAGAAAGGTCGCACCTGAAGCGCCTGCCGCCTCGGCCGCGGCCAATGCAGCGGGAGCAATCACCGCGCCCGGATGGAGCACCGCGATACGATGGTCGTCGTCGAGTTCCAAGGCATGGGCAGCGGCACCGTTGACAAGGGCGGCATCCCATGCCGCAGCGGCATGTCCGTGGCCTATGAGAGTTGCTTCGGCCTTGCCGGTTACTTCGATGATCGTACGCGCAACCGGCTGGCTCGAAGGCTCCGCGCTTCCAGCCAGGATCACGGCAAGCGTGTCGAGCGCGTAGGGGACCATACGCGCTCCAAGCCCCGCGTCGTTCAGCAAAGCGGGCCCGGTCGCAAAATCCGCCAGTTGCTCGGCGATCGTACTCATGCTCGCAAACTCTGCATTGCCCGGCCGACAGCCGAGACAATGGATTGAACGGTGACGGGATCAGGCATGGCCGTACCCTCTTTGCTCGACCAATCGGCCGCGACCGTATTTCGCCGTCACTTCGCCTTCGTCCCAGATGATTTCGCCGCGCGAGATCGTCGTGCGAGGCCAACCGACGAGCGGCCGGCCCGCGAAAGGATGGGGACAGACGCCTGGCCAGAGATACTCCGCATCGATGACGCGCTCCGTCACCGGATCGACAATCACGATATCCGCGTCGGCGCCGGGCGCGAGCGAACCCTTGCGGTCGCCCATTCCGAAAAGAGCAGCCGGAGTATACGCCATGGCGCGTACGAGAATTTGAAGGGAGACGCCCTCGTCGCGCGCCCAGGTAAACATGGACGGCCACAACAGCGGTGCGCCGGGCATTCCGAACGGCGCCTTGAAGATGTCGTCAGCGCCCTTTGCTTTCGCCTCGAAGCTGTAGCAGGCGTGATCGGTGCCAAGCGTATTGATGGCTCCGGCGGAAAGCGCCGTCCCAAGCGCACGACGATCCTCAAGCGTGCGCAATGGCGGCGCGATCCGTGCCATTGCGCCGTGCGTGCGAAGTACATCGTCGTCCATCAGGATGTATTGCGGGCATGTTTCGGCCCACAGCCGTACCCCGCGGTGTCGCGCCTGCTCGACGGCGGCAAGCCCGGCCGCCGAGGAAACGTGGACGATATAGGCCGGGCAGCCGGTCGCCTGCGACGCAAGCGCCACGACACCGATAGCCGACGCCTCGGCTTCGGGCGGTCGTGTCGGCGCGTAGTGCTCGGGCAAGCGCTCGCCCGCGGCCACCGCCGCCTGCTCCAGCCGATCCACCAGTTCGCCGTCTTCACTATGGATCAGCGCGATGCTTTGCGTGCGGCGGATTTCGTCCATCGCGGCGAACAGAAACTCCTCGCGGGACATCATGCCGCGACTTTTATAGGCCAGGAACATCTTGTAGGAATGAAAGCCCTTGGCGGCCAGTTCGGCGATCTGGCCAAGGGTTTCCGGCCGGTCGTGGAGTACGACGTGGAAGGAAAAATCTACCAGCGACCCCGCTTCACCCTGCGCCCGGTGCCGCGAGGTGACCTCGCCAAGCTTTTCCTCGGGCTCGCCCCGGATCATGGCGATCGAGGTGGTGACGCCGCCCATCGCCGCCAGGCGCGAATAGGCGGAGAATCCGTCGCCATATAGATGAACGTGGGGATCAACCAGGCCGGGCAGAACAATACATTGGTCGGCATCGATGCTGCGGCGGGCGGCGGGAAGTTCTTCCCCCTCGGCGAAACGGGCGACGATGCGCGAGTCGCGGACGGCTACAGACCCTCGAGACGATCCTACTCCGTCTACGATTGTCCCATTTCTAACCAGCAGATCGATCATCGAGAAAGTGCGCCAATCGGGATATTGAGTTCCTCAACCTATTAAAGTGTCTTATAATAGGCGTGTCAATATCGGCGGAAAGATTGTTAATGCGCCTCAGATTGCAGGCAGATTCGCCTGTTCAGGCTGCAAATTGTGAGCAATACGCGTAGATTGCATTCGCTTCATACCTTATAAACCACTGATATTGATGCGTATTTTTTCGGCACTCCTCGTAACCTCGCGTTTGATCACAGAAATCGTATCATTTCGGCATTGTGATGGGAAAATTGTACCATTATCATTGGGGTCCGACTCCGACTAAATGTGGACTTGCGGGCGGGCCCCGAAGCTGGGCAATGCCCGCTACGGTCTCGATGAGATGATTTGTGAAGGGACTGAACCGTGTGGAAGCCTGACCTGCCGAAGACGCGCCCGTTCTATCTGGCGATCGTCAGCGCGTTGGAAAACGATATTGGATCCGGGCGGCTTACGAGCGGCGAGCGATTGCCGACGCATCGCCAGCTCGCCGAGCTTCTGGACATCACGACCGGCACTGTAACCAAGGCTCTTACGGAAGCGGAGCGGCGGGGTCTGATCGTAAGCCGGGTGGGGCGCGGCTCCTATGTTCTGCAATTTCCGGAAAACGCCATTGCGGCGGACAGCGAGCCGGCAGGCCTCATCGACCTGAGCGTCAACACTGTCACCATCGAGCCGCTCAACAATGCCCTCAACCGGGTGCTCGGGGCGTTGTCCCGGCGCAAATCCCTTTACAGCCTTCTTGAATATCATCCCATCCCAGGGCTGGAGCGACACCGCGCGGCGGGCGCGAAGTGGCTTAAGCTCCGAGGAATCGATGCACCCGCAGACCGGATCATCTTGTGCAGCGGCGCGCAGGAAGGCCTGATGGCCACGCTTGCGACCGTCACCAAGCCGGGCGATTCGGTGCTGACCGAGCGCCTGAACTATGCGGGCATCAAGCGGCTGGCCGACCTCTTTCACCTCGACATCAGGGGAGTCGACGCAGACGAACAGGGATTGAAGCCCGAAAGCCTGCGGGAGGCTGCCAAAGGCACTTCGGTGGGCGCGGTTCTGTGTTCGCCAACACTGCACAATCCGACGAATGCCATCATGTCGCTCGAGCGGCGCCTGGAAATCCTGTCGATTGCCAGGGAGTTGCGCGTGCACGTGATCGAAGACGATAGCTACGGCCACCTCTCGGGCGACGAAACGCCGACGATGGCCAGCCTCGACCCCGAACGCACGATCTACCTGTGCGGCACTTCCAAGAGCATCGCGCCGGGCCTGCGCATCGGCTTCGTCCTGGCGCCGACGAGCATCATCGCCCGCCTGTCCGAGGGATTTCATGCAACAGCCTGGACCTCACCCAGCCTGATGGGCGAGGTCGCGACGGTCCTGATCGAGGATCATATTGCCGAGCGGTTCGTTAAGTGGCACCAGGAGGAGGCCGGCGCCCGCCTGGCAATGGCCCGCGAGATTCTCCAACGGCCCGATCTGCCTCCCCTAGGTCCCACCTATCATGTTTGGCTTCCGCTTCCGTCCCCGTGGCGGGCAAGCGAATTCACGGCCGAGGTTCGGCTGAACGGCGCCATCATCTCTCCGTCCGAAGTCTTTGTCGTGGATCGCGGATCAGCGCCCCATGCGGTCCGAATCAGCTTGGGCGGGGTAAGCGACCGCGCGCGCCTGGCGGAAGGTTTGCGTATTATTGCCGACACGCTTGCCTCCCGTCCCAACGCGGTGCGCTCCGTAGCTTAGGTCACGATCATACTGTCGGCGGCCGGTCGGCGCCGTCAATCGCCGCACTTTAAAGCCGGCCACGAGGGCGAGTCGCCAACGCCATAGGACAGAAACACGGAGATTGTAGCACGACACTTTTTTCATTGCGTGAATTGATTGTATATGATTGGGTATATGCAGTGATCATTTTTGCAACGGAATTAGGAGAGATCAATGTTTCTGACCAATCCGGCACTGGGTTCGAAAGAAGCCTATGTGCCGGGCCTAACCCAGGAATATGTCGCGCAGACATACGGTGTTCCGGTCCAGGATGTCGCTAAACTGGGATCCGCCGAGAATCCGTTCGGTCCCTCACCGAAGGCGCTCGCTGCCGTGAAGCAGGCGATGAAACTGCAAGTCTATCCCGATTGGACGGCCCGGGCGCTGCGCGAGAAGATCGCTTCGAAATACGGCTATTCGGCCGATCAGGTCATTTGCGGCGCCGGCGAGACGGAGATTATCTCCTGGATCATTCGCACTTTTTCGAGCCCGGGCGACAAGGTGCTCATGTTCGTGCCCGCTTTCCCTATCTACCACATGACCGCGGAGAATGAGGGTCGCATTCCCACCTATGTGGAAATGGGGGACGAACTCGATTTCGACTGGGGCAGTTATCTTGGCGCGATCGACGACCGTACCCGGATTCTGTTCCTGACCAACCCGCACAGCCCTACGGGCCGCCTGCTTGATGCCGCGGATATCCGCCGGGTGTGCGATGCGGCCGCTGAGCGACTGGTCGTTCTGGACGAGGCCTATATCCATTTCTCGAAGACAAATGGGGGGATGGATCTGCTGAAGGAATACAAGAACTTAATCGTCCTGCGCACCTTTTCAAAAGTGTTCGGCTTGGCCGGCCTGCGGATCGGCTTCGGCATCGCGGATGCCGAAATCATAAAGCCGCTGATGCACCTGAAGCCGACCTGGAACATGGGCCAGCTTCAGATCGCGGGCGGTTGCGCTGCGCTGGACGATGATGAATTCGTGGAGAAGACGATCGACGCGATCGCCGAGATGCGCACATACGTCATGGACCGTCTCGCCGGTCTCAACAGCTTCTCGGTCGTTGGACAACCCAGGTCGAATTTCTTCCTGCTGCGCATCGAGGACGAGACGCTCGATTCGACGATGGTCTTCAACGAGTTGTTGAAACGCGGTGTGATCGTCAAGGATGGTTCGGTATCCTTCATCAATCTGGGCAAGCGTTATCTACGTATTGATGTGAGCTTGAAGAAGCAGATGGATCGCCTCGTGTGGGCGTTGACGGATATCGTCAGCGCTGCGTGAACGACCCAACGACAAGATAACGCTTCCGACGCCGATGGAGATGCTACCGGAGCGCCTCTACGGCTGCGCGCCGTCAACGCGGCCGGCATTCGCGGATACCGGCCGCATCTGTCCCGCAAAGGGTGCAGGCATGGGCGGTCCGCGCCTGGTGGTCGGTCGCTCGTGCTGGAGTGAAAGAATGGACGCTATTGCCAGTTACGTGAGCGGCGAGCGCCTGTGGAAACGCCTTATGGCGCTGGCGAAATTCGGCGCAACGCAGAACGGTGGCGTTCATCGCCTCGCGCTCTCCCCGGAAGAGCGCGGCGCCCGCCGGCAGTTGCTCACCTGGGCGACGGAGATCGGCCTGCAGGCAAGCACGGATGACGCAGCCAATCTGTTTCTCCGCCTCCAAGGAAAGGAGCGGGAACTGCCTCCCTTGCTTGTCGGTTCGCATATCGACAGCCAACCTACCGGCGGAAAGTTCGACGGGGCCTACGGCGTCCTTGCCGCGCTGGAAGCCGTGGAGGCGATTACCCGCTCCCATCAGGTGCCCCGCAGATCCATAGATGTCGTGGCGTGGATGAACGAGGAAGGATCGCGATTTGCGCCGGGCATGATGGGATCCGCCGTGTTCTCAGGGCGTCGCACGATGGAGCAGATCGAAGCCTTGACGGACGCCGGCGGCGTCGCTGTCAAGGACGCGCTCCGTGACATTCTTGATGACCAGCCGAACCTTGCGCGGCGACCGCTCGGCTTTCCGGTGGCCGCCTTCCTCGAAGCGCATATCGAACAGGGTCCCTTGCTGGAACGGCTGGGATTGCCGATAGGCGTCGTCACCGGCATCCAGGGCAAGCGCACTTTCAAGGTCGAGATAGAAGGCGAGGAAAGCCATGCCGGCACCACGCCACGCGCGAACCGCCGCGATGCTCTCGTAAGCGCAGTGGACATCGTTTTGGCGCTCGAGCGGGAGATGTGGGACGCTGACGATACCGTTCGCTTTACCATCGGTCGTTTCGTGGTGACGCCGAATGCTCCCTCGGTGGTTCCGGGGCGTGTCATGTTTTTCATTGATTTGCGCCATGGCGACGGAGAGACGGTTCGTCGGCTCGGGGATGCGGTCTTCCACATTTGCGAACGCGCGCGCGGGCGTTGCGGCGTTAAGGTCACCGAACTGCTGCACGACGAACCGGTCGATTTCCCCGATCGGATCCGCCACGCCATCAGCACTGCCAGCAAGCAACTTGGCTTCGCTAGCCGCGAAATGCCATCGCCGGCAGGGCACGATGCACGCTATCTCAGCTATGTCTGCCCGACAGGAATGATCTTTGTCCCCTGCAAGGATGGCATAAGCCATAACGAGGCCGAGAGTATCGAACCGCTTGACGCGGAGAAGGGTGCATGTGTACTCGCGGAAACAGCATTCGCACTCGCCAACACCTTGTAGGGCCGCGGCGATTGGAAGGCACTCTTGGCGAGCAGGTGGGGAACGTTGAAGGAAAAGTCACTCGTTTGCCTGTGCGGAGGTGTCGGCGGGGTCAAGCTTCTTTTCGGGCTAGCCTCCTTTCTCCCGCCCAGCCGCCTGGCTGCCATAGCCAATGTAGGAGACGATTTCACGCATTTCGGGTTCCACATCTCACCCGATCTTGACACGGTGATGTACACCTTGGCCGGCCAGGTAAACACAAACACCGGCTGGGGCCGCGCGGACGAGTCATGGCAGTGCATGGACGGGTTGCGGGAACTCGGCGCCGAAACATGGTTCAACCTCGGCGATCGCGATCTGGCCACGCATATCTGCCGCACCAATTGGTTGCGTGAAGAGGCAACATTGAGCGAGGTCACCACGCGCCTTTGCCGGCGGATGGGTGTCGCGCATGATATCGTGCCCGCTACCGACGATCTGCTCCGAACCGTCATCGAGACCGATCAGGAAACCCTGGCCTTTCAACACTATTTCGTGCGCGAGCAGTGTCGGCCGAGCGTCAAAGCTATTCGCATCGAAGGTGCGGACAAGGCGCGGCCGAGCCCAGGGGCTGAAAGATGGCTTTCCAGGGAGGACCTGGGCGCCGTCATCATCTGCCCTTCCAATCCCTATCTCAGCATCGATCCGATTTTGGCTGTCCCCGGTATCAGGAGCTTGGTGAAGGCGTTGGAGGTCCCGGTGATCGCGGTTTCGCCACTGATTGCAGGCAAGGCCCTCAAAGGGCCGACAGCCAAGATCATGCAGGAACTCGGCGTTCCACTGACTGCCTCCGCAATTGCGCGCCACTATGCGGATGTCTTGAGCGCATTCGTGCTGGACGAGCGCGATGAGGCCGAAGCGAAGATGATCGAGGCAATGGGCATCGCGACGCTTCGAACCAACATCCTGATGGTTGACGACGAGAGCAAGATCAGGCTGGGCCACGAAATCGTGAGCTTTGCCGACAGGCTGTCGTCGAATGCAATCGCGCGATAAGTCGCGTCGCCTCGCCGATACTCATGATGATAGCGGCTACTTTCATACGTTGGAGCCATCGCCGCCTGTCCGGTCTGTGGGTTATCATCTCGAATAGGTCGAACCGCTATCACCACCAAGTTGCTGATCTTCCCTGGGTTGTCCGGCGTGCTGCTGCATGAAGTTGGAAAGTGTTGGCAGTGGCCACCGGCGCGGCGGTCCGGCAGATCGTGGAATTCGCCTGAGAGACAAAGACCGGCGGCCAGGTTTCGGACACAACCCGCTTCGAGACCCTGCTCAACATAGGGCCAGACATCACCCTACGCGCCGCGCTGGGCGACAAAGGCTATTCCAGCAAGGCCAATCGCACCGCCGAGCGGGCTCGCGGTATTGCCCCGGTGATCCCTCACAAGGCCAACGAGAAGAACACGCCGGCCTTCTTCGCCAAGACGCTCTATAAGGCCCGCGCCCGCGTCGAACAGGGCTTTGGGCGGCTCAAGCGCTTCAAATGCGTCGCTCTGCGCTGTGAAAAAACCGAACAGAATTTCCGGCCAATCGTCAGTTTCGCAGCCGGCCTATGCTTGATCAAATTCGTCCACACGGTCTAGAATTACCGCGCAACTTCAATGAGATACATGTTCGCATCTTCCTCAGGCAAGGCGCGCCAAATACCGCCGATTGCCCTCTAAAGCTGCCGATAACCGCTGAAACTACGCCCGCGCAAAGAGCGTGAGACGGCCCTTCCGCAAAAAAGCGTACAAACGGCGGCGTTTGGCGGTGAAAAGTTCGAATCGCTTCCGGTCGATTGGTCAATTTTGACCCTGCGCAGACGCGGTGTATGGGGCTTTGAACGACCGCTATGCGCCCTCATGCACGAACCCGCTTCGCGGGAGGGCGCTGCGGCCTGAGATAGCTTAATATGCATAGCCTTTGAACGGGTCGAGGCGAGTGCGCCGACCATGGAGTTCCCTTTAACGAGAGGAACTTGCCATGACGACCTTGCAGACTGATGCCCCGATCACGCCGCTGCGTCAACGCATGCAGCAAGACATGGTGATGCGCGGTTTGGGATCCCATACGCAGCATGATTATGTTCGACATGTCCGCCGCTTCGCCGCTTTCCTCGGGCGGCCTGTTGATTTCCGCCGAGAACTGACCCGGGATTGAGGGATTTTTCCATCGAGAAGTGACCCATGTTTGAACCCGCCCCTGCTGGCTGATTGCAGGGGATTTTGGAGTGATAGACATGGCGTTACTGAG
>Ga0209941_1000685_pt1 | contig 34318 bp, 37 predicted proteins | sample ThiBiot_300_plan_FD_183945 | JGI IMG/M metagenome (GOLD analysis project Ga0209941, IMG submission 183945) | Wastewater bioreactor microbial communities from Cape Town, South Africa - Thiocy_solids_1 (SPAdes) | ecosystem: Engineered > Bioremediation > Thiocyanate > Unclassified | place: South...
GCCCGCACAGATATCTTCGACTATATCGAGCGATTCCATAACCCAAGAAAAAAAAGACAATTGGAAATGCGTCAGAAGCAGGATTTAGGCTTAACCAAACCGTCCGGAGAAATGGGGTAAAACCCGTGCCCTCTTCGCATTTAGCCTTCGTTCAAGCTCAGCTTCTGAAGCAACGCTGCGAAGGCGCGAATATACCCCAGAAGAAATTTCTAATGGATCGTCAATATATGTCGATGTATTGCGCTTCCTGCATTCAGCAAGCAGGCATTCCTTATTTGATGGTATCTGAGCATCACTAGCTAGACAATAAGCGCGATACGGCAACATTTACTTACCCGCCTAGAATAAACTTGTTAAACCACCTTTCTGATCCAAGCGAACACATCCAAAAACGATAACGGCCTCTTCTCCTGTAATACCCATGAGAAATGCTTCCTTCTTGCTATTCCTGTGGTCAATGCCATTCATGGCAGGATCGTCAGCAGATTCGCCCACGGGTAGGGATATTGAAGTTCAGGTCAGCATGGTCGGGGAAAACATTATTATTGATCTTAATTTTACTGTCCCAGCAAGCCAGCAGGAGGTTTGGGACGTGCTCACCGACTTCGACGGTATGGCTGATTTTGTCTCCAACCTGAAGGAGAGCAAGATTGTCAGTGTTTCTGAAGACAGGCTTACTATTTTCCAGAGCGGCACTGCCACTTACGGTCCCATCCGCTATCCATTCGAGTCAACGCGGGAAGTAAGATTGGTCCCTTACCATCAGATATTGACGCATCTTCTCAGTGGCAACATGCACAAACTGGAAGGTACTACTTACCTGACTGATGAGGCCGGGCTGACGCGCGTAGTCCATCGTACTGAGGCTATCCCGAAAATCTGGATTCCTGCGGTAGTGGGAAAGGTGTTTATCGAGCATGAAGTGCGGGAGCAGTTCAATGAAATGAGAAACGAAGTGATCAGGAGGAAGAGGACAGTCCTAAAGAAAGAGGATGAGCGATGACTAGGTGTTTAGCCCCACGGTGTGGTGGTGTGGGTTAATAATAACCTGTCCTACCTTCTTCCTGCGCTGGTCGGAAGTCACACACAATTCCGCCCTTCGCAATACAGGAGGAGATTTACCCTCGGGTTTGCATCATTCTTGAGCCTACTTGCGGATGCAGGAGTTCTCGATGATTAAGTAGCTAGAATTTGAAATTCGGTAGCATTGACGATAGGTCGTACATGCCGATTCTCGCGCCGCATTTCCACAATTCCATAATGAGACATGGTCTTCAGAGTACGAGAGAGATTGCTCGGCTTTCATCCCGTAATCGCTGCAAGACCGGCAATCGATGCTTAGTCTTTCCACGTCACTGATGATGTAACTGCCTTCACATCGTTTGTTATCCTGTGATTTGGCAAGCATTTGAGGGCGTAGACCGAGATATCGAGGCTTCCGCTGCCGTGATGAAGGTGCGCCGCAGATCGTGCAATATGAACGTTACGCCGACGGAACCGAAGGGACTACAAGGATGCGCCCGACCACTGGGCGTTCTGTCATAAGGGAAAGCTATATTTCTGCCGTACCGTAAAAGCCACACCCGTCGCGAGGCGGGGCCGGAAAGTCCCGGATTTGCGCAGCTGAAGGGAACTCGTGCAGATGGCCGGACTGCCAGTACATCAAAAAACAGACTTCTCCTCAATTTTCCGGAGGTTTTCGATGTTCAAGCAGAAAAAAATTGGCGTTCTTGTTTCAGGTGCGCTCATGATTACGACCGGCACGGCCGGAGCCATTGCCGCGGACACGCATTTCAGTAGCTTTACCCCGCTGACAGACAGTGTGACAGCGGGCTCGCTCCCCGAAAACGCCCCGTTCCAGTTAGCTTCCCCCAATTTCTCCCAGATCCGAATCGCTGATCGCACCACCCAACTCAACCTTGGTGAAGGTAATTCCGGCAGCTGGGACATGATCACCGCAAACGAAACCGGGGCAAATGCCGGGCGCTATCTGTTCACTCCGTTCGAGACTTCGATGGCAGGTGTGCAGCGGATCGATCTGGCAAGCGGCATCACGAAAACCCTCGTTCAGCCCGGCACTCAGGACTTCGTCTCAGGCGATGCATCGCGCTGGACACCCTGGGGCAGCTATGTCACTGCCGAAGAATCCTGGGGCACCGGCAGTACCAAAGGACGCCTGTTCGAGCTGACTAATCCAGTGACCGCGACCGGAACCGGAGACGCGAACTTCGTGTTCCGTTCCGTCCTCCCCCGCGTATCTCACGAGGGTCTCGCGTTCGACAAGAACAACAACCTGTATTTCATCGATGAACTGAATGGCGGCAGTATCTACAAGTACGTGTCGGCCAACCCGACCGCCAGCAACGGAGGCGACTACTTTGCGGCGGGCCAGACCTTCGCCATGGCGGTCAATGGCGGCGGCAATGCCAACGCGGTAGGTTCCGTAACATGGACTCCCATTACCGATGCCACAGGCGGCGCCCTCCCCGGTATTTCAGCTCTGAATGCGGATGGCACAATCGATGGCCGAGCGACCGCCGATGCGGTGAACGCAACCGAGTATCAGCGTCCCGAGGATATCGAAATCAAGACACTGGCCAATGGTGATCAGATCCTGTTCGTCGCCACCACGACCACGAACGAGGTGTACTCGATCAACCTCGATGCCAACAACGTGCAGCTCTTCGCCAGCCGCGACACGCTTGATCAGGCGAGCGGCACCGCCGTGAGCACAGCGCTGGCCAGTCCAGACAACCTGGCCATCGACGCCGCCGGCAATATCTATGTCATCGAGGATCAACCCGGCGGCAAGGCGGACATCTGGTTCGCGCAGGATGCTAATCACGACGGTGTTGCGGAGTCCCTGGGACGCTGGGCGTCCATGTCCACGGCGGGTGCCGAACCGACCGGCCTCTATTTCGACAAATTCAACCCTAATGTGGCATACGTGAACATACAGCACCCGGACAGCATGGTGGACAGCACCATCATGATCACAGCCGTGCCGGAACCGGAAACCTATGCCCTGATGATGGCAGGTCTTGGCCTCATGGGCGCCATGGTGCGCCGCAGAAAGGCTTTCCCAGCATAAATTGCTGCAAGACTCCGCAGATTCCTGCCAGTCTCAATGCGAGGTGGAAGCGGGCGCTTCCGCCCCGCTTCAGAGATCAAACTCACCAGTGGGGCCGGCGATCCGACGCCATTAACGAGGGTCCCGCCAACATCTTCACGTGCCGGCCACGCGCCGAGCTTGAATTTGTGGCGGGAATGTCGGCGCCAGTATTTATGTCCGGATTTTTGCAGAAATGCGGAAATGGAAACTGGACCGGATGCCACTAAAATTTTATGCGGGAACTGATTGTCTCGTATATCTTCGAACTGAATGCGGTTGCCTGCTGGATAATCTCCCGCTCGGAGGGGTCCTTGATCTTTCCCGTCTTCGTCAGCTTTTCGCCGACCCTGTAGCCGTTCGCCCACGCCGCATCACAAATGGGGTCACCAAAAACGTGCTTCTTTTCGGCAATATGCGCCGCCAATCCACTCAGGAATTTGTCGTTTGTGCCTGAAAAATAACCTCCTATCGTACACAGCTTGTAATCCTCTTCGGTGGCGGTAACGGTGCTGGAAAAAACCAAGAGAAACGATAACAAAAACAGATTTTTCATGCTGCTCCTTAGATTCGGATTGATGAATTGTCGTCAGGGGAACCTGCGCGGGATGAAGATGAACCAGGATGGACGAAATATTGTCTCTCTTCCTGGCGTCCCGGCAACTTCAAACGGGCAACTGCAAAATGGAAGTGCGGAGGTACATCTATTATAGTGCCGCCGTTCCGGTATGCAATACAGATGGTCTTCAGCCGGTTCATGGAGCTGGATTCTTGCCTGTAATGGATGCCGGCAACAATCAGGAGCACAATCAGAAATCCAAGGAAATCTTCGACTGGACCATCCGCTTTTTTTATTGCTATATTTAAAACGTGCCGAGGGCGCAGTTCACTCATTCCGAGATGGCAAGAATTATAAGACCTGATGTGAAAACATTCCTTTCCTCCCTATCCATTCAGCCAGCAAGACCTTATGTCGCCCCGATGTGGCTGCGGGGCGGCCATGCCCAAACCATCTATCCCTATTTTCTTGCCCGCCCTTCGATTCCCTACCGGCGCGAGCGCTGGGAACTGGACGACGGGGATTTCATCGACATCGACTGGCTGGAGGGCGCGAGGGACGCGCCCCTGGTAGTGCTGTTTCATGGTCTCGAAGGAAGCTCGAACAGCCACTATATCGTGAGCACCATGACCCTGTTCCGGGAGATAGGCTGGCGCGCGGCGGTGGTACATTTTCGGGGCTGCTCCGGTTCACCGAATCGGCTGCCACGCGCCTATCACGCGGGCGATTCGGCAGAGATCCACTGGGTATTGGAACGCATCAACATCAGAGAAAGGCAAACCGGCATGCAGCACTCTCCGATTTATGTGGTCGGGGTATCGCTGGGAGGCAACGCACTGCTGAAGTGGCTGGGCGAGCAGGGCAGGCAGGCGTGCTGCCTGGTGGATGGAGTGGTGGCCGTTTCCGTACCCCTCGATCTTGCTGCCGCGGGGAAGGCTCTCGCTTCCGGCTTCAATCTGCTCTACACGCGCCATTTTCTCGATACGCTCAAGCGCAAGGCAGTTGGAAAACTTGACCTCTTTCCGGATTTGTTCGATCCGGCCGCGGTTGGCGCCTGCACTACACTGTATGAGTTCGACAATCTCGTAACCGCACCGCTCCATGGTTTTCGCAATGCGGAGGACTACTGGAATCAATCGAGCAGCAAACCATGGCTCAAGTACATTGAAGTGCCTACTCTCGTTGTAAATGCAATCAACGATCCGTTCATGCCGCCGCATGCCTTGCCCACCTGTGCAGATGTTTCTTCCATGGTCGCCCTGGAATACCCGGACGAGGGGGGGCATGTAGGCTTCCTCGATTCCCCGTTTCCCGGCAGGCTGACCTGGCTGCCGGAAAGAATCGTCAGCTTTTTTGGCAAGCAAGGGAACCGGATTGTGCTGCAAGCCAGCGACGCAATGCCGGCAACCCAGATTTCCTGACCACGATTTTCGTCACACTTTCCAGGCTTCTCCATTAAATTCAGAGCCCGAAACAGTACCCGATCAGAAGCTGATGCCCTTCGTCAGGGACTTTAATGCGGTCAACTGGTGTAAAATACTCCATGAAATTTAGCCGGCTTCCCGCAAGCCGGCTTGCTGCCACAGTCCCTAACCTTTCGCCTCGTCAGCCCTCCAAGTGCCTGCTCCGACAACGTTTATTCATCTGCGGTTGCACAGTGAGTATTCCGTAGTAGACGGCATCGTTCGCATAGACGAAGCGGTAGCCAAAGCCGTTGCCGAGGGGATGCCAGCCCTGGCGCTGACCGATCTCTCGAACCTGTTCGGCCTCATCAAGTTTTACCAGGAGGCGCGCAATAAAGGAATAAAGCCGATTGTCGGCTGCGATGTGTGGATCAGCAATGACATCGACCGGGACAAATCCTCTCGAATGCTGCTTCTTTGCCAATCCTATCCCGGCTATCTCGCGTTGTGCCGCCTGCTATCGCGCGCCTACCGGGAAAATCAATACCGGGGACGGGCGGAAATCAGGAAATCCTGGTTAAGCGACGGCAGTTCCGGGACGGAAGGCTTGATTGCTCTTTCAGGCGCCAGTCTGGGCGATATAGGGCTGGCGCTTATACACGATGACTTCGATCAGGCCCGTACCCTTGCACAAGAGTGGACGAAACTCTTCCCCGGGCGCTTTTATATCGAAGTGCAGCGGGCAGGGCACGCCAACGCCGAAGCGCTGGTGCAGCGTTCCCTTGCTCTGGCGGCATCCTTGCGCATCCCGGTGGTGGCAACGCATCCCGTGCAATACCTGAATCCGGAAGACTACCGCGCGCACGAGGCAAGGGTCTGCATTTCGCAGGGTTACGTGCTGGGCGATCGCCGCCGGGCAAAGCATTGCACTGAGGAGCAATATTTCAAAACCCCGGCGGAAATGGCCGCCTTATTTGAGGACATACCTTCGGCGCTTGCCAATACCGTGGAAATTGCCAGGCGATGCAATCTTGCCCTGGAACTGGGAGTCAATCGTCTTCCCCAGTTTCCGACGCCGAATAACGAGAGCCTGGAACTGTATCTGCGCAACCAGGCCAGCGCAGGTCTGGAAAAGCGCATGCAGGCGCTTTTTCCTGATTCCGATCGGCGCGCTTCGGAGATGCCGAGGTATCGCGCCCGGCTGGATTTCGAAGCCGATACTATCGTGCAGATGGGCTTTGCCGGGTATTTTCTGATCGTGGCTGATTTTATCAACTGGGCCAAGCAGAATGATGTGCCGGTCGGGCCGGGGCGGGGTTCCGGAGCGGGTTCGCTGGTTGCTTATTCCCTCGGGATTACCGATCTGGACCCGCTCCGCTATGATCTGCTGTTCGAGCGCTTTCTCAATCCAGAACGCGTCTCCATGCCCGACTTCGATATCGACTTCTGCCAGGACGGGCGCGAACATGTCATCGAATACGTGAAACAGAAATACGGGGTCGAGAGCGTTTCACAGATCGCCACTTTCGGCACCATGGCGGCCAAGGCGGTGGTAAGGGATGTGGGCAGGGTGCTGGATCTGCCTTATAACTTTGTCGATCAGCTGGCAAAGCTGGTTCCTTTCGAACTGGGCATGACCCTAAAAAAAGCACGGGAGGAAGAGCCGCAATTGAATCAACGCGCAGAAGCGGAGGAGGAGGTCCGCAATCTGCTCGAACTGGCCCAACGGCTGGAGGGGCTGACGCGCAATGTAGGCATGCATGCGGGCGGCGTACTGATTGCCGCGGGAAAGATTACCGATTTCTGTCCAGTGTATTGCGCGGACGGGGGGGAATCGGTCGTAAGCCAGCTTGATAAAGATGATGTGGAGAAAATCGGCCTGGTGAAGTTCGATTTTCTGGGATTGAGGACTTTAACCATACTCGACTGGAGCGTGCGGTATATCAGGCAGCGCGAGTCGGGCAAGACTAAGAACGATCCCGGAGCTCTACCGTTTTCGCTCGAGAACCTTCCGCTGGATGACCCCGGTACTTACGCGCTGATGCGGCAAGGCAATGCGGTGGGAATCTTCCAGTTCGAATCGCGCGGCATGAAAGACCTGTTGCAGAAGGCCAGGCCGGACCGGTTCGAAGATATCATCGCGCTGGTAGCCCTGTATCGTCCCGGACCGATGTCGCTGATCCCCGAGTTTATCGAACGCAAGCACGGCAAGCGAGTGGTGGAATATCTCGATCCACGCCTGAAACCGATACTCGAACCTACTTACGGCATCATGGTTTACCAGGAACAGGTGATGCAGATCGCACAGGTGATAGGCGGATACAGCCTCGGGAGCGCCGATCTGCTGCGCCGTGCGATGGGCAAGAAAAAGCCCGAGGAAATGGCTTTGCAGCGCGATATCTTCGTTTCCGGCGCAGTGAAGAATGGGCTGACGGAGGGCGGCGCTGCCGAATTGTTCGACCTGATGGAAAAATTCGCCGGCTATGGATTCAATAAATCCCATGCAGCCGCGTATGCCTTGATAGCCTTCCAGACCGCCTACCTGAAGGCGCATCATCCCTCTGAATTCATGGCGGCCACCCTGTCTGCCGACATGGATGATACGGACAAGATACACATATTTTTTGAGGACAGCATTGCCAATGGACTTGTTATCCTGCCTCCCGATATCAATCTGTCCGGTTACCGCTTTGTCCCGGTAGACGAGAAAACCATACGGTACGGTCTGGGAGCAGTAAAAGGAACAGGAGAATCGGCAATAGCGGCTATCATCCAGGCGCGCGCTAAGGGAGACCCTTTCAGCGACCTGTTCGATTTCTGTCACCGGGTAGACAAGCGCATCGTTAACCGGCGTGTGGTGGAATCTCTTATACGCGCGGGCGCATTCGATGCCATCGACAACCATCGCGCAGCCTTGCTGGCATCGGTTGGAATCGCCCTCGAATCGGCGGAGCAGGCGGAACGCTCGATCAACCAGGTAAGCCTGTTTGGGGAGGGAACGGATGTCATCGAGCGGCCGGCCTTGGTCAAGGTGCCCGTATGGCCGGAAAAGGAAACGCTGAAAAATGAAAAACTGGCTCTCGGGCTCTATTTGAGTGGTCATCCCTTCAACGCCTACAGGGAAGAATTGAATCATTTCGTGCGCACCCGGCTGGATCGACTGGTGCCTCAGCGGGAACCGCAGCTCCTCGCCGGCATCGTATATGCAATACGCATGCAAGTGACCCGACGCGGCAGAATGGGCGTGATCGTGCTGGATGATGGAAGCGGCCAGGTGGAACTTGTTGCGTACAGCGAACTGTTCGAGTCTGTCCGCAACTGGTTGAAGGAAGATCAGCTTGTGATTGCAGAGGCAAAAGTCAGTAACAGGATGGGCGATGATGAGTATGGAAACGGACTGCGGATAACCGCCGATGTACTGTATGATCTGGATAGCGCCCGCTCCCGTTACGCCCGGCGAGTGGAGGTGCATTGCAATGGATCCTCCAGCGCTGCCAGATTGAGAGAATTGCTTGCGCCTTACCGGCTCGATGCCAGCGGCATCGGCACAAAAAAAGGATCTGCCGATCATTCGAGCGACGTCAGCGCGGGGGTTTGTCCTGTGCGGATCGTGTACCGGAACCAGAATGCCGGCTGTGAGCTCGAGCTGGGCGATGCCTGGCGCATTCGCCTGCGTGAGTCGGCGCTGCAATCCCTGGCTGCGCATTTCAAGATGGAAAATGTCAGAATCATCTACTGATGATCTATACCGGACTCTCTCTGGAGAAGATTCGAATGGGAAGCATTCTTGACCCCGGAGATGAGTAGTTCTACTATGCTCACGCACACCCTCAACTATCGTTCCACCCTCACGGGCCATTGCCCGGAGTGGTGGTAAAAGGCAGAAAATTGGAACCGAACACATCAACCGTTGAATCTGGATTGAAAAAAGTAAGAGCCCATATCGCAGAGATCGCAGAGAAGGCAGGCCGGCGTGCCGGGGAAATCACGCTTTTGGCCGCGAGCAAAACCAATCCCGCAGAGCGGTTGCGGGAAGCGTTTGCCGCCGGACAAACCATTTTCGGCGAAAATTATTTGCAGGAAGCGCTGGTAAAAATCGAAGCGCTGAACGATTTACCGATCGAGTGGCATTTCATCGGCCCTATACAGAGCAACAAGACCCGGCGCATCGCAGAGAACTTTGCGTGGGTACACAGTGTAGACCGCAAAAAAATTGCCGAGCGTTTGTCGAAGGACAGGCCCGCGTCGCTTCCGCCGCTTCAGATATGCTTGCAGGTCAATGTAAGCGGGGAAGACAGCAAAAGCGGCGTGGCGCCGGAAGAAGTAGCCGATCTGGCAGCGCATGTTGTCGAATTGCCGCGATTGAGGTTGCGGGGAGTAATGGCAATCCCGGAACTCACCAAATTCACCGCTTTGCAGCGCAGCCAGTTCCGAATGCTGAAAGAAGCCTACGACCAGCTCAAGCAGAGCGGATATGATGTTGATACCATCTCGATGGGAATGTCGGAAGACCTCGAACTCGCCATTCAGGAAGGAGCAACGATGGTGCGGGTCGGTACAGCCATTTTTGGACCGAGGCGCTACCCTATCCCGGAGGAGCTTGTCCGGCAAGCACAGTCCTGAACAAATCTTTCCCGTTCGACATCGGCTACCCCTGAATCGCCTGGTCGGTAAGATCGAGGTATTTTTTGTATAGCTGCTCCCGGGTTTCAGGGATGTCCGGGTTGAGAACGATGCAGTCTACCGGACATACTTCCACGCATTGCGATTCTTCGTGGTGCCCTACGCACTCCGTGCATAGATCAGGGTTTATTTCGTAGTATTCCTCGCCCGGTGAAATGGCACTGTTCGGGCACTCGGGCTGGCACACGTCGCAATTGATGCATTCATCAGTGATCATTAAAGCCATGGCTACCTCGATGATTTATCCTTCGACTCGATCTTCATTTTAAGCTGCGTCGAAATAAGGGGGTGTACGAACTTTTCTATATTGCCACCGAATAAAGCGATTTCGCGCACGATAGTGGCGGATATGAACATGTATTGCTCGGAGGGCGTAAGAAACAAAGTCTCGACATCCGGATAAAGCGTACGATTCATTCCTGCCATCTGGAATTCATATTCGAAATCCGAGACAGCGCGTAAACCGCGCAGGATCACGCGGGCATGCTGTTGCTGCGCAAACTCCATCAGCAAACCTGAAAACGGCATGACTTTAACGTTTGGATAATCCATCAGCACCTGGCGAACCATCGCCACCCGCTCATCCTGCGTAAAGAATGGTTTTTTTCCGCTGCTTGCAGCGACTGCCACCACCACCTCCCTGAACAAACCGGAGGCACGTCGCACCAGATCTTCATGGCCCCGGGTAATGGGGTCGAAAGTACCGGGGTATATCGCTTTATCCATTTAATTTATTTATTGTGGAGCTCAATAAGTGATAACACACCTTTCCCGCATGTCCCCTGCGCTGCACTGTCCATCCCTCAAACTCCACAGGGCGATCGCTTTCCAGATAGACAAGCCCCCCATCGGCGAGATGCGCGTGTAATTTGGGCAGTAGTCTGGGCAACAGATCGAGACGATAGGGTGGATCGAGAAATATCACATCGAAGCGGCGCCGATCGGAATCAATAAAATTCATGGCATCGGCTCCCGCCAGTTCAAGGCGGGTGGCTCCCAGTTTCCGGGCCGTGGCTTGAAGCGCTTTCAATACCGGAGGGCTGGATTCCACCATCACGACTTCCGCGGCGCCACGCGAAGCTGCTTCGAAACCCATTGCTCCGCTGCCCGCAAACAAGTCGAGGCAGCGCTTGGAGCTCATATCCTGCCCCAACCAATTGAAGACCGTCTCGCGCACCCGGTCAGGCGTGGGACGCAGATCCATATCACTGGGGAAAGTCAGAATGCGGCTGCGCCACTCACCTCCTATGATTCGAATCCTGTTTCTCATCGTGTGTGCGATGAGAAAAGAGAAAAACTTCCATCAGGAGGCAGTGGCTTGCAAAAAGTGCTTTTACTTTCCACTCGTGTCTGGAAGACCCACCATCACCGTTACCATGCCGGAAGGGTTGATGCGCTTCTGGAAAGCCTGGGTTACCTGGGAGAGGGTTACCTTCGATACCGCCTTTACGTAATCATTCAGGTAAGTCAGGGGCAGATCGTAAAAACCGATCATGGCGAGATACCCGAGTATCTTCTTGTTACTGTCGATGCGCAGCGGGAAGCTGCCGATGATATTTTTTTTGGCTTCGATCAGCTCTTTTTCCGTTGGCCCTCCAGCAATAAAATCAGCCAGGACTTTCCGGGTTATGGAAAGCGCCTCTTCGGACTGTTCTTTCTGGGTCTGCAATGCGATCTCGAATGGTCCTTCTTCCTTCAGGGGAGTAAACGAGCTGTGGACACTGTAGGCCAGCCCGCGCTTCTGGCGGATTTCCTCCATCAGGCGTGAGGTGAATCCACCTCCGCCAAGAATGTGATTCCCCACGATGAGAGGGAAATAATCGGGATCGTCGCGCCTGAGTCCGGGATAGGCGAGCTGGATATGACTCTGGGTAGCCGGATGGGCGATCTGCTGTGTGCCCGGTGCGGGCGGCGTCACTTCCGGAGTGCTTTGTCCCCGTCTCTCGCGTGACAGATCCCTCGTCAGGGATTCGGCGATCGCTGCGGCTTCGTCACGGCTTACATCTCCCATGATGGACACGACCGCGTCTCCCGCCGTATAGCGAAACCGGTGAAAATCGACCAGATCCTGACGCCCCAGTTTACTCACGCTCTCGACCTCACCCGAACCTCTCAGTCCATAAGGATGGGTACCGTAGAGCATTTTCATCAGCGCCCGGTCGGCGATATTGCCGGGTTTGGTATCCGCTTCCTTGAGCCCTGCAATGACACGTGCTTTTTCCCGCTCCAGAACGTATCCAGGAAACTCCGGGTGCTGGATGACTTTGCCGAACAATTCCAGTGCGCGGCTGCGCTCGCGCGCGCTGCTCAATGTTCTGAGCGTAATCCCCGCCCGATCCTGATCGAAATGGGCGCCGACCTGTGCGCCGACATCGGCGAAACCCTTGGTGATCTGGTCTTCGGTCAATCCCCCCGCTCCCAGGTTCACGAGATGCAGGACCATTGCCGCGCGGCCTGATTTATCAGGTGTGTCGGTGCTGCTACCCGCACTGAAATCCACACTCACATCGAGAATAGGCAAGTCGCGGCTTTCGATGAAATAAACGCGGGCACCCGAGTCCGCCTGCCAGTGCTGGATTGGCAGAGTGGCGTACGCCCATTGGGAATAAAAACCCAGCAGAAGGAAAAACAGATGGAAAAACAGGTGACGGAGCATCTCTCAACCTCGCCGCTTAATGCCGCAATCCCGCCGGTACTGCCGCGGGCGCTTTCTGTTCCAGGGGCTGCGGATCGAGTACCGCAATCGTCAGATTATCGTCCTTCAGGTATTTTTTTGCCACATCGCGCACCTGTTCAGGAGTAACCGCCTGCAATTTGCGCAATATGACGTCTACATCCCGGTATGACAATCCTATGCTTTCGAGCTGGCCGATCTGCATCGCCTGGAAAAACATGGAATCGAGCTGAAAAACATGTCCCGCCACCACCTGTGCCTTGACACGCGCCAGTTCCTCCTCGGTCACGCCCTCGCGCACGAGCTTTTCGATCTCGGCACGCAACGCCGCTTCTACATCAACCACTGTTTTTCCTTCGCTCGGTGTGCCATCGAGATAAAACGCTGCAGGACCCCGCGCAGTGGAATCGTAGCTGGCCCCTGCCGTGCTGGCGACGCGCTGCTCGCGCACCAGTACTTTATTGAGCCGCGCCGATTCGTTCCCGTCCAGCACACCCGCCAGCATTTCGAGTGCGTACGGCTCCCAGTCCTTTTCCGGCTTGCGCAGCGATGGAGCATGATAAGCCATTGCAACGTAGGGCAGCTGCGCAGGCGCCTTCACTGTCAGCCGCTTGATGCCGAGCTGCTGCGGCTCGATCTGTGGCTTGCGTTGATCCAGGGGCAGCATGGACTTCGCCTTTTTTATCTGTCCGTAGTATTTTCGCGCCAGATCGAAGACCTGCCTGGGGACTACATCCCCGACCACCACAAGCACGGCATTATTGGGCGCATACCAGCGTTCATACCATTGCCTGGCGTCTTCCACAGTCATATTCTGCAGATCATTCATCCAGCCTATCACCGGATGCCGGTAAGGGTGCGACTGATAGGAGGTCGCCATAAGAGTCTCATGCACCAGGGAGCGCGCCTGATCATCCGTGCGTAACCGCCGTTCTTCCATCACGACTTTGATTTCCTTGGAAAACTCCTCTTCTGTCAGCACCAGGTTGCGCATCCGGTCCGACTCCAGTTCCATCGCCAGCGGCAGCCGGGATTTATGCAATTGCTGAAAATAGGCCGTATAATCCTGTCCAGTGAAAGCGTTTTCACGTCCCCCCGCCGCTGCGATAAGGCGGGAAAATTCGCCGCCCGGTACTTTCTTCGTGCCCTTGAACATCATGTGCTCAAGCACGTGGGCGACCCCGGTCCTGCCGTTTACCTCGTCGATACTCCCCGCCTTGTACCAGATTTGGGAAATGACGACCGGGGAACGGTGATCTTCCTTGACGATAAGCTTCAAGCCATTACCGAGAATGAATTCATGCGCGCTGGCGAGAGCGGCGGGGGAGAACAGCGAGATGGGAATTATGAAAGCTGCCCACAGGCTGGCCGGTAAAAAGCGGCAAGCCGGCAAAAAGCGAAAACACGGATAAGTCATCTTCTTTTTTAATTAATACCTGAATCCGGATAAACAGAATAAAATCCGGAATAAGATTTGCGTGAGATTTACATCGAACTCTCGAATACTGACAGCCTACCAGAATGGCAAGTTTCTTCAAATCCAAAAATGATTCCACGACGAGCGAGCCCGCGAATTCGAATTGGGGGGCAAGGGTCAGGCAAGGCCTGTCCCGCACGCGCGACAATCTGGGCAAGCGGCTTTCGGGCCTCTTCGGCGGCGGAGCAATCGATGAAGACCTCTACGAGGAGATGGAAACCATATTGCTCACTGCGGATGCGGGCGTTAGCGCCACCACCTGGCTGCTGGAGGAGTTGCGCAGAAAAGTCAACCGCAACGGCCTGACGGATGCGTCGCAGCTCAAAGATGCGTTGCAGGAAGCGCTGGTCGATCTGCTGGAGCCGCTTGCGCAACCCCTCGATACCAGCACTCACCGGCCTTTCATCATTATGCTGACCGGGGTGAACGGTGCTGGAAAAACCACTTCCATCGGAAAGCTCGCGCATTATTATCAACTGCAGGGCAAGTCCGTGCTGCTCGCGGCAGGCGATACCTTCCGTGCCGCAGCGCGCGAGCAACTGATGGCGTGGGGGGAGCGCAATCGTGTTGCGGTGATCGCACAGGAAAGCAATGGTCAGCAAAGAGGTGATCCGGCGGCGGTCATATTCGATGCCGTCAATGCGGCGAAAGCACGCGGCATCGATATCGTACTCGCGGACACTGCCGGAAGACTGGCAACGCAACTGCATCTCATGGAGGAAATAAAAAAAGTGAAGCGCGTTATTGCCAAAACCGAGGCAGGCGCGCCCCATGAAACGTTACTGGTCCTGGATGCGAATACCGGGCAGAATGCAGTCAATCAGGTCCAGGCATTTGACGATGCCCTTGGCCTGTCAGGTCTAATTGTCACCAAGCTGGACGGAACTGCAAAAGGAGGCGTGCTTGCCGCCATCGCCCGCCAGCGCCAGCAGAAAGGCCCGTTGCCGGTCCGGTTCATCGGCGTAGGCGAGGGTCTGGACGATCTGAGGCCTTTCGTCGCGAGCGAATTTGTCGGGGCGTTGTTTGATTGAAGGAATATACGAAAAGGATGGAGTTGAGATGGAATTGACCAGGCCAGCTCGTCGTGCTAATAAATGATCAGTTTCAGTGAGGTTTTCAAGCGCTACCCCAACGGTTTCGAGGCACTCCGGAATGTCAGTTTCACAGTAGAAACAGGGGAGATGGCCTTGATCAACGGCCATTCGGGAGCAGGAAAAACAACGTTGCTGCGGCTCATTGCCGCGATCGAGCGTCCCACTACCGGCAGCGTTATCGTCAACGGCCAGGATGTCGGCAGACTCAATGGCACTGCTATTCCTTTCCTGCGCCGCAACTTCGGACTGGTATTTCAGGATCAGAAGCTGCTGTTCGACCGCAGCGTTTTCGAGAATGTTCTGCTTCCCCTGCAGATCAGCGGTTTCGAGCCGAAAGCGGCTGTCAGGCGAGTGCGCGCCGCGCTCGATAAAGTGGGACTGCTGAGCAAGGAGAAAGCACGCCCCATCACGCTTTCAGGGGGAGAGCAGCAGCGGATGTGCATCGCGCGCGCCATTGTCAGCAGGCCTTCGATACTCATCGCCGATGAGCCGACGAGCAATCTGGATATGGAGTATGCAAGGGATATCATGGCTATTTTCAAATCTTTTCATCAGGTAGGCGTTACCGTCCTTATATCCACCCACGATATCGAGCTGCTCGGCGACATCCCGCAACGTATTCTCACTCTCAGTCACGGCGAGTTGACTGGATGAACATCTGGTTTTCGTATCACTGGCATGCCCTGATGCTAGCCTTCAAGCGGCTGGTCTTGATCCCGTTCAGCACACTGCTGACCCTGGGGGTGATCGGTATTGCCTTCAGTCTGCCAGCAGGAATTTATGTGTTTTTCGAGAATGCGGAGACACTTTCCGGCCAGTTTTCCAGCGGTCCCCAGTTGAGTCTTTTTTTAAAACTGGATGCGACCCAGAGTGAGGCAGGCAAAATTGAATCTTTTCTGAAAGAAAATCCGCACGTGGCGAGTTTCAGGTTCATTCCCAAGGCCAGCGCCCTCGAGCAGTTCAAGGAGAGCCCCGGACTGGCCGGAGTGATGGAAGGCCTCGAAGGAAACCCGCTGCCCGATGCGTTCGTCGTTACCGTCAGGGACGTCCCGGCAGAAACACTGGAAACATTGAGCAGGGCCTTGTCGGAACTCCACCAGGTCGAACATGTGCAGCTGGACTCTGCCTGGATGCAACGTCTGGCTGCGCTGCTCAAACTGGGGCGGCTTGCCGCCTGGATGCTTGGCGTGCTGCTCAGCCTTCTGGTCATCGCAGTGGTATTCAACACCATACGCCTCCAGATCCTGACCATGAGGGATGAAATAGAAGTGGCAAAGCTGATTGGCGCAACCAACGGCTTTATCCGCCGCCCTTTTTTATATTTCGGGACAATACAGGGACTGGTGGGCGGCATCGTGGCATGGCTCATCATCTCTCTGGGGATTCACCTCACTGACGAGCCAGTAAAACATCTCATGCAATTGTATGAAACGGATTTCCGCCTTTATCATCTTTCCATGGGAGATAGCCTGGTCATGTTTCTGTTTTCGGCCGGCCTTGGCTGGCTCGGCGCCTGGTTGTCTGTCGTTAGTCATTTGCTGAAAATAGAACCCCGATAATTCATGAGGTTAAGGCATTTTACAATGAGTAGCGGGGGGAACTTTCAAAAATGTTGACGCTCTTAACGGTTAACGGAAAAAGGTTAACGTTCACAGGAAACCAAGGAGGATAAATGACTTTCGCTTTAACTGTGCCTTCAGCAGACAGCCTCGAAAGCTACATTCAGTCCGCCAATCAGTTTCGCATCCTTACTCAGGAAGAGGAGCTGCAACTGGCCCGGTCACTGCGTGATGAAGGCAGCATAGAGGCTGCGCGCCAGCTCGTGCTGTCGCACCTGCGCCTGGTCGTTGCCATCGCGCGGGGTTACAAAGGCTATGGCCTGCCCCAGGCTGACCTGATACAGGAAGGAAATGTCGGATTGATGAAAGCCGTCAAGCGTTTCGATCCCGAGCGCGGCGTCCGGCTGGTTTCATTTGCAGTACACTGGATCAAGGCTGAAATCCACGAATTCATACTGCGCAACTGGCGGCTGGTTAAAATCGCCACGACAAAGGCCCAGCGCAAGCTGTTTTTCAATTTGCGCAGCATGAAACAGGCGCTCGATACCATGAGTCCGGAGGAAGTTGCGGAGGTTGCAAAACAACTGGATGTGAAGCCCGAAGAAGTGGTGGAAATGGAAACCCGCTTCAGCGGTCGCGATATTTCACTCGAACCGTTGTCGGAAGACGACGATGAGGAAACATTCAGCCCCATTGCTTACCTGACCGATGGTTCCGAACCCTCGCACGTGCTGGAGGACGAGCAAACCATGCGTCTGCGGGGTGAAGGACTGGAGCAGGCGCTCGGGAGCCTGGATGCACGCAGCCGTCACATCATCGAGGCCCGCTGGCTGCGGGAAAAAGATACGGCAACGCTGCATGAGCTCGCCGATGAGTTGGGAGTATCCGCAGAGCGCGTTCGACAAATCGAAGCCAAAGCCATGCAGAAGCTGCGCACGGTCATGGCCCCTGCCGCCTGATACCCGGCAGGAGTCTTCTCTCTGTTCTCGAATCCAGATTGCGCAATCTCAGGGAGCCTCAGGGAAGTTCAGCTCTGGTCGCTGCTTTCCGCCCACTGCTCCGGTGTCATGGTTTTCATGGACAGTGCGTGAATCTCCTGTTTCATTCTGTCGCCGAGTGCCCGGTAAACCAGTTGGTGCTGCTGCACCATATTTTTTCCACGGAATTCCGGGCTGACGATGATGGCGCTGAAATGGTAGCCGTCGTCTCCTTCCACATGCACCAGTTCACAAAGCATGGAAGTCTCGATATGAGTTTTTATGCTGTTCGCTGTAACCATCTGTAGTTTCCCTTTCATGTAACGTTACCGGCAGATTGCCGTAAAAAACGGAAACGGCACCGGAGGCATCCGTTCATATGCCCGTCCCATCACTAAAAAACCGCAATCAGTGCCTGATCTTGTAGCCTCTTTTGAGCATTTGCAGGGTCAGCCATGATATCGCCACAAAGCACGTGGCTACAATGCCAAGACTGACATAGGGTGAGATATCGGATGCGCGGAAAAAACCGTAGCGAAAACCATCGATCATGTAGAAAAACGGATTCAGGTGAGACAAGCCTTGCCAGAAGGGCGGCAATGAGGGAATTGTGTAGAATACGCCGGATAAAAACGTCAGCGGCAGAATGACAAAATTCTGAAACGCGGCGAGCTGGTCAAACTTTTCCGCCCAGATACCGGCAATGATGCCGATAGCCCCTAGCAATGCGCTCCCCATCAACGCAAACATCAGCACCCAGGGGAACGAGGACAGAGGCACATCGAAGAACGCCAGGGTAACCAGGTAGACGCCCAGGCCCACTGCCAGGCCACGCACGACCGAGGCAGCGACGTAGGCAAAAAATATTTCGCGATACGAAAGCGGCGACAGCAGGATAAAAATCAGATTGCCGGTGATCTTGGACTGGATCAGGCTCGATGAGGAATTGGCGAAAGCGTTTTGCAGCATCGCCATCATCACCAGGCCGGGCACGAGAAAAACGGTATACGCTACGCCGGGGTATGCCTGCACATGCTCTTCCAGCACATGCGAAAAAATCAGGAGATATAACAGAGTGGATACCATGGGCGCGAATACCGTCTGGAATCCCACTTTCCAGAATCGCAGCAACTCCTTGTAGAGGAGTGTAAGAAATCCGGTCATGCAGGCAGGGTCTCCGGCTTCCTGATTTTGTGTGCACCCATGATTCGTATGAATACCTCTTCCAGATCAGGCTGCAACACCTGCATCTCGAGCACATGCAGCGCTGCTTTGCGCAATGCGGCCATGACCTGCTCGAGCTGGGAATACTCTGCCAGAGTCAGAATGTAGCAGCCCTCTTCGCGGCTGCTCATTAGCGGCTGCAGCGCCGGAGGCAACGTATCAGGCGACAGCCGCAACCGCACGGAACATCCCGGTACGCTGCCGACCAGGTTTCTGATGCTGTCCAGGGCAACGACCTTGCCTTGCTTCATCATGGCCGCGCGGCTGCACAGCGCCTCCGCTTCTTCGAGATAATGGGTGGTCAATACTATGGTATGGCCTTCCCGATTCAACTGCTTGATGAAGCGCCAGAGCCCTTGGCGCAACTCGACATCCACACCCGCAGTCGGCTCGTCCAGCACGATGACCGGAGGCTTGTGCACCAATGCCTGGGCCACCAGTACGCGCCGCTTCATGCCGCCCGAGAGCGCTCGCATGTTGGTATCGGCCTTATCTGCGAGATCGAGATGGTGGATGATTTCCTCTATCCACGCCCCATTGTTCTTCAAGCCGTAATATCCTGACTGAAGGATCAGTGTTTCGCGCACAGTAAAAAACGGATCGAAAACCAGTTCCTGAGGAACCACGCCCAGCATGCGTCGCGCCTGGCGGTAACGGGAAACCACGTCGTATCCCATCACCCGCGCCCGGCCGCTGGTTGCCCGGGTAAGTCCCGCCATGATATTGATAAGCGTGGTCTTCCCCGCTCCGTTGGGACCCAGCAAGGCGAAAAACTCACCTGGCTCTATCTTGAGATCGATGCCCGCCAGAACTTGCAGTGCACCATAACGTTTGTGCATCTGCTCGACTTCTATGGCAGGTATCATGGAAAGATGAAATAGAAAGGAACCAAAACGGGAACACAGTGCATCCACCAGAAGCCGGATGCAGGTGAGCGGAGAAACTGTCGTTATGCGATTCCTGTACGACAGCCTGATTTCCGTGAATTATGCATCGCTTATCAATTCGGATACCCCGTACAGTTGCATGAGGCTCTTCAGATTCTGCGGCATGTTGAGAAAGTGTATCTGGAGATGGCGACGCGCAGCCTCGCGCTGCCATTCCAGCAATAAACTGACGGCAGCGGAATCGGCTTCGGTAACCCGTCCGAGATCAATTGTCACATCTTCTCCATCAAACAAAGCAACGCCGTTCGCGACCACTGAAACGACGTTATCGATCGTAATCGATCCTTCTACGCTCAGTTCCCCGCCTTCATGCCGGATCACCTCGGCCGTCATCGGCTACTGTTGGCCACGGTCTTTAAATTACCGGCCGCTTTTTTATCGTTTGCGGCCAACGCGCGATTCTTGTCTCCGAGAGTTTTCAGTAATTTTTCCACACCGCCTTCCCGAATCTGGCTGTTGAACGTGCTGCGGTAATTCGTAACCAGGCTTACACCCGCCACCGTCACATCGTAGACTTTCCACCCGTTGCCTGTTTTTTCCATGCTGTAGTCGATATCCACGGGCTGCCCGTTATCCTGCATGACTTTCGTCTTGACAGTGGTATCCGTGTCCTCTGCCCTGCTCCTGGGCGGCTCAACCTTGATCTTGTAGTCACTGTAGGTGCTGAGGGCGTTGGAGTAAGTCCTCACTAGCAAGGTACGAAATTCTTTCACCAATTCCTCCTGCTGCTGGGGTGTTGCCTTGTTCCAGTTCTTGCCCATAGCCAGCCGGGTCATACGCGTAAAGTTGAAATGCGGCAGAACCTTGGCTTCGACCAGATCAAGAATCTTGGCCGTGTTGCCCGCGCGCAGTTCCTTATCCTGCCGAACGATTGACAATACTTCCTGGGCGGTGTTATCCACCAGCGTCTCAGGACTGATTTCTGCCGCGGCAGCAGGCAATGCAACCAGCCAGGCTGCCAGCAGACCTGAAATACCAAGATATTTTTTCATGATTTCCTCGCTTGAATAGACTGCTCAATACACGAATGCTTATGCGATTGACGCTTCCGGCGCCCGCATCAACTGTTTCCTGCTTCCTGTCCGCAGGCCCTCATCCATGAAATTCGGATCTTGCCGTGGGCATTGGACTCATTACCGCCCTTTCTAGTTCTTGTCTGAATTTTCACTGCTGCTTCCTTCTGAAGCTTTATTGAATAAAAATTTCCCGATCATTTCTTCCAGAACAAGAGCGGAATTGGTTTTCATGATGGTGTCACCATCCTTGAGTGCCGCTTCATCACCACCGGCAGCCAGGCCGATATACTGCTCCCCGATCAAACCTGAAGTAAGGATGCTGGCAAAAGTATCCTTGGGAAATTTATAACGGCTGTCAATATTCATGATCACCAGAGCGTCATATGTCTCTGTGCTGAACTGGATGTCCGTTACCCGGCCAACAACGACACCGGCACTCTTTACCGGCGCCCGCACTTTCAGGCCTCCGATGTTTTCGAAATTGCCTGTCACCTGATAGCTGTCACTCGCGCTATAAGTGCCAAGATTGCCCACTTTCAATGCCAGCACGAGCAGAGCGCCGATACCTGCCATGACGAACAGTCCTACCCACAAATCCATTGTTGCGCGCTGCATCAGCCCATTCCCCTGAACATGAACGAGGTCAAGATAAAGTCGAGTCCAAGAATCGCGAGTGAAGAAGTCACCACGGTGCGGGTTGTCGCGCCGGATACGCCCTCAGCCGTGGGTGCCGCATCATACCCCTCGAACACGGCGATTGCCGTCACCGCGATGCCGAAAACACAAGTTTTTATGATGCCATTGACTACGTCGTAGTGGAAATCGACGGCATTTTGCATTTGCGACCAGAACGAGCCTTCATCCACTCCGATAAGTATGACAGCCACCAGATAACCACCATAAACGCCTATGGCTGAAAACAGCGCGGCCAGCAACGGCATTGAAATCACGCCGGCCCAGAACCGGGGTGCGACTACACGCGCAATCGGATCTACAGCCATCATTTCCATTGCCGCCAGTTGCTCGGTCGCTTTCATCAGGCCGATTTCCGCTGTCATTGCCGAACCTGCGCGGCTGGCGAACAATAGCGCCGACACCACCGGCCCCAATTCGCGTAACAGGGACAAGGCCACCATAGTGCCTACCGCAGATTCTGCTCCGTACCGCTGCAAGGTTTCGAAGCCTTGCAAGCCGAGCACCATGCCGACAAAAAGCCCCGACATGAGGATGATGATGAGCGACTGTACTCCGGTAAAGTAAAGCTCCCGTATCACCAGCGTGAAGCGGCGCAAACTGGTACCTGACTTGATCAAGGTCAGCAGGAAGAAACGGCTGGCATAACCCAGGCGCCAGATGCTGTCTATGACGCGATGACCGACGCTCTGGATGCCAGCTACGATACGTTTAGGCAAAACCACCCTCCAGTTTCAGATCCTGTGCATAGGGCCTGGCGGGATAGTGAAACGAGACGGGACCGTCTTCTTCCCCATGAACGAACTGATGCACAAACGGCGCAACCGATCGGCGCACCTCGTCGGGCGTGCCGTGGGCCGCAATCACTCCGTCCGCGATGAAATAAACGTAATCGACGATTTTCAAGGATTCCTGCACGTCGTGCGTTACGATGATGGAGGTCATGCCCAAGGTATCGGTCAGACGCCGTATCAGGTTACCGATCACTGTGAGTGAAATGGGATCGAGTCCGGTGAAAGGCTCGTCATACATGATAAGCAGGGGATCGAGCGCAATCGAGCGCGCCAGCGCGACGCGGCGCGCCATGCCGCCGGAGAGCTGGCCAGGCATCAACTCATGCGCGCCACGCAAACCCACCGCCTGGAGTTTCATTAACACAAGGTCCCGTATCATGGACTCCGGCAGATCCGTATGTTCCCGCATCTGGAAAGCCACGTTGTCGAATACCGAGAGATCGGTAAACAATGCACCGAACTGAAACAGCATGCTCATTTTTCGACGCATGCGAAAAAGCTCATCCCGCTTCAGTTTATGCACTACCTCGCCTGCAACTTTCACATAGCCGGAAGTCGGGCGAACGGCGCCTCCGATGAGGCGCAGCAAGGTTGTTTTCCCGCTGCCGCTGCCACCCATGATGGCAATGACTTTCCCTCGTCCCATCATCATGTCGATTCCTTTGAGAACCGGACGCTGCCCATAAGAGAAATTCAGGCCTTCGATTTCGATCAGGCTTTCAGACACACCATCTTCCGGAAAAGGAATACCTAATTTAGCGGGATATCGATTTTACCCCAAATCGGGAGGTCAGAGGCGGGCGGGGAGCCTGAGACGGTTGGTGAGGAATCGGCGCAGTCAGGCAATTCGCCCTGTCGGGAAAGGTGAGTGGATACGGCGATAATGACCGGAAACAGGTGACCGCTTGTCAGCAGGGGCGACAAGATCAACGGACGGGCCCGTGGTCATCCCTGATGATGCTGTATTTTCCGAACCGGTAGATAGCGGCAGGGAAACGGTACATTGCAGGACCTTACAGTAGTATTGTTCAAGAAATGGTCTGGTGCCCGGCAGGCTGACCGCAAGCTCGCTGCGAAATAAATAGATAACCTGCGCCACGAGCACAACGAGCATAAAAAGATTGGCAACAGCCCAGGCCGCCGTGATCTCGGGCAGTTGCTTTCCCCTGGAAGCGTAGTGCTCTGGCAAATAATTATCCAGCATGTCGTCTTCCGGCCCGGCGTACATTGCGTCACCCGTTTGCGGAATCCGTTCTCTCGCAACCCGCCTGTCCCGTGCCCTGTCTGCTTTTCTCGCAACCCTGGAGTCAGGTTTTTCCCTTGCAGGCGTTTCAGGAGCGCGAACCTCTGCTGCCCCTGGCTTGACAGGTGTTGCACGGGTCGGCTCTGACGCACGCGGTTCCGATGGATTCCGCGCTGATGGGATCGGTTCAGAGATGTGTGGTTCCAGCCTCATGGGGTCGGGAACGCCCCCGCCCTGTAATGCTTCCGCGTGAGGCATCGCCGCGCCAGGGGAAAGCCGTGAAGCACTTTCCGAGGCCTTCGCCGTTTCTCCGGTCGCCGCTTCTCCGGTCTTCACCGGTTTTATGGTTTCCGGCTCCTCCATGGTCAGCAGCGCAGCGAAACCATCAAATATGTGGCTGCACTGTCCGCAGCGCACTTCGCCCCCGTGCGCCTGCAGATGCAGGGGTGTGACGCGAAAGACTGTGAAGCAGTCAGGACATCGGGTTACAAGTGCCATACTGGTTCTGGTTTCTGTTTAATCCGTTCATTTTCTCGTGCCTGTCAGCAAGACCCATCCCTCGCGATTTCGCGCAATATGCATATCATGCGATTGCCGGTAAGCCTGCATCACCTCTTCTGCCTGTTCCGCGAGTATACCGGATAGCGCAATGCTTCCCCCTCGCCGGACAGCATGGGTCAATATGGGAGCCAGCATGATCAGCGGATTGGCAAGGATATTGGCGACAACCACGTCCGCCCAGCCTCCATGTTCTGCACCCGCCTGATCCGTCATCTGCGTATGAAACGCTATTTCGGTTTCCGCGCACTGGTTAAGCCTTGCGTTCTGGCGGCTTGCCTCCACCGCCTGTGAATCTATGTCGATTCCGACTACGCGGCGGGCGCCCACCTTGAGCGCCGCAATCGCCAATATGCCTGAGCCGCAACCGTAATCGAGAACATCTTCCCCTCCGTGGAGAGTTTCGTCAAGCCATTCAAGGCATAGCCCCGTAGAAGGATGGGTTCCCGTTCCAAAGGCAAGTCCGGGATCGAGGATCAGGTTGATGGCAGCCGGATCCGGTATTTCGTGCCAGCTTGGCACGACCCACAAGCGCGAGGAAATTCGGATCGGATTGAACTGCGACTGGGTTACCCGTACCCAATCCTGCTCTTCCACGTATTCGATATGGTAGCTCGGAGGGGCAGACAGGCCGGCGGCTTCGGCCGCAGCGCGCATTACGGCGGAAGTATCGGTATCCCCCTTGAACAGTGCGGTAAGTTCCGGGGCAAGCCAGATGCCTGCGCTGGGCTCTCCTGGTTCCCCAAACAGGGGTTGCTCATACTCGGTCCCGGCTGCGGAATCATGGATGTCGGTTGATAGCGCGCCCAACGCCAGCATCGCATCGCTTAGCGCTTCGACATGCATGCTGTCCGTTTTTATGATGACTGAAATCCAGGACATGATGGTACGTACCTCGCATTTGGCTGCCTAAGCAGACGGCAGGCGGGCAGAATGCCCTAAGCCCGTTTCCGGAGAGCTCTTACCTCAAAAACTCTCCGCCCGTTACGAGAGTTTCAGTAGCGAAGCGATGGCGCCTCATCCGGAATTATTATTGTAATTGGCGAGCTTTTGCTCGAGATAATGGATGCTCGTGCCGCCATTCAGGAATGCGGCATCGGACAACAGGTCAAGATGCAGCGGGGTGTTGGTTTTGATGCCCTCGATCACCATTTCCGACAGTGCGATACGCATGCGTGCTATCGCCTGTTCACGGTTGTCCCCATACGCGATTATTTTGCCTATCATGGAATCGTAATAGGGCGGCACGAAATAGTTATGATATACATGGGAATCCACGCGAATGCCGGGGCCACCCGGAGCATGATACTGGGTGATGCGCCCTGCCGACGGAGTGAGCTTGTACGGGTCTTCGGCAGCGATACGGCATTCGATGGCATGACCTTTCAATACGACGTCGCGCTGCCGCAGAGTGAGCTTTTCGCCGGCTGCCACGCGAATCTGCGCTTGCACCAGATCGATCCCGGTGATGGCCTCGGTAATGGTATGCTCGACTTGCAGGCGCGTATTCATTTCAATGAAATAGAACTCGTTTTTTTCGAACAGAAACTCGAAGGTGCCTACACCGCGATAGCCGATGCGCTTGCATGCGTCGACGCAACGGGCTCCCATTTTGTCGCGCAATCTCGGGGGAATGCCCGGGGCCGGCGCTTCCTCGATAATTTTCTGATGGCGGCGCTGCATGGAGCAATCCCGTTCCCCCAGATAGATGGCGTTGCGATGTTCATCCGCCAATACCTGAAACTCGATATGGCGCGGGTTCTCCAGGTACTTTTCCGCGTAGACCGTCGGATTGCCGAATGCGGCCTGAGCTTCGTTGCGCGTAATGATAACTGCATTCGATAACGCTGCTTCAGTGTGAACCACGCGCATGCCACGACCGCCTCCACCTGCCGCGGCCTTGATAATGATAGGGTAGCCGATAGCGCGAGCGATGCTCCTGATTTCGTCCATGGATTCGGGGAGACCGCCTTCCGAACCGGGGACACAAGGCACACCGGCTTTTTTCATGGCGTTCTTGGCGCTGACTTTGTCACCCATCAGCCGAATCGTCTCGGGCCGGGGGCCGATAAAGACGAACCCGCTTTTTTCTACACGTTCGGCAAAATCCGCATTTTCCGACAAAAACCCGTAACCCGGATGAATTGCCTCGGCGTCAGTGACCTCAGCGGCGCTGATGATGGCGGGGATATTCAGATAGCTCTGTGCCGAAGGGGGAGGCCCGATACACACTGACTCATCAGCGAGTTTTACATATTTTGCCTCGGCATCGGCCTGGGAGTGCACCACTACTGTCTTGATACCCATCTCACGGCATGCACGTTGTATCCGCAAGGCAATCTCGCCACGGTTTGCTATCAGTATTTTTTCAAACATGTCCGCCGCTCGTATCTCGTTTCATGATGGAGGTGATTTCTCCTCTTCTATTGATGCGGGTGTCCGGTGGGTGCATATAACGCGCAAAACACCGAATCATTCAATCACGAACAGCGGTTCGCCATACTCGACGGGTTGCCCATTCTCCACCAGTACCGCCTTGATGACGCCGCTCTTGTCCGACTCGATCTCATTGAGCAATTTCATTGCCTCGATGATGCAGAGCGTATCGCCCTCCTTGACTGTCTGGCCTACCTCTACAAAGGGATTGCTGCCTGGCGCAGAACTGCGGTAGACGGTGCCTACCATGGGCGATTTGACCATATGACCTTGTGGCAATATCTCGGCGGCAGCCGTAGCCGGCGTAACGGTGGCGGGCGGGGAGGCTATAGCGGCGGGTGCGGCCGGTGCAGCGGGTTGTGGCGGATAGGTTACGGCTGGAGGAGCGGATATCTGCATCGAAGGCGTGGATCTGCTGATGCGGACCTTTTCTTCGCCCTCCGTTATCTCTAACTCGGCAATGCCGGATTCCTCCACCAGATCAATCAGTTTTTTAAGCTTTCTCAGGTCCATACAGGATCTCCCGATCGGTTCCTTTTTGCGTTATGTTCTGTCAAAACCAAAACTTCCAACCATCTGATCTGCGCGCAAAGACGCGGACTTTGTGTCTTTCCTTTTCGGAAATACCCTGTTTCAAAAAGCGCAAGGGGCGAGATGAGCCAAAACTGCATTGGCCTGTCAAAAGGAATTCTCAGCTCCTCGATGGTACCCGATCACTTCTTTGCTATCCTTGACGCTCATCAGTTGCGGCTCAGCACATAATTGAAGGCGAGCTCGTATCCCTTTGCTCCCAGACCGCTTATGACACCCACCGCCATATCGGAAAAAAAAGATTTCTGGCGGAAAAGCTCTCGGGCAAAAATATTGGAAAGATGAACTTCAATGAAAGGTATCCGGGTAGCGGCAAGTGCGTCTCGCAAGGCAATACTGGTATGCGTATAAGCGGCAGGATTGATGATAATGAAGTCTATTTTTTCAGCACCCGCCTGCTGGATCCGGTCTATCAGCTCTCCCTCGGCGTTACTTTGAAAGCAATTAAGACTGATGCCCTCTTTTTCAGCTAATTTCGCTAAATTTCTATTAATTTCTGTTAATGTGACGGCTCCGTAAACCTCTGGTTCCCTGGTTCCTAATAAATTCAGGTTCGGCCCGTGGATGACCAGAATATTTTTATAGCGGTTTGAGCCATTTTTCATGGCGGCAAGTTTGACCCAATCACAGGAAATTGTCTAGTGATTCTCGGTCATTCGGCGAATATCCTGGAATTTACGTTTTTTATTTCAACGAGAGGAATTCAAGCACTCGAATGAGCTCTTTCTGGAGAAAAATGGAACCCCATCCGGGATTGGTCGCAGGTTTGTGGAAGCAGAATTTTGCTGGAGCAGAAGGCTGAGTTGAAAGATTTATGGCGGGTTTGATTATGTGAGTTCGCACCTATTGCACTGGCACAGCGACTTCCCTGTTTTTGACTTCTCTGTTTCCTTTTATTTCTTTCATCCGTGGCGGTGTTCCCAAATGGGTAGTGTCTCAGTTTGAAATTCCCAAGACTTGAACTTGTTTGTATGAATGCTATCATACGAACATGCTTAAACGCTCAAGCAAGCTAGATTTAAACCAACTCGCCAAACGCATCGTAGACGAAGCGACAGGCGAGGAGCCCATTACACCTCCGCCACCACAAAAAAATCAAGCCGCTGTAGAACTCGGACGGCTTGGAGGGAAGAAAGGCGGAAAGGCGAGAGCTGAAACCCTTACGCCGGAGCAGCGTTCGGAAATTGCCAGAACGGCTGCTGAGGCTAGATGGAAGAAGAAGACATCTTAAGCAACTTTTTCGCCTTCGTCAGGCGCATTTAAACGCCACTGAACGTCATCCGTGAAGTCCATTGGCATTTCAATGGGGTTATCTTTCTCGTTAACTCTATTCCAATGCATGACATCGAAGGTAAGCTGAACGGCGTCGCCGATCATTTGCTCACGCCTTTGTTGGAACGACCTATGGGCAATATGGCGCGGAGCAACATCAATATCTGTCCATAAAGTCATTTGACTGCTGCCTTGCCATGTTGTAACAGCAAGATTCGCCCTGTAGGGCTTGCCCGTCACCTCATCGTGACGAATCTCTTCACGGGCTGCACTTGAAAATTGTTCAGCCAGTCGCTCCAGAGCGGTTTTTGGCTTCGGCAAAGGCCATCCCATGCTAGCTGCATATCTGGCGACATCATGCATATCAACCGAGTCCTTCTCCATTTCTTCTCGGTATCTCTTGATTATTGCTTGCATTTGTTGAGCTTTAGTCATGCTTATCCTTTTTAAAATCCAACTGGGGCAACATCGCCCCACCCATCAACTACGGCGCTCGGTGAAACAATTGATCTGATCTTTACTAAATGACGTGTAAATAAATCATATCTATCAATCCTGTGGCGCAACTGTCCAGCAACCAGCCCTGGATGAACTCGTAGCGTTGCGGCCACTCCAAGAAGGTCTCGCTCGGCAAAGACGGGCGCTTTCCGAGCAATGAAACTATCCATTGTTTTTCTAGGTACGCAGAACTCTGCTGCTGCCATATTTGCGATGCGCTCTTCGTCGGCAACATTATCGCCAGTTCCCGCTCGGTCGCCTTCTAGTTCTGCATCAATAGTTATTAATGATTTGCCATGCTCATGAATAACATGCTCCAGCTCATGCCTAAGCACAAACCAAAAATTGTCAATTCGGTCATATCTCATAGATATGCCTATAACGGGGGACACTTCATTAAGCCAAAAACAAACACCATCAATTTTTGAAGATGGCAACGCCTCCACAATCACAAAGCGAATCCCGCATTCGGCAAGGATACGCGGAGCCTTTCTCGCCTCTTCTGCCGCAGATGTTAGAGGACGCAGCAATTCAATTGCACGGCGAACTCCACTACTCGAATATTTACCAACAACCATTTCACTGGCTATCTGCTTCACCCTATAAAGCCATGCGAGCTGAACGGGGGTAATGTCACTAGAAACAGATGTTTTTTTTGCGGCGTGCGGAAGCACTTCGATTTGCTCAACTGACGCAACACCAAAAAATTTAGACATTGCTTTTTCAACCGCCGGCATATCGCGAATATCTTCTACATCTAGCCATCTACGTTTAATCATTTCTGGCACAGGAAGCCCCTCAAATAATTGAGCCCGCGTTGAGCGCTGGGGGTCTGGTCTGGATGTTATTCTGGCAAGAGCAAGATCATATGACTTTTGGAGTTCTAAGAATCTCTCTGCTGGAATATCAAATAACTCCTCCAGCACTAATGCCATCTCAGCACGGACTGGGCGTTTGTCTGAGACAATCTTGTTTATCCCTGTTTCATCCATACCAAGCACAACAGCCAATACTCTTTTAGTCCACCCTTTGCTCTTCAAAGCGGCTGAGATAAGTTGCCCCGGCGTCCGGCACTCTTCATATTTAGTTTCCATATTTTGCATAATATTGCAACTTGACCAAAAAGGCAAACTGAATTATGCTTGACTGAGTTCTAAGCCTCATGCATAATTTCAACATGAACGATGCTTGAGGGGTGGTCAATGAACGTAATGCCAATTCAAAAACGCGCAAAAATTCTTGGCCTGCTGGTTGAAGGCAACAGTATGCGCGCCATCTCCCGCATTGAGGACTGTTCCATAAACACAGTTACCAAGCTGCTTATAGATGTTGGAACGGCTTGCGCTGACTATCAGGACAAGGCTATGCGCAACCTATCGTGCAAACGCATTCAGTGTGACGAAATTTGGGCGTTTTGCTATAGCAAGGAAAAAAATGTATCACCGGAAGACAAGGGACTTCTTGGACATGGCGATGTTTACACTTGGACAGCTATTTGCCCCGACACAAAGTTAGTTCCCTCGTTTATGGTTGGCAAGCGTGATGAAGAATACGCCCAGGTATTTATAGAAGATCTGGCTTCACGTCTAGCCAATCGGGTTCAACTTACTACGGATGGACACAAGCCCTATCTGAAAGCGGTAGAAGGTGCATTTGGTGGCAACATTGACTATGCAATGCTAATAAAGCATTACAGCAATCCCGCCGAAGCAAAACAGGCGCAAAAGCGTTACAGCCCTTCACAATTTATCAGTGCGGATAAGCGCCGCATCGCTGACAACCCTGACTTCAAAGAAGTATCAACGAGCCACGTAGAACGCCAGAATCTAACGATGCGTATGGGGATGCGGCGTTTTACACGGCTTACCAATGGATTCAGCAAGAAGATAGAGGACCTGGAGCATTCTGTTGCGCTGCACTTCATGCACTATAACTTTGGGCGTATTCATAAATCCTTACGCGTTACTCCGACAATGGAAGCTGGTATCAGTGACCATGTTTGGAGTTTGGAAGAAATCGCTGCACTTGTTCCTGAGGCTGTCGCTAAAAAACGTGGCAACTACAAAAAGACAATTTCAAACTGAGACACTACCCCCAATGGGAACGTTTGCCCGCGGTTTTCCAAAAGATTATAATTGACATGGTTTATTCCGATCCCTTCCCAGGCTGTTGTAGCTCAGTTGGTAGAGCAACTGATTCGTAATCAGTAGGTCGGAGGTTCGACTCCTCTCAACAGCACCAATATTTCATTCGGTAGTGAATCAATGTCCCGCTTCGCGCGGGAGTAGTGCTCCCTTTGCTTCCTCCCTTTGCTGCCGTTTCAGCCCCCTGTATCGATAGGCGTACCAAGGTCCAATAGTAAAACGCTGCGATGCGATTATCATGAAGCACTGGAAATTCTTGCTGGTGAGAGGAATCAGACTGTATCAGCCAGGAGGGAAGAATTTTACCAGGGCCTGCTCCTATTACCGGCAGGCTCGGGCCCAGGAGACTTTGCTTGATAAACCAATAACAGACAGCTGAAGATGAATAACCTGATAACTTATGATCAAGCGTACGACCTCGCGAATATACTGATCAAGAAGGCGACCAAAGAGGAACTGGCGGAGTGTGCGCGGCTGCTTGCATTAAACCTTGCTCACCATCAGGTGAAACACGGAGAGATTGCAGTAATAGACACGCTAGCCTTGCTGCGCTCATTCGAGTGTACCGAGGAGCACCTGAATGTGCTGATGGAAGGGATGCTGAATCTGATAGGTGTCCTGGTAAACGTCTGTGGCGGGGTAGGACAGTCGAAGCATTGACGTTTTATCTGAGTAAGTGCTTACTTAGTATGAGTAGAGGTGCTGAACTTGCTATGGCTGAGTATTTCCAGGATACTCGGGGTCTCATACAAGCACATCCATCCTCAAATTATGAGCTCTGAACGAGAGCAAATCAGGCCAGCAAGCGTATCACACCCTATCGGATCTCATGCAGGTACAAGATAAGCCCCGATACCTCGCTTCTGGGGTAAGCCGGCGTGAAGTCTGGTCATGGGCAATGTTCGACTTCGCGAATTCAGGCTACACCACCGTTGTGATTACCGCCATTTTTAACGCCTATTTTGTGGCTGTAGTGGCAAATAATGAAGCGTGGGGGACGTTTGCCTGGACCGCAGCGTTGTCGGTGTCTTATGCGCTTATTATGGTGACTGCGCCGGTGATAGGCGCTTATGCCGATGCGTATGCGATGAAAAAGCCTTTGCTGCTGGTGAGCACAATCGGTTGCGTGCTTTTTACCGCATTGCTTTACTTTGTCGGTCCGGGTGATCTGATGCTGGCCGTGGTACTGATCGTGTTAAGTAATTTTTTCTTCAGCAGCGGCGCGAATCTGATTTCGGCTTTTCTGCCGGAACTCGCACACGGCGACGCATTGGGAAAGGTTTCCGGGTGGGGCTGGAGTTTCGGCTATGTTGGCGGACTGATCAGCCTGGGTTTATCGTTGGCTTATGTGACCTGGGCACAGACCCAGGGCAGACCTGCAGAGCAGTTCGTTCCGGGCACAATGCTCATAACTGCCGGACTTTTCGCAATTTCGAGCATACCGACTTTTCTCTTTCTCAAGGAACGTGCGCTACCGCAATCACATCCGGCAGAACGCAATGTCGTGCGCGAAGCATTTGCCCGCTTGCTCGCCACGTTCCATCGCGTGCGCGATTTTCGCGACCTCGTACGCTTTCTCGCCTGTATCGTGTTTTACCAGGCAGGCATTCAGACCGTAATTACTTTAGCCGCCATATATGCGCAACAGGTAATGGGCTTTGATACCGGCGATACCATGTTTCTGGTCCTGGTTGTCAATATTACGGCATCAATCGGTGCATTCGCCTTCGGCAATATCCAGGACAGAATCGGCCATATTCCCACCATCGCGCTGACCTTAATGGGCTGGATCGTGATGGTGTTGCTGGCATGGATGGCTGTGACACGCCCCATGTTCTGGCTCGCTGCCAATGTCGCCGGCCTCTGCCTTGGAGCGTCACAATCGGCAGGCCGCGCCCTGATAGGCTATTTCAGCCCGGATGCGAGACGCGCCGAATTTTTCGGACTGTGGGGACTTGCAGTGAATCTGTCCTCGATACTTGGTCCGATCACGTATGGGATCGTGAGCTGGATTTCCGGGGGAGACCACCGGCTGGCCATGTTGATTACGGGCAGCTATTTTATTATGGGCATGGGAATATTGATGAGCATCGATATACAACGGGGACGGCGAGCCGCACTGAACACATCACTCCGGTGGCGAGCGGGAATCGCGGATAGCAATCGCCCGTAAGGTCCGCGCCGCCAAACTTCCGTTTCCACTGCCTGTTGTCTCCTTTTTGAGCCTGGCGCCATTGCTGCCCGGGTATCTGCGCTTATCCTATATAAGCGCAGATACCCGCCGTTCCATCAGTGATGCATGTGGTGATTATCGCCGTCGCCCTGGTTTTCACTCTGTCCATGCGCATCATGCTTGCCATGCCTGCTGTGGTTGTCGTGATTTCCATGGCCGGCATGGTCGCCATGACCCTCTTCTGCTTTCTTATTGCCCTTTTTCTGCGAATCCTTTGCCGCGGCCTTCAATGGAGTGAACCGGGCGGACTGCGCCTCCTGTTCCGGCAATTTGACGAATACGATAACTGCCGTGTCCGGGGTCAGTGAGAAATCACCCTTTCCTTTCATCAGGTTATCACCTGCCGGTTCGAGCTTTATGGAAGTTTTGGGCTTGGCTTTACCCACCTGAAATGATGCCTTGCCCACAGCCCCTTCTGTCTTGATCTGAGCATCTGCATGATCTGTTACATAAACCGTCAATTCTTTATCTTTTGTTACAAGCTCCAGATGATAGGGTCCTGCCATACGCACCTGCCCGCCGTGAGGCGCGGCATGGGTATCGAAATATTCATCGGTATGCGCCGAGACGGGCAATGACACGGCCAGAACAGCACTCGTCAAGACCATGACCATCGATTTAATCATTTGCTCTACTCCTTGTAGGTACGAATTGAAGAATTGTAATGCGTGCTCATCGCGGGACCATATTGCCGTTTGCTGCTCTTGCCTGGATTGCTCTTGCATCTCTTCTCCAGGGTTTTCCGGAATTCCTGCGCGTGTTTCCGCTTCCCGGCTGTATTCGCCCGGTACTCGGCCTCGATCACCTCGCCTTTCTTTCCCGTGCACCCTGAGCCTGAGGCGCATCGCCATGCCTGTCGAAGCGGAGTGCGCCTGGGATCATCCTGTAAAAGAAAGAACGCTTTCAAGGCAGACTATCGAGCATCATCGGGCAGTTGAATCTGCGCAGGCTCTGCTTAAGGAGGTACTGTCCTCTTCGTTCCTGGCTTCTGCATGCGTTCTTTTATTTTACCGCTGCCTGCTAATGGACATGCTCGCCCGGTGGCGGCAGGATTTCGGGCTCGCGGTTGAGCTGGGCCAGCTGCTGCATCAGCATGTCGGAACCGGACCAGCCTGCGCCATCGAACTCGGGTAT
>Ga0209941_1000688_pt1 | contig 34231 bp, 28 predicted proteins | sample ThiBiot_300_plan_FD_183945 | JGI IMG/M metagenome (GOLD analysis project Ga0209941, IMG submission 183945) | Wastewater bioreactor microbial communities from Cape Town, South Africa - Thiocy_solids_1 (SPAdes) | ecosystem: Engineered > Bioremediation > Thiocyanate > Unclassified | place: South...
TTCGTGCGAGGCGCAGCGTCGATGTTCGACCGCCTGTCCAGCCTGGTTGCGGCGCTGACGCTTGTCGCCGTCGCGGCGATTTTCGCGGCGCTTGTCGGCGGCGACCTCGCCTCGATCGCGATCCTGGCACTCGCAGGGGCGCTCGGCGCGGTCCTTGTTTATGGCGCACAGCCGCCGCCCGCCGCGACGCAGCCTGTCGCCGCCTCTCCGGTCCCCGCCGAACCGCCGCTGCTGCTGCGCCATCCCGATTTCACCCGCTGGGCCGATCAGGAGCGCGAACCGGTGCTGGGGGTAATCGACAATGTCGTCGCCATCGCCAACGATGCAGCGGTCCGCCTGCTCGGACGCCACATCGTCGGCGCCGACATCCGCACCGCGATCCGCCATCCGGTGGCGGCCGAATGGCTGTCGGCTGGCGACGTCGACACGGGCGCGATGACCGTCGATCTCGCCGACTATCCGCGGCCCGGCCAGCGCTGGACGATGCGGATCGCGACACTGTCGCACGGCGGCCGCATCATCTTTTTGTCCGACCGCTCGGCGATCGATGCCGCCGACCGCATGCGGTCCGATTTCGTCGCCAACGCCAGTCACGAACTGCGCACGCCGCTTGCCGCGATCCTGGGCTATGTCGAGACATTGCAGGACATGAACGACGAGGCCGATGCGCCGACGCGCAACCGTTTCCTCGCGATCATCGAACGCGAGGCGCGGCGGATGCAGCAGCTTGTCATCGACCTGCTGTCGATCTCGCGCGTCGAAGCCGATCGCTTCCGCCGCCCGACCACCCCGGTCGATTTCGCCGCCATCGTCCGCCATACGCTTGCGCAGATGAAGGACAGTGCAGAGGCGCGGCCGCAGGACATTGCCGATCGCCTCGGCGATGCAGCGCAGCCGATGCTGGGCGACGCGGCGCAGCTCGGCCAGCTCGTCCACAATATCGTCTCCAACGCAATGAAATACGGCCGCCCCGGCACCCCGGTGACGGTCGAACTGACGCGCGAGGGCCGCCGCGTCCGTTTGTCGGTCCAGGACGAAGGCGAAGGCATCGCGCCCGATCACCTCCCGCGCCTCACCGAACGCTTCTACCGCGTCGACGAAGCACGCAGCCGCTCGGTCGGCGGCACCGGGCTGGGGCTGGCGATCGTCAAGCACATCAGCGAACGGCATAATGGCCAGCTCGATATTCAAAGCGAAGTCGGTAAGGGCACGCGCGTGTCCGTGTCCTTTCCGCTGTCCGAAGCGCACTGACAAAGGACCGCATCGATGACGAACCGACCAACACATCTCGACGAAAGCGGCGCGGCGCATATGGTCGATGTCGGCGCGAAGGCCGCGACCGGTCGGCGCGCCGTCGCCAGCGGTCGCATCGCGATGGCGCCCGAAGCGCTCGCCGCGATCCGCGCCGGCAACGCGCCCAAGGGCGATGTGCTGTCGACCGCGCGCATCGCCGGGATCATGGCGGCCAAGCGCACCGCCGAGCTGATCCCGCTCTGCCACCCGCTGGCGTTGACCAGCGTCGCGGTCGAATTCGACTGGGAAGCCGACGGCATTTCGGTCCGCGCGACCGCCGCGACGACCGGGCCGACGGGGGTCGAGATGGAGGCGCTAACCGCCGCGTCCGTCGCATTGCTGACGCTCTACGACATGGCGAAGGCGCTCGACCGCGCGATGGTGCTCGGCGATATCCGCCTGCTCGAAAAGAGCGGCGGCCGGTCGGGCGACTGGCGCGCCGCATGAGCGCGCTGCTCGCGGTCGAGGAGGCCCAGGCGCGGCTGCTGGCGCTGAAGCCGCCGCTCGGCGCCGACAATATCGGCGTGGCGCAATGCGCCGGGCGCTACCTTGCGCAGGACGTCGTCGCCGGGCGCGACCAGCCCGCGGCGGCGCTGTCGGCGATGGACGGCTATGCGATCCACTTTGCCGATATGCCCGGCCCGTGGACGATCGCCGGCGAAGTCGCCGCCGGCACCGCGCCCGCCCACGCGCTCGGCCCCGGCGAAGCGATCCGCATCTTCACCGGCGCGATGCTGCCCGACAATGCCGATACGGTGGTGGTTCAGGAAGATGTCGCCGCCGACGGCGCGCGCCTGACGCTCACCGGCGATGGCCCCGCGTCGCGGGGACGCCATGTCCGCCCGCGGGCGAGCGACTTTGCCGCGGGCGCGCCTTTGCTCACGGCGGGATGTCGTCTCTCTCCCGGGGCGCTCGCCGCTGCCATCATGGGCGGTGCGGGCGACCTGCTCGTCGGGGGACGCCCGCGCGTCGCGATCCTGACGACAGGCGACGAACTGGTCGCGCCCGGGCGGGCGCTCGCGCCCGGCCAGATACCCGACAGCAACGGCACGATGCTCGCCGCGATGCTCGCCGCCGAACCCGCCGACGTCACGCTGCCGCTGCGCGCGCGCGACGATCGCGGCGTTCTCGCCAATATATTGGGCGATATGGCGCGGCGGCACGATGTCATCGTTACCGTTGGCGGCGCGTCGGTGGGCGATCACGACCATGTCCGCGGCGCGCTCGACGATGCGGGCGGGCAGCTCGATTTCTGGAAGATCGCGATGCGCCCCGGCAAGCCGCTGATCGCCGGCCGGATCGGCGACGCGATCCTGCTCGGCCTGCCGGGCAATCCGTCGTCGGCGTTCGTGACCGCGACGCTCTTTCTGCTACCGCTCGTCCGCCACCTTGCCGGAGCGGCCGCGCCGTTGCCGGTGTTGGAAAAGGCGCCGCTCGCGGTTCCACTCGGCCCCGGCGGGGCAAGGCGCGATTATTTGCGCGCGCGCCTCGACAAGGGACTGCTCACCCCCTGCGACGGACAGGACAGCGGTCAGACGCAACCGCTGATCGCGGCGAACGCGCTGATCGTCCGCGATATCGGCGCAGCACCCCGCGCGGCAGGGGAGCTTGCAAGCTATATCGCGATCGCTTGACAAGTCCCGGTCTGTTCCACTATCGTTCCCCTTATGTCCGGCAACGCCATAATGGAGAACGACCGATGTTGACCGCGAAGCAGCATGAACTGCTCCACTTCATCCAGGAACGGCTCGACGCCAGCGGCATCTCGCCGTCGTTCGAGGAAATGAAGGAGGCGCTGGGCCTCAAGTCGAAATCGGGCATCCACCGGTTGATCAGTGCGCTGGAGGAACGCGGCTTCCTGCGCCGCCTGCCCAATCGTGCGCGCGCGCTCGAAGTATTGAAGCTGCCCGACGCGGCCAAACCCAAAACACGGAGCGAAAGCGACAATGTGGTGCCGCTGCGCAAGCCCGCACCGGCGCTGAAGCCCATCGCCGCGAACGACATTATCGAAGTGCCGCTGCACGGCAAGATTGCCGCCGGCGTCCCGATCGAGGCGTTCGAGGATTATAACCGGCTCGCCGTTCCCGCCGCGTTGCTCGGCGCGGGCGAACATTATGCGCTCGAGGTGTCGGGCGATTCGATGGTCGAGGCGGGGATTTTCGACGGCGATTATGCGCTGATCCAGAAGGCGAGTACGGCGCGCGAGGGCGATATCGTCGTCGCGCTCGTCGACGGACAGGACGCAACGCTCAAATATTTCCATCGCGAAGGCCGGATGGTGCGCCTCGATCCCGCCAACAGCGCCTATGAACCCCAGCGCTACGAAGCCGATCGCGTCATGGTGCAAGGTCGGCTGTCGGGATTGCTTCGTCGTTACCACTAAGCTGGTGCGGGCGGCGCCAAGGATGCGCATCGCCCGCGCGCAGCGCCGAAACGAGCCGCGGCTTCGCGCCCAGATAGAACGCAAGGCCGCCGCTTTGTTCCAGCGTGTCGCGGTCGATCGTCAGCCAGCGCGCGACGCATTCGCGCGGTAACCAGCGTTCGCTGATGACCACATCGGCGGCGGCGCAGGCGGCCGCCATCTCCTCACCCGCGATCCGGTCGCGCCCATGCGCGGCGAGGATGACGCGCGGCGCATCGCCCCTGCCCTGTGTCCAACGGCAGAAATCGCGATTGCAATCGACATGGTCGAGATCGCCGAGCGCGACGAGCGGCGTGTCGATCCCCGCCGCTTCGGCCATCGCGTCGCGTACGAAATCGCCGGCGCGATCGCGCAGCATGGCATAGCCGCCGCCCGGCACGGCGGCTGCGATATGCCGCCCGTCGCCGGTCACGAGCAGGTCGGGGCGCGGCTGCGCGAGCAGCACCGCCATCCCCGCCACCAGCGGCACGGCGCCCGCCCAGCGCCACCCGCTGCGCCACAGCAAGATCCACAACCCGCCCGCCATCGCGACCCCGAAAGCCCATGGCGGAAAAACGGGCAAGGTGGTGACGGCGCCGGGCGCCGCGGCGACATGATGCGCGAGCCCTATGAGCAGGCGCAGCGCATGATCGGCCACCCACCAGAAGGGCGCCCCCGCCCCCACCGCGTCGAACAGCAGCGCCAAAGCCTCCGCCGGCATGATCACGAAGGTGGTCAGCGGGATCGCGACGACATTGGCGAGCGCGCCGTAAAGCCCCGCCTTGTGGAAATGGAACAGCGCGATCGGCGACAAGGCGACCTCGACTACGATGCCGGTGATCAGCAGGCCGGCGACGCCGCGCCCGAAGCGGAAGGCAAATGGCTCCTCGCGCCGCGCGACGAAGCGCTGCATCGCGCGGCTTTCGTGGAGCGCGACGATCGCGGTTACCGCCGCGAAGCTGAGCTGGAAACTCGGCCCGACCAGCGCCTCGGGCCGCCAGAGCAGCACAAGCAGCGCGCCGGCAGCGACGAGCCGCAGGGTAATCGCCTCGCGCCCCAGCAGGATCGCCGCCAGGACCAACAACGCCGCGATCAACGACCGCAGCGTCGGCATCTCGGCGCCAGCCAACCACGTATAGCCGCCCCCAGCCAGCGCCCCGGCGGCGGCGGCGAGCGGCAACACATAGCCCGCAAGCGCGAGCCGCGGGCTGAGCGCCAGCAATCGCATGGCGAGCAGCATCGCGAAGCCGACCACCGCAGTGACGTGCAGCCCGCTGATCGACAGCAAGTGCGCCAGCCCGCTGCGCCGCATCGCCTCTTCATCCTCGGGCGTGATCGCGCCGCGATCGCCCGTTACCAGCGCCGACGCGACACCGCCCGGCGACCCCGCAACCTGGCGATGGATATGCTCGCTCAGCCGCGCGCGCAGCGGCTGGCGTGCCTGCTCGGCACCCGGCGGCAGCTTGACATCGCCAAGCACTGTTCCGACCGCGCCGATGCGATCGAACCAGGCGCGCTGCGCAAAATCATAGCCGCCGGGCAGGCTCGCGGTTGGCGGCGGCATCAGCCGCGCGCGCACGCCGATCATCGTCCCCGGCACAATTGGGCGCCGCTGGTCGCCGCGCAGCGTGAGCCGCAGGCGCGGCGGCAGATCGGGGCGCGCGAGCGGCCGCACGACAAGCCGCAATTGCGCGCGCGCCGGCAAAGGCTCGGCGGCTTCGACCCGCGCCGAAAATTCGGTCGTCACCGGCCGCGCGAGCACCGGCGCCTCGACCCACAGCGCGCGGCCCCAGATCAGCAGCAGCCCTGCCGCGGCAACCCCGCAACCGATCGTCAGGGCGCGGCCAACGCGGGTCTGCCAGCCAATTGCCAGGCCGAAGGCCATGCCCCCCGTCAAGGCGCAAAGAAGCCCGATCCATTGCGCCATCGTCGGCAAGGCGAACCACAGCGCGATCCCGGCGCCGAACGCCACGGGAAGCCAGAGCGGCAGCCGCTCGCGCTCGACCTCCAGCCGCGTCTCGAGCGCCGCCGGCAAAGCGCCGAACCATGAAAGCGTCCGCGCGGCAATGGGCGTTTGAAGCGTGCTTGTCGCCATGCTAGGGGCAGCCCCGAAATCCGCCGCGGTCCCTGTTCCGCGGCCGGCAGCCTGAGTGAAAGAGGCCAGAGTGGCAACCGAAAACAAAACCGAATTGGCAGAAGCGACCCCCGAAGCGACGGGCGCCGCCGTCGTCACCCGCTTCGCCCCCTCCCCCACGGGATATCTGCACATCGGCGGCGCGCGGACCGCGCTGTTCAACTGGCTTTTCGCGCGCCATCACGGCGGCAAGTTCCTGCTGCGGATCGAGGATACCGACCGCGCACGCTCAACCGACGCCGCCATCGACGCGATCCTCGACGGGATGCAGTGGCTCGACCTCGATTGGGACGGCGAGACCGTCTATCAGTTCGCGCGCGCGGCGCGCCATGCCGAGGTTGCGCACGAGCTGCTTGCCAAGGGCGCGGCCTATCGCTGCTATTTGACGCAGGATGAACTGGCCGCGATGCGTGCCGAAGCACAGGAAAAGCGCATCCCCTTCCGCGTCCGCAGCCCGTGGCGCGACCGTGACGACGGCGATCCCGCCGCCCCGCACGTCATCCGCTTGCGCGCGCCGCAAGATGGCGCGGTGACGATCCACGATCGCGTGCAGGGCGATGTGACGGTCCAGAATGCCGAGCTCGACGATTTCATCCTGCTGCGCAGCGACGGCACCCCGACCTATATGCTCAGCGTCGTCGTCGACGATAACGACATGGGGATCACGCACGTCATCCGTGGTGACGATCACCTGAACAACGCCTTCCGCCAGCTCGCGCTGATCCGCGCGATGGCGTGGCGCGAGCCGGTTTATGCGCACGTCCCGTTGATCCACGGCGCCGATGGCGCAAAGCTGTCGAAGCGGCACGGCGCGCTCGGCGTCGATGCCTATCGCGACGAGCTTGGCTATCTGCCCGAGGCGGTGAACAATTATCTGCTCCGCCTCGGCTGGGGGCATGGCGATGCCGAAATCATCAGCCGCGAGCAGGCGGTCGAATGGTTCGATCTCGCCAACGTCGGCCGCTCGCCGTCGCGCTTCGATTTCAAGAAGCTCGAAAATCTGAACGGCCATTATATCCGCGAGGCCGACGATGCCCGGCTTGCCGGCCTGGTGGCGCCGCGCATCGAGACGCTGGTCGGCCGCGCGCTCGACAGCGACGACCGCGCCTTGCTGGCGCGCGCGATGGACGTGCTCAAGCCGCGCGCCAAGACGCTGGACGAGATTGCCGAGGGCGCCGTCTTCCTGTTTGCCGTGCGTCCGCTGGCGGTCGAAGAGAAAGCGGCCGCGCTGATCGCCGAAGCCCCGGAAGGCTTGCTGGCGAATGTCACCGACCGCCTCCGCGCGCTCGGCGACTGGTCGCACGATGCCATCGAGGCGGCGGTGCGCGAGACGAGCGAGTCGGCCGGAGTCGGCCTTGGCAAGCTGGCTCAACCGCTGCGCGCCGCGCTGACCGGCCGCACCGTTTCTCCGGGCATTTTCGACGTCTTGCTGCTATTGGGGCGCGACGAGAGCCTGGCGCGACTTGACGCAGCGCACAATTATCCGGCAGGGGCGTAGCCACTCACTCTCCCGCCCGCAGATCAGGGGAAAAAATATGACCGACCAGACCGCGAAAATCACCCTGGGCGACAAGATTGTCGAGAGTCCGGTGCTGAAGGGCACCGTCGGCCCCGACGTCGTCGACATTCGCAAATTCTACGGCCAGACCGGCGCCTTCACTTATGATCCGGGCTTCACCTCGACCGCGAGCTGCGAGTCGAAGCTGACCTATATCGACGGCGACGAAGGCGTCCTGCTCCACCGCGGTTATGCCATCGGCGATCTTGCCGAACATTCGACCTTCATGGAGGTCGCCTATCTGCTCCTGAACGGCGAATTGCCGAGCGGCGACGAGCTGGCGAAGTTCGATACCACGATCACGCGCCACACGATGCTGCACGAACAGCTTGCGACCTTCTATCGCGGCTTCCGCCGTGACGCGCACCCGATGGCGATCATGTGCGGCGTGGTTGGCGCGCTGTCCGCCTTTTATCATGATTCGACCGAAATCCACGATCCGCACCAGCGCATGATCGCGAGCCACCGCCTGATCGCCAAGATGCCGACGATCGCGGCGATGGCGTATAAATATTCGGTGGGTCAGCCCTTCATCTATCCGCAGAACGACCTCAGCTACACGCATAATTTCCTGCGCATGACCTTCGGCGTTCCGGCCGAGGAATATGAGGTTGATCCGGCAGTCGTCCGCGCGCTCGACCGCATCTTCATCCTGCATGCCGACCATGAGCAGAATGCGTCGACCTCCACCGTTCGCCTTGCGGGTTCGTCGGGCGCCAATCCCTTCGCGTGCATCGCGGCGGGCATTGCCTGTCTTTGGGGTCCGGCGCATGGCGGAGCCAACGAAGCCGCGCTCAACATGCTGCGCGAAATCGGCCGTCCCGAACGCATCCCCGAATATATCGCGCGCGCGAAGGACAAGGATGATCCGTTCCGCCTGATGGGTTTCGGCCACCGCGTCTACAAGAATTACGACCCGCGTGCGACGGTGATGCAGAAGACCGTGCGCGAGGTGTTCGCCGCGCTCAAGGTCAACGACCCGGTCTTCGACGTCGCGCTGCAGCTTGAGGAAATGGCGCTCAACGACGATTATTTCGTCGAAAAGAAGCTCTTCCCCAATGTCGATTTCTATTCGGGCGTCATCCTGTCGGCGATCGGCTTCCCGACCACGATGTTCACCGCACTCTTCGCGCTCGCTCGGACGGTTGGCTGGGTCGCGCAGTGGAATGAGATGATCTCGGACCCCGCGCAGAAGATCGGCCGCCCACGCCAGCTCTACACCGGCCCGACGCAGCGCGCCTACGTCCCGGTCGACAAGCGCTGAGGCGGTACCGGGAACCTGTCCCGGTTCAGAACCGCTTGCAGAAAGGGGCCGCATATGCGGCCCCTTTTTTGTACGCCCACCCGAGCGGAGCGGTCAATCGATGCGGTCCAGAAGCTCGGCAAGCTGGCCGAACATCGCGTCTATCTCTGCCTTTTCGACGATCAGCGGCGGCGACAGCGCGATGATGTCGCCCGTCGCGCGGACCAGAAGCCCATTGTCGAAGGCGGCGTGGAACAGCTCCATCGCCCGCGCTGTCGGGGCGCCGGGTCGCGGCTCGAGCTCAATGCCGGCGACAAGCCCGATCGTGCGGATATCGATGATGTGGCGCCGCCCCTTCAGGCTGTGCGCCGCATCCTCCCAATAGCCGGCGAGTTCGTTCGCCCGTTCGAACAGCCCCTCGCGCGCATAAAGATCGAGCGTCGCGAGCCCCGCCGCGCTCGCGAGCGGGTGGCCCGAATAGGTATAGCCGTGGAACAGCTCGATCCCGCCCGGCACGCTTTCGATCACCGCGTCGTGGAGGTCGCGCTTCACCGCGACCGCGCCCATCGGCACCGCCGCGTTGGTCAGCCCTTTCGCCATGGTGATGATGTCGGGCGTCACGCCCCAGGCCTCGGCAGCGGTCGCCGCGCCGACGCGGCCGAAGGCGGTAATCACCTCGTCGAAGATCAGGATGATGCCATGCCGGTCACAAATTTCGCGCAGCCGCTGAAGATAGCCGGCCGGCGGGATCAGCACGCCGGTCGAGCCCGCCATCGGCTCGACAATCACCGCCGCGATCGTTTCGGCGCCATGCAGGTCGACGAGCAGCTGAAGGTCGTCGGCGAGTTCGGCGCCGTGCGCCGGGAAACCGCGCGTGAAGGCATTGCGGGCCAGATCGTGCGTGTGCCGCAGATGATCGGTTCCGGGCAGCCCCGGCCATGTGCGGCGATTGCTGACGATCCCGCCGACGCTGATTCCGCCGAAACCGACGCCATGATAGCCGCGCTCGCGCCCGATCAGCCGGGTGCGCGTCCCCTGCCCCTTCGCGCGCTGCACCGCGAGCGCGATTTTGAGCGCGGTATCGACCGATTCGGACCCGCTGTTGGTAAAGAATATCCGGTCGAGCCCTTCGGGCATCAGCGCCGCGAGACGCTGCGCCAGCTCGAAGGGCAGCGGATGGCCAAGCTGAAAGGTCGGCGCGAAATCGAGCGTTGTCGCCGCCTTGGCGATGGCTTCGGCGATTTCAGGGCGGCAGTGGCCGGCATTGCTGCACCACAGGCCCGAGGTGCCGTCGAGGATCCGGCGTCCGTCGCCCGACTGATAATACATCCCGCTCGCCGCGACGAGCTGGCGCGGATGGGCCTTGTAGGAACGGTTCGCGGTGAAGGGCATCCAGAAGCTCGCCAGCTGGTCGTTATCACCCTGCATCGTCATGTTCCTCTTCCCAAGAATCGTCATCGCGAGGAGCCGAAGGCGACGCGGCAATCCGTTCGCAATGACGATGCGTAATCTGGGCGCAATCTGGCGAGCTACCATGCGACTGGCAATGCCCGAAATGACCGACAACGGCCCCTCTGGCGCTCCAGAGGACTTCGCTATACGCTGCACCTTCCACAAACGGGCCGGCTCCTCGGCCCAATCGGGGGCGCATGTCAGTCAATCTGGAACAATGGATCAGCGACCATAATATCGACGAAGTCGAATGTATCGTTCCCGACATCAACGGGGTCCAGCGCGGCAAGGTTCTGCCGGCCAAGAAATTCCTCGCTTCGGTCAAGGACAAGTCGCTGCGCATCCCCGGCAGCGTATTCATCTGCACGATCGACGGCCATTATCCCGAGGATATCGACGATATCTGGGACAAGGACCCCGACAAGATCCTGCTTGCCGACCCCGACACCATCTGCGTCGCGCCGGGCTTCACCTCGCCGACGGCCTTCGTCATTGCCGATGCCTATAATGGCGACGGGACCGAGGTCGACATCGCGCCGCGGACGATCCTGAAAAAGGTGCTGGGCCTTTACCAGGACAAGGGATGGAAGCCGATCATCGCGCCCGAGGTCGAATTCTATCTCGTCTCGCAGAACACCGACCCCGACTTTCCGTTGACGCCGCCGACCGGCCAGTCGGGCCGGGCGGAAACCGCGAGCCAGCCCTATGGCCTTGAAGCCATGAACGAATATGAGGATATCATCGATCATATCTATGACGATTGCGAGCTGATGGGGCTCGATATCGACACGATGATCCACGAAATGGGCGCCGCACAGCTCGAGGTGAATTTCATGCACGGCGATCCGCTGCGGCTCGCCGACGAGGTGTTTCTCTTCAAGCGCGTCGTCCGCAACGTCGCGAAACAGCACAGCGTCTATGCGACCTTCATGGCGAACCCGATGGCGGGTCAGCCGGGAAGCGCGATGCACATTCACCAGTCGGTCGTCGATGCCGAAACGGGGCGCAACCTGTTCGCGACCGCCAATGGCCGCGACAGCGCGGCCTTTCGATCCTATGTCGCGGGACTGATCCGCTTCATGCCGCAAATCTCGCCCATGTGGGCGCCCAATGTGAACAGCTTTCGCCGGATGCGTCCCGACAGCGCGGCGCCGATCAACGTCCAGTGGGGCGTCGACAACCGGTCATGCGGTTTTCGCATCCCGGTGTCGGACAAGAACAACCGCCGCGTCGAAAACCGTCTGCCCGGCGCCGACAGCAATCCCTATCTTGCGATCGCGGCCTCGCTCGTCTGCGGCTATATCGGCATGATCGACCGCATGGTTCCGCCCAAGCCGATCACCGGCAGCGCCTATAACCGCGCCCGCACCCTGCCGCGCACGCTGGAAGCCGCGCTCGACCGGTTCAGCTCGTGCAAGAAGGTCCGCAACCTGCTCGGCGACGATTTTTTCGAGATCTTCTACGCCGTGAAGGATTATGAGCTGTTCAACTATCAGTCGGTGGTGTCGAGCTGGGAGCGCGAACATCTGCTGATGCGCGTTTGACGCGCGCGACGCCATGACCGACCCGCTGAGCCACAGCTATTATTCGGCGACCGCGCACGATTGGCTCGTGGATGCGGACATCGAGGGCGCATACGCCTGCGACGTTGCCGTAATCGGCGGTGGCTTTACCGGCTTGTCGGCCGCCCTTGCCTGCGCCGAGAGAGGCTTTTCGGTCATTCTCGTCGAAGCGGAACGGGTCGGCTTCGGCGCATCGGGACGCAATGGCGGGCAGTTGATCCCCGGTCTTCGCTGGTCGGCGTCCGAACTCGAAGCCGAATTCGGCCGCGAACGCGCCGATGCCTTGTTCGATCTTTGCTGGCGCGACAATCGCGTAAAGCACCGGATCGCGACACATGGCATCGACTGCGATCTCAAGGCAGGGCATCTCGAGGCCGCGTGGACACCGAAAGATTTCGATGCGATGCGGCGCGAAGCCGACTATCTGGGCCAACGCCACAGCTATGAAACCGATGTGGTCGCCAAGGCCGACATGGACGCCCATATAGCAAGCCCGCTCTATCATGGCGGTGTCTACGATCCGCAGGGCGGGCATTTCCATCCACTCAATTACGCGATCGGTTTGGCGAAAGCCGCCGAAGCGGCCGGCGTCCGGATACTTCAGGGAAAGCGTGCAAACTGGATTCTCGACGGCAACGGCGGCGAACTGTTTCTCGACCGGTCGACGATAGAGGCACGCTACGTCATCGACGCCACCGATAGCTGGATCGGCGAGGTCGAGCCCGACCTCGGGCGCTACACGGTACCGATCATGAACTATAATATCGCGACGGCGCCGCTCGCGAATGCCGATGCACTGCTTCCGACCGACGCCGCGGTCGCCGACAGCCGCTTCGTGCTCAACTATTTTCGCCTGTCAGCCGACAAGCGCCTGACCTTCGGCGGCGGCGAGCGTTATTCGCAGAAGCCGCCGCGCGACATCGCAGCGTTCGTGCGTCCGTTCATGGCCGAGGTGTTTCCGCAGATCGCCAATGCCGAAATCGACTATGGCTGGGGCGGTGCGGTCGCGGTGACGATGAACCGGCTGCCGCATATCGGCCGGCGCGGAAATGTCTTTTTCGCGCACGGATTTTCGGGGCATGGCGCGCTGATCACGACGACCGCCGGCGAGTTGATCGCCGAGGCGCTGGCGGGGACCGCCGAACGCTTCGACGTGCTCGCGAGCCTGCCCTCGCACCCCTTTCCCGGCGGCAAATGGCTGCGCCGCCCGCTCGCGACGCTGGGCCTTCTCTATTACGCACTGAAAGACAGGCTGGGATGATCGCCGACGCCGCCATCGCCCGCGTCGCCGCGCGCGAGGCCGAACGCTTCCGCGCCAACAACCCGCACGCTTTCGCGCATCAGGCCGCGGCGACCGGCTGGTTCCAGTCGGTACCCTTCCACTGGATGAAGGATTGGCCCAGCCCGGCCCCGATCGTCGCCGCCTCGGCCAAGGACGCGACGCTGACCAGCATCGATGGCCGGACCTATGACGATTTCTGCCTTGGCGACACGGCCAGCCTGTTCGGACATTCGCCGCCCGCGCTCGCCGCCGCGCTCGCGAAGCAGGCGTTCGAGGGGCTGAGCTATATGCTGCCCACCGACCGCGGCGCCGCGCTGTCGGCGAAGCTTTCGGCCATGTTCGGCTTTCCGCAATGGCAGGTGACGACGACGGCAAGCGAAGCCAATCGCGCCGTCATCCGCTGGTGCCGCGGGATCAGCGGGCGGCCGAAAATCCTCACCTTCAACGGCGCCTATCATGGCGCGGTCGACGATGCGTTCGTCGATCTGAAAGACGGCGCGCCGGTGATGCGCGCCAGCCTGATCGGCCAGATCCACGATCTTCGCGGCACGACGACGGTGATCGAATTCAACGACGCAGGCACGCTTGCCGCCGCGCTGCGCGGCGGCGATATCGCCTGCGTCCTCGCCGAACCCGTCATGACCAATGTCGGCATGGTGCAGGACGCGCCGGGCTTCCTCGAAACGCTGCGCAGCCTGTGCGACGAGACGGGCACGCTGCTGGTTTTCGACGAAACGCACAGCATCTCGTCGGGCTATGGCGGCCATGCCCGCACCCACGGCCCGATGGCCGATCTGATGGTCGTCGGAAAGTCGATCGGCGGCGGCGTGCCATGCGCCGTTTATGGTTTCAGCGCCGCGGTCGCGGAGCGCATGGCGGCGCTCAACAGGAGGCGCCCGCCGGGGCATAGCGGCATCGGCACGACGCTCTCCGCCAACGCGCTTGCGATCACTGCGATGGACGTCATGCTCGGCGAGGTCATCACCCCCACCGCCTATGACGCCATGCTGCGCGGCGCCGCGCGGCTCGTCACGGGGCTGGAGCGCGAAATCGCCGCTGCGTCGCTCGACTGGCACGTCACGCAGGTCGGCGCCCGCGTCGAGTTTCTGACCTGTCCCGTCCCGCCCCGCAGCGGCGGCGAGGCGAAGGCGGCGATGCACCCAGCGCTGGAGGCCGCGATCCACATTTTCCTCGCCAACCGGGGAATTTTGCTGGCGCCATTTCACAATATGATGTTGGTGAGCCCGGTGACCGGCGACGACCAGATCGACCGGCTGGTCGGCGGCTTCGCCGACTGCATCAAGGCGCTGAAGGAGTAGTGGGGCAATGGCGAAGTCGTCGGGCGTGATCGCGCCGCGGTCGGAGGCCGAGGAATTCTTCCGGGCCAATCCCGACGTCGATTCGATCGAGATGATCTATACCGACTTCGGCGGCGTCCCGCGCGGCAAGCGGCTGCGTCAGCATGAGGTGCTCGCCGTTTACGAAAGCGGACGCATGTTCCCCGGCTCGATCACCGTCGTCGACATCACCGGACAGGACACCGTCGAAACGGGCCTCGTCTGGGAAGATGGCGACGCCGACCGATCGATGAAGCCGATCCCCGGCACCCTCGTCCGCACGCCGTGGGGCGGCGATCGGGCCGCGCAGTTCCTCGTCGATTTCTATGAGCTCGACGGTACGCCGCACGATCTCGATCCCCGTCATGTGCTCGGCCGCGTGATCGACCGCTACACCGCCGACGGCCTGACCCCGGTGCTTGCAGTCGAGCTGGAATTCTACCTGCTCAACCCGCGCCGCGCGCGCGACGGGTCGGTGCGCCCCGCCCGCCCCGGCTACAGCCGCGACACGCCGCGCAATGTCGAAGTCTATGGCCTGCGTGAACTCGACGACTTTCGTCCCTTCTTCGACGCCCTCTATGCGGCGACCGACGTGCAGGGCCTGCCGCTCGAAAGCGCGATCAGCGAATTTGCGCCGGGCCAGTTCGAGCTGACGCTGCGCCACAAGCCGGACGCGCTGCGCGCCTGCGACGACGCGATCATGTACAAAAGGCTGGTCAAGGCGATCGCCCAGCAACATGGGCTCGAGGCGACCTTCATGGCCAAGCCTTTCGCCGAACAGGCGGGCAGCGGGATGCACATCCACGTCTCGGTCAACGATGGCGCGGGCGGCAATATCTTTGCGAGCGACGATCCCGAGGGCACCGATGCTCTGCGCCACGCGATCGGCGGCATGATCGGCAGCGTCGGCGACGGCTTTGCGCTCTTTGCCCCGCACGCCAACAGCTATCGCCGGTTCAAGGCGAACAGCTACGCCCCCGTAGCGCCGACGTGGGGGGTCAACAATCGCACCGTGTCCTTCCGCATCCCGGCCGGGCCGCCGCCAAGCCGGCATGTCGAGCATCGCGCCTGCGGCGCCGATGCCAATCCCTATCTCGCGGTAGCCGCCGTGCTCGCCGGCATGCATCACGGAATGACAAGCCGGACCGACCCGGGTCCGGCGGTCGTCGGCAACGGCTATGATCGCGACGCCTCGGGCGACGACAAACCGCCGTCGAACTGGTTCGCGGCGGTCGACCGCTTCCACGCCTCGGCGCTGATGCGCGATTATCTCGGCGACCGCTTCGTCGACATGTTCAGCATCGTGAAGCGGGTCGAACAGGATCGCTATTTCGGGACGGTGCCGACGATCGACTACGACTGGTATCTGCGCAACGCATAGCGACCTGCCTGGGCCACGACGCACGAAAATGTCACGGATTCGTGTTGCGGTGCAAAAAAGCCTCTTTTCAAGCCGACATTAATGAGTCAGCTTGCGGTCACAATCAGGGAGGCCAGCCATGGATTTGAACGAACTGCTCGCGCAGGGCCGCAATCGCCGCTCGCTGCTTCAGGCGATGGGCGTCGCCGCAATCGGGATCAGCTTCGGCGGCCTCGCCGCGTGCAGCAAGGGCAGCGACAAGAAGCTTGCCAACGGCGAAGAGGCCAAGCTCAACTTCTACAACTGGGACACCTATATCGGCGAAACGACGCTCGACGATTTCAAGGCGTCGACCGGCGTCGATGTCACGATGGACCTGTTCGACAGCAACGACACGCTGTTCGCGAAGTTCAAGGCGGGCAATCCCGGCTATGACGTCATCGTGCCGTCGAACGACTTTGTCGAACGCATGGCGCGCGCCGACATGCTGATGCCGCTCGATCATGCGCAGATCCCGAACATGAAGAATATCGACCCCAGCTTCCTGAACGTCGATTATGATCCGGGCCGCAAATTCTCGATGCCTTACACCTGGCTGGTTCTGGGTATCGGCTATCGCAAGTCGAAGGTGAAGACCGCGCCCGACAGCTGGAAGGTCCTGTTCGACAGCGACGAATATAAGGGCCGCATGGCCTGGCTGTCGGAGGCCGGCGACATGTTCCGCCTCTATGGCAAATATCTCGGCAAATCGGTCAATTCGCTGACGCCGGAGGATATTCAGACCATCTCGGCGATGATGATCAAGCAAAAGCCCTATGTGAAGAAATTCCACGAGGATGACGGGCAGGATCTGCTGCTCAAGGGCGACGTCGATGTCGTGCTCGAATATAATGGCGACATCGCACAGGCGATGACCGAGGATCCCGATCTCGATTTCGTCGTGCCGAAGGAAGGCAGCCAGCTCAATTCGGATACGCTGTGCATTCCGAAGGGCGCGCCGCACCCGAAGAACGCCCACGCCTTCATCAACTATATGCTCGATGCCGAGGTCGACAAGAAGATCACCGAAACGATCCTCTACCCGACCCCCAATGCCGCCGCGAAGGCACTGATGCCCGACAGCTACAAGAACAATCCGGTCATCTTCCCGCCCGCGGACGTCCTCGCTAAGTGCGAATATGCGAAGTTCAACGAAAAGCTTCAGCCGCTCTACGAGGAAGCCTTTACGAAGGTGCGGGCGTCGTAACGGTCTGAAAGGGGCATCGGGGGGATGGCCGAGCAGGACTGGAAAGCGAACAAGCGGGTCTTCGCGGCGGTGTCGGTTCCGACCCTGCTATGGACCCTCCTGTTCTTCGTCATCCCGATGGCGATCGTCTGGTTCTACAGCTTCGGCGAGAACCGCGGCCTGACCGAGATCGAATTTTCGGGAACGCTCGAAAATTACAAGCGCGCGACCGAGTTTCTCTATCTGTCGATCTTTGGCAAAAGCTTCGCGGTTGCAGCACTCGTTACGCTGATCTGCCTGATCGTGGGCTTTCCCGTGGCGATGGCGATCACCTTCGCGAGCGAGAAATGGCGGCCGTGGCTGCTGCTCGGCATCATGCTGCCCTTCTGGACCAATTTGCTGATCCGCACCTATGCGCTGATGATGCTGCTTGGCACCCAGGGCTTTGCCAACAAGGGCCTGGGCGCGCTGTGGGACGGTGCGAGCTGGCTCAAGACGCTCGTCGGGATGCAGCCGCTTCCGACATGGGAGCCGGTGCAACTGCTCTTCAACAATTTCGCGGTCGTCTTCGGGCTCGTCTACGTCCACCTGCCCTTCATGGTGCTGCCGCTCTATGCCGCGCTTGACCGGCTCGACCGCAGCCTGATCGAGGCGAGCCTCGACCTTGGCGCCGGGCATTTCCGCACGATCATGCGCATCGTCGTGCCGCTCGCCGCGCCGGGCATCGTCGCCGGCGTGATGATCACGCTGATCCCCGCGCTCGGCGCTTATCTCACGCCGGACCTGATGGGCGGGACCGACAGCCAGATGATCGCAAACGTTATCGAACGGCAGTTCAAGAAGGCGAACGACTGGCCGTTCGGCGCTGCGCTCTCTTTCATCCTCATCTATGCGATGTTCATCCTGATCGCGCTGCAATCGATGCGGCGCAAGGTGCCGGAGGCGCGCTGATGGCGATCTTTTCCCGCACCCCGCGCGCGCCGCTGGAATATAGCCGCACCCTGTGGATGCGGCTGTGGGTCGGCGCGGTCATGGTCTTTCTCTACGCTCCGCTGGTCGTGCTGATGATCTTCAGCTTCAACGACAGCAAGCGCAACGTCGTCTGGCGCGGCTTCACGCTCAAATATTATGACAAGGCGCTCGGCAACGACGTGCTGGTCGAGGCGCTCGTCAACTCGCTCACCATCGCGGCGCTCGCGACGCTTATCAGCCTGATCCTCGGCGCGGTCGCGGCGGTGATGCTCTGGCGTTTCCGCTTCCCGTTGAAGGGCGCGGTCGACGGAACGATTTCGCTGCCGATCATCGTTCCCGAAATCTGCATGGGCGTCGCCTTCCTGATCTTTTTCGCCAAATGGCTCGAATGGCCGACCGACCTGATCTGGCCCTTCAATCTCGGCGCGATCATCATTGCCCACATCACCTTCTGCTTTCCGTTCGTGACGATGGTGGTTCGATCGCGCCTCGCGACCTTCAACCGCGAGCAGGAGGAAGCGGCAAAGGACCTCGGCGCCGGCGAATGGGCGGTGTTCCGCGATGTGCTGATCCCGCACATGCGCCCGGCGCTGATCGCGGGCGCGCTGCTGTCCTTCACGCTCAGCCTCGACGATTTCGTCATCACCTATTTCACCAGCGGCCCCGACACGATCACCTTCCCGGTGAAGGTCTATTCGATGGTCCGCTTCTCGGTGACGCCCGAAGTCAACGCGGCGTCGACGCTGCTCATCCTCCTCACCATCCTGCTCACCGCCGTCGCGCTGAAACTTCAGGGCGTCAAAGCCATTGCGGAAACCCACTGACCATGACCGACGCGCCCAGGCCGATCATCCAGATCCAGAATGTCTCCAAACGCTTCGGCAAGGTGACCGCGGTCGATAACGTCAGCCTCGACATCATGGCGGGCGAGTTCTTCGTGCTGCTCGGCCCGTCGGGCTGCGGCAAGACGACGCTGCTGCGCATGATCGCCGGCTTCGAATTGCCGACGGAAGGCCATATCCTGATCGACGGGCAGGACATGGCCGGTATCCCGCCGAACAAGCGGCCGGTGAACATGGTGTTCCAGAGCTATGCCGTCTTTCCGCACATGAGCGTCGCCGACAATGTCGCCTACGGCCTCAAGATCGCTGGCGTGCGCGGCGGCGAAGTCAAGGACCGCGTTGCCGAAGCGCTCGAGCTGGTAAAGCTCGGCGGCTTCGAAGACCGCATGCCCGACCAGATGTCGGGCGGCCAGCGGCAGCGCGTCGCGCTGGCGCGCAGCCTCATCATGCGGCCGAAGGTGCTGCTCCTCGACGAACCGCTGTCGGCGCTCGACGCCAAATTGCGCGCGCAGATGCAGTTCGAGCTCGCCGACCTGCAGGACCAGGTCGGCATCACCTTCGTCACCGTGACGCACGACCAGGACGAAGCGCTGTCGATGGCGAGCCGCATCGCGGTGATCAACAAGGGCGACGTGGCGCAGCTCGCCGGGCCTTCGGACCTGTACGAATATCCCGCCAATCGCTTCGTTGCCGATTTCGTCGGTTCGGTGAACATCTTCGAAGGCAAGCTGACGCTCGACGAACCCGATCGCGCCGCGGTCGATTGCCCCGGATTGGGGCGCGTCTATCTGAACCATGGCGTGACCGGCCCGCATGGCGCCGACGTCTGGGTCGCGCTGCGGCCCGAGAAAATCTATCTGCACGTTCCGGGCGAAGGCAAAGCGGTGCGCGCCGCGGCGCAGGACGCCCCCGAGGGGCATAATTTTGCGCGCGGCACGATCAAGGGCATGAGCTATCTCGGCGACATCACCCTTTACGACATCGAACTCGAATCGGGCGCGCGGCTACGCGTGTCGCGCCCCAATCTGTCGCGTCACGACCAGGAGGATTTCACCTGGGACGACAAGGTCAGCATGCACTGGCGCGCCGACAGTCCGGTGGTGTTGCTGGGCTGACGGCAACCCTTGCACCATCGTCACCCCGGACTTGATCCGGGGTCCATGACTTCCGGTGCCGCGGTGGATCCCGGATCAAGTCCGGGATGACGAAATCAATGGGCCTTCTTGCCCAGCACGAAGTGCAGCACGCCGACGATCACGCTGCCGAGCAGCAATCCGAAGATGCCGTCGCCGGTCGCCTTGATGAGCCACGTCCAAAGCCCTTCGAGCGGCAGTCCGCCCGCGACCGAATGAGCCAGCAATTCGAGCGCTTCGGCAATACCGCCGATATGATATTCGTGCAGGCCGTGCAGCACGATCTGCCCGCCGACCCACAACATGGCGGCCGTGCCGATCGTCGCCAGCGCGGCCAGCAACTTCGGCATGAAATCGACGAGCCCGCGCCCGATCGCGCGGCGCGCCCTGTTGCCTTCCTTCGCCATGTGCAGACCGATATCGTCCATCTTCACGATCAACCCGACCACGCCATAGACCGCGATGGTAATCAGCACGGCAACGACGGCAAGCGTGGCGCCGCGCATCACGAGATGTTCGTCCAGCACTTCGTTGAGCGCGATCACCATGATTTCGGCCGACAGGATGAAGTCGGTGCGCACCGCGCCCTTCACCATCACTTCTTCATGATTGCGGTCGGCGACGATCTCGGCATCTTCCTCCAGGCTCGTCCTGTCTTTCTGCAGCGCGTGGATGACCTTTTCCGCGCCCTCGAAGCAGAGATAGGCGCCGCCCATCATCAACAGCGGCGTAATCGCCCAGGGCAGGAACGTCGACAGCAGCAACAGCGCCGGCAGGATCAGCACCAGCTTGTTGAACAGCGATCCCTTGGTGATCCGCCAGATGATCGGCAATTCGCGATCGGGCGTAAAGCCGGTGACGTAACGCGGCGTCACCGCGGTATCGTCGACCACTACCCCTGCGGCCTTGGCGCCGGCCTTCGACGCCGCGGCGCCGACGTCGTCTATGCTCGCCGCCGCAACCTTGGCGATAGTGGCAACGTCATCGAGCAGCGCAAAAAGGCCGGATGGCATGGAGGTCGATCCTTTTACTGGACATATGCCCTCAACCCGCTCGTCCTGAGCGTGTCGAAGGACCGTTCTTCTCTTCACGTCTAAAGAAGAAAACAGTGCTTCGACAAGCTCAGCACGAACGGGAATGGCAAGAAATCGCTAGAGCGCCCGCAGCTTCGGCATCACCTTGTCGAGCGATTTGCGGATGATCGCCACCATCTCGTCGATCTGTTCGGTGGTGATGACCAGCGGCGGGCACATGACGAGGCTGTCGCGGATACCGCGGACCATCAGTCCGTTTGCAATGCACGCGTCGCGCGCCATCGGGCCGGCGGTCCCTTCGGCGCCGCCGAACCGCGCGCGCGTTTCCTTGTCGGCGACGATCTCGACCGCGCCGAGCAGGCCGATCGAGCGCGTTTCACCGACGAGCGGATGATCGTCCAGCGTCGCAAGCGCTTTCGCCAGATGCGGCCCCGTAACGCTGCCGGTGCGTTCGACCAGCCCTTCGCGTTCGATGATCTCGATATTCTTGAGCGCGACTGCCGCAGCGACCGGATGGCCCGAATAGGTAAAGCCGTGGACGAAATCGCCGCCGGTCTTGAGCACGTCGACGACATGGTTCGCCACCGCTGTCGCCGAGATCGGAAGGTAGCCCGACGAAAGCCCCTTCGCCATCGGCATAAGGTCGGGCGTGAAACCCATGGTTTCATGCCCCCACATCTTCCCGGTGCGCCCGAAACCGCAGATGACTTCGTCGGCCACGAGCAGCAGGCCATATTTGCGCACCACCGCCTCGACCTTCGGCCAATAGCCCTTGGGCGGGATGATGACCCCACCGGCGCCCTGAACCGGCTCGCCGATGAAGGCGGCGCAATTTTCGGGACCGACTTCCAGGATCTTGTCCTCGATCGCCGCCACGCAGGCATCGCAGAATTCTTCCTCGGTCATCCCCTGCCCTTCGCCGTAGAAATAGGGCTGGCGGACATGTTCGACGCCAGGGATCGGCAGGTCGCCCTGCGCGTGCATGGCCTTCATCCCGCCGAGCGATACGCCCGCGACGGTCGAACCATGATAGGCATTCCAACGGCTGATGAAGACGGTCCGTTTGGGCTCGCCCTTCAGTTTCCAATAATGGCGCACCATGCGGAACACCGTGTCGTTCGCCTCGCTGCCCGAGGCGTTGAAAAAGATGTGCGGCAGGCGCCCGCCGGTAAGCTCGGCGATCTTCGCCGCGAGCGTCACCGTCGGCGGCGTCGCGGTCTTGAAAAAGGTATTATAGAAGGGCAGTTCGCGCATCTGCGCCGCCGCAGCTTCGACCAGTTCCTCGCGGCCGTAGCCGACATTGACGCACCAAAGGCCCGCCATGCCGTCAAGGATACGGTGGCCGTCGCCGTCAATGATGGTGCAGCCTTCGGCATGGGTGATGATGCGGCTGCCGCCGAGTTTTTCGATTTCGGCCCAGTCGGCCTGCGCGGGAAGATGGTGCGCGACGTCGAGGCGGCGCAGTTCGGCGATGTCGTGATTACGGGGCATGTTTCTGATCCTGAAATTCCCCTCCCGCAAGCGGGAGGGGTTAGGGGTGGGCACGCACGAAGCGCGCTCCGAAGGACGAGAGGATGGACGTTCGCCTGTGGCTCACCCCACCCCCGCCCCCTCCCGCCAGCGGGAGGGGAGGTCTTCAATCAGGGCGAAAAGCTGATCCGCGCGAGATAGCGATCATATCGGGTGACGCGGCGGTTCATAGTTCGCCTCTTAACGCGCGGCCAAGGAGGTGGAAATAGGTCTGGCTCTGATCATCGCCGTCGGTGGCCCATTCGGGGTGCCATTGCACCGCAAGCAGCGGCGCTCCGTTCGGCCGCGCGCTATAGGCCTCGACCAGCCCGTCGGGTGCACGCGCTTCGACCGCCAGGCTGTCGGCAAGCGCGCCGATGCCTTGGTAATGAACCGAATTGACCTCGAGCGAGGGCGCGGCGTAGGCCGACGCAAGCAGGCCGCCTTCGACGAGATCGACCTTGTGCCGATGATCGAACATCGCGTCGAAAGCGGCATCGTCAGGGGCGTGATGGTGCAACAGTTCGTCGCTCGCCGACGTATCGCGGCGCAGCGTTCCGCCCAGCGCCACGTTGATTTCCTGAAAACCGCGGCAGATGCCGAACAGCGGGCGCTGTGCGGCGATCGTCGCTTCGACAAGCTCGATCATCATCCGGTCGCGATCGGGGTCGAACGGCCCCTCGCCTTCCGCCGGATCGCCATAGAGCGCCGGCGCGACATTCGACGGCGTTCCGGTGAGCAGCACGCCGTCGAGCCGTCCGACGATCTCGCGCGCGTGCATATGATCGGGAAGCGACGGGATGATGAGCGCCGCGCAATCGGCGTAGCGCATCGCGGCGGTCGCATAGCGGTTGATCACCGTTTGCGCGACCTCTGTCCCGACGGTGCGGTTGCAGGCGATAATACCGAGGACGGGGCGCGCGGACATGCCCCCTTGCTGCCGCCTTTTGCGTCCTCGCGCCAGCGGATTTTTTCAGCGATGCTGGCGCGCGAATGCCGCAGCGGCACCGAAAAGGCCGGGCTGCGGGTGGGTGATCAATTTGACCGGGATCGCCGCCATGAAATTCTCGAAGCGCCCCTTGGCGACGAAGCGCTCGGGGAAACCCGACCGGACGAGCTGGTCGCGGATACGCAGGCCAAGCCCCCCCGCGATCACGACGCCGCTGGCGCCCTGTGCAAGCGCAAGGTCGCCTGCAACGCTGCCGAGCGACAGACAGAAGCGATCCGCAGCCGCAGCCGCCAGCGCATCCTCGCCGCTCAGCGCCGCTGCCCATATCGTGCGGTCATCGAGCGGAGTGATCGCGCGTCCTTCCATGCTCGCCAGCGTTTCATAAATATCGACGATGCCGGGACCGGATACGATACGCTCTACCGACACGCGGCGATGGCGTTTGCGCAGCCGCGCGAGGATGGCGTCCTCGATGCTGTCGAGCGGCGCGAAATCGACATGTCCGCCTTCGGTCGCCTGGACGCGATAGTCGGTCCCATCGCGCCATACATGCGCGACGCCAAGCCCGGTCCCGGGGCCGATAACGCTGACCGTTCCCATTGCGGGAAGCGGCTCGTCCGGGCCTGTCAGCCGCTCGAAATATTGCGCCTCGGCCTGCGCGACCGCATGACCGACAGCCTCGAAATCATTGACCAGCGTATAGCGGTCGACATTCAGCTTCTCGCCGATCAGCGCCGGGCGAATGATCCAGGGATTGTTGGTGAAGCGAATGATCTCGCCACGCGTCGGCCCCGCGATCGCAATGGCGACGGCGCGCGGGAGCGCACCGCCCTGCCGCCGCTCGAAATCCTGCCAGGCGGTCTGAAAGCTGGCGTGATCCTTTGTATGCAGCGTCGTTTCGGGCCCGAGCGAAACAACGCGGCCGGCCGCCACCTCGGCGATCGCGAAACGGGCGTGCGTGCCGCCGATATCGACCGTGACGATGGCTTCGCTCATGACTCTCCCTCGCCGGTCCATCATGGCCGGATCGCGTCCGGAATGTCGCAGGCCCGGCAGCGATGCAACAGGGCATAGCTATGCACGGTCGCGCCCGCGAATCCTGAATTTCGATGCCGAAGGGAAATGGCGCACCCGGAACGATTCGAACGTCCGACCCTCAGATTCGTAGTCTGATGCTCTATCCAGCTGAGCTACGGGTGCGTGGAGCGGTGCCTTTAGGAGCAGTCGGCGGGGCGCGCAACCCCCTATTTCGACTTTGTGACGGTTCGGCAGGTCGACTGACGACGAATTGCGTCGAGCGACCCGATTTCCGCAGGATCCTTCAGCAGCAGGCGAATCAGCGCAATCCCGCGGTCGTGGCCGACGCGCACCACCTCGGCGCCCGGCGGCACCGCCTGCCCGTCGCGCGCAACGATGATTCGATAGGGTTTTCCGCCCGCTTCGACGTCATTGCGCACGAAGGCGACGTCGGTCGCGGCATCGAAGATGCTGAGCGAAGAATAGCGCCCCGCGACCGGCACGACCCTAATCTCGACCGGCCCCGCCGCAAGGTCGAACGGACAGCTGGAATAGGCAAGATCGGGGCTCGGCCGCACGACAGGCTGGCGCGCGGGCGTCGCGAGCGGTCCCTGCGACATCTGATTGATGCCGCCGCGGGCAAGCCGGTCCATCGCAATCTTCATCATGCCATAGGGGATGGCGGCGATGGCCGCATAGCCGACCGCGAGCGCGGCGATCAGGCCAAAAGCGAGCGGTCCGATCCAGCGGCGCATGTCAGCACCCCTCCTTGACGATCGCGGGCAGCGCGGCCGCCGATGGCCCGGCGCGGACGCCAGCGCCCGGATTGTACATGCGCAGCGTCAGGTCGAACGGCTGCCCCTTGATCCCGGGAAGCCAGGCGCCATCGGCGGGCCGGTCGGGCGCTATGGTGACGTGCCATTCGCCCTTGTCGTCGAGCGGGACACCGGCGCCGTTGACCGACCAGATATTCGCGGCATTGGCGACCAGATAGCCTTTGGCGTCATAGACGGTCACGCTCCACCAGCGCGCATCGAGCGGCTTTCCCGACAGACGGTAACGGCAATTGCCGTCGAGCCGCGCGCCCGAGGCGTCGGTGCGCGCCATCCAGTAGAGCGTCTCCTTTGCCGGCAGCGCGAGCAGCCCCGACCGCGCGACCATCGCGCGCGTCAGCGGATCGGTCGCCTTCGTCCCATAGCCGAGCGACGTCGTCCACGGGCCGTTGCGGATCGCGCCATCGCCGAGCCCGCCACGCGTCAGGCCCCAGGCGCCGCCGAGCCCCACCGCTATCCCGCCCACCAGGGTGATCGCATAGCGGTGCCAGCTCTTCATGACGCATCCCCCCTACCCACTTCGTCATCCCGGCGAAGGCCGGGATCTCGACCCCGCGTTGATAGGGGGCGGCGAGACCCCGGCCTTCGCCGGGGTGACGGTATTATTTTGTCTTCAGCGCCGCCTGCGCTGCTGCCAGACGTGCGATGGGCACACGGTAGGGCGAGGCGCTGACATAGTCGAGCCCGGTTTGTTCGCAGAAGTGGATGCTCGGCGCATCGCCGCCATGCTCGCCGCAAATGCCCATCTTGATCCCGGCGCGGGCACCACGGCCGCGCTCGGCCGCGATCTCGATCAGCTGTCCGACGCCTTCGACGTCAAGGCTGACGAACGGATCGGTCAGGAAGATACCCTTGTCGACATATTGCGTCAGGAAGCGGCCCGCGTCGTCACGGCTGATGCCGATCGTCGTCTGGGTGAGGTCGTTGGTGCCGAAGCTGAAGAATTCGGCCGTCTCGGCGATCTCGCCCGCCATCAGCGCAGCGCGCGGCAGTTCGATCATCGTCCCGACAAGATAGGCGATCTCGCGCCCCTTTTCGGCGAACACCGCCTTCGCCTGCGCGTCGACGACCGCCTTCATCAGATCGAATTCGCGGCGCGTCGCGACCAGCGGGATCATCACCTCGGGGATCGGCGCCGCGCCGGTTTCGGCAGCGACGTCGCACGCCGCCTCGAAGATCGCGCGCGCCTGCATCTCGTAGATTTCGGGGTAAGTGACGCCAAGGCGGCAACCGCGGTGGCCGAGCATCGGATTGAATTCATGGAGTTCGTTCGCCCGCGCCTTCAGCGCCTCGACCCCCACCCCTGCCGCGGCAGCGACATCGGCGAAATCCTCCTCGCGCGTCGGCAGGAATTCGTGCAGCGGCGGGTCGAGCAGCCGGATCGTGACCGGCAGCCCCGCCATCACGCCGAAGATCGCGGCAAAGTCGCCGCGCTGTTCGGGCAGCAGCTTGGCGAGCGCGGCGCGGCGGCCATCCTCGCTGTCGGCCAGGATCATCTCGCGCACCGCAGTAATCCGCGCGGCGTCGAAGAACATATGCTCGGTGCGGCACAGCCCGATGCCCTCGGCACCGAAATCGCGCGCGACCTGCGCGTCGGCGGGGGTTTCGGCGTTGGTGCGCACCTTCATGCGGCGCACCTTGTCGGCCCAGCCCATCAGCGTGCCGAAATCGCCGACCAGTTCGGGCTGGAGCGTCGGAACCTCGCCCGCCATCACTTCGCCGGTCGACCCGTCGAGCGTGATGACATCGCCTTCGCGAAGCTCGCGCCCGGCGACGCGCAGCACGCGCGCATTGCCGTCGATCGCCAGCCCGCCGGCGCCCGAGACGCAGGGGCGCCCCATGCCGCGCGCAACCACCGCCGCGTGGCTCGTCATCCCGCCGCGCGCGGTCAGGATGCCCTTGGCGGCGTGCATGCCGTGGATATCCTCAGGGCTGGTTTCGACGCGGACGAGGATCACCGCCTCACCCATGCCCGCCGCCTTTTCGGCGCTGTCGGCATCGAACATGATCTTGCCCGATGCGGCGCCGGGGCTGGCGGGCAGACCCTTGGTCAGCACGTCGCGCGGCGCCTTGGGATCGAGCGTCGGGTGGAGCAGTTGGTCGAGCGCGCCCGGATCGACGCGGCCGACCGCTTCTTCTTCGGAAATCAGCCCCTCAGCTGCCATTTCGACCGCGATGCGCAGCGCCGCCTTGGCGGTGCGCTTGCCGCTGCGTGTCTGCAGCATCCACAGCGTCCCGCGTTCGACGGTGAATTCGATATCCTGCATGTCGCGGTAATGGGTTTCGAGCGTGTCGAAGACGCGGCCCAGCTCGCCGAAGGTCTCGGGCATCGCCTCTTCCATCGACAGCGGCTTGGCCCCCGCCTTTTCGCGCGCGATTTTCGTGAGATACTGCGGGGTGCGGATGCCGGCGACGACGTCCTCGCCCTGCGCGTTGATCAGCCATTCGCCGTACCAGGCGCGCTCGCCGGTCGCGGGATCGCGCGTGAAGGCAACGCCGGTCGCCGATGTGTCGCCCATATTGCCGAACACCATCGCCTGGACGTTGACCGCGGTGCCCCATTCGCCGGGGATCGAGTTCAGGCGGCGATAGACTTTCGCCCGGTCGCTTTCCCAGCTCGCAAAGACGGCGCCGATCGCGCCCCACAGCTGGTCCTTCGGCTCTTGCGGAAAGGGTGCGCCGGTCTCGCGCTCGACGATCGCCTGATATTCCTTGACCAGCGCCTGCCAGTCTTCAGCCGACATCTCCGTATCGAGGAAAAAGCCCTTGTCTTCCTTCGCGATTTCCAGCGCCTCTTCGAACTCGGCATGGTCCAGGCCCATGACGACGTCGGCGTACATCTGGATGAAGCGGCGATAGCTGTCCCACGCGAAACGCGGGTCGCCCGAGGCTTCGGAAAGCCCCGCGACGGTCGCATCGTTGAGCCCGAGGTTGAGGACGGTGTCCATCATCCCCGGCATCGACACGCGCGCGCCCGACCGGACCGAAACGAGCAGCGGGTTCGCCGCGTCGCCGAACCGCTTGCCGGTGATCCCCTCGATATGCGCGATGCCATTTTCGACGTCGGCGGTCAGCCCGTCGGGAAACGCTTCGCCATTGGCGTAATAGGCGGTGCAGACGTCGGTGGTGATCGTAAAGCCCGGCGGGACCGGCAGGCCGATCGACGCCATTTCGGCAAGGTTCGAACCCTTGCCGCCCAGCAATTCCTTCGAACGCTCGGCCGTCGTGGCCGCGCCGCCGAACAAATGCACCATCTTCGTCATGTCTTACTCCTGCTGCCCCGGGGAGGAGGTCGCGGCTGGATAGGTATGCAATCGCGGTTGGTCGATTCAGTTTTACTTCGTTCGTTATAAGCTCTGGCGGATAGCTGGCGCGTCAGCCCTCGATCTTCGAGAAATCGGCAACGCCATGCACCGCGCCGGTAAAGCGCGACAGCAGGCCGAGCCGATAGGCGCGGACCGCTTCGTCGGGATCGTTGACCATCACGCCGTCGAAAAAGGCATCGATCGGCGCGCGCAGGCTGGCGAGCGCCGCCATGGCGTCGGTAAAGCGTTCGTCGACAACCGCAGCAGACGCCGCGGGTTCGGCGGCGTCGAGCGCGGCGAGCAGCGCGGCGTCATGCTCCGTCATCTGCTCCGGCGAAAGCCGGAGCCCAGGGCGTGCATCCGCAGACGTCGGCTCTTGTCCACCCTGGGTTCCGGCTTCCGCCGGAACACTGGCTTGTTTGAGGATATTCGCCGCGCGCTTGTAGCCCGCAAGCAGATTGGCGCCATCCTCGGTCGCCATGAAAGCTTGGAGCGCCTTCACGCGCGCGAGCAGACGAACAAGATCATCCTCGCCGCCGAGCGCAAACACCGCGTCGATCAGGTCGTGACGGACGCCAGCTTCGCGCTGCTGGACCTTGAGGCGATCCATGAAGAAGCTCACAACCTCCCAATAGAAAAGTTCGTAAGTTTTTTTCCACTGCGTATAACGGTTTTCTGCTTCATTCAGCATGCTTTGGGGCGCGTCGATATTCTCAGCCTGCCTTCGTTCGGCTCGGCGCAAATCGAGAAAAAACTCGAACGCGCCGTAACCTGCCCGCAAACTCTCCTCCGCAAAACTAACTTCGACCCGACTGAGCGTAGTCAACTGTGCAAAAAGCCAAGAGCGATCGAGGCCGCTTGCGATCCCTAGTCGCAACCCATTCGAAATGACGATTGAGATCACGCCCAAAGCGGAACGCCGCAGCGCAAAAGGATCTTTCGAGCCAGTGGGCTTTTCGCCAATCGCGAAGAAACTTGCAATCGTATCCAGCTTATCCGCCAACGCCACGGCCACCGTCACCGGCGCGGTCGGGACGTCATCGCCCTGCCCGACCGGCTTGTAATGGTCGCGGATCGCGTCGGCGACCGCATCGGGTATGCCCTCGGTGCGGGCGTAATAGCCGCCCATCAGGCCCTGCAATTCGGGGAATTCGCCGACCATCTCGGTGACGAGATCGGCCTTCGCCAGCCGCGCGGCGAGTTCGGCCTGGTCGGCCAATTCCTCGCGAGACACGTCCATGTTCCCCCGCGAAGGCGGGGGTCCAGAGCGTCCATCCGCTGTGGGCCCATCTCCGCTCTGGATTCCCGCCTGCGCGGGAACACTCGAAGGCATAATGATGCCTTCTTCTACCAGCCAGCGCGCCAGCTTGGCGACGCGCTCGACCTTGTCGGCAACCGTGCCAAGCTTTTCGTGGAAGGTGATGTTCGCGAGCTTCTCGGCGTGCTGCGCGAGCTTCTTTTTCTGGTCCTGTTCCCAGAAGAAGCGGGCGTCCGACAGCCGCGCCGCCAGCACCTTGCGATTGCCCGCGACGATCTCCGCGCCGCCGTCCTTGGCGTCGATATTCGCGGTGCAGACGAAGCCGTTGGCGAGCTTGCCGTCCGTCCCGTTCACGACGAAATATTTCTGGTTCACGCGCGCGGTAAGCTGAATGACCTCGGGCGGCACCTCCAGGAACGCTTCGTCGAAGCGGCCGAGCAAGGGCACCGGCCATTCGGTGAGGCCCGCATTCTCGATCACCAGCCCCTCGTCCTCGACAAGGCTCAGCCCGGCGTCGGCCGCGGCTTTGGCTGCACCATCGCGAACGATCGCCTGCCGCTCCTCATGGTCGACGATAACGTGGCAGGCGCGCAGCTTTTCGGCATAATCCGCCGCCGAGCCGATGGTGATTTCGCCGGGGCAATGAAAGCGGTGGCCGCGCGTCACGAAACCGCTGGCGATCCCACCGATCTCGCACGGCACCAGTTCGTCGCCGAAGATCGCGACGATCCCCGACAGCGGGCGCACCCAGCGCAGGCTTTCGCTGCTCGCGCTTTCCTTGCCCCAGCGCATCGACTTGGGCCAGGCGAAGCCGCGGACGATCGCGGGGATCGCCTCGGCGAGCACCTCGGCCGTCGCACGGCCGGGCTTGTCGATGACGGCGAAGTAAACGCCATCGCGATCTTCGAGTTGATCCTGCGTCAACCCGGTCTTGCGGAGGAAGCCTTCGAGCGCCTGCGGCGGCGCGCTGCTGCGCGGCCCTTTGATTTCCTCGCTGACCGCAGCGGTCGCTTGCGGAAGCCCGTTTGCGATCAGCGCGAGGCGGCGCGGGGTCGACCAGATGGTCAGATCGCCGACATCGATGCCCGCCGCTGCCATCTGCGCGCGGAACAGCTTTTCCAGCTCGGCGCGCGCGCCGGCCTGCATCCGCGCGGGGATTTCCTCGCTGCGCAGTTCGAGAAGAAAGTCGGTCACAGCGTCCACCCCGGATATTTTTCGGTCCAGCGTTCGGACTGGCTGTCGATCCACGCCTTGCAGCTGCCCTTCGCGAGGTCGCGGACGCGCGCCATGTAATTGGCGCGTTCCTGCACGCTGATCACGCCGCGCGCCTGCAAAAGGTTGAAAAGGTGGCTCGCCTCGATCGCCTGGTCGTACGCAGCAAGCGGCACATTCGCCGCAATCGCGCGCTTGCATTCGTCTTCGGCCGCCTTGAATCCCGCGAACAGCGTATCGGTGTCGGCAACCTCGAAATTCCATTTCGAGAATTGGCGCTCGTTTTCGAGGAAGACATCGCCATAGCTCAAGCCCGGCACGTCGCCGACGGGGTCGGAGAAGCGCAGGTCGTACACATTGTCGACATTCTGGATATACATGGCGAGGCGTTCGAGCCCGTAGGTCAGCTCGCCCGCGACGGGTTTACAGTCGAAGCCGCCCATCTGCTGAAAATAAGTGAACTGGGTGACTTCCATCCCGTCGCACCAGACTTCCCAGCCCAGCCCCCATGCGCCGAGTGTCGGCGATTCCCAGTCATCCTCGACGAACCGGATATCGTGGAGCAGCGGATCGATGCCGATCGCGGCGAGGCTGCCGAGATATTGTTCCTGCAGGTCGGCGGGCGACGGCTTCAGGATCACCTGATATTGATAATAATGCTGAAGGCGGTTCGGGTTCTCGCCATAGCGGCCGTCGGTCGGGCGGCGGCTCGGCTGGACATAGGCGACATTCCACGGCTCCGGCCCCAGGCTGCGCAGCGTCGTCGCCGGGTGAAACGTCCCCGCGCCCACCCGCATGTCATAAGGCTGCAGGATCGCACAGCCCCGCGCGCTCCAATAATCGTGAAGCGTCAGGATCATGTCCTGAAAGCTGAGTGGTTTCTTTTCTGCCGTATCGGCCACGAGTCCACATCTTTCGCAGGTGCAACAATCGCCGCCGCCCTTGGCGCAGCGGGCGCGCAGGGTCAAGGCTCGCTGCCATCTGCGCACCGACCAAATCACGCCGCGTGTCACGGTCACAAAACTTTTTGTCATGTGTTGTTGACATCGTCAGCGAATCACGACATATAGTCATGCATACCTGACATCAAGACAGGTTGACGTGACCAAGACATCATCCAAGGAGACCCATCATGATCGCTCGTACCGCCATTCTCGCCCTCTCGCTCGCTCTGGCCGGCACGCCGGCACTCGCCGCGACCGTCGATGAAGCGCCCACCGCCACCATCCGCATCGACGACCTCAAGCTCACCAGCGCAAAGGGGCGCGAAACGCTGGAGGCACGCGTTCGCACGGCGGCCCGCGCCCTCTGCGCGACGGGCGGACGCAGCCTGAACGACCGCATGATGGAAGCCGATTGCAAGGCGACTGCCCTCGCCGCCGCAAAGCCGCAGGTTGAACGCGCCATTGCTCGCGCCGACGGCGGTACCCAGCTGGCGCTGCTGATGATCAAGCCCGGCCGCTGATCCCTCTCCCTCGGGCTTCGTCCGCGTCGATGCTCCCCGGTGTCGGCAGGCGACTTGAGCTGGAGCGCGGCCCGACGCGGCGGCGCTCCAGCCTCTTGATCCCGAAAATCCCCGCGGGCGGGCATCGCGTTTCGATCGGCTGACAAAAGGATAGCGATTGTGACTATATGCAGGCCCGAAGGGATCCTATTGGCGAGGCGCCGATGAACAACAAACTGAAAGTCCTCCGCGCAATGCGCAATTGGAGCCAGGCCGAACTGGCCGACCGGCTCGACGTGTCGCGGCAGGCAGTAAATGCAATCGAGACAGGGAAATACGACCCGTCTTTACCGCTCGCTTTCAAGCTGGCCCGACTATTCGAAATGCCGATCGAAGACATTTTCGACGACGGCTTTGCAGGACAGGAATGATGACGAACATGCCGAAGGAACGCCGCGCCGGTCCCGGTTATCTGTGGCCGGTTGCCATCATCATGATCGCGGGAGCCGTTGCCGGCGCTTTCGCCGGTTATAGCGACGGCCTGGCCGAAACCGGCGGCCAACCCTTGCCCACATGGGCGGGCCCGGTGGCGGCGCTCGTCCTCGCGCTGGCCGGCATGGCGCTCTATGTCCGCCTGAACCGCGAAGCCTGGGCCGGCTGGTCGCCGCGCAAGCGCCTCTATTGGGTGACGATGGTCGCGTCGATGAGCCTCGGCGCGGGGGTCGCACTGACCCTCCAGGTTGCGCAGGGGTCGGGCGATCTGGCAAGCGACGCGCCCTTGACCCCCGCAACGGCGATCATCGTCTCGGTGATCTGGGTCGTCGGGATGAGTGTCGCCAGCCTCTTCTATTTCCGCGCGGTCGACGATCATGAACGCCATGCCTATTATCTGGGAAGCGTCGCCGGCTTTCATGCCTTTGTGATCGCCTGCCCCGTGTGGTGGGTCGCCGCCCGCGCCAGCCTCGCGCCGCCGGTCGACGCCATGGCGCTCTTTGTCCTGACGCTCGCCGTCAACCTGATCGTCTATCTCTGGTTCAAATATCGTTGATTATCAGCGAACCTCTTGCCCCTCCCCTTTTTGAAACGAAAGCAGGCCCGATGACCTCCTTCTTCCGCAAACTTGCGCTGAGCTGCGCGATCATTCCCCTCGCCCAATGCGCGGTCGTGCCGGGACACAATAGCGCCGCGGCGCAGGAAGCTGCCGCGCCCGCCGCGGCAACGACGACCGCGATCAAACCCGCGCTCTGGGCGGTGAAGGACGACGACACCACCGTCTATCTGTTCGGCACCGTGCATGTGCTAAAGCCCGGATTGAGCTGGTTCGACGGCGCCGTCAAAGATGCGTTCGACAAATCGGACGAACTCAAGCTCGAACTCGTGCTGCCCGAAGACCAGAATGAAGTAGCGAAGGAAACGATGGCGCTGGCATTGGACCAGAGCGGAACGGCGCTTTCGTCGCGGCTCGATCCGGCAGCGCTTGCGGCCTATCAGGCGGCGATGGCCGGCCTGGGCCTGCCGCCCGCCAGCTTCGACGGCTTCAAGCCGTGGTTTGCGGGGATCACCCTGTCGGTGCTGCCGCTGACCAAAATGGGCTACAACCCCGAAGAAGGCGCCGAAAAGCAGTTGAGCAATGCAGCGAAGGCGGCCGCCAAGCCGATCTCCGGGTTCGAAACGCTCAGCGAACAGCTCGGCTTTTTCGATGCGCTGCCCATGTCCAGCCAGATCGCCTTCCTCAACGTCATGGTCAAGGATCTCGACAAGCTGGGGCCGCAGCTCGACACGATGGTCGGGCAATGGGGGGCCGGCGATCCGGCTGCGCTCGCCGAAACGATGAACGAGGGGCTTGCCGAAACGCCCGACGTCGCCAAGACGTTGC